>Ga0315275_10001067_pt1 | contig 23637 bp, 22 predicted proteins | sample YL17G03_0_MG_FD_205557 | JGI IMG/M metagenome (GOLD analysis project Ga0315275, IMG submission 205557) | Sediment microbial communities from Yellowstone Lake, YNP, Wyoming, USA - YL17G03_0 | ecosystem: Environmental > Aquatic > Freshwater > Lake > Sediment | place: USA: Wyoming | collected...
AAATCTTATCAGTTCATAGGAGCTGAATCGATTCCCGAGAGGGAACTTGAAGCGGGGTTTAACCAGGCGTCATATATTTTCGCGGTTGATTTTGCGGGAGGGAAGATCAGGAAGGTGAAATAGGTGGTGGAGCGTGCGGCAATGACTGCCTGTCACTAAAAAAGTATAGAGCGAACAGATTGGGGTCTATGGGCGATATCAAGATCTTTCTTGAAGAGGAAATTTTGAGAGTTCTATGTCTATGCCTGGATTCTTTTTAATCATAAGATCGGTGAGCCTCTGCCATTCTTCATTTGTTACATCGATACGTCCTTGCATGTTTTTCCTTATCATTTTCGATTTGGATAATAAGTTGTCATTTTTAATATCTTTGAAAAATATTGGTGAATGCAACTCAGTGATACGTTGGATATTTGCAAAAATATCCTTTTTTCTAACCGTCCAGTCTCCGGAGTTTTCTTTGGAATACTGTCCATTTATGACAAAAATGTCCTTAATGCAACTTTCTGGTGCATTATAATAGAAAAGAACTATATCTCCAGCGTGACTCTTCAAAGGAACCGACCAACTATGATTGTCTGATGATTGTAATTCCGTTTTATAGTTATTTCCCACAGCCATGACCCATATTCTCCGTGAATAACCATAGTGTTCCCGAAGTTCAATAACCTCCAGATGTTCTGGTTTATCATACCAGTTGTGTTCCCAACAAACAATGCAATCACATTCTTCAGGGTTGTGTCCGTGGGTGTTGAAGTTGATAGATTCAAGCTCGAATTCTATTCTGACTTCCTTTAACCCTGAATTCGTTTTGCGATAAGCGATGCAATCAGGAAATTGTGTTTGTATCTTTTTGATTTGGGTGAATTCATAGTTTTTAAATATCTGAGAGAAAAGGAAGATCACATCTACCTCACGTTGAGGCACTTTCTCAAGTGGTGCGTTGTTCTGCAATTTATCGGTTACATCCATTGCTATCCTTCAATCAATAATTTAGAACCTTTTAAACTTTATAGGAAGGTATATTTTCTGGAGTTTCTCCAGCAGCTTCCTGTAGTTGGATCACTAATTTCTTACATTCTTCCGGATGTTGTCGTGCAAATTCACAAATATTTATACATCTGCTCACAGGGCCCGGTTCTTCACAATCCTTTGGGCATATAGAATAGTCTTTGTGATGACACCTGTATCTGTGGCAGAAGCACCATTGAGGTTCCGTTTGATCAACTATTTGGCTTTTACCGCTGAAACGACAAACGTAGCCACATTTCCGGCATTTAAATAAGCCCTTTGACGGAATCAACATACTTCCACATTCAGGACAGAACCCCATGGTTAAAGGATAATTATTATTGCCGTTTAATCTATCGGTTCTGATTGCAGGATACCGGCTTACTGCTGGCAGTTTAAAAAAAGGTTTGAGAGAACCAAAAAACGTTCCGGGAGATTGTTAATTCCGGTTTATCAAAAATTTATTAATTGGAAACGTCTTCCGTAGTGCCTTCAGAGTCTCCAGTGCCCTGAAATATCCATATTTATTTGCACCATCTGCTAACGCGTCAATCAATTGATCTGTAAGAGGGAGGTATCGGGTTAAAAATTGCGGATCTCTTTCCTGTTCATCCATAAGGTTATCCATTCGATCACATAGTTTGACAAGGATTGCCTGTGATGGTGCCTTATTAATTCTATTAAGAGTGTCTGCCAGTCTGTCTGATTTTCCCGTTATTGCTGCGTTCTTTGTGAGGGCAGAAACGATAGCAAAGATTTCATTGCGTTCCTGCTGCGGTAGTCCGATCTGCTTGAGAGTATCGCAAACAATACCTTCACCAACACCAGGGCAATCTTCCATAATATCGTGAAGCCATGCGGCAATTATTCCTACATGGTTTCCACCAAAGAATTTCACCCGCTCAGCAACCCGTTGTGGGTGAACGATAAAGGGAGTTTTTCCATCTTTCCGGAATTGTCCATGATGAGCCTGCATAGCTGCGTTCTTTGCGATTTGTATTGCTTTTTTGTGAATGGAGTTCATTGACATGTGAATCTTCGGAGAGATAGGGGATAATGGTTGTTAAATTATAGGATCGAGGGGGTACGGGATGATGAGAAGGGTTGAAGAGGATTTGTCCGTAATGATTCAATGGGTATTGAAAAAAAATTACCATTTTTCCTTTGTAGTTCCACCTTCCCGCGTAAAATGAATCTCTCGCACCCGGGTACAATTCGTGCATCTCTCTTCAAAACCATCGGCTCCGGGTCCGTGATATAAGATATCCATCATGACCGGACCCCCACATTTCGGGCAGTTTTTTATTGGCCTGATCTCATTATCTGCGTTTTCCATGTCTACTTACCCGCACCTTCTATATCGAGATCAATTTGTGTACTACAATGAGGGCAGGATATCATTCGCATGTTATGGATTTTCGTTTCACATTCTTTCAAAAGTTTCTCCTTATGATCACGGTCAGATTTCCATTGTTCGTCAAAAGCTGATGCCATAATACCGGCAGGTATCGCAAAGATTCCGATTTCAATTATGGCAAGCAATGACAGTATCATTTTACCTGTGGTTGTAACCGGGTTTCCCGGTTCTTCATTTAACGGGGAGATTTTGATAAATGACCACAAGATTGTATGAGGAATATCAGAAAATGCAGGACTTGGATTTTCCCCGGATTCCGCGTAATACATGAAAGTTGCTGCGATTACTACAAGGAAAGCAGTTATTATCAACGTCATTATCAGTTGTTCTTTTCTTGAATCAACGGCCTTCATCAGCGTTTTCAATGAGTCGGAATATTTTGTAAGTTTAAGCAGGCGGAACATTCTGAATAACCGGAGCAACCTTAACGACTGCAGATCGGATGGTAGGATAAATGGGAAGAATACCGGGAGGATTGATATGAGGTTAATCAGGGCTATCGGGGTCACTGCATATTTCAGACGCCCCCGTATCGGATCTTTATACTTTTTATTTTCTGTACAGACCCAGAGGAGAATAATATATTCTGCTGTGAAAATCAGAACGGAGATAATTTCGAATGGCAAAAGGAACCAGCCATACTGTTGCTGGATCCATTCCACACTGCCAACAATCAGAGCAATTCCATTCGCCAGGATGAGTGCCATCATGAAAAACTCGTAACCCCATCCACGGTTATTCTTGTATGCCGGCACTTCCATTATTTCATAAAGTTTATGTTTTAACTCTCCAAACACAAAAACCACAAGAATTTATTACGGATTTTTTTTGTATTGAGTGTTCTGATTTGTATCTCAGGAAAAAAAATAAAAACGCCTTAAATAATTTCATATCATGGGTTCGACGGAATAGTTTCGGTCTCATTTTCGAGTGGATAATCATTCGTATGAGTTGGAAATTTCGGAAGTAGTTTTGCTCAGATTTTGGCTTTTTCGGGAAAATAAAACGGAGTATTTATCCTACAGCTCGGTAAATGGAGCATATGACCTCTTCTCAATTACATAATTTTTTATCATTCACAATTTATGGGAGGAACGATTAATGGGTGCGGGTTATCGAATGAAATGTAATAATTGTGATTTTTCTATAGCTACATCAGGCCCCTGGGAATTTTTCCGTGATGAAAAAGGTAAACAACATGATTTTGGACACCCCAGCCCCGTATCTGATGAAGCAGCTCAACGGGGTGTTTACGGACTCTATGGAAAACTTTACTGCCCCACATGTAAAAAAGTCGTTACGGTAATTCTTGTAGAATTTAAAGAACCCTGCCGCGATGCCCTCTCTCTCTGGGGCGGGCAATGCGAACCCCTGGAGAAATATATGGAGGAAGACGCAGTTAAGTGCCCAAAATGTAAGAACAAGTATCTCATTCTTGAGCCGGATAATGACCATGCAGTTTCCTGCCCAAAATGTGAAAAGGGATTTCTGCTTGGTGATATGGAATGGATCTCGTAATGGTCCGTTTGTTATTTTATCTCTGAAAGTTTCGATATTCTTGGGTACATCTCGGGGGTCTTCTGAACGTCTGTCATAAATTTTTTTATCCTGATGGACCCTTCTGGATTATTCACCATGTATTGTTCAAGATAATCACGGAACATACATTTTCCGCAGACTCCCCCGTTCTTTACAGGTTTATTCAATTTTTCTTGTTTTGCAAGGCGTCTCCAGTTGGTTGTGCAGGGGTGTCCGATATAATCGATAAGTTTGTCTTTCGTTGTTTCAGTCGTAATGATTACAATATTATCGGTCATGGTAACTCTCAGGAATAATGATCTACAATTGATTGTCGAGAATTTAAAAGACTATGAAAATTGTTTATTGTAATGATTCAGGGAGTGAGTTCATTTCCTTTTTTCGATAGACCGGAGGATATTGTTTCCCTTCTGCAACTTCATCAAAATATTTCCTGGTACTTTTTGGATACGGGCTATGTAATCTCCTGTGGCATTTGAAACAAAGCGCTTCAAGAAATTCTGTCGGACTATCATAATCATGATTGTGATATTCAATAATCCCCAGTTTCTGCCCGCACCTTGTGCATCCCAGCTGTTCGGGAGATGGGATTTCCCCATTTTTTATGGCGAGTTTCGTTAATGCCAGTGATTTTCTTCTTTGCTTTGGCGTCCACGTTCGACCATCTTCGTGTGTAAAATTGCTAACCATTCAAATCTCTACGGTTATGATACGGTTCTGATGAAATAATTTTTTCCGATATCAACAATTCGCCGGGGGTTCATTTTTTCCCTCTCTTATGCTGTTGCTTATCAGGTAACGGAGGATTTCCTGTAATCTCTAATTCCGCACAGAACCGATTACCGCGATCATGTTTGACGGCCATTTTTTGTATGATTTTCTGGAATTCTTCATCATCTCTCAAAGAATCGAAATCCTTGTCATTATCTAGGTATTCCTTATCATTGAATCCCCGTTGAATTGCCTTTTGAAGATAATTTAATGCTGATTTTTTTCTGCTTTGAAGTGAGTAAAGGCATGCGATTGCATAATAGGGAAGTGATATATCCGGGTTGAGTATAATGGCCTGTTTAAACATTTTCATTGCCTCATTTTCCTGTCCTTTGATCCGTGAGAAAACCACGCCAAGATCATAGACAGCGGCAGGATAGGTGGGATCGATCTCAATTGCTTTTTCCAGTGCTTTTTGGGCATTATCCAACTGCTTCAGCTCTAAATAGGCGTTACCAACAAGATCCCAGAACTCTGCCTCATCAGGGACCAGTTCAACAGCTCGCAAAAAATTCTGCAAAGCTTCTTCATATCTCTTCTGCCGGTGAAGTGCCAGTCCGAGATTGAAGTAGCTCGGTGCTGTGAGAAGCAGATTTTTCCGGAAACAGTGTTCTGCCTCTTTCAGTTTACCAAGATTCAGATATGCTACTCCAAGATTAGAGGTTGCGTTCAATCCGAGGTTGGTCCTGCCATGGAGCATTTCAGGATCATACTGGAGAGCGGCCTTGCTCGCCGCTTCACACTGCTCATATCTGCCTAAATCAAAATATGCCCGGCCAAGATTATAGCATACCAGAGAATTATTGGGGTCTATCTGGTCAGCTTTCCTGAGATACGAAATAGCACGTTCCGTTTCACCCAGAGCTAAAAGGGTATCGCCGATATCATAATATCGGATAACATTATTCGGGCTCAGTTCCAACGCATGGAAATACAAGGTGAGAGCCTCCGAAAAATTATCCCGGCGTTTGAGGATATACGCGAGATCTGCAAATAACTGGCTGTCATCGTCCTGCACCTTAACCGCTTCACGCAACTGTTCTTCCGCTTCATCCAGTTTCTGAAGTGACAGATACATGTCAGCCAGAGCACGTCGGGAGGGAATATGGTCCGGATGAGACGCGATAATGCCTTTCAGGAGCTCTTCAGCTTTTTCCCTGTCTCCCAGGGACATGCAGGTGATAGCGAGGAAAAATGCTGCTTTGTTATTGTCGGGGTCCCGTTCGAGGGCTTTCTCAAGCCAGAAGATCTCGCCATTGAGGTCACCACGGTATGAATGAATCCTGGCAATCAGGAGGAGCGTCTCGGGATCATCATCACCATATTCCAGAGTCTGATGAAAATATTTCTCACTCTGGTCGAGTTCGTGCAATTCCAGCGATGCAATTCCCATTGCCCGGTATGCAAGAATTTCTTCCGGATCAAGGGTGGCCAGAAATTCCCCGATGATGAGAATTTTCTGCCATTCTTTATTTTTTAATAACTGACCAAGTAAATCTATTAAATTCCCGGTTTTCTCCTCAAGTGTTTGCGACATAGTGTTATCCTCAAATCAAAATCAGCTTCATGAATTCGTGGTTATTGGATCAATTTTTCAATGATTTTAATCCTCGATTTTTGTATTTTTACCTAATTATGACGTTAAAAAATATAAGCAGATTCTGAATTATGTGGTAATTGTATCTAAATGTCATTATTTTCTTTTTCCAACCTGAATGAGCGTTTTGATAGACCAAAACTTTGGAAAATTTTATCGGCAGTCCTAACAATTAACATACTTGATTGGATTCTGAGCACCATATTTGACATATCTGGAAACACTCCCTCCGATGTAATGTTGCATACTTTCAGCAACAGGTCCTTCGAATATCCACCTATTACTATCAGGGTCGGGAATCCATCTTACTATTTCATAGACCTGCCGTACTATCCCATGATAGACAGCAAACGCATACTTTATCTTATGTTTTTTCGGGTTCAGAACCCAATATTGACGGGTAATATCATAGAGTTCATCTTTACTGATACCCTGGTAATATTGCTGGTTAACACGAATCAGGATTGATGGCTCAGCAATATCGATTGCCGGAGCTCCAAGTTCAGCAATCACTTCTTTCGGGGTCTTGTTGCTACGTTCCGGCTCGAATAAAATATCCGTTTCTTCATCAGCAATCGGGTCTTGCATTGATGCATTTCTGCGTCTGAGTCTGGCTTCCGGTGCATCAGTTTGAGTAATCATTCCTTTTTCAGTCTGATTTCCGCGTTCAGGTGCTATTCCAGAGACCCGATTAACAATCATCAAACGATAAAGGCTCATGAATTCAATGAGAGTAGCTTCAACTTCTTTTGCTTCTTTTTCTTCAAGGCCATAACGATGAATCTGGATATCGACATCTTGCCCGCGATTCCAAATCTCACGGATCTTGTCCAGTTTGTCATTCCGGAAATTACCAGCCTTCGTTTCTTTCATCTCAGCTTCTCTCAGATGCTGAAAAACCCGGTTGCCAGTGCCTCTGCCAATGTAAAATGGTTTTTTATCATTAGGATCATCGAGGGAGTACACGTAACAACCTAATTTATCACAAACGTCCTGCGGAAATTCCTGAAAATTTACCATCGTCCTTGCTATCCCCTGTTTAATATTTTCATATGTAGTGTTGCGATATAGATTATTGGATATTTTAATTCAACTTATAGAAATTATATGTGTTTTTTTTACTCCTTTGATACGTTTATCATTATATTTGTTGAAAATTAAAAAACAAGATATAAACATTACCCCAAGTTAATTAGATCCATGATGTACGGGATGAGGGAATGAAATGGAATCCGGTGTCTGGAAATTTAAACCACTTGTCAAAGGAGATATGATCTCAGATCCAATCCAGGATGAATTTTTCAAAACAGGTTTCACAAAAAGCATTCCCGATGCTCTCGTCAGGGAAACAATTCAAAATTCTCTTGATGCTCATAATGGGTTGAAAGAAAAACCTGTTATTGTCCGCTTCTTTCTTTCAGCCAAAATAAATGCACAAGAAACTTCCGGTTTTGATGAATTTTTCAATAATATCTGGCAGCATATTTATGCTGAAAATAGTGGATTGCTGAATCCTTCTGACATTTCTTCGGGGATCCAGTATCTTGTTATTGAGGATTTTACTACAAAAGGACTTGAAGGTGATCCAAACAAAGCTTTCCCCGCTGATAATGACTGGGATGAAAATTTTTTCTATTTCTGGCGTAATTATGGCCGTTCTGGAAAATCAGAGAAGGACAGGGGCAGATGGGGTCTCGGAAAAACAGTATTCAGCGCTGTATCGCAAATTGGAACTTTTTTTGGTCTGACAATCCGAAACAGTGATAATCGCAATCTGCTTATGGGACAAGCCGTTCTGAAAACACATAGTATTGATGGTACGTATTATGCCCCGTATGGATATTATGGCATATTCGGTTCAGATTCTGAAGAAGAGTATTTTGCGAGACCCCTTGAAGAGACTGCTGTTTTAGACCGCTTTGCGACTACATTCGGATTGATGAGAAATACAGATCCTGGTCTTTCAATTGTAATACCCTATCCGGATCCTGATATAACCACGGCGAAATTATGTGAAGCGGCGATTCAACAGTTTTTTTATCCGATTATGGCCCGAGATCTGATGATTGGTATTTTTCACGATCAAAAGCCCCTTGCTTTGGCATATGATTCAATCAAAGAAATACTATCATCAGATCAAATTGTTTTTTCAAATGATTCTGACGAAAATCTGACAAAGGATAATTTTATCAGACTGATTGAATTTACGGAGTGGATCCTGAAGCTCAAACCAGAAGAATTTGTAATTCTAAAAGAGCCGGGTGATCCATCGCGTGCACCCAAATGGACGGATGACTTATTCGACATGGAACAACTTAAAAGTCTGTGCACACGATTCGATTCAGGAGAGCCACTTGCTTTCTGTGTGCCGATAAAAGTACATAAAAAAGGACAGAAAAATGAAATATCCTGGTTCAAGGTATTCCTGCAGAGAGATGAACTCCTTAAAAAACCGCAGAGTTATTTCATTCGGGAAGGAATTACCATTCCAGGTATTGCTTCCTTCCGTGAACGGCGCATTCGGGGAATTGTTGTAATTGATAAGCAGCCACTTACAACAATGCTGGGTGATGCAGAGAATCCCGCTCATACTGAATGGCATAAAGATTCTTCAAAGTTCAAGAATCGTTACGAACACGGTCCAAGCTGTCTGAAATTTGTAAAGGATAGCATGCGTGAAATCGTCTGGCGTCTCACAAAACCTGCAGAAAGTGTTGACCTGGAACTTCTGAGTGATATTTTCTATATTGAAATCCCTAAAGAACAAAAATCAGAGCCCGCGAAAATCAAAAAGAAAACAGGAGAACCTGATAGTGAGGATAGCTCCGAAGAAGTGGAATATCCGGAAAGCACCCCACGGCCTGTTACGATATCGCGTGTGAAAAATGGTGTATCTATTTACAACACCACTCTGACCGAAAAAGTGCCCAAAACAGTAAGAGCTGAATTTGCTTATAATGTCAGAAAAGGCAATCCATTTAAAAAATATTCACCAATAGATTTCTCTCTCGATTCAGAGCCTATTGAAATTGAAAATGAAAGTGCAGTGATAATTTCTACATCCAGAAATATTCTGGAATTTATGATTGAGAAACCGGATTTCGTTGTAACTGTACAGGGTTTTGATGAAAACCGGGATCTGGTTGTCAAGCTAAAATATAAGGAGGAATCAGCATGATCCGGAAATTTAATTATACCGGCAGAAAAAAGATTCCCCGCTCAAACGTGCTGGTTTACTTTGAAGATACTACTAAAGTACCTCATTCATTTAATGCTGAAATTAATCTCGAATCCCTTAAACTGCCCGGAAATGCCGAGGTCTGGATGGAAGCCTATGATACGTCATCATATATGAGATTTTTTTTCGGTCAGGTCGCTGATATCCACCCTCCAGCATCTGATCAAAGAAGATTAACTGATATTCACAGCACCGATGCTGTCCGATTCCGGATCAAGGTAATTGACAATTCAGAAAAACACGGGAGAATTCTTGCTTGGGCAAATGGTATTGCAACAAAAGGAACACAACCTGAAACATCCCAAAAAAATCCCCTTCTGCCGGTAATTTACCGGGATCTTGAACAGGAAATCTGGCGTCTTGAATACCATCCCGAAGGGCCTTTCCTTGCGATCAATCAGCAATTGTTGGATTTTGGAATACGTGAACTTGTCAGGACGGATAATTATTTCATCAGTATGGTGTACCCATCGGTAATACGTGAAATACTGTTGCGGATTTTCCTTATTGAGGGAGTTTTTGAAACTGAAGGGGATAGCTGGGAGAATGACTGGCTGAAATTTGCCACTCAGATACCAGGTACTGGAGATCTGCCAGAACCTGAAGAAGATAACGCCGGAAAAATTCAGAATATGGATGATTTTATCGAATGGATTGATAATGAAGCTCTGCCCGCATTCTGTAAAAAATTTGAATTCCGGGATAAATTTCAGCAGGAACTGTTTGGAGGGATTGGAGAATGACAATCATCCGCAGGTTCAACAGTGAGGGGATAAAACAGTTTCAGCTTACCCTGAGATTAATTGAGGATGGCAGCCTTGAAGCAGTCCCGACTGAATTATTGTATAATGACAGTTTTTCCGAACCTCTGCCACAATCTCTGGAAATCGAAAACAGGACTTTTTCAACCCGATACGATGCAGCAGTTTATCTCCATACAATTCTGGGATCCCTGAAAAGCAGGAATAAATTTTATGATATGGAAATATGGTCGTGGCTGGCTGCTTTTTATTTTGATCAGTTATGTCCTCCCGATAAAGAAGGGAAAAGAAAACCGAAAAGTGATTACCGCTACATCCTCAACAGCAGGGACTGGGACAGAATTTTCAGACATTTGCTCGCAGGGCCCGTGATTATTTTTGATTTTCACCAGGAATTCGCAAAACTGTTTCTGTACAATCCAATGGACAAATCAGGAGATTTTGTTATTCAGCTCATGGGGCGTCAGGAAATAGCTACGAACAAGGCAGTTATCGAAGTTGCCAACAAATTGTACTGGGACCCAAAAACTCTCCGGCCGAAACGCGGAGCCTCAACAACGGAATTAAAACCCGGATCCCTACGGCGATTTGCTTTAATTCTCTCCCAGCTTGAACTGACCTATGACCTACAGTCAGTAACTGCCGACGAACTGGTTCGTCTTCTTCCTGCAGAATTCAGAAGATGGTTAAAACAATAAAAAAATCTTATTTTCACTTTCACAGCACACATCAAGAAGTGTTTTAAGACGATATGAGAATTATTAATACAATTAATTTGCTGATTCGCCATGCCGGTCCGGAAGAAGAAAAACCCGAAAACTCCGATTAAATTCATCGATCTATTTGCGGGTATCGGCGGGATCCGGATCGCTTTTGAACATGCTGGTGCAGAATGTGTTTTTTCTTCTGAATGGAACAAGTTCGCACAGCAGACATATGAGAAAAATTTCGGAGAGATGCCTGTTGGAGATATCCACGAAATTCAAGCATCAGATATCCCGGATTTTGATATCCTGTGCGCAGGATTTCCCTGCCAGCCGTTCTCTATTGCCGGAGTTTCAAAAAAGTTGAGTCTGAACAAACCCCATGGCTTCGAGGATGAAACCCAGGGAACGCTGTTTTATGAAATTCTCCGTATTCTCAAAGAGAAAAAACCAGCAGCGTTTTTCCTCGAAAACGTCAAGAACTTGGAAAAACATGATAAGGGAAAAACTTTCCTGGTAATCAGGAACGCACTGCTGGCTGCCGGATATTCTTTCAACTATAAGGTAATCAATGCAAAATCACTTGTTCCCCAGAACCGTGAGAGAATTTTCATGGTCGGTTTCAGGGATCCTGAAATCGGATTCACCTTCCCGGAAATTCCGGATCTGAAACCCCGGATGCGGGATATTCTTGAAGAGGATGTTCCGGAAAAATATACTCTGACTAATCACCAGTGGGAATACCATCAGAATTATGCAGAGAAACACCGGCTGAAAGGAAATGGTTTTGGTTTTGGTCTGGCAGATCTGAACAGCTATTGTCGTACACTTTCTGCCAGATATTTTAAAGATGGCAGTGAAATTTTCATTCCCCAGGAAGGAAAAAACCCGAGGAGATTGACTCCCCGTGAATGCGCACGAATTCAGGGGTACCCGGATTCGTTTATTATCCCGGTTTCTGATACCCAGGCATACAAACAGTTTGGTAATTCAGTTGCAGTTCCACTCGTTGAAATTCTTGCAAAACAGGTTATTCTAACGATGAAAGAAAAACCACCAAACATTCTAGCGTACCCGATAAAAACAAAAATACGACGGGCCGGGGTATCATAAGAGAGCGATAATTTTCCTTACTGCATTTTCAGGATCTTTTCTGATTTCATGCTCCCAGATCCGGATAACAGTCCATCCATCATTTTTTAACTTTTCATCCACATTTTTATCCCTGTCAATATTTGAATGGATTTTTTTTATCCAGAAATCCTTCCGTGTTTCCGGCTCCTGAAAACATACCGGGCATTTGTGCCAGAAACAGCCGTCGATGAAAATTACGATTTTCTTTTTTGTGAAAACGATATCGGGTTTCCCGGGTAATCTGTAATGGATCCGGTAACCCCTGATCCCCTCAGACCAGAGCAATTTTCGTAATCTGACCTCGGGTCTGGTATCTTTTCCCCGTATCTGTGACATATTATATGAGCGCTGTTCCGGTGTGAGAACATCAGTCATGGTTTATCCGGTCTCATGCAGTTGTTTTACGGACATATTCAACGAATACTCCAAGTGTCAGGAGTTTATCTCTCCACGGTTCGGGGAAACTTTTCAGATTCCGATGCGGGACAACCAGCTGCACATTTGCCCTTTCCATTTCTCCCAGCTGGTTTGATGATATCCCCTGCTGGAGAGTAAAAAGATGTTTTCTGTCAATCTGGTCAGCCTCATTGAGAATCTGGCGCCAGCGATCTTTGCATGTTGTTTTCGAACCGAGGAATACAAGCTTCTCATCGCTGAACGCAGAATTATGATATTCAGTAATTCCCGGGAAAATAAAATCCGGCCGGCTCTTTCCTTCTGTTATTTCCCCGTGGGAAAAAGGAATTTTCTGCTCGTCAAAAATTGCAGCGAGATGATGTTCAAGGGATTTCCCAGCACGGCTTTTTCTCCGGTTCAGTACGCTTCCGGCAAACCCAATAATTTCATCGAGGCTGTATTCCCCTCGTTTGATATACGGTTGGTAAATCTTATTCTCAATGAGACGGAACAACTCATATTCTGTATCAAGCCATGTGACAAGCCGGGCATCAGGATCAGAGGGAGCCCCAATCTTATCGCAGAATTTTCTTGATAGTGCAGAAAACTGTGCCGTATCGGGAAACTCTGAACCAATTCCCCCAATAAATTCTTCAAATAACCTGTTCTTATTGGATTCTGGAGTACTAGCAGGAGTTGTTTTTTTAATATTTTTTATACCCCCGGCATCGAGATGAGAAATTTCAAATTCGGCAAGAAAAGTTTCGATATCATTATCGGAATCAAGAACCCACCCGCTGAATTCATCTTTCCCGTTTTTCACCAGAATTACAAGAGAACCTATATGTTCATCCTTCAGATAGGGAAACCCCTTCCCGAATCTGGTCAAACGATACTCACTTCGGGTACCGCCCCCATACCAGATACATCGGCTTTTTGTTTCAATTTCGTTGGATTCCCATTGGATCGTCACCAGTTGATCCTTGTTCTTACCCTTTATTCCCGGCGAATCGAAAAATATCGGCCATGAAGAATTCGGGAGATAAAGCCCGTTCTGATGTGATCCTGTGGATCCTGCATCATTTGCCGATATGAATTTGTATAAAAACGGATTTTTTTTACAGGATATTATGATATTCTGAATGTCTGATATGTTTGAATCGGATACCATCCATTTGTCGAGGGGCTGCTGGTCTTCGAAAGAATACGGGGGATACTTTTGTGTCATTGTTAATCCTGAAATATTGATTTATAATCAATACATTCCGTGCTTTTTTTTAATTTAAAAATGAATCTGTCGTGTTTTGTTTTGTCAGAATTGGAGTTCGCTTAATAAATATACAAATGAATATAAAAATTACATTCGGATTAAATGGGACTCCTCAAAAAAAGATGATATTCATATGACTGATTTTTCTCTGACACCGGAACAAAAAACTGCAATTAATCATTTTGATGGCAATCTTCAGATCCTCGCATGTGCAGGATCCGGAAAAACCGATGTGGTTTCACGAAGAATTGCCGAACTCATCCGTAACGGGGAACCTCCAAAATCCATTGTGGCATTTACCTTTACAGAAAAAGCAGCAGAAGAATTAAAAGCCCGGATCAGATTGCGGATTGACGAACGTGCTCCGGGCACAGCTGACTTCGGTGATATGTATGTCGGTACTATTCACGGATTCTGCTTTGAAATGCTGCAGCATCTCAATCCAAAATACCGGAATTATGAAATTCTGGATGATCCCCGGAGAATTGCATTCATATCGATGCCAAAACACTTCTATGATTCACATCTGAGGACATTGATAGAGAGAGAAAGATTCGGGAAATTTCCGGTCATCCAGAAATTTTTCCATAGTGCAGATATTGTTAGAATGGAAGATATCGACATTCATAAAGTGTCGGATGAAGATTTCAGGGAATGTTTTCACCGTTATGAGAAATTCCTTGATGAGGAGCGGTTCCTTGACTTCAGTGAGATGATTTACCGTCTGGTAAAACTTCTCGATAATGATACTGCAATCCGGAAGGATCTTCACGAGCGGATCAAACATCTTATTGTCGATGAATATCAGGACATTGACCGGATTCAGGAACGGCTGATCCGGCATATTGCCGAAGGATGCCGCAGCCTCTGTGTTGTCGGAGATGATGATCAGTGTATCTATAACTGGCGGGGTTCTGCGGTAGAATATATTATTGATTTCAGTAAGAATTACCAGGGTGTAACTTCAGTTCCGCTCTCCACTAATTTCAGAAGTACCTCCCATATTATCAATGTTGCAAATTCATTTATCCGGCACAACCAGCGGCGACTAAAAAAGCAGATGGAATCGCGGACCGATCCTCCGAATCCCACTTCAGAAGAAGATCTCTTCTACCGGCATTTTGATTCAGAAGAACAGGAATTTGAGTTTATCGTTCAGCGGATAAAAGATCTCCACGGTTCTGATTTCAGGGATAAACGCCACCGGGAATTCTCGCTATCTTTTGGGGATATTGCTATTCTTGCACGCCGTAAAAAGACTGCGGTGAAACTGATCCCCTTCCTCGAAAAAGCAGAAATCCCCTTTATCCTTGACATTGGAGGTGAAGTTTTCCAGCGACCCGAAGTTCTGCTGGCATATAATTGTCTTGGTTATATTTTCAGGAGAGACAATCCGGTGATAACCCGGGAAGATCTGATCACCCAATATAACTCGGTGTTTACCCATCGGACCGTTAAAGGTGCTTTACGGTATCCGAAAGCTGATGCGGAAAAGTTTATCCGGAAAATTGATGCAGTTAAATTAAAAGCAGATCGTGTCTTTGCAAAAGACAGAAAAGACTACCTTCAGGACGGACTTCAGCCATACTTCCATGATATTTTACAGGCATTCGGAGCAGATGAATTTGAACCGGAAGATGTGTATAATTATAATTTTGCAGTTCTGAGTCAGGCAATCGCAGACTATGAGTCAGTCTGGAGAAGGCTTCGTGCGAGTGAGGTGAAATGGTTCTTCGGTTTCATCAGTGCCTATGGTACTCACAGCTATACTGAAACCGGACACCAGGACCCGGCTCTCATCAATGCCGTAAAGATACTCACCATTCATAAGGCCAAGGGACTTGAATTTCCGGTGGTATTTATACCCGGAATGGTTCACGAACAATCACCCCCACACGAAAATACTTACATCGATCCGGAGTTGTATAATGTTCATGAATATATCGGCGATGATGAAGAAGAACGACGGGTACTGTATACTGCAATCACCCGATCTGAAAAATATCTGTTTATCACCGGTTCTGTGAAGAGAAAGAAAGTTGACGGGTCTTCTTATAAGAGACCTTTTTCTCCTCATCACCTGGTTTATGAAATTCTGGTTGGAATGCCATTCACCGACAACCTCACCATACATACGCAGAAATCCGGGCTGCCCCCACGGAAAAGTGCACGGGATTTCTTCCCTACTTCATACAGTGATATCAGTTGTTACCAACGATGTGGTTATGATTATCTCCTGAGAGCGGTGTATGGTTACCAGGCCGGTGTCCCTGCAGCTTTTGGTTACGGGACTCGGATTCATAATATCCTGAATGTTATTTACAACAATTACATCAGATCCGGTATTATTCCGTCACAAACAGATGTGGAAAATCTCTTTGACCAGCATTTTTTCCTCCGCTATGCAACTGATGAAATGTCAGTAAACATGAAGGAGTCTGGGAAAAATGTAGTAAAAAATTATCTCAAAGTTCATGGTCAGGACTTTTCAAAAGTTCTTGAAACCGAGAAAGCTTTCGAATTTGTCCTCGGAGATGCATTGATCGGCGGAAGAATTGACCTGCTTAAAAAAATGGACGAATACGGGAATCTGAGTGAGGTGGAGATTGTAGATTTCAAGAATGAAAAAGAGGATGCAGATCTCTATGCACGGGATTATTCCCTGCAGCTCAGATTGTATACCATGGCCTGTCTTGAATCCCTGGGACTTCATCCGAAAAAGGCATGCATTCATCATCTGGATGCAAAGGGCGGGAGAAAAGAATATGTCGCGATTGATGAGAAAAGTCTTGAAACCGCGAGGAAGGAAATCTCATCTTCAATAACCGGGATTATTGAAAAGAAATACAAACCACATCCCACGAACCAGTGCCAGGAATGCGACTGGAAAAAGATTTGTTCGAAGAAGTAACCTGAACCAAAAATCTATTTTCCGAAATACTCTTTTCTGACTTCTCTTACTACTTCAGAAATTTTGTTTCTCTGAGGTTTATGATATTCAATAATTTCCTCAAGGAGTGCTGGATTGTTGTAGCTCAACCGGCGAAGCCACAATTTCAATGGCTTATCACTTTTACTCTGATTACAGCGTGCACAAGTCGGGATGACCGTCCTGCCTCCTTTGCTGGCTGCTTTTACGTGGTCAAAATGAATATTCTGCCTGCTGCCGCTCCAGTAAAGCATTCTTCCGCAATAGGAACATTTTCTGCAGCAGCAAATGCATAGTATTTCACCGTTGTATATACAGTCCGGGTGACAGTATTTATGGACCATTTAGTCTGATATTGACAAAGGAGATAAAAATATCTTCTTTTTTAATCGCGTTTCAACATTTTTTTCAATCCGGCCATTTCATCGATATACTTCTGCCGGTTGTATGCTCCACGGACAACATAGGACGGGTGAATGAATGGCATTAAGATCCGGTTTTCCAAATTTATGGGTTTGTTATGAAGAACACTGAATTTTGAAATTCTCTTCTTCAGGATATGTTCCGTTACGACTTTTCCGAACAGGACCATAACTTCCGGATTAATGTCGGCAAGTTCCTGTTCGTAATGTGATGCACAATTTCTTATTTCTTCCAATGAAGGAGTCCGGTTGTTTCCCTCCGCATTTTTCGGATTACATTTCACGAGATTCGTCACATATACATTTTTTAAACGCGGGCGCTCACAACAGGGATCGGTTTCAAAAGAAAAACCTCCTTGAATCAGGCATTCCTGAAATAATAAACCGGAGGGATCCCGCGTGAATGGGACTCCGGTAATATCAGCTCCATTCCTGCCAGGAGCCATGCCGACGAACATAAGGCGGGCGGAAGGATCGCCATAGCCATGAACAATACACTTTCTTGATGATACCAACTCTTTGCATAAATTGCATCTTTGAGTCGTGATTTTTTCAGAAATTGAGGTCCTAGATTTTTTCATGATTTTTATTATTGAATTGATTTTTTTAATGAAAGAAATTATTTTTTACATCTTCAAGAGGAAGGAAAAAGCGACGGCGTTCGATAGGAGATCCTTCGAGACTTGTCGCGGTTAGAATATCCTCTTTGATATCATCAACCCGCCGGAGATGGGAGCGGAGTTCGATAATTGCACCGGGATTAATGGCGTTTTTATCTGGCATTTGACCATCTCATGAGAAAATGATAATCCACTGTGAAAATAAAATTACTCAATTTTTCGAAGAAATTCATACAGTTCCTCCAAATGCTGCATATACTTCGTCAGAATCTCTCCCTGTAATCGTTTTTCCCATTGCTTGCTCAATTAGATCGATAAGATGACCTGCTCGGTTCTGAATAAATTGATCGAAATCATCAGTTCGAATTATTTCTGGATTAACAAGATGGCTCTCCAAAATCGAGTCCAGTTTTGTCTGCGTAATGCCTTCGTTTTGGATTGTTTTGAGATAAACACTTGGTTTATGTCCGCCGATTATTCTATTTGTTCTGCTTGAAAGGGGGGCCTTGTTTATGATACTATTCCACTTTTCACGGGGTAATTGTTGTTTTTCACAATATACTCTTGGAAAAATATGATGAATATCTATTGCTTGATCAAAATATGTTGTAATTTCAATTGAATCACCATTGAGGAAATCTTTACTTCCAGCTTTCATGAGCTGAGCCATAAGACCTTTATAAGCAGCACTTAACCTGCTTTGAAGAGTAAGAAGCCGAACTGGACTAAAATTCGCATCCCGGATGGTCGCAGGGATATCCCCACCATTAATCCATCCAATTACTCCTTGCACATCCAGAGCATAACGCGATTCATTTGCACCCCCATATAATTCTCCGAAAACGCCGTTCCAATACCAGCGAATGATTTTCTCCTTAATCGCAATATTTTCCACTTGAGAGTCCAGATGTGCATAAATCACAGCAAGCGGGACAAGTTGTGTTTGATAGGGGAGATTCTTATCATCGAATATTTTCTCGTTTGCTAGTAATTTGGCTGCTCCAATTAGTCCGCGAACTATTGCTTCTGCATTTTTTTTGTAATCTTCAAGAGATAATTTAAGCACATCTTTTCGTTTGCAACTTACCGCTGATTGTTTTTGGAGATGATTCTGGTAACTTGTCAAGAGTGTTATTGCTGTAAGGAAGGCACTTTTATCAACACCCTTCAAAATTTTTGCTGTATCTAATTGTTTTTTTCGTTTTTCCCAATCCTCTCTTAAACGATAGCCATCTGCGGCGAATGTTGCTGTCATCAACTCAAAAACTGTTAGTGCAACCCCTCCCGTGTTGACATTTTCAAAAACCTGGCATACTGCATCTTTGGGTGTATTTTTTGTTAATTTGATCATTGGAATTTTGTATTGCTGGAAACGAAGCCAGGTATCCATATTAAATTCGCTAAGAAATTGGATTTTTTCAGCTTTAAAATCGAAATATTTCATAAATCCGGTTTTCCATTGTTCATACTCCGTAGAATCAAAAATAAGGTTCAACGGGAGCATCCCTTTTTGATATTCTTTTTCTCTTGAACTGAGATCAAGACTAATAGTTCGACCAAAATCACGAGTGATTATTTTGGTATCAGGGATGGATATGATAGCATCGAATCGATCAATATCCGGATTAAGACAACCTGCCATATCGAGATAATAATATCGGAGAATCTCTTGGTTTTTTTCAGTAGTGGTTTTCACAGCACCTTTATAGATAAGAGAAAGATATAACGAAGTTAATCGTTGCTGCCCGTCGAGAACTAAAGTTTCAGGAACAATTTTTGATTTATTTTCCACCCCTTCAAAAAGACGGGGGAAAAACTTAATTTCATCACTGACTTCCATGGTCATAATTGCCCCAATGGGGTATGACATAGATACACTAGCTATGAGTGAGCGTATACGATTATCATCCCAGACCCATCCTCGCTGGAAATCGGGTAATTGGATCTTACCAGTTCTAATATTTCCTAGCAGTTCCCCAATATTTGGTTCAAAAGTGTCAAAAGTACTTGCAGCTGTTGCCATGTGAATCAAAACCAGATTTTAATAAAATAGATGGTATTTTTACTTATGGGTGTTTCGAAACGATTGCAAGTAAAATTAATGATTATAGAAAATATTGAGAGGAATTCATATTTTAGGTTCTTCCTTTAAAATATAACCAATAATTGCATTGTCAATTAATTTTGGAACGGATGTGGTAAATCTTGGATATTTTAGATAGTCCTCATTTTGTAATTCCAACTTTTTGCAGATATACCAAAAATATAAAAAAATCTCAGAAAATTTTTTTCTTTCATCTGAAGAACTAACAACTTTATTTCCATAAAAAAAATTTAATGTATATTCTCGATCCATCGGAGGTATTAAGTCAGGTAAAATATGATGAAGCAATTTTGAATTTCCAATCAATTTAATTCCAGAATCCATTATATTTAGATTTTGGAATAACAAATCGATTTGGGGAAGTAAAATTTTCATTTTGTCTTCAGTAATTTCATTCAGACAATATTGTTTCAAGTTTAGAATCTTTGTTTGATTCTGACGAATAGAATCTGAAAAATCCTCAAAATTTTTTAACTTAGGACCTGTCGGGCCCATTTTATGCATTCCCCATGAAGTTAGTGTTGCATAACAACTTTCCAAAAAATTATTTGAAACAATTAGATTATCAAAATTATCAGTTTTTCGGACCAATCCGATCGTTTTTTCATGGAAATAAACGCTAGGGCCCGAAAATTTGGGCAATTGGAAATAAAAGTCCACATATGAGTGGAATTTCTCTTTATTCTCGGTTAACCCTTCAATTTTGTTTTTTGTTTTTTGATTCATTATCTACACCGTCGGTATTGGTTTTTGACGTTACTTCCCTACAACATCCCCACTTTTCACCATACGCTCGATGAACTCATTCTCCTTCGAATAAGTCACAATCAGGACATCAGATGCCCGGGTAAGCGCAACATACAGAAACCGCTGTTGCAGGTCCAGATCCGCTCTGTTACGAGGCTCAAACAGATCGGCCCACATCACAAAAACCACCCGATACTGCAGACCTTTGGATGATGCAACCGTCTGCACTTTGATCGATTGATCAAAAACCTTCGTTCGTGAATAGTAATCTTCACTCAGCCATGTGACCGGAGCGAGGGTTTTGAGGTCTTTCAAGAAATTTTTAAAAATCTCATCGTCTTTATGCAGTTTTTTGGAGTATAATATTCCCATATCTTGTGGCTGCAATGTTATTTTGATTTCATTGAAGGGGACATTCCCTTTGAGAAGCAGTTTAGAAACAGTGAAAATTCTTTCGCACTCATCAGCATGATCTCTGCATTTGAGAAGAATTGGCTTTGGTCCCCGCCGGATAGCCTGACTTGGATCTACTGGTACAATCGAGATGGAATCTTCGTTATTCTTTACATTTTTTGCTGTGAAATGTGCAGCAAGCCGGAGGATCTCCCGGGTATTCCGGTAATTCCGGTCGAGATCAAATGCCGAGTGAATGGTTCTTCCCTGTGCTTTGATACCCAGCGATTTCCAGCTCACCGAGTCAATGAGACGTATTCCCTGATTGCCATCGCAGACTACCAGCAGATCGCCATCGAGGGGATCGGTGAGTGCCTCAAGAATACATGAGAACCAGATGGGCGGGAAATCCTGAGCTTCATCAACAAGGATCGCATCATATTTTCGGGAATCACCAGCATGATTCCGGAGATGCTCAAGCAATCGGTTACCAAGAACCGAATCTTCTTCAACCTTCCCGGTCGATGGATCTTTATAATTTCTGGGTGGAATGCCATTGTGTTTGACCCACCCATCGAAATGGAACACATTTATTCGGGAGTAATCTTTGAGTACATGTTTCAGATATGCCTTGAGTGAAACGTTGTAGCAAAGTAACAGAATCTTTGCATGGGGGTCCCGCTCTTGCAGCCATTTTGCCCGTGCAATAAGGAGTACGGTTTTTCCCGAACCGGCGACTCCGTATATAATCCGGTGACCTTCGCCGATTTTCCTGGCATTGTTCTCCTGCTTTCGGTCAAGTACAACCAGGTCAAAACATTTCTCCGCTTCGGCTTCAGTCAGGGATTTTGAAGGAATATAACTGAGAATAATTTCCGGATGAATAATGGACCGGAGAATATCCACCTGTTCCGGCGAGAATGGCTTGATCGGCCAGAAAGGATCGAAAAATCGCATCAGGATATTGCGGATCTCATCAGCAGATGCATTTTCGAGACCTACCAGTTCATCCCGGAACAGGGTGTTATCCATCTTGAAAATATCTGAAACATCCTGGTCCTTGCGCTTTAAGATATTGTCACGGGAGATATTGGATAACACAACAAAATGACAGAACGGGAAGAAGAACTTATTTTTCTTTGGACCATCCTGATGGAGAAGCTGGGAGCGGTTCGGACTCTTCTCACAGGCTCCGACCAACCTCCACATGTAATTCCGTGCCTGTTCAAGAGGATGTATTTCCTGCCGCTCGCGATCATCTGTTAAGATTGTTATTTCCGAATGATTCCCTTTGAGGATATCGTCAAGATACCAGCCTTTGACTTCGACAACAATCACCCCAAGATCCGGGGCAATGACTATAAAGTCCGGATGCCGGTTATCGATGTTTGGTTCATAATAGATAAGATAGTCATCAGGAAGTTTTTTCAAAAGAGCAAATGTTCGTTCTTCTCCCCGACTCGCCTTTGAAGAAAGACGATCAGGGATGCATTCTGCCATTTTAATTACACCAATTGCAAAATTAGGCCTTTATCATTGAATAATATTTGTATTATTTTATAACTTGTTATGAAATCTGGAGATCCCCTAAAACCCCCGTTTTTCTTCTCCCGGAACCCCTTCCCATCCAAAAGCCCATCGTACCCGACTTTTGCCTCCCCAAGGGCAATGTGAGCTTTCATTTTCAGACTCCATTTTAACATCCGATAGCCAAACAAACCCAGAATTGGAGGTTTCTCAAAATCAGGTGCTCATTTTTGCCTGTTGAAGGCCAAATGACCCTCCGGAATGGCCAATCGGAGCCCAAATTGAGGAGATTTGAGTGTATGTCCCTGGACTGTTTTTCGGACTTTGACCAGGATTTCGGTTGATTCCAAAACACCCCTTTTTACCCTCGCGGAACCCCTGCCTCATCCCCAGCCCATCTTTCCTGACTTTCGCCTTCCAATAGGTGCTATTAGCGGCGATTTTCCGCTGCGAAAACGCCCCCGATAGCCAAACCGGCTTTGAACCGTGGATATCCCAAAACAATAGTGCTGTTTTTCCACGAATTAGTGCCATTTTTGGGGTCGGGAACCCTTCATGGGAAGATAGTCTCCGACGGAGAAGTGGTACAGGTAAAAGAGCAGGTTTTCTCCTGGTTTTGTGGGAATTCCAGATCCCGGAAAACAGGCTTTTTCCCGATCTCCCCCTACTCCAGCCCATGCCGCGAAAGCAATCATAAAGTATTTCAAATCTGATATAATATGCTAGATAGAGTGGGAAAACAGACCCTCACATCTCCGGATCCACTGAACGGGGATTATTTGGTGTAATCAAAATATGAAAACCGAAAAACAATTGAACGCCCTGCTGTATGCAATCGGGAAATATCCCCGGATCGGTCGGACAAAACTAATGAAATTTGTCTTTCTGGTCGACCTGTTCATCTATAATACCCGCGGTGAAACGTTACTTGAAGACAGTTATATCCGGCTCCCGAACGGACCGGTCCCGGATATTGGTTTCTCGTTTACAGAAAATTCAAACGCCCATTTCACCGTTAAAACTGAACCCTGCGATCCTGAACGCATCATCTACCAGT
>Ga0315275_10001069_pt1 | contig 23595 bp, 16 predicted proteins | sample YL17G03_0_MG_FD_205557 | JGI IMG/M metagenome (GOLD analysis project Ga0315275, IMG submission 205557) | Sediment microbial communities from Yellowstone Lake, YNP, Wyoming, USA - YL17G03_0 | ecosystem: Environmental > Aquatic > Freshwater > Lake > Sediment | place: USA: Wyoming | collected...
CAGCGGCGTCGTCCCGCCGCTCGCCGTCACCGGTGTGAACGGCGTGTACCCCGTGTTGACCGTCAGCGCCGTGCTCGCCACCGCCTGGGTCGTCGTCAGCGCCGGATTCACTGTCAGGCTCGCGCTACCGCTGACGGCATCAACGCTGGCAGTGATCGTGCTCGCGCCATTGGCCACCGGCGTCGCTGTTGTCGAGAGCCCGGTCGCCGGGCTCACGGTGGCCACGCCAGTGTTGGTGCTCACCCAGCTGAACGTCTTGCCGCTGATCACATTGCCGTTGGCATCCCGCGCCGAGGCCGTGAAGACCTGGGTCGGCCCCGCCGCAGTCAGAGTCGCCGTACTCGGCGCCACCACCACCACCGCCGTCGCCTGCGTGACCGTCAGCGTCGCACTCCCACTGATCCCGTCCACGCTCGCCGTAATCAGGCTCGTGCCGTTCGCCACCGCCGTCGCCGTCGTCGTCGCCCCGCTCGCCGGGCTGACCGTCGCCGTCGCAGGCGTGCCGCTCACCCAGCTGAACGTCTTGCCGCTGATCACGTTGCCGCTGGCGTCCCGCGCCTCAGCCGTGAACCCCTGCGTCGCCCCCAGCGCCGTAAGAGTCACCGAGCCTGGCGTCACGACCACCGCCGCCGTCGCCCCCGCCGTCACGGTAACCGTGGGCAGCGTACTCGTCACTGCCCCTACGCCGATCGTCGCACCGATGGTCGTCGCGCTGCCGGCAGTGACGGCTGTGAACACCGCGGAGTACGTGCCGTTGCCGTTGTCGGTCGCGGGGCTCGGGCTGATCGTCCCTGCGCTCGTGCCCCCGCTCGCCGAGAAGACCACCGTCGAGCCGCCCGCCGTGAGTGCGTTGCCCACCGCGTCCCGCGCCTGGAGCGTCAGCGTCACCGTTGCGCCCGACGCCACCGTCCCACTCGACACCGACACCACCGACTGACTCGTCGAAATCGCACCCGGCGTCACGGTCAGCGCGGGCAGCGCGCCGGTGACGGGCGTGCTGCCGATGGTCGCGCCGACGGTCGTCGCCGAACCGGACGTCGCGCCGGTGAAGACGGCGGTGTACCTGCCGTTTCCACTGTCCGCCGTGAGGCTGAACGTCCCCGTGCTCGTACCGCCGCTTCGGTTGAACACCACGGCTGCCCCGCCGGCCGCAAGGTCGTTGTCGAACTCGTCCCTCCCCTGGAGCAGCGCCGTCACCGTGTCACCGGAGGCCACGGACGTGCGCGCGACGCTGACCAGCGACCGTGCCGTCGAGATCGCCGCCGGGGTGACGGTCACAACTGCCGTCTGGGTGACGGCCACGCCGCCGACCGTCGCCGACACCGTCTTCGCCGCTGCCGCCGTGGAGCTGAGCGATCCCGTCGCCACGCCGTTCGCGTTGGTGTTGTCACCAGGCTGGGTGAGCGTGTTGCCCGTCCCCGTCGCCGCCAGCACCACGGACCGGTTGCGGATGAGGTTCCCGAAGCCGTCGCGCGCCGTGACGGTGATCGTCGCTGCGCTGCTCCCCGACGACGCCGTGATCGTGCCCGGCGACGCAGCGACCGTGGACTGCCCGGCGTTCACCGCGCCGGGCCGCCGCGTCGCGATGAAGTTGGCGGGGGAACCCGGGCCCGAGACCCGAACCGTGCCGACGCTGTCGGCCGTCGGAGAGTACAGCGTCCCGAGCGTCCACTGGGTCGTGGCCTGGCCCAAGGCGTCGGTGAGCGAGCTGGTCGGGCTCACCGAGCCGCCGCCGCTCAGCACCGACCAACTGATGGTCACACCGGAGACGGGGTTGCTGAACGCGTCGAGCGCTCGCACGGCCAGAGGAATGGCCAGCGTGGCGCCGACGGTATCGGCCTGGCCGTCGCCGGCGACGCGCACCAGCTGCGTGGCGCCGCCGACAGTGGCAGTGATGTTGAACGTGACCGTGGTCGGGCTGCCGCCAAGGGTGGCTGTGGCGGTCGTGGTCTGCGCCCCCGCCGTCGCGCCGAGCGTGCGCACGGTCGATGCGTGCCCCTGCGCGTCGGTCGTCGAGCTCGGCGAGGACACCGATCCGCCGCCGGTCGCCGCCGCCCACGCAACCGTCACGCCAGCCACCGGGTTGCCGAGAGCGTCCGCGACGCGCACCTCGTGCGCCGTGCCGAGCGTGGTACCCACGGGTCCGGAGAGGTTGTCACCGCCGGTCTTGACGAGCAGCGCCGCGGCGCCTGCCGAGAGGTCGAAGCTGCTGCTGGTGTCGCTCGCCTGCCCCGTCGCGCTTGCCGTCAGGGTGTAGCCGGTCCCGGCGCTGTCGATGTGGAGGCCGGAGAACGTCCCGACACCGGCGGCCGCCGTTACGCTCGTCGTGCCAAGGAGGGAGGCCCCGGCCTTGCCGGTGCCGGCCGTGATGGCGAGGCCCACGCTGCCGGTGAAGCCGGTCGCAGTGTTCCCCGCCGCGTCACGCGCCGTGACGACGGCGCCGAATGACGCGCCCGCCGTGGTCACCGCCGGCTGGGTGGTGAACACCAGTGTATTCGCAGCCCCCGGCGTCACTGTGACGGTGGGCAGCGCGCTGGTCACCGCCGACCCGCCGATCGTCGCGCCGATGGTCGTCGCGCTCCCGGCCGTCACCGCCGTGAACGTCGCGGAGTACGTGCCGTTACCGTTGTCGGTGGCGGGACTGGGGCCGATCGTGCCGGTGCTGGTGCCGCCGCCGAGGGAGAAGACGACCACCGCGCCGCCGGTGGTCAGGTTGTTCCCCGCCGCGTCCCTCGCCTGCATCGTCAGCGTCACCGTCCCGGCGGACGTGACGGTGGCGCTAGACACCGTGACCACGGACTGCGCCGTCGACACGCCGCCGACGCCCACGGTGAACGTGGTGCTCGTCGCGCTGCTCGGTCCCGTCGCCGTGGCGGTCAACCTGTAGCCGGCGCCGGCACTGTCGATGCTGAGACCCGCGAACGTGGCCACGCCGGCGACGGCTTGGACGCTCGTGGTGCCGAGCAGGTGCGCGCCCGCCTTCCCCGTCCCCGCCGTGATCGCCACCGTCACGCTGCCCGTGAAGCCCGTGGCCGTGTTACCCAGCGCATCCCGCGCCGTCACCACCACCCCGAAGCCGGCGCCGGCCGTGGTGCTCACCGGCTGCGTCGTGAAGACCAACTGGCCTGCCGCGCTGGATGTGATGTCGAAGCTGCGGCTCGTGGCACCGCTCGGCCCCGTGGCGCTCGCCGTCAGCGTGTAGCCCGTGCCGCTCCTGTCGATGCTCAGCCCCGTGAAGGTGGCCACCCCGGACACGGCTGTGACGCCCGCGGTCCCGCTCAGCGCCCCACCGCCCGGATTCGTGCCGATCGCCACCGTCACCGCGCCCGCGAAGCCCGTCGCCGTGTTCCCCAGGGCATCCCGCGCCGTCACCACCACCCCGAAGCCGGCCCCCGCCGTCGTGTTCACCGGCTCGGTCGTGAAGACCAACTGGCTTGCAGCCCCCGCCGTCACCGTGATCGTCGGCAGCGCCGTGGTCACCGCCGACCCGCCGATCGTCGCACGAATCGTCGTCGCCGTGCCCGCCAGCACGCCGGTGAACGTCGCGGTGTAGGTCCCGTTCCCGTGGTCCGTCGTCGCACTGACCGTACCGGTGCTCGTCCCGCCGCTCGCGCTGAACACCACCGCAGCCCCACCCGTCGTCAGGTCGTTCCCAGCCAGGTCCCTCGCCTGCAGCGTGAGAGTCCCAGTCCCGCCCGACGCCACGCTGCCCGCCGAGACGCTCACGATGGAGGTCGCCGCGCTCGCCGCGCCGACCACACCCGTGGCCGAGAAGGTGAGCGGGCTGCCCGCGAGGCTGCCCGCCGTCGCACGCAGCGTGTTCGCCCCTGCCGTCGCACCGAGCGTCCACGACGCGGCGGCGGCGACGCCACCGGCGTCCGTCGCGACCGTCGCAGTCGGCACGACCGCCCCGCCGCCGGTCAGCACGGCGAACGTCACCGGGAATCCCGCGACCGGGTTCCCTCCGGCGTCGCGCACGATGACCGCGGGCGGCGTCGCCACCGCGGTGCCCGCGACCGCGCTGAGTCCGTTCCCGGCGTGGATCGCGACCTGCGTCGCCGCGCCGGTGCCGACTACCACCGGGTCGGAGGTCGCGCCCGTGAAGCCCGACGCGGTGAAGCCCAGCGTGCGTGTGCCCGCCGTCCCGGTGATGGCCAAGTCGGTGAACGCTGCGGCGCCGGAGGCATCGGTGCTGACCGCCGTCGTGCCGCCCAGGGTGCCGCCGCCCGAGGCGATCGCCGCCACCACCGCGACCCCCCCCTGCGCCACCGGGTTGCCGGCCGGGTCCGCCAGTTGAATCACCGGCTGGCGGGCGAACGCGCTCCCGCTCGCCGCGGTGGCGGAGGGCTGCGTCGCGATCGCGAGGTGGGTGGCGCCACCCGCCGAGATCGTGATCGCATCCGACGTGGCGCCCCCGAGGCTCGGCGCGGCGAATGCGAGCGTGTACTGACCGGCCGGTCCGGTGATCGCGAGGCCGGCGAAGGTCGCAAGGCCGTCGGGGCCGGTGACCGCCGTCGCGCCCGCGAGCGACGCCCCGCCAGGGCCACTCGCGATCGAGGCTGTGATCGTCACGCTCGGCGCCGCCACCGCGTTGCCGTTCGCGTCCTCGATCCGGACCGCGGGCTGCCGTACGAAGGGCGCGCCGCTCGCCGCGACCGCCGAGGGCGCCGTGGCCACCGCGAGCCGCGCGGCCGTGCCGGCGGTGATGGCGAACGGAGCGCTCGTCGCGGACGTGAGGCCCGTCGCGCTCGCGGCGAGCGTGTAGCCGCTTCCCGTGCGGTCGATGCGCAGGCCGGAGAATGTGGCGACGCCGGCCACCGCGGAATCGGAGACGATGCCCGCCAGAGTACCCCCCCCGGGGTTCGCGGCGATGGCGACCGTCACGTTTCCGGTGAATCCCGTGGCCACGTTGCCGAGGGCGTCGCGCACCGTCACCTGCACGGCGGGCGCGATCGCCGTGCCTGCGATGGCGCCGGACGGCTGGACGGTGAAGGCGAGAGCGGCGGCCGCGCCCGGCGTGACGGCGAACGCCGCGCTGGTCGTGGTGAGTGCCCCCGCGCTGAGGAGCAGCGTGTAGCCGGCCCCGATCCTGTCGATGCGCAGGCCGGAGAAGGTGGCGACGCCGGCCGCCGCGGACGCGGAGACGGCGCCCGAGAGCGTACCGCCCGCGGGGTTCGCGCCGAGGGTCGCCGACACGCTGCCGGTGAAGCTGGCGAGGATGTTCCCGCCCGCGTCCTGCGCGGCCACCCGCACCGCCGGCGCGATCGCGCTCCCCGCCGTCGTCGCGACCGGCTGGGTGAGGACCGCGAGCCGCACCGGCGCGATGGCGACGTAAAAGTCCGGCGCCGATTCGGCGTTCGCGCCGAAGGAGGTCCAGGCGCTGGCGCGGCCCGTCTGGTCCACCGCCCGGGCCTGCCAGTGGTACTGGACGTTGTCGGCCAGCCCGGCGATGGCGATGGTCACCGCACTCCCGCTCGCCACCCGAATGCTCGAGCCTGACGCCGTGCTCGTGAACGCCGTGCCCACTGGCTGGACCTCCACCTCGAGCCGCACCTGGTCGCCGGAGTCGGCGTCGGTGACGAGCCCCCGGAACACCGCCGTCGCCTGGTCGGTGGTGGCGCCCGTGCCGATGGCGGTCGTGCCGTCGCTGCGGAGCTGCGCCAGGCTCGCGGGCGCATCGGGCGGGTTCGGGATCACGACGCGGAAGTCGGGCGTGCCGGGGCCGTACAGCACCCACCCGCTGGTGCGTCCCGTCCGGTCCGCGGTGCGCACCTGCCAGTGGTACGCGGTGCCGTTGGCGAGACCGCTTGCCGCGACCGTGGCGCGCGTCCCCGATGCGACCCAGGCGCCCGAGGCCGTGGAGGTCCCGGAGAACGACGTCCCGACCGGGCGCACCTCCGCGTCGAGGCGCAGCGAGTCGTCGTCCGGATCGAGGACCGACGCGCGCAGGGCGACCGTCGCCTGGTCCACGGTGCCGCCGATCGGCACGACGGTCACCAGGTCGGCGGCGAACTGGCCGATGGTGTCCGGCGCGGCGGGGGGCCGCGGTCGCGCGACCTCCAGCGTGAACGTCCCGACCCCGCCGGCGGCCGCGCTCGTCACCTCGACCACGTAGCTCCCCGCGTGCGAAAGGCGCGCGTAGAGCAGGCAGGCGTCCGGGCGCCCCGCGACGCAGGCGTCGTTCTCGGCGAGTGCCGGCACACCCGGCGCCGCCGACCCCGTGTCGAGCACGAGGTAGCCGTCGAAGGCGCCCGAGCGCAGGCGGAACGAGAGCGAGTCGTTGGCGGAGACCGGGACGCGGAACAGCCGGGCGAAGCGGCCGCTGCGGTGCGGCGCGCCGCAGTCGCGCGCCGTCAGCGAGTCCGCGACCGTCGCGCCGGCGGCGACGTCGGTGATCGAGCAGCCCGTGATGCGAAACTCGACGGGGAGACTCACCGGCGTGGAGGCGGGGCCGGAGACGGTGAAGACGAGGGTGTCGTGGTAGACGCCGGCCGCGAGGCCCGTCGGGTCGAGGGAAACGCCGAGGGTGTCGGGCGCGGTGCCCGTGCTCGTCGCCGGCCGCACCCAGGCGCTGCCGCCCACGGTGCGCAGCGACCACGGCACCCCGAGCGCCTCGATATCGAGTGCGACCTGGGTGATGCGTGGAGCCGTGCTGCCCGCCTTGGCGGAGTCGATCAGCGCGGCCGGTGCGAGGTTCAGGACGCTCACTTCGCCCGGGCGCAACAGGTCCTGGAGCTTGCAGGTCGTCGAGAGACCGGCGAGCAGCAGGACGAGCGCCCCACCGGCCGCACGAAGGCCTATGGGAGCGCGCACGCGAGGACGGGGCAGGAACGCCTGAGGCACGCGAGCCGCTTTCCTTACTTGGAGCGAATCAAGTAATCCCTGTATCAAGACCCGCGCCAGACGCGAGTGGGGCGAATTGCGAATGCCAGCCTCGTGATTCGGGCCGGCAGTCGCGCATCGTGCGGTGTGGCACGGACATCGGGGCTGTCTTCAGCGGATGCCGGTGGCGACGGACGCGTCGTCGCGCTGGCGCAACGTGTGGCGTGCGCCACAAGCGTTGCGGCGATGACCAAACCGTCGCTTAGGGGTGTATGCCGCCAGCAGCCGTCGGCACTTGGCCGTCGGCCCGGTCGCAGCCATATTCCTCCCCCTGCCGTCCGACGGCTGATGGCTGACGGCTGACGGCTGTCGTTCCGGAGTGGTGGCCGAGAGGCTCAAGGCAACGGTTTGCTAAGGGCCGTCGCGCCTCTTCCGTCCCAGTCCTTGCAGTCCTTCCGAGTCCTCCCACCCTCTCGCTATTCCGCTTTCCGACACAGCCCGTTTCCTCGCAGGTCCGCCTCAGTCGCTGGCATCCCGTCGCGGCTGCCCCCAATAGTGCCCCCGGTAGTTGCGAGACTTCCGTGACGGGGCCTGCGCTCCTCCGCATCCCGAAGAACGCGACCGAAGAGGTCCGCGGCGAACTCTCCGAGTACAGGGGACACCAGCTCCTGAACCTGCGCGTGTGGTGGACCCCGGACGACGGGAAGACCTGGAACCCGAGCAAGCGCGGGTTCGCTCTCCACGTTGACGCCCTGCCTGAGCTGCTCGCTGGCCTCACTGACCTCGAAGCAGAGGCGGAGCGCCGGGGGTGGTTGGAGGACTCCGGCGAGCCCCGGCCGCGCCGACGCCGGGGGAAGAATCGGGGCACGACGATCGAGGCTCGGAGCCGCTCTCAGGGCAACTCGTACACATTCGTGTCAGGAGGAGAACGTGAGAAACCCCGTGTCTGAGCCCACGCGGCCAGCCCTGTCCCCGCGGGCGCGCGCGCAAGAAGCATTGGCCGTGGCGCTGGCTCGCGGGTCGCTTCGCGTGGTTGAGCGACTGGAAGCGGAGGCGTTGTGGATCCCAAGCTCGACCAGCGGGCGCGGCTCAGAGCGAGCAGGGCGCTCCTGGAAGCACCGATCTCGATGCGCCGGACGGAGCGCGCGCGGATCATCCCGTCCGGGAAGCAGCGGGCGACCGTGGAGAGCCCGCCAGTCATCACCCGCCGCGTGGAACTCCCGCCCCTCGACCCGCCTTGGCAGCCGCCGACTTGACGCTGGACGGAGCGCGCCCGGCGCCCCCTTGGCGTTCCCACTCTGTTCCTACTTCGGGCCGGCCGGGGCTGATGTATCCTCAGGCCCGCGCGCGCTATCAGCTTCTGCGCTGGTTAGATCGCACTCCCACGGCAGTCGTCGTAGGTCAGCGGGAACCGACGGGCGTTGTCAGGAAAGAGATCGAGCATCAGGAAGTGCGTCCGGTAGTGGGCGAACCAACGAGCGTGGTCGTCCAATTGCCGCGCAATCTGATCGCGCAGCTGCATTGTCTGCAGGACGTCCAGCTGCTGGGAACGAGCGAGGTCGGCAACAAGGCGTGACACTCGCTGAGGCTGAGTTTCTTCTGTCCCGAGGCTATTGAGATAGTGAGCGAAGATACGGCAAAGAAGAAGCTCGGCACCTTCCATCCGATATCGCCAATCTCTGAAGGCGCTCCGTGCGTTGGCCTCCGCAAGCGCCGCGTGGAGATCGTGTCCGGGTCCGAGGAGTGCTTGGTACATCGCCTGCATAGCGAGAAGGAGATCTCCAGCGGCTACTGTCTCCATGGTGCCGATGATGCCGAACGCCGGCGCTCGGTCCGTGGGGCGCAGCACAGAGCTCATGTGCCACCCTTGGCACATCGCGGCGACCACAAGAAGGTTCATTCTGGATACTTGATTCACGGCAGTGAGGAGTGGCGCGATGTCGGTCCAGGTGACGAAGTCGCCGTCCGCTAGGGAGATGCCGTCTGAGTTGCCGTGAGCTTCGATGTGGAGTATTGGCGACCTTCGGTACGTCTGGGCTGTCGCTCGAACCGCATTGAGCGCTCCGAGGAACTCCCTGGCACAGGTTACCTCGTACAGGTCGCTCACGAGCCCTGGGTCCTTGACCGAGACAGGCGCGAGAGTCGTCTCGAAGAGCTGTCGGCCGGAGCGAAGCTCGCCTGGCGGAAGTGACTCAACTACTGCGACTGAGTCGAACGCGAACGACGTGTTATAGGGCATCGGCACCGGTGCTGCCTGGCAGATTGGGAATGAGCTACGGGCCGCAGTGCCCGTCAGCAGAGGGTGCCGCCCAGAAGCCACATCGCTGCAGCCCGTCAGCTCCATTCCCGTTGTAGGCAGCCCGTCAATCGTTAGTCCGGGCCGACGAAGTAGTCCAGGGCTGCCGCCGACAGGATGGTCCGCCAGGCTTCCATGCCGCGAAGCGCCACGGTGAGCGCCAACGAGGAGGTACGATCAGCCAGTTCTATGACCGGCATGAAGCCGGTCGAGCCGTCCGGCCCGTCAACAAGCTGCATGGCAGCATCGCGCGCGCCTGTGCGCTCACCGCGCACGAGGAAGTGCTTGGCGCCATTGGCCAGGTCCGCGATGATCTGCAAGTCCGGGTCTGCCTCTGCCGCCTCCGCGGCAGCTCGGCGCTGAGCGGGCGGCACCGTGGGATCGTGTCCGAGCCAGTCCTTCACATGCCAGCAGTTCTGGAAGAACGCCCATAGGAGATCATCGATCGTGTACCAATCCGCTTGCTCTCCCCCTGGTCTGTAGAACACCACGGAGCGATAGCGTTGCAGGAACCGATGGGCCCTGTCCAATTGCTGGAGGTAGGCACGCGCCGGGTAGTCGCCGCCATACGCAAACGCGCGTGCCGCCATTCTCACTCCGAGATGGGCTGCCTAGTAGCGATTCAACTGGGAGCCGGGTCCCCGCTCGCTGCGGCTCCACGCGGTATATGCAGCACAAAGGGCCGCGCGGCCAGAGCCACCGGAGGAAGAAGCCAGGCCCGGCCGCCAATCGTGCCCCAGCGAGGCGCTGGCGCGGTCGGAGGGCCACTCAACAGCACAGACACAGACACGCGAACCGGGCACCTCACAGCGCCCCGTCCTCCCCGTGGGTGCACCTAGTGCCAGGTCAAACCGACTCCCACCTGAACGAGGTTCACCTTGATGTTCTGGCTCGACGGCTGGCTGACGTCGCTGACTTCGAGTTTGGCGGCGGTGCTGGCCAGACCATTGAGGAAGGCGTTGATCGACGTGTTGCGGCCCACGCGGAATTCATACCCGAGGCCGAACGATCCGTAGGCGGCTAGCGCGTGCACTTCGGCCTCCCCGTAGAAGGGGAAGAACACATCCACCACGGCGACAGGCACGGATGGCCGCCAGTGATCGCTGGCACCGTAATGGAGAGCGCCGAGTCCGACCTTGAGGTAGAACGCGCCAGTCCTGTCCGGATACCAGAGCACCACAGCAGAAGCGGCCCCTATCATGTAGGTCGCACCGTTCTCTGAGTAAGTCCAGCCGCCGGTTTCGCCTCCGATGAGCACGTTCTGTGAGACTGTTCCGCCGAGCCGAACGTACCCGGACGGCCCGGTGGAGCGGGTGCTGCGACAGCACGCAAAGTCAAGACCGGCGGAGCCAGCGCCGACTCCAAGGCCGATCCAGAACCCCTCGCGCGCGTTGCGGTTCTCCACGAGCCTCTGGGCGGAGAGGCTTGAGGTGGCCAAGACCAGGAGTGCGGTGCTCACAGCGATGATACGCATCGGAACCTCCCTATTGGGAGCAGCGTCCACCATAGGGCACCGCCGTCAAGCGGGCGTCAAGCGCGGGTGTTCGTGCCCCAGCGAGGCGCTGGCGAATGAGGCGCGCCACGTCCTCGCGGTGCGGCTGCACATGGCGAACACCGATGTGCTCGACGCCGGCTTCCACATCCTGCTGCCCTTCATCGACGCCATCCGCCACAAGCACACCCTGAAGGAGCAGGCGATCGACATCCCCGAGCAGATCTGCATCACCAACGACAACGTGCAGGTGGGGATCGACGGGCTCATCTACCTGAAGGTGCTCGACCCGCAGCGCGCCAGCTACGGGAGCGCCGACTACCACTACGCCATCAGCCAGCTCGCGCAGACGGCGCTCCCGAGCGAGATCGGCAAGATCACCCTGGACCGGACCTTCGAGGAGCGCGGCCTGCTCACGCGGGTTCGCACTCGCCTACGGCCGCCCTAGCAACTGGCGGACGAGGTTCTGCAGCGCCACCTGCCAAGCGAGGGGCTGGCCGTCCAGGTCCTCCCGGTGGAGCGAGGCCAGGACCGACGCTACGTCGCCTTCCGTCAGTGGGTTCGACAGGTGGACCACAGACAGGGCGAGGCTCGGCTGCTTCGCGACGATGCCCTCCGCGCCCGCCCGTAGCACCTTCCCGTCCGCGGACAGCAGCAGGCCGGTGAGGTGCAGCACGTAGATCGGCTGGTCCACGGCGTTGAGCCACCCGACCGGCACGGTGTAGCCGGTGCCGAGCTGCAGTTCCTTCCGAAGTGACAGCCCGCCGCGCTGATGCAGGTAGTACTCGCCCGGGCCGATCGCGATGACCAAGACGACGCCGGCGTGCTGCCGTTCCGCGAGCGCGCGCAGACGCTCCGCCCAGCGGCGCGACGGGCTGGCGGTCTGGATCACCATCGCCGTGGGATCATCCGACTCACCGGCCCCTCCCACACTCAGTCCTGGTGCGCGTCCGACGTAGGCCCGCGGTGCCTCCCTCTCGGGCAGGGGGGTCGAGTCGAGTCTGGTGGACCAGCCGGCCGCGTCCAGATAGCCGTTCATCGCGTCCACCAGCGGCACCAGCATCCTGCTGCGCTGGTTGCCCAGTCCCGCGGACGCATCCACGCGAATGGGGAGGTGCGCCACGCCGTCGCTGTCGGGCGCTCGGAACTCGGCGTAAGTGAAGTAGTACGGCGCGCCATCGAGTTCTCGGGCACTGGAGAAGGACTGCATCGTCGCGCAGCCGGAGAGGGCGACGGCGAGGCCGGACAGGACGAGTGCGAAACGGGCGTGCATGGCAGGGACCTTGTCAAAGGCCGCGCCCAACCTTATCGCACCTCGTCAAGCTGGCGTCAAGACGCGGGTGATCGTGTCCCTGCGCGGCGCCGGAGCGCAAGCAGCGCGACGTCATCCCGATGCACGCGCCAGCGGCCTCGCACGGTGCGCGCCCGGATGATGCCAGCGAGGCACAGCTCGAGGATGAGCCTGGGCGACAGGCCTGCCAGTGCCGCGGCTTCGCGTAGGGTGATCGTCGGCGGTGCCTGAGCCCGCGACCCCCGGACCCCATTCGGGGGTCGCGAAGACCAAGAAACGGCGAAATGCCGGACTTGCAGGGAGTTCCGAGCGTCGGATGCCGGACTTCAGCGTTGCCGTTGCCGTTCTTTGCCGGGAGAAACGGCAACCGTTACGGCAACGCATCTCTTCAGGGGTCTACCACGACGACCGGCCCGTAGCGTTCGTTGGTGGAGCCGTCCCCCAACTGGCCAAAGGCGTTGTAGCCCCAGCAGTACGCCGCCCCGCCGGTCGCGAGGCCGCAGGTGTGCATCCCGCCCGGCGCGAGGCTCGCGAACCTGAGCCCACCCGCCACGGGTACCGGGGTTGTACGAGGGGTGCCGTCGGGCGGGAAGCCTATCTGCCCCGAGCCGTTCCAGCCCCAGCAGTACGCGACCCCGCTGCTGGTCAGGCCGCAGGTGTGGTGCTCACCCGCGAAAAGGCCCGCGAAAGTGAATCCACCCCCCACGGCCACCGGCGTGCTACGATCAGCCGTCGAGCCGTCGCCCAATCCGCCCGCACCATTGTAGCCCCAGCAGTATGCGACTCCACCACTGGTCAGGCCGCAGGTGTGCAAACCGCCGGCGGCCAGACTCGCGAACGCGATCCCACCCGCCACAGCCATCGGCGTGGCTCTGCTGACCGTGTCGGCGAGCCCCAGTTGGCCGTAGCCGTTGTAGCCCCAGCAGTACGCGGCCCCACCGCTGGTCAGACCGCAGGTGTGAAGCCCGCCCGCGGCCAGGCTCGCGAATGCGAGCCCGCCCGCCACGGCCGCAGGCGTCGTGCGCGATGTGGTCGTGCCGTCACCCAGGCGTCCGAGTGCGTTCAGGCCCCAGCAGTACGCGGCGCCGTTGGTCGTGACACCGCACGTGTGGTCGTAGTCCGCTGTCACGTTCGCGAAAGTGAGCCCGCCCGCCACGGCCACCGGCGTGAATGCGACGAGCGTGTCGCCGCGCCCCACCTGGCCATAGAGGTTGTTGCCCCAGCAGTACGCGGTCCCGCCGCTCGTCAGACCGCAGGAGTGCCCATCGCCTGCGGTCAGGCTCGCGAACGCCAGGCCACCCGCCACGGCCACGGGCGCGCTGCGAGCCCAAGTCCAGTCGCCGTCGCCCAGCGCGCCGAAGTTGCGGCCCCAGCAGTACGCCGCCCCGCCGCTCGCGAGGCCGCAGGTGTGATTCCCGCCCGCGGTCAGGCTGATCCAGGTCACCGGCAGCGTGTAGGTGAAGCAGCTGGTGCAGGTGCTGCTGCCCGAACCGGTGGTGTAGACCGTGACGTCCACGGCCCCCGTCGCCCCGCTGGTCGGCGTGGTTCCTCGCAGCGACGTGCTGCTCATCCACACCAGTCCTTTGAGCCTTCCGGACCCGACCCGCACGCTGTCAATGGTCGTCAGGAAGTTGGTCCCGCTGATCCGCACGACGGTCCCGCCCGTCAGCGGCCCGTGGTCCGGGCTCACGCCGGTCACGGTGGCCACCGGGGCAGGACCGGTCCCATCGGAACACGCCGCCGCAACGGCGACCCACAACAACCCGCAGAGCGAGCGAGCGCAGGACATCGGCACCTCCAGTGTCTCTACCACAAGCTGGTACGGCGCCGTCAAGCAGGCGTCAAGCGGTTCTCGGCGCGGAAGCTGCTCACGCGAGCACGCCGGCACTCCGCGTCGGCATGGCTGTGGCATTGACGGGGCCCGCGAGCACCCTGATGGCCGGGGGCAGAGGGAAACGGTGCCGCGCCGCGAAGCGACCGTCAGAGCCTGAGCGGGATCCGCCACCCGAGTAGGGAGGCGGCCTGCGCTCCCCGGCGCGCGGCAGGGATGCCTGCTGGCGCCCACCGCTCCGGGCCGAGAACGCTCACCGCAAGGCCCGCAAGGACGCCGCTCCCGGCACCGATTGAGCCCCACAGCGCAACGGTGCCATAGCTTGTCCAGTAGTAGAAGCCGCCGTGGCCAAGGGTCGGATCCTCGGGGGCGAGAGCACCGAAGAGCCCGCCTGCGAGTAGTCCGAGGAGCCCCCCGACGAGGGCGGTCTTAAACACAGGATAGCGGCGTCCTTGAGAGACCTCGATCCTCGTGACTCGCTCCATCGAGATGGCCTGCGTGTCGGGGACCAGCGCGCTCCCGACCACCAGCTCCAGCGAGTCACCCCGCAGGCGCACGTAGCGACCCACGAGCCGTGACTGCCCTAGTGCACGCGTGACTCGAAGGCGTGCCCCCGGTTCGATCGTGCCGGACAAGGACTGTTGAGCCAAGGCCGGACCCTGAGCAGCCAACAGAAGGGCAGCCAGCGGACACAGGGCGAGGCGGGTGTTCATGGCGGCGACCTCCGTGGGAGCCGCGTCCAGCCTAGTAGCACCGCGTCAAGCAGGCGTCAAGAAGGAACATGCGGCAGCGGGTGATCGTGCCCCGCCGGGGAGCCAGGAGCCGTGCTAGGGCGCGTCCTGGATAGGGAGCCCGATGCCCCCCCCCACTCTCTAAGCTCATAGGCCACGACTACCGCAGCTACAGTCAACGCCACCCACGGTGCGTTGAGTGCAACGGTTGCCCAGCGATTGACCTGTCGTCGTGCGACAGTGCGCACGCTGGCGAGCGGCACCCCCACGCGCACGAGGCCGTTCACGCCTACGGGCCGGGTCCAGCCGAAGATGGAATCCCGCGCGACCTCCCTCGGCCGCCGCAAGTCGAGCTTGGTGTGGTCCGCGAGTGTCAGTCGGATCGTTCTGCATCGCGCGAATGCGCTCGCGACCTTCCGGCGAGCAACGGGAAGAGGACGGAGGCGGGGCGGGCCCGTGGGCCCGCCGCGCCGCGCCGCCTCAGGGAACCGGGACCGGGAGTCGGAAGTAGAAGTGAGCGCCGACGGCCCACCCATTGTAGCCGGTCCCCATGACGATGTCGCCGTAGTCGTAGGCGGCGTGCGCGCCCAGGCCGAACGGCAGGTTGAAGTCCGCACCGACGGTCACGCGCGCTTCCCTGTTCCTACTTACGGCATGAAGGTTGGTGCCGAGCGTGTAGTACCCGACGGCGAACGGCTTGAGCGGGAAGAGCGGCACACTCAGGCGCGCCGCGACACCCACTGGCAAGTACGTTACGGTCGTCGTCCAGATCTTCTCCTGGCCGACGCCCGCCTGGGCGCTGAGCGACACCGGGACGAGCCCGCCACCGAAGACCCTCATCGCGACGGTCGCACCGTAGACATAGCGCCCCGGGGCGCGCCCGGCCACCGCCGTGGCGCCGAAGGGCCCGAAGCCGGCGCCGGCCCTGAGCACCTTCACCGTGCCCGCGCCCTGGGGATCGGCGTAGTAGTCGGCCGAGGCCATCAGGCCCAGCCCCGTCGGCGTCGGATAGAAGGGGAGCCCGGCGACCTGCGCCCGGGCGACGTGGGCCACGAGCGTGAGCACCGCCGCGGCCGCGACAACCCTCGAGAGCTTCATGACGTTCCTCCTATGAGCTTGCGGGCGCCACCAGCCCGCGCCGACTGCGGTAATGATAGCGAAGCGCCCTGCGGAAAGGCGGTGCCCACTCCAGCCCCGTGACCTGGCGCTGCCCGACCCGCGCTTGCTCTAGGTGGGCCGCTACCCGCTGGCCGATCCAGGCCGCGAAGCCCTCGGGATGCACGCGCCAGCGCCTCGCAGGGCCACAATCGCCCGCGCTTGACGTCTGCTTGACGGCCGGACATCAGTGTGACTGTCAATCGGACGGAGGTGGATGCATGTCCCGGAGCCAACTGGTGCGCGTCCTCGTCGCTGCGATCCTCGCCGCCGCCTGCGGCGCGGACCTCTCCGGCCCTGGGGGAGGCAGCGTAGTGACCTACGTGGACTGCACGCGGAACGTGCGTTCCGTCGTGCTGTCGCCGTCTGCCGACTCGATCGAGATCGGTCGGGGCAAGTGGCTCCGCGCCGTCCTCGACGGCGGGAGTCCACCGCCTGGACAGATCTGCACGTATTACGCGCACTGGTCGAGCAGCGACACGAACGTGGTCCGGGTGGGCGATGGTGACTCCCACAGCGGTCTCCTAGTCGCTCGGTCGCCCGGCACGGCGCAAGTCGAGTACGTGTTGGGGTCTGCACGCGGAACCGCCACGATCACCGTAATCCCCGTTCGCAACTCGTTCGTCTCGGTCAGCGCAGGCTTAGAGGCCTTCGCGCTGGCGTCGGACGGCCAGGTGTACCACGTGGTGCGCGGTCTCTATCTCGGGGCGGTGCCTGTGCCTCTGGAGGGCAGCCCGCGCTCGATCTCGCTCAGCGCCGGCGGTACGGGTGTCTGCGGCTCCGCGTCGGATCACACTTGGTGGTGTGGTGACCAGAATGGCGCCTGGGGCGTGGTGGGGACTGCCTCCGAGCACAGTTTCATCTTGCTCGACGCGCACGGAGACCGGCACTGGTGCGCACTCAACAACCTCGGAGCCGCCCTCTGCTGGGGCGAGAACCCGATGGGTCAGCTGGGCAACGGGAGCGTGGACAATCTCCCGTCGAACGTGAGCGGCGGGCTGACTTTCCCCACGCTCGCCGTCGGCGGCAACCACACCTGTGGCGTCACGGCCGACGGCTCGACCTGGTGCTGGGGCGACAACAGCCGCGGACAACTCGGCACCGACTCGGCAACCGGAAGCTGCGCGGGCGGCACGAGCTGCCAACTCTCGCCCAAGCGCGTCGCCTCGGGCCACGCATTCGTGGCGCTCGCGGCCGGCGGCAGCCACACCTGCGGTCTCACCGCCGACGGTTCAGCGTGGTGCTGGGGATGGAATGCCTTCGGACAGCTCGGCACCGGTGACTTCGTCGGCGGGACGACGCCGCGGCTTGTGGCGGGCGACATCACCTTCGCCGCCCTCAGCGCCGGGGACCGCCACACTTGCGGCATCACCAGCGCCGGGGCGCTGTACTGCTGGGGCTCGGGCGCCTATGGACAGCTCGGCAAGGACGTGGCAGACAATGTCTGCGGGCCACCCATGCCGGGGTACCCGATAGAAGAATCAGGCTGGATGGGAGACACAGGCTGCCGCGCGACACCGGGTCTCGTCCCGGTGGCCGGCGCGTTCACGTCCGTGAGCGCGGGGCAGCGGCAAACGTGCGGGATGGCCGGTGACGGCGCTTGGTGCTGGGGCTACCTCTGGGGTCCGCGATTCTCCGGCAAGGGGACGGCGGTCCACTTGAGCGGCCAGCCCTAGGATCGCAGCGCGACTCGAGGGGGTACCCCCCCCGGAACAAGGCAGGAGCGTATCCGTTCGTGCCCCAGCGGGGCGCTGGCGCGGCTGTGCTGCGGCTCTTGCCGTCCGCGCGCCGCGGATGCATATGGTGCGGCATTCCTCAAGGACGGCTGCCCTTCGCAGCCCGTCAATGGTAGGTCGGGACGCCTACGTCACTCAGGAGGTCCGTCCGATGGCCACGCGCTTGCGGGTCGGCCTTCTCACATCAATGCTGGTGGTCGGGTCGCTCGGGCCGCTCTCGGCGCAGCAGACGCCGACCCTCACGCCCGGCACTCGCGTCCGCGTGGGTAGCGTCGTCGGCACGCTCGTGTCCATCGACAGCGCCTCGATCGTGCTGCGCCGACCGAACGGAAGAGTGACCAGCCTCCCGAGGCGGCAGGGCACCCGTGTGGACGTGAGCGCGGGCCCGGGCCGCTGCAGTCCCGGTCACCGGGGCACGTGTCTCCTGATCGGCTTCCTGGGCGGCGCAGCCTTGGGAGCCGGGGTCGGTGCCATCGCCGTACGGAACTGCAGGGCAGCACTTAGCCCCACTGACTGGGACATGTGCCCGTTCTGGTATTTCGGAACGGTGCCCGCCGGGGTTCTTGTCGGCACGATCGTCGGCGCGACGATCGGGGGCGAGCACTGGCGGAGGGCCGGAATCCCGGTGCACCTGAGCTTGGCTCCTGGCCTTCCCGGTGCCTTGCCCTGGCGCGCCGTCCACGTGGGAGCGCGGCTCACGTTCTAATCCGGCGTGGGGCGCTCTCCCTCCTCTCCTAGGCCCCGCTGCCGTTCGTGCCCCAGCGGGGCGCTGGCGCGGCCTGCGGGCGAGGTCAGCCCGGTCAGCGCTGCCTGAGGGCGCTGAGGGCCCGCGCCAGAACGGGGTCCCGGCCAGCCCGCAGGTCGGCCGCGGTCGGCTCGACGGGCACGTCCGGGGTCACGCCAAGCCCCTCGAACGGCGAGCCGTCGGGGAAGGACGTCCGCTTGGTGCTGACGCGGAACGACATGCGGTCGCCGAAGTCGTACATGTACGGCTGGCCGGTGCTGCCGAAGGTGGTCGAGCCCACGAGGACGGCCCGGCGGCCCACCTTGAGGGGCATCACGAAGTCCTCACATGCGGACGCGCAGCCGTCGTCGATCAACACCGCCAGCCGGCCTGTATACACGGGTTGCTGTGGCCGGATAGTGCGGCCCAGCGTCGTCAGCATGGTGCGGTCGAAACTGCTCAGCCCGTCGATGAACCCGCGCGCGTAGTCGCCCAGGGCGTCCGGCGAGACGACGTCCCGGATCCGGCGGTAGGCGCCAAAGAGGGCCACCGACATCGTGGTCGCTTCCGTCCACTCGGTATACGGGCGGTCCATGAGGGCGCGGATCAGGGCCTCCGGGGTCGTCCCACCACCATTACCGCGCACGTCGATCACCATGGCCGGCGCGCCGGCGTGGGCGCGGAGGAACGCCACGGCCGCCTCCTCCACGCGCGGCTCATCGAATCCACGGATCGTGAGATAGGGCACGCCCTCCGCGAGGTTGAGGGAATCCAGGGCGGGCCGGGGCCCGGACTCCGGCCCGGTCGCCGCACCCCGCACCACGCGCACCGTCCGGCCGTCGCCTAGCGTCAGCGTGAACGCGGGCGGGAAGAGAAACGGCATCCCGAAGACGCTCGCCAGACGGGCCGCGTCGCTCGACCCGCTGGCGTACCGCACGCGTGCCACGAGGCACTCGGCGATGGGCGCGCCGTCGATGGCGCGCAGCACGTCGCCCGGCCGCAGCCCGTCCACGCGGCTGTCCCGCACCACCCACTCGCCGCCCAGCCGCGTCACCCGGAACCCCAGGGGCTGTCCGTACTGCTGCCAGAGCCAGGAGTCGTTGAAGTCGCTGTGGCCGTTTTGCAGGGTGGCGAGGAACGCGAGGGAAGCCAGGTCGAACTCCCGGCGGTCGGCGGTGGTGAGCGCCTCGTCCAGGTACGCGCGGTAGGCGCTGTCGAGATCGAGCGTCGGGACGCCCTGCCAGTGGCCAAAGTACAGCTGCACGGACTCGTACATCTTGGTGGCTACCCACACACGGCGCGCGAGCGGCACGGTGTCAGTCTGCTGGGCGGCGCTCGCGGCGGGCAGCACGGCGCAGGCCAGCCAGATCGCTGCGGTTCGCATCATGGCCTCCTTCGTCCGGCGTTCGGTTCACCGTCCCTACGCGCTGAAGCAGCCCAAGGTTCCGTGGTGCCCCTGCGGATACTGAGACGGCGGAAACGATTGCGCGTCGGAGCCGTGCACCCCGCGGTGCGCAGGGGCAAGGACCGGCCGCATGACGAGGGTGTTACGGGGCCGCTTCGTTGGCCGATCCGATTCCTACCTTCAGAAGAGGTAAGTTCTCGAATCACGCTGGTTCGGCGCGACTAAGGAAGAGGATCGGATCCAGTACCTGCTCGCCTTCTCGTGCAAGAGCCGCTACCTGTGCCTCGCGATGCACCCGCCGGCGTCCCCGCACGGTGCGCGCCCGGACGACGCCATCACGACAGAGGGCGAGCACGTCCACAGGCGTCATGCCCGAGAGGGCCGCGGCTTCACGTAGGGTCAAGTAGTTCCGCATGGCCCCACGATGAGGGGCGGGCGTCACCGGGACGTCACATAAGGCCGTATGACACGCGAACGGGGCGCTGCGAGGCGCCGCGGGGCTCGGCGCTACTGAACGGTCACGAGGAAGGAGTACCGTTGGCTTCGCGCCGAGACTGTCACCGAAGCCGTGCCCGGTGACCTGCCAAGAATCCAGACGCCTACGCTGCTCTGCGATGGCCCCACGCGGCATCCCCACGGACCCGAGTCCAAGAAGAAGTAGGCCGAAGGAGCCGAGCAGATCGCGACGATCACGGTAGTATCCGCCGACGCGACGGTCCCCGGCAGATACACCGTCGAATCGCCGCCACGGAATGCGAGCAGTCGGAGCCTCGCGATGACCCCCACTCGGAGCGTCACGGAGACCAGGTTCCCCGCTGCGTCAGTGGCGACCGCAAGGAGATTGCCGGCGTATTGGAGAGGATCCAGGCGGGCCCGGACAGAATCCACCGGAAGGGGCGCCGCCACGACGTCCACGCGCATCGAGTCGCTCCACCCCCTCACGACGTATGACACCCAGAACGAGCTAGGGGCTCTCCCGACGAATTGTGCCGAGTGGCCGCCGTAGCCGACCTGCAAGGTCGCCACGCTCGTATCGGAACTGCGAAACGAGCCGTAGGCACCCTCAGAGCAGATGTACTCATCACCGGTGCAGCCACGGGCCTCATAGAGGTACGCAAAGCCGGTATCGCCCACGGACAGCAGGTGCTGACTCGCATCGCCTTCCGCCGTGAGGAGCCGCATGAAGTAGGGGTTAGACGGCAATCCGGGTGACGTCGCCTTCTCGCAGCCGGGGGAGCCGGCGAGGGCGAACCCGAGCACGCACAGGGCGAGGCGCGTCTTCATGGCGGCAGCCTCCGTGGGACACGCGTGTATCCTAGGCCGTGGCCGTCAAGCAGACGTCAAGCTGATCCTGGGCCAGCACTTCGCGCGGTTCCCGGTGACGCCCACGGGGCCCGTGTTCCCGTGGCCGCTGAACCGCTACCAGGCGGCCGCCCGGCGACTCCAGATCGTCTGCGAGGAGGCCGGGCTGCACGGGGTCACGATCCACACTCTGCGGCACACCTTCGGCGTGCACCTGGCTCAGGCGAACGTGCCCATTCCGCGCATCCAGAAGCTGATGGGCCACGCCACGCCGGCGATGTCACTGCGCTACGCGGCGCACTCCCCCGCCAGCTACTTCACGGAGGACGCCGCGCGGCTGGCAGAGAACATCCAAGGGGTGGACCGGGAGGCGGAGGCGCGGGCCGAGGCTGCCCAATCCGGGCTCAGGACCGCGTGAAGATGCCCCCATTTTTGCCCCCAGGGCTTGCCGGGAGTGGGGATCGAGGGTTGCGACGGACCGGCCCGCTGGCGACGTTTATGCCCTGCAGGGCCACGGGTTGACTGCATCCGCGGTCGTGCCCCGGAGTGGTGGCCGAGAGGCTCAAGGCAACGGTTTGCTAAACCGTCATACGGGCTAAAACCTGTATCGAGGGTTCGAATCCCTCCCACTCCGCTGTGATCCGCGTCCGTTTCGCCCCGTCCCCCACAGGCAGCCTGCACGTCGGGGGAGCGCGCACCGCGCTCTTCAACTGGCTGTTCGTCCAGCACGCCCGCAAGCACGGCCCCGACCGCGAGGCCGTCTTCCTCCTGCGCATCGAGGACACCGACAGGCAGCGCTCCACCGACGAGTTCACGCAGGTCATCCTCGACGGGTTGGCGTGGCTCGGCCTCGGCTACGACGAGGACCCGTTCTTCCAGGGTGAGGCGCTCGAGCGGCACCGGGCCGATGCCCAGCGCCTCCTCACGGAGGGGAAAGCGTACCTCGACCAGGGCGCCATCTATTTCCGCGTGACCCAAGAGGAGGTCGCCTGGGACGACGCCGTCCACGGGGCCATCAGCTTCCACGGGAAGGACCTCGAGGACTTCGTCATCCTGCGCGCCGACGGCACGCCGGTGTACAACTTCGCCGTCGTCTCCGACGACATCGCGATGCGGATCACGCACGTATTCCGCGGCGACGACCACATCTCCAACACGCCCAAGCAGATCCTGCTGTACCGGGCCTTCGGCGTGCCGGTGCCGGTCTTCGGCCACGTGCCGATGATCCTCGGCACCGACGGCAAGAAGCTCAGCAAGCGCCACGGCGCCACGGCCGTGGCCGACTGGCAGCACGAGGGCATCCTGCCGCAGACGATGGTGAACTTCCTCGCCCTCCTCGGCTGGAACCCCGGCGGGGACCGCGAGCTGTTCTTCGACGCCGCCGAGCTGGCGGACGCATTCACGCTCGACGGAGTGCAGCGGAAGGCCGCGGTCTTCGACCCGCAGAAGCTGGAGTGGATGAACGGCGAGCATCTGCGTGCGATCGGGCCCGCGGGCGTGTCACGGCTGCTGGGTGCGGAACTCGCCGGCCTGGACGCGGCGCGCGCGGTGGAACTCGTGGCGGCCGTGCTGCCGCGCAGCTGGACGACGCTCGACGTGGTTCGGCAGGTGCGCGTGCGCGCCGGCCTGGACCCCGCGACGCCCGACGAGACGGCAGTGGCGTACATCGCGAAGGACCCGGCGGGCTACCGCGCCGCGCTGAAAGTGGCGGTCGAGTCGCTAGCGGGCGCGTCCGACTGGTCGGCCGCGGGGCTGGACGCGCACCTGCGCCAGCTCGCCGAGGCCCGGGGGATGAAGGTGGGGGCGCTGATGCAGCCGATCCGCATCGCGCTGACGGGCGGCACGGTCTCGGAGGCGGTCAACGAATTGCTGGTGTTGATCGGAAGGGACGAGTCGCTGAAGCGCCTGGCGGAAGCCGGCCAAGCGGCCTAGTCGTCTGACCCCTCTAGTTCTTCCAGATCGTCTTGAGCAGTGCCTCGCACATCCCTTCGCTGATGAACGCATCCACCGCTTCGGCGGTCGCCGCGCGGTCCGCGCCCCAGAGGCTCGCCCGCTTGGCCTCGCCTTCCCACGACCCCTGGACGAAGATGCGCTCCTCGCGCTGGATGAGCATCGGCAGGTCGTTGACGAGCGCGGCCGCCACGCCGTTCACGCCCGGCCCGCCGACCGCCACGGTCGGGCAGAGGTGGAAGATCCGGTTCTGCGCGTACCAGTGGTCGGAGACCACGACCGCGCGCCGGAAGCTCCGTCCCCCTCCCTTCCGGTCGATCTCGGCCTTCAGCCGGTAGGCGATCGGGCGGTCGTTCATCTCCGCCGGGATCTCAGTCCCGGTGACGATGAGGACCGTTTCGTCCGTATCGATCACCTTCATGGCGTCAGTCGCTCCCGCGCCGCATCGCGCGCCCGCTGTTCCCGCCGCTCGCGGTCCTTCCGCGCGCGGATGTCGCGCACCGCCTGCTTGAAGTCGTCCTCGGCCTCCGCCCGCGCCGCCGCCCGCATGATGTCCGCGCGCATCTCCAGCAGCGCGGTGTTCGCCCGCGCCAGATCGATGTTCCCCTGCGGCAGCGAGAGGAACGCCAGCACCACGTTGGGGATGGTGAAGTCGCCGAGGTGCAGCCCTGCGGCGTCCCAGCCGTAGGTCTTCCCGTTGCGCCGGAAGGTCCACCCGCGCGAGACGTACGGGTTGGCGCGCGGGTCGGCCAGCGGGTTGCGCTCCACCGAGTCCGCCAGCGCGAGCATCCGCGCCGCGACCACGGAGTCCATCCGGATCGGCCGCCCGCCGCCGGACGGCAGGTACATCGGGGGCACCC
>Ga0315275_10001072_pt1 | contig 23560 bp, 9 predicted proteins | sample YL17G03_0_MG_FD_205557 | JGI IMG/M metagenome (GOLD analysis project Ga0315275, IMG submission 205557) | Sediment microbial communities from Yellowstone Lake, YNP, Wyoming, USA - YL17G03_0 | ecosystem: Environmental > Aquatic > Freshwater > Lake > Sediment | place: USA: Wyoming | collected...
GTGGCGCGGGCGGCGCTCGCGGGGCCGCAGGCGCCCAGGGAGGCGGGCGCGGGGCGGCGGGCGCCGCAGGCGGTGCGCAGGGGGGCCGCGGCGGCGCGCAGGGTGGCCGGGGCGGTGCGCCGCAGGGGAGCGGTTACAACTGCATCTTCGTTGGCAGCAACGGCTACATGGGTACCAGCGGACGCGGTGAAGGCGTGGGCCTGTTGCCGGGCTCCCGCTGGGCGGACTACACGCTGCCGCCGCAGTTCCTGACGCGCTCACCGGGGCACCAGCGGGACTGGATCCGCGCCTGCAAGGGCGGCGTAGCCGCCTGCTCCCACTTCGACATCGCCGCGCCCTATACTGAGTGGCTAGTGTTGGGCTCGGCCGCGGTGCGCGTGGAAGGCAAGCTGCTCTACGACGCGAAGACGGGGCTGTTCACGAACAGCGCAGAGGCCAACAAGCACCTCCAGCTCGACTATCGCAAGGGCTGGGAGGTCAAGCTGTAGTCGGACCCGACGGGAGGACATTCGATGGAGTACACGCGACGGGAATTCGGGAAGCTCACGCTGGCAACAGCGGCCCTGCCGCTGGCCCCGTGGAAGCTGCTGGCCGCCGCCAAGCCGAACTCGACCTTCGGCGGCGTGCAGATTGGCACCATCACCTACAGCTTCCGCTCGCTGCCGAGCAGCGCGGAACAGGTGCTGCAGTACTGCCTCGATTGCGGTATCAGCGGGATCGAACTGATGTCCAACGTCGCCGAGAGCTACGCCGGCGCGCCGCAGTCCGGCCGCGGCGGCGGTCCGGGCGGGTTCCCCCCGGGGGGCGCGCCGGGCGGTCCGCCTCCGGGCGCTGGTGCCCCGCCTCCGGGAGCAGGCATGCCGGGAGGCCAGGGCCGCGGCCGCGCGGCGCTGACGCCGGAGCAGCAGGCGGAGCGGCAGAAGCGGGCCGAGGAGATGAAGGCCTGGCGGCTGTTGGTGCCGATGGCGAAGTACACGGCGTTTCGGAAGATGTACGAGGAGGCGGGTGTGAAGATCTACGCCTTCAAGCTGCCCCCGACGCTCGAGATGTCGGACGAGGAGTACGCCTACATCTGGAACGTAGCCGAAACGCTCGGCGCCAATCACATCACGATGGAGTTGCCAACCGACGATGCCCTGCTCGCGAGGGTCGCGGCGTACGCGGCGAAGCGGAAGCTGCGGATCGCCTTCCACACGCACGGCCAGGGCGGCGCGTCGGGATTCGACAAGGTGCTGAACGCCTCGCCGTACACGGCCCTCAACTTCGACGTCGGCCACTACTACGGCGTCAACGGCGAGAGTCCGCTCCCGCTGGTCGAGAAGTACCACGACCGGATTGCGAGTCTTCACCTGAAAGACCGCAAAGGACCGACACCGGGGCAGCCCGTCGCCGAAGGCGGCCGTGGCGGCGGGCCGAACATGCCGTGGGGGCAGGGGGAGACGCCGCTCGGGGCGGTCCTGCAGTCGATGAAGAAGAACAAGTACAAGTTCCCGGCCAGCATCGAGTATGAGTACCAGACGCCGGAAGGCTCGGACGTGCTGGCCGAGATCAAGAAGTGCGTGGATTACTGCAAGAAGGCCTTGGCGTAGCGCAGGCGGGCCGGCCACGGGGCCGGCCCGCTCCTTCGCGCTCTCGACCTCCGGACACCACCATGGTAAAGCTCACTGATCGATTCTCCCGCCACGCGTGCGCGTTCGCCGCCGCCGTGCTCACGCTGCCGGCGCCGGTCGCCGCGCAGGCGCCGGCCGGCGGCAGCCAGAAGCTCGTGCCGATCCCGGTCGTCCTGCCGCAGCCGGTGTTCGAGGGGACGCCGCGCAATCTCAAGGTGCCGAACCTCGAACCGCCCCGGTGGAAGGCGAGGGCACCGTTCCTCGCACCCGAAGGCGTCAAGAACGTGGCGAGGCGAAAGACGGTGGTGAGCAGCGAGGGGGACCCGGTCATCGGCGAGATGACCATGATCACCGACGGCGACCGGTCCGGGGAGGAAGGCTCCTTCGTGGAGCTCGGCCCCGGGAAGCAGCACATCAGCGTCGACCTGGGGGCGCCGCACGAGATCTACGCCGTGCTGTTCTGGCACTACCACAACTCCCCGCGGGTGTACTTCGATGTGGTGGTCCAGATTGCCGACGATCCGGGATTCACGAAGAACGTCCGGACCCTGATGAACAACGACCACGACAACAGCTCAGGGCTCGGCCGGGGCACGGAGATGAACTACGTCGAAACGTCTGAAGGGCGCCTGGTGGACGGGAAGGGCGGGATTGCCCGCTACGTCCGCTTGTACAGCAACGGCAGCAGCGCGAACGATCTCAATCATTACGTCGAAGCGGAAGTATACGGCCGCCTTCCGAAGTAGGACGCGCACGGCCAGGACGAGCCGGCGATCAAGCCGGCAGACGAGGCAGCTATGGCGGCGATGGGACGCATCGTGGTGATCGGGGCCGTGCTGCTCTGCGGCGTCCTGCAGGCGCAGGCGGCGGTGGTCGCCAAGAACCTGCAGGTGGATTACAGGAGCACCCCGCTCGGGATCGATGTCCAGCAGCCGAGGTTCAGCTGGCAGATGGAGGCGACGGCCGGCGAGCGCGGCGTATTGCAGACCGCCTACCGGATCGAGGTCCGGGACCCAAACGGTGCGGTCGTCTGGGATTCGCAGAAGACCGACGGTTCCATGGCCGTCCACGTCACGTACGGCGGCAGCCCGCTCAGGGCCGCCACCCGGTACGCGTGGACGGTCACCGCGTGGACCCAGACGGGCGCGACGCTCACCGCCAGTTCCTGGTTCGAGACCGGGCTGATGGATCCGTCGCCCTCGTCGGTCGCCTGGGGCGGCGCGACGTGGATCGGAGGTGGCCATGACGACCTCGTGATCTATTCGCCCTATCTGACCATCTTCGACGTCAAGTACGTGATCGCGATTGCCTCGGGCAGCACGCGCGCCAGCTTCGTCTATGGCGCAAACGACTCGCGGCTCATGGACAAGTACAAGAACATCTACCAGGTCGAGAGCGGCAAGGACCAGAGCTACATCAAGCTGGAACTCGACATCTCGGCCCTCGGGAACTCGCCGGGCGGGAAGGCGAAGCTGCACGTCTACCGCGCAGGCTACAAGGACACCGACACCCCCGCGCAGCCGCTGAAGACGTTCGAGATTGACGGCGCGGTGATCAACGACGCCAACAAGCATGCCGAGCACACCATCGAGTTCCGCAGCGCGTTCGGCCAGATCACGCTGACCATCGACGGCAGCACGACGTTTGCCGGCACGGTGACGCCGGCCCCCGCCGGCGCTGCACCGCCGGCGGGCGGCGGAGGTCGAGGCGGCGCACCCAATGCCGTCAACCTGAACCCGGTAGGCCAGGGCGGCAACTACATCCCGTTCGGCATGCTGTGCGACATGGGGTTCTCCGTCGGCCCCGGCCAGAGCGCCACGTTCCGTGACGTCATCGTCCGCAACAACCGCGTTCCGAACAACGTCCTGTTCCGCGAGGACCTGGCCGCCGGGGCGTACAAGGGCATCTACGCGGACGCGATCACCGTGAACTCCGGATTCTCCGTCGCCAACGGGAAGTACATCCTGGCGGGAGGCAGCGGCGGCGCGTTCGTCGTGCGGAACCCGAGCCGCAACGGGATGCCGATGCTCCGGACCACCTTCAAGACGTCGGCGAAGGCGATCGACTCCGCTCGCCTCTACGTCACGGCGCGCGGGATCTACGAGGTCTTCCTGAACGGCAAGCGGGTGGGCGACGACTACTACAATCCCGGGCTTACCCAGTACAACATCACCCACATGTACCAGACCTACGACGTCACCGGCCTGCTCAAGGCCGGCGACAACGCGATGGGCGCCATGCTGGGCGAGGGCTGGTGGAGCGGGCTGCTCAGTTTCGGCAGCATCTGGAACCACTTCGGCGACCGGCAATCGCTGCTCGCGAAGCTCGTGGTCATCTACAAGGACGGGACCTCCGAGACGGTCACGACCAACGACCGCTCGTGGAAGTACTACGGCCGCGGCCCGGTCGTCTACAGCAGCCTGGACTTCGGCGAGGTGTACGACGCGTTACGTGAGTCCGCCGTGTCCGGGTGGACGACGGCCCTCTACAGCGACAGCCAGTGGAAGCCGGCTGTCGCCGTGCCGCTCGAGGGCACGACGTACTCCGGGCCGGACGGCGGCGGGCGCGGAGGAGCCCCTATCGTCCCGTTCACGTTCGACAAGATGTCGCTCATCGGCCAGATCGGCAACAACGCCGGCGTGTTCCGCACGCTGACGGCGAAGAGCGTCAAGGAGGTGCGGCCCCGCGTCTTCGTCTACGACATGGGGCAGAACCTCGTGGGCGTGCCCCGGATCACCCTCGCGAACGGGCGCGCAGGACAGAAGCTCACGCTCCGCGTCTCCGAGATGCTCTATCCCGACCTGCCGGCGTCGGGGAAGAATGTCGGCATGATCATGACAGAGAACTGCCGGGCGGCGCTGAGCCAGGACGTCTACACGATGAAGGCGGGCCCCCAGACGTTCCAGCCCCGCTTCACGTCACACGGGTATCAGTACATCGAGATCACCGGTATCGATCAGCCGCTCCCGCTGGCCGGCGTCCAGGGCGTCGCGATCAGCTCCGTCGTGAGCCTGACGGCCGACTACAAGACCTCCAGCGAGAAGGTCAACCGGCTGTGGTCGAACCTGGTCTGGTCCAACGTCGACAACTTCCTCACCATCCCGACCGACTGCCCGCAGCGCAACGAACGCATGGGCTGGTCGGGCGACATCAACGTGTTCTCCCGCACCGCGACGTACGTCTCGAACGCGAACCAGTTTCTCACGCGCCATATGTACGCCATGCGTGACGTGCAGACGCCGGCGGGGCGGTTCACGGATGTCGCTCCGGTCGGCGGAGGCTTCGGCGGCGTGCTCTGGGGCAGCGCCGGCATCGTGGTCCCGTGGGAGAACTACCTGCAGTACAGGGACGTGGGCCTGCTTGAACGCCACTACCCCGCCATGGCCGCCTACATGGCTTACCTCGAAACCACGATCGATCCGAAGACCGGCCTGAGCTCGGACGGGCAGCTGGGCGACTGGCTGGGGCCGCAGAACAACGCGCTGGGCAGTGCCTTCCTCGTCACGGCGTACCACGCGTACGACCTGGGCATCATGGCGAAGGTCGCCGAGACCCTCGGGAAGCCCGCCAACGCGGCGACGTACCGCGACCAGTACGAGAAGCGCAAGGCGTACTTCAACGCCACCTTCGTGAACGCCGAAAAGGAGACTCTCGCGACGGGCGGCGGCCGCGGCGGCGGCCGTGGAGCGGCGCCGGCCGGACCGCCGGAGTTCCGGGTGGCCGACACTCAGACGTCCTACGCCGTGGGCCTGGTGATGGGGCTTTTCAATAGCGAGAACACGCCGCAGATGATCAGGAACCTCGCGGCCGCCGTCAGCCGCGAGAACGCGGACGACGGCGGGGTGACGCGGCCCAAGTACTCGATGATGACCGGGTTCATCGGCACGGCGTGGATCAGCAAGGCGCTGTCCGAGAACGGCCACAGCGAGCTCGCGTACCGGCTGTTGCACGGCACCCAGTACCCGTCCTGGCTCTACGCCATCGACCAGGGCGCGACCTCGATCTGGGAGCGCCTCAACGGGTACACCGTCGAGAACGGCTTCGGCGGCAACAACAGCATGAACTCGTTCAATCACTACTCGTTCGGCGCGGTCGGGTACTGGATGATGGCGTATTCCCTCGGCATTCAGCGTGATGGACCCGGTTTCCGCACGTTCATCCTGCAGCCCGAGCCCGATCCGACCGGGGTCATGACCTGGGCCGAGGGCCACTACGACTCGATGTACGGCCGGATCAGCAGCGCCTGGAAGGTCGACGGGACGGTCTTCACCTACCGGGCCACCGTTCCCGCCAACACCACGGCCACGCTCTACCTGCCGACCTCGTCGGCCGAGTCGGTGAAGGAGGGCGGGAAGGACGCTCGCGGCGCGAGCGGCATCACCTTCGTCAGGTACGAAGAAGGCAAGGCGGTCTACACGCTGAAGTCCGGCAGCTACACGTTCACCGCGACTCGCTGACGGGCGGGGCGGCGCGGTTCCCCACAGAGGCTCCGGGTCGCGGTCACCCGGAGCCTCCGTCGTTCCAGGGTGCGTCCTGGCGGAGCGTCCGAGATGTCTGCTGCCGGCCTGTTGAGCCGAAAGTGGCTATGCCAAAGTTTCGAAGGTCATAACAAAGCGCGGATCGCGTGAACCGCTCGCTGCAATGCTTGATACGGGTTTGCAGCTTTCAGAATGGTCGGAAGCAATGGCGTTCAACGACACCAAGCACGTGTTGTCGGCACCGGCAGGACGTTCTGGTAAACATAACGTTCTGTTTTCGCGGAGTGTTGCTTCACCACGCTGCGCGGTCGGACCCAGACTAGCGGCGTCCGAACGCGCCGTTGTTCCGCAGCAGCAGGCCGTTGGCGAATGGGATCCGATGCGCTCGACGATCCCACGACTATCACCTCAGGCGCTGGGTGTTCCGGGGCAGACCCTCAGGCCAAGGCAGTCCTCGTTGCGGCCCCCGGCGTCGTTCTCGATCGCCCCCGTTCCGGCTTCCGGGCATGAGTGCCCGTAGCTCAGGCAGTTGTGTACGCCCGGCCAGGGCTCCGGCTTCAGGGGCGGCATGAAGCGGTCGGGGCCTGTGGTGCACGCGCTGTACGGAATGCCGCGAAAGATGGCAACGCCGCGGCTGGCAAGGCCGCGCAGGAGGAGGCAATGACCCACCATCGTCGGACGCTTTGGCTGTGCAAGTCGGGAATCGGCTTGATCGTCATCCTCGCCTTGATCGGCCTGCAGGCGGCTCCCGCCGCCGCGCAGGAGACGGGCGGCAGCATCAGCGGCGCCATCAAGGACGCGCAGGCTGCATTCCTTCCCGGCGTGACCGTCACGCTGCGCAACATCGACACCAACGCGGTGCAGACCGCCGTCACCAACCAGCAGGGTGTGTACGTGGTGACGTTCGTCCCGATCGGCCGCTACACGCTCACCGCGGAGCTCGCCGGCTTCTCCACCGCGAAGCAGGAGTCGATCGAGGTTCGGGTGGCCGACCGCCTTCGCATCGACCTCACGCTGCAGGTCGGCGTGTTGGCCGAGACGGTGACTGTCACGGGCCAGTCGATGCTGCTCGAGACGAGCACCGCCTCGCGCGGACAGGTCATCAGCAAGGAGCAGGTGGCGGACCTGCCCCTGCTCGGAAGAAACCCGTTCATGCTCGCCCAGCTGGCGCCGGGCGTGCAGTACACGCCGGCCCTCGCGAGCCGCTCCAACCGTCCCTTCGACAACGGCGGCATGGACAATCTGAGCATCGCCGGGGGCGTGGCGTTCACGAACGAGCTGCTGCTCGACGGCGTGCCGAACAGCGGGTCGGAACGGGGCACGGTGGGCAGCCTCGCCTTCGTCCCGTCGCCGGACGCCACGGCGGAGTTCAAGGTCCAGTCGAACCTGTACGACGCGCAGTACGGCCGGACCGGCGGCGGCGTCATCAACGTGATCCTCAAGAGCGGCACGAACGCGTTCCACGGCGCGGCCTACATGTACTACCGGGACGAGTCGCTGAACGCGAACACGTTCGATGGGAACCGCGCCGGGGTGCCGAAGGCGGCCCTCTACTGGAACCAGCCTGGAGCGACGATCAGCGGGCCGGTGAGGATCCCCGGCCTATACGACGGCAGGGACAAGACGTTCTTCATGTACTCGTATGAGCGGATCAGCAGCGAGATTCCGTACCCGCAGGTGTTTACCGTCCCGTCAGCCGCGGAGCGCGCCGGCGATTTCTCCAAGACCGTGACGGCGACCGGCGCGCCCGTCATCATCTACGACCCGCTGACCACGCGGCTGGTCGCCGGGCGGTACATCCGCGACCCGTTCCAGGGCAACGTGATTCCGGCGAACCGGATGGACCCCGTCGCACTGAACCTGCTCAAGTACGTGCCGCTGCCGAACGCGGCCGGGCAGACGAACAACCTGCTCGTGCCCGGGAACAACCGGGCCGACGTGTACAACAACCATGCCGTGAAGATCGATCAGACCGTCAATCAGCAGCACCGCTTCTTCGTGCGGTTTGCGTGGAACCAGCGCCACGAGATCAACGACTACATGGGGTACGCGAAGGAAGCGGCGCCGACCTACATCCACTCGCGCACCAATGTCGGCCTCAGCGGCGAGGTGACGTCCGTGCTGAGCAACACCTTCGTGCTCAGTTCGCGGGTCGGCTACATCAGGCACGGCTTCACCCTCGAGGGCTACGGTGACGGGTACGATCCCGCGCAGTTGGGGTTCCCGTCCTCCCTGGTCTCGCAGTTGCCCCGCAAGTCGTTCCCGGTGATCAACTACAGCGGCTACTCGTCGTTCGGCCCTACGACGGCCACCTCGTTCACCACGACCGACACGTACTCGTGGTCGGAGATCTTCAGCAAGTCGGCGGGCAACCACTCGCTCCGGTTCGGCGGCGAGTACCGCCACTTCTACAACAACTACGAAAACCCGGTGTCGTCGCTGGGGAACTTCTCGTTCACGGCCGCGTACACGCAGTTCGACGCCCAGCAGGCCGCCTCGAATGCCGGCAACGGCGTGGCGTCGCTGCTCCTCGGCTACCCGGCGAGCGGCAGCTCCCCGATCAACCCGCACTACTACTACCGGAACAACTACGCGGGCGTCTTCCTGCAGGACGACTGGCGCCTGACGCCGAAGCTGACGCTGAACGCAGGCATCCGCTGGGACTACGAGTCGCCCATCACCGAGGCCGGCATGCAGCAGAACCGCGGGTTCGACGCGACGTCCCCGAACCCGTTCGTGGTGCCGGGCATGCAGCTGAAGGGCGGGCTCCTCTTCGTGGACGACGCGAACCCGCGGCCGTTCGTGCAGGACTGGAACAACATCCAGCCCCGTGTCGGCGCCACGTACGCGCTCACGGAGAAGACGGTGCTGCGCGGAGGCTACGGGCTGGGCTACCTGCCGACGTTCGACACCGGCCGCGGAAACGGATTCAGCCTCGCCACCACGTTCGTCTCGTCGGTCGATGGCGGGATCACGCCGTCGGGATCACTGCGCAACCCCTATCCGAACGGGCTCAGTCAGCCGGTCGGCAGCTCGCAGGGGCTGGCGACGCTGGTGGGCAACGGCTACACCTACGATAACAATGGTCGCACGATCCCGTACGTGCACCAATTCTCGGTCGGCGTCCAGCGCGAACTGCCTTGGCAGGTCGTGCTTGACGCCTCGTACGTCGGCAGCCGCACGCGCGGGTATCCGGTGGCGAAGGGGATCAACGAGATCACGGCCGAGCAGCTCGCGACGGGCACGGCCATGCTCGTGCAGGTGAAGAATCCCTTCGAGGGGCTCCTCCCGGGGACGGCAATCAACGGGGCGACCGTCCCGCTTCAGCAGCTGGTGCGGCCGTACCCGCAGTTTACGGGCATTACCGAGGCTGCCCGGCCGATTGGAGAGATCGATTACAACTCGCTCCAGATGACCTTCAACAAGCGGCTCTCGCAAGGTCTGCAGTTCCTCGTGAGCTACACTTACTCGAAGCGCAGGCAGAGGACCGAGTTCCTGAACGCGCAGAACAGCTGGGATCAGCCGCTCGAGGTGGTGAGCGGCGATGACGCGCCGCACCGCCTGTTCGTGAGCGCCACGTACCGCCTCCCGAACGTCAACGACAACAAGGGGTTCCTCAACCTGCTGCTGGGCGGGTGGCAGATGAACGGGATTGCCGTGTGGCAGAGCGGCCTGCCCGTTGGGGTGGCCGCCGGTTCAGTCCTGGTCGGTGACCCGCACATCGACAACCCCGGGTTCTCGCGCTGGTTCAACACCTGCACCACAACCACCACCGGGACGCGTCAGAACTGCGCAAACGACAGCGAGACCGTGGTGTGGCAGGTGCAGGCGCCGTACACGCTGCGGACCTCGCCGACACGGCTCGACACCGTCAGGACCGACCGGCCGATGCAGCTCGACTTCTCGATCTTCAAGGCCTTCAACCTTCCCGCCGGGGTGAAGATCCAGGTGCGGGCGGAGGCCTTCAACGCGTTCAACACGCCCTGGTTCGGCGCGCCGAACACGACCGTCACCGCGACGGCGTTCGGGACGGTAACGCCAACGCAGGCCAACGACGCGCGCAACATCCAGCTCGGCTTCCGGCTGTCGTTCTGATCACTCTGCCGAAGCAGGGGCCGGCCCGGAGGCCGGCCCCGCCTCTTCGAAACGCCCCAATTCGAGGTCGACCGACATGGACCGACGGACGTTCATCCACACGACTTGCGCGGCGGCCGGCGCGCTGACCTTCACCGACGTGGCGGTGTCAGCCCAGGCGGCGGCGAGCCCACTCGAGAAAGCGTTCCGGAATCCTCCCGAGGACGCCGGCCTGTCAATCGTCTACCACTGGACCGCCGGCGCGGTGACCAGGGACGGCATCACCGCGGACATGGAGGGCATCGCGGCCAGCGGCATCAAGGTGGTCAACTGGTTCTACTTCGACGGGGCGGGGCCGACAAATGCGGAGGGCATCCCGACGCCGGCGTGCCTGACACCCGAATGGTGGGGCTACGTCGAGCACCTGATGAGCGAGGCCCGTCGGCTGAATCTCGTCGTCGCACCGCACGTGTGTTCGAGCTGGGGGCCGGCGGGCGCACCGGACATCACGCCCGAACTGTCGCAGCAGCAGCTCGTGTGGAGCGAGAAGGAGGTCCAGGGCGGACAGCCGTTCACTGGAATCCTCTCCAAGCCTGAACGTCCGCCAACCCCCGGTCGCGGCTTCCAGCCTCCGGCGGCACCACCGCAGGCCGGGGGCCGAGGAGGCATGTCGGGAGCCGCGCCGGCAGGGAGTGCCGTCGCGCCTCCGCAGACGGCCGGCGGCCGCGGCGGCGTCACGTTCCCGCCCGCCTGGCGCAGCTACTATCGGGACCTCGCGGTGATGGCGTTCCCGATCCCGGCCGGGTGGGGCGAAACCAGTGTCACGCGCAAAGCCGCGGTGACCGCGACCCTTCCGATCACGGACCTCGCCAAGGCCGCCGATCCCGCCAACAACGAACGCGTCGTCACCACCGATAAGGCGGGCTGGATTCAGTTCACCTTCGACGCGCCGTTCACCTTGCGCGCCGTGACGATGAACCCCGGCGTCGCGCTTGCCGGGCCTGGCGGCGGTGGCGCCGGCCTCGCCGCCGGCAACCCGTACTGCGTTGCACACAGCCTGGAAGTCCACGCGAGCGACGACGGAACGGCCTTCCGGAAGATCGGCCGGCTGAACCCGATGGGCAATGGGTGGCAGACGCGCGGCGTCAACGCCCTCACGCACACCGTCACCGAGACGACGGCCCGCCACTTCCGCCTCGTCTACACCCCCGGGCCTCCGCTGGGCTACGACGAGGGCATGCGCACCGGCACCCGTACGGGCGGCGGCGACTTCGCGCACATGATCGAGCCGCTGGGGTTCGCCTCCACCCTGTTGTCCAGCACGCCAGCGGTGCACCACCTGCCGTGCAAGAACATGACGACATGGGGATGGAGCCGGCTGGCCACCGACGCCGAGACGCCCGCTTCGGCCTGCGTGCCGCTCGGCAACATCGTGGACCTCACCCAGAAGATGCAGGAAGACGGCACGATCTCGGATTGGACGCCGCCCGGGCCCGGCACATGGAAGGTGCAGCGCATCGGGTATGTGAGCCAGCTTTCCTCCACCGGCGGCGGGCTGCACTGCGACAAGCTGAGCGCCGACGCGGCGCGCGTCGTGTTCCACAGCTGGTTCGGCGAGTTCAGGAAGCGGATACCCGGCTCGGACACGCTCATCCCGATCCTGAACATCGACAGCTGGGAAGGCGGATCGCAGAACTGGTCGCCCGTCCTGACGCGGGAGTTCCGCACGCGGCGCGGCTACGACCTCACCAAGCACCTGCCCTGCATGACGGGAGTCGTGGTCGAGAGTGTGGCGGCGACCGAGGGGTTCCTGCTGGACCTGCGCCGCACCATTTCGGAGTGCATCGCCGAGAACCACTACGGCACGATGTACCGGCTGGCGCACGAGCACGGCGCCATCGTGATGTCGGAGGCGGTGAACCCTGCCATTGGCGTCGATGGCATGGAGTACGCCAGGTACACCGACTGGATCGGCAGCGAGTTCTGGGTGCGGGCCGGCCAGAACTGGAAGCCCAACGACGTCGGCGACGCGACAGCCGGGGCCCGCATCTACGGCAAGAAGGTCAACTTCAGCGAGGCCTTCACCGGCGGTGCCTGGCAGGATCACCCGTTCGCCCTGAAGGCGATGGGTGACCATCACTACACCCAGGGGATCAACCGGATGATGCTGCACGTGTGGAACGAACAGTACGTCCCGACGCGCGCGCCGGGCGTCCCGGGCGCCGGCACGCCGTTCAACCACACGAACACCTGGTGGAAGCCGGGGCAGCCGTGGCGCGACTACCTGAAAAAGGCGCAGGCGCTGCTGCAGGAAGGGGACCCGGTCTCCGACATCCTGTACTTCGCCGGCGAGAACATTCCCTGCCGCTCGATCCTGCACCCGAAACACGGGTCGGCGTGGGCGGCCGATCCCGCTCCGCCCGGCGGCTACATGCACGACACCATCAACCGCGACGGGCTGCTCCGCCTCACGACGGTGCAGAACGGACGGGTCGTGGTCAACAGCGCTCTGAGCTACCGCGTGCTCGTGCTGCGCGCCAATGAGCCGTTCCTGACGCCGAAGGTGGCCGCGAAGCTCAAGGAACTCGTGGAGGCGGGAGCGGTGGTGGTCGGCCCCAGGCCGACCTGCTCGCCCAGCCTGGAACTGGGAGCTGCGGGGCAGGAGGCGGTCAGGCAAGTCGCCGCGCACCTGTGGCGCAACCTGGATGGCAAGACCGTCACCGAGAACCGCGTCGGCAAAGGGCGCGTGTTCTGGGGCAAGCCGCTGAAGGACGTCCTGGCCGCCATCGGCGCCGCGCCCGACGTAGAGTTCACCAAGCTCGTGGAAACCGCGACCGGGAAGCCCGTCGTGGTGAACATGAGTTCGCCCAACGGCACCAATCCCGTGCTCGTCGGATCCGAGCGCAAGGGCTGGGGCATGGAGTACCTGCACAAGCAGGGCAAGGGCTACGACTTCTACTTTCTGACCAATCAGGAGTTTTTCCCCGTCTCGACCGAGGTCAGCTTCCGCGTGACCGGCCGCATCCCCGAGCTGTGGCACGCCGACACCGGCAGGATCGCCGACGCGCCGGTCTGGCGGGAAGAGGGCGGACGCACGATCGTCCCCCTGGACTTCGACCCTGCGGGATCGGTGTTCGTCGTCTTCCGCAAGGCTGCGACGGGCGCGGATCCGGTGGTGTCGGTAAGCGGCGCGGAGGGATTGCGGCTGCAGCGGACCTCCGCGGGGCTCGAGACCTGGGCGTCCGCCAACGGCGACTGGACGCTCAAAACCAAAGCAGGCCGCACGCTGCCCGTGACGGCCTCCGGCGTCCCGGCGCCGATGGCTATCACCGGACCCTGGAACGTCACCTTCCCGCTGAAGGGCACTTCCAAACAAATCGATCTCGAAGCCGGCTCGTGGACGAGTCACGGCGACGAAGACGTGAAGTACTTCTCGGGCACGGCGATCTACAAGAAGACGTTTGCCTTGCCCGCGGCGCGCAAGGCGGTCGGCCAGCGCCTGCTTCTGGACCTGGGCGACGTGCAGAACCTCGCGCGCGTCCGCCTGAACGGCAAGGACCTCGGCGTGCTCTGGAAAGCGCCCTACGTCATCGACATCACGGCGGATGCCGTGGCCGGCACCAACCGGATCGAACTCGAGGTGACCAATACGTGGTTCAACCGTCTGGCCGGAGATGTCGGCAAGCCGCCGGAGCAGCGCGTGACCTGGGCGGGCGCGACGGGCCGCGGCTTCGGCGGCGGCGGAAGCGGAATTGCCACCGCAGCGCCGCCGTCGCCACCGCTGCTGCTGCCCGCGGGGCTGATCGGCCCCGTGCGGGTCGTGTCCGAGGTGAAGGTCGTCTCCCAGGGACTGGCCTCGCTGCTCTTCGGCCGCTGGCAGGGCATCGGCGCCGACGGTGACGAGTAGGGCGCAGTAGATGAACGAACGTAGAATCTTGAACGTGTGGGCCCGCCATAAGGGCCTGTAAGCGAACAACTGTTGCTTCCGTTGTTCGCTAACAGGCCCTAATCGCTTCGGCTCGTCCGGCTGGGGAGGGATCCGTGTCCATTCGAAGACGGGTGAAACTCGCCGCAGCGCTGCTTCCCGCGATTGTCCTTGGCGCGCTGAGCGTCGGGGCACAGGGGCCAGGCGCTGGCGACGACCTCGAGCGGGGGTTCAAGGACCCGCCTGCGAGTGCCAGGCCGCGCGTGTGGTGGCACTGGATGAACGGCAACGTGACGAAGGACGGCATCACCGCCGATTTCGAATGGATGAAGCGCGTCGGCATCGGCGGCGTGCAGAACTTCGATGCCGCGCTGGCCACGCCGCAGGTCGTCGAGAAGCGGCTCGTTTTCATGACGCCGGAGTGGAAGGACGCATTTGCGCATGCCGTGTCGCTGGCGGACAAGCTGGGCCTGGAATTCGCCATCGCCGGTTCACCGGGGTGGAGCGAGAGCGGCGGGCCCTGGGTGAGGCCCGAGCACGGCATGAAGAAGGTGGTGTGGAGCGAGACGCAGGTCGAAGGCGGGAAGCCATTTTCGGGAAAGCTCGCATCGCCTCCGGCCGTGGCCGGACCGTTCCAGCGCGCGCCCCGCTACGCCGCGCCGGCCGGCCGGGTGCAGCCGCCGGCGCCCGACTTCTACCGGGATTCGGCTGTCGTCGCCTTCGCGGTGCCCGCCGGCGACATGTCGATGGCGGAACTGAAGCCGGTCTTTAATCTCGGCGGCGCGCCGGCTGCGGCAGGCGCGCTTTGGGACGGTGACTTCACGACGGGGCTGCCGGTGCCCGTCGTTCCCGGAGCCGCGCCGACCGCGCTCGACATCGATCTCGGCACACCGCAGGCGATCCACGCGCTCTCGCTCGCGCTGGGTCCCACCGGGCCCGTCAGCGCCGTAATCGTCGACGGACCGGCCCTCCAGGCTAGCGACGACGGACGTCAGTTCCGGCCCGTCGTGGTCGTGCCGCGCGGGGGACGGATCCCGCAGTACACGGTGAGCTTCCCGCCGGAGAAGGCCCGCTACTTGCGCCTGGCGTTCTCGAGCCCGGCGCCGGGTCCTGCGCCCGCCCGGGAGATCGGTGCGCCGGCAGCTCCGCCGCCCGAGCCGGTGACCCGGTATCTGGTGACCGAGATGGCCGTACACACGGCGCCGCGCGTGAACCGGTTCGAAGACAAAGCCGGGTTCGCCACGACGCCGGGGCTCGACGCGCTCGCCACGCCCCCGGCGCCCGCAGCCGGTGTGATTCCCCGCGACAGGGTCATCGACCTCACATCGAGGATGGGCCCGGACGGCACGCTCGACTGGACACCTCCACCGGGGCGCTGGACGGTACTGCGCGTCGGATACTCGCTGACGGGAAAGGAGAACTCGCCGGCGTCGCCCGAAGCGACGGGACTCGAAGTCGACAAGCTGAGCGGCCCGGCTGTCAAGGCGTACTTCACCGCCTACCTCGACATGTATCGCGACGCGGCGAAGGGGCTGATGGGGAAGCGCGGCCTGGGCTACGTGATCATGGACAGCTGGGAGGCAAGGGCCCAGAACTGGACCGACGAGATGATCGCCGAGTTCACGAAACGGCGCGGCTACGACATGCGGCCGTGGCTGCCCGTACTGACCGGCAGGGTCGTCCAGAGCGCCGACGCGTCGGAAAAGTTCCTGTGGGACCTCCGCGCAACCATCGGTGAGCTGACCGTCGAGCACCACTACGACCAGCTCACCACCCTGCTGCGTGAGCGGGGCATGGGCCGCTACACCGAATCCCACGAGGTGCGCCGGGCGTTCACAGGCGACGGCATGGAGGTGAAGCGGACGGCTGACGTGCCGATGAGCGCGATGTGGACCGGGCGGGGAGGGCCGCTCGGCGTACCGCCGATATTCGCCGCCGACATCCGGGAGTCGGCGTCGGTGGCGCACATCTACGGCCAGAACATCGTCGCGGCGGAGTCGCTGACCGCCGGCAGCGGGGCGTACACGTTCTCGCCGGAGAACTTGAAGGCCACGGCCGACGCGGAGCTGTCGCAGGGGCTCAACCGCTTCGTGATCCACACCTCCGTGCACCAGCCCCTGACGGAGAAGATGCCGGGACAGGGCCTGGGCCGATACGGACAGTGGTTCACCAGGCTCGAGACGTGGGCCGAACAGGCGGGCCCCTGGGTCACCTACCTTTCCCGCAGCAGCTACATGCTCCAGCAAGGCCGCTTCGCGGCCGACGTCCTCTACTACTACGGCGACGACTCGAATATCACCGCGCTCTTCGGTGAGCAGGCCCCGGTCGTTCCGGCCGGCTACAACTTCGACTACGCGAACTCGGACGTGATCCTCAACCGGGTTGCCGTATCGAACGGTCGGCTGACGACGGCGACGGGGATGAGCTACCGGGTCCTCGTGCTGGACGCGAACGCGAAGCAGATGCAGCTGCCCGTCCTGCGCAAGATCCGCGACCTCGTGAACGCGGGCGCCGTCGTGGCGGGCCCGAAGCCGCTCAAGAGCCCCCGGCTCATGGATGACGACGCCGAGTTCGCGGCGATCGCCGACCGGCTGTGGGGCACCGGAAGGGGCCCGCGCACCGTAGGCGCGGGCCGGGTGTACGCCGGCGCCACCGTCGCCGAGGCCCTGGCCGGCGAGAAGATCGCGCCGGAATTCGAGCACACGAAGCCCCGGCCGGACACGGCGCTCCTGTTCGTGCACCGCACGCTGCCGGATGGGGAGATCTACTGGGTGAACAACCGCCAGCCGCGCGTCGAGTCCGTGGAAGCGACGTTCCGTGTGACAGGGAAGGCGCCGGAGATCTGGCACGCCGATACCGGCCTGATCGAGCCGGCCGCGTATCGCGTGCAGGACGGCCGTACGATCGTGCCGCTCCGGCTCGAGGTCGACGATGCGGTGTTCGTCGTATTCCGAAAGGAGGCGCCGGCTCCGTCCCGCGTTATGCCTGCAACGACGAGCACACCACTCGCGACGATCGACGGGCCCTGGGCGGTCGCGTTCCAGGCCGGCCGCGGCGCGCCGGCGACGGCCACGTTCCCCAGCCTCACCTCGTGGAGCGAGCACGCGGACCTCGGGATCAAGTACTTCTCAGGCACGGCCACGTATGCGAAGAGCGTGGACGCACCCGCCGGCTGGTTCGCCAGCGGGGCCCAGCTCTACATGGATCTCGGGGACGTGAAGAACATGGCCGAGGTGACGGTCAATGGCCGGAAGCTCCCGCTCGTCTGGAAGCAGCCGTTCCGCGTGGACGTGACGGGCGCGCTGCGCCCTGGCGCGAACGCGGTGGAGATTGCGGTCACGAACCTCTGGGTCAACCGAATCGTCGGTGACTTGCAGCCGGATGCCACCCGGCAGTACACCTACACCCCCATGGCCTTCTACACGGCAGCCTCACCGCTGCTGCCGTCGGGGCTGCTGGGGCCGGTGCGCGTGATCAAGGTCGGGACGCCGTGACGGTGGCACCGACGTTCAGCACACGTTCAAATCGAGGAGTCTTCTGACATGACGTATTCAGCGCATCCAATCCGAAGCCGGCGCGGCAAGGCCGGCCTGCTTGGGGTCTCGTTGGCCGTGATGGCCGTGACCGCGCTCCTCGCGCAGGACGCGCCACGGCCCGGCCAACAGGCGCCACCGCAGTTCGCATCAATTGAGGTCAGCGCCGATCGGCACATCACGTTCCGGGTCTTCGCGCCTCGCGCGCAGGCCGTGCGCCTGGCGGGAGGGGACATCCCCGGCTTGACGCCGGCCACGGCGGCCATGACCAAGGCCGAGAACGGCGTGTGGGAGGTGACGGTTGGCCCCGTGCCCCCGGGGGCCTATCGCTACAACTTCAACATCGACGGCGTGGCCACGATCGATCCGAGAAGCTCGGCCATCAGCGAGTCCAACACGAACGTGTGGAGCCTGGTGGTGGTCCCCGGCCACGACCTGTTCGACACGACAAACGTGCCGCGCGGTGCGGTGGCAGCCGTCACCTACCGGTCGACGGCGCTCGGCACCTTCCGGCGGATGCACGTATACACGCCACCCGGATACGAGCTGGGCGGCGGCCGGTATCCCGTCTTCTATCTGCTGCACGGCGCAGGCGACAACGACCACGCCTGGTCGTCGGTGGGCCGCGCGAGCTTCATCCTCGACAACTTGATTGCCGCGAAGAAGGCCAAGCCGATGATTGTGGTCATGCCGGCCGGGCACCAGCCGCGCGTGACGGGCAGCATGGTCGGCACGGCCGCAACGCAGGGTTTCGTCAACGAGTTCGTGACCGATGTGATGCCGTACATCGAGGCGCACTACCGAGTCCGGAAGGGCCGCGCCGACACCGCCATCGCCGGATTGTCGATGGGCGGCCAGCAGACCCTGGCCGTCGCCATTCCGCGCCTCGAGCGCTTCGCGTACATCGGCGTCTTCAGTTCCGGGCTGATATCGGCGTTCCCGGAGCTCTCGCGGCGCGGCCGCGGTGATGCGCCCGCGGCGCCGCCTGCTGCGCCGGCCGCCGCCCCAGCGGCCGCACCCCCATCGGGCCGTGGCGCGCAAGGTCCGCCGGCGCAATCCGCCGCCGAGTGGGAGAAGGCCAATGCCGCCACGCTCGACGACGCGAGACTCAAGAAGGATCTGAAACTCCTGTGGTTCGCCACGGGCAAAGATGACTTCCTGTTGACGACGACGAAGGCCACCCTCGACCTTCTGCAGAAGCACAGCTTCGCGCCCGTGTTCAAGGAAACGGAGGGAGGGCATACCTGGATCAACTGGCGCGACTACCTGGTCGAGTTCGCCCCGCAACTGTTCCAGGGAAAGTAAGACTCCATGCGAAGACTCTCCTGGCTCGCAGTTGCCTTCCTCAGCAGTGCTCTCCTTGCCGCGCAGAGACCGCCGACGGCCGTCACGAAGCCGGTCACAGTCACGGGCGGGCGGGTATCCGGCGTGCCAGGCAGGCATCCGTCGATTGTCGCGTTCAAGGGCATTCCGTTTGCCGCACCACCGGTGGGTGAATGGCGATGGCAGGCGCCGGCTCCCGTGGTGCCGTGGCAAGGGGTGCGCAAAGCCGAGTCCTTCGGCGCCAGTTGCATGCAGACCATCGTGCAGGAGCGCAAGCCGTGGACGTACGAGTTCATGGCTCACAACGAGATCAGCGAGGACTGCCTGTTTCTCAACGTCTGGACCGGGGCCTCGTCTCCGCGCGACCATCGTCCGGTCTTCTTCTACATCTACGGCGGCGGGTTCAACGAAGGGTCCACGGACGTGCCGGTCTATGACGGCGAGGGGCTCGCGAAGAAGGGCGTCGTGGTGGTGACGGCGAACTACCGCGTGGGCGTACTGGGTTTCCTCGCCCATCCCGAACTGTCGAAAGAGAGCGGAGCCGGGGTCTCGGGCAACTACGGGCTTCTCGACCAGATTGCCGCCCTGAAGTGGGTCCACGACAACATTGCAGCGTTCGGCGGGGACCCGAACCAGGTGACGATCGCGGGGCAGTCTGCCGGCGGCATGTCCGTGCACTACCTGACCGCCGCGTCCCTTGGGAAGGGCTTGTTCCACCGGGCCATCGTGCAGAGCGGCGGCTCGTCGGTGAGCCGCACGGGGATTACCGTCGGCGGGAAGGTCCTCGCGGACGCTGAAGCCGAGGGTCAGAAGTTCGCCGAGTCGAAGGGCGCGCGTTCGCTTGCCGACTTGCGCGCGATGAGTTGGAAGACGCTGACCGAAGCGCCGCAGGAGAGGCCCGCCGCCGGTACCGGCAGAGTTGGCGCGACCCCCGGGATTCGCTTCTCGCCGATCGTGGACGGGTACCTGCTGACAGCACCGGTCGCCCAGGTCGTGGCAGAAGGAAAGCAGAACGACGTGCCGACACTGACCGGCGCCAACGCCGGCGAACTGGGCGGGCTATCCGGGCCGCCGACCGCAGTGACGGTGGACTCCTTCGTCAAGCGGGCGACGCAGCAGTACGGCGCGATGGCCGACGAATTCCTGAGACTGTACCCCGCCACCACCGACGAGCAGGCCGCGACGGCACAGGCGCAGAGCAGCCGCGATCAGGCGCTCGTGTCGATGTTCCTGTGGGCGAAGCAGCGGGCCCGGACCGCCAGGACCAAGGTTTTCACGTACCTCTGGGACCACACGATCCCGGGACCTGATGCGGCGCGGTACGGCGCGTTTCACACCTCCGAAGTCCCGTACTTCATGAACACCCTCTACATGTCCGACCGCCCGTTCGCCGAACTGGACCACAAGATCGCGGACAGGATGTCGTCCTATGTCGCGAACTTCGTGAAGACCGGTGACCCGAACAGCAAGGGACTTCCGCGCTGGGCCCCCGTTGGTGACAGGCCCGAGGTGATGGAGGTCGGGGACAAGACGGAGCCCGTCCCGCTCGCCGGAGACGCGGCGAAGTACGCGTTCTTCGAGAAGTTTCTGACCACGCCCGCGGCCCCTCCGAAACAGGAGGCCGCGTTGACCCGGCAGCATCTAATCCCGAAGCTCACTTCGGTTGAGGCCGTTCGCTCCGGGCTCACGCAGGCTGAAGCCTGCGGGCTCCATCCGGCGCACGGTCAACTCAAGTGAGCGCCGGTGTAAGTTCGGTGAGATAGGAGACGTCATGCACTGGAGAACTGCACTGGTCGCACTCATTCTCGCACCTGCACTCCTGCTGCAGGCGGCAGAGCCGGCGCAGCAGAAGCCGGCGGGGGCGCAGCAGGTCGCGGCGGCGCCCAAGCCCGTCGTACAGCCGAAGGTGGAAGGACGCAAGGCACCGATGATCACGGTTGCCGGCTTGACGTTCCGCGACCTCAACAAGAACGGCGTGCTCGATCCGTACGAGGACTGGCGGCTGCCGGTGGCCCAGCGTATCGCCGACCTGGTCGCCCGCATGACCGTGGAGGAGAAGACCGGGCTGATGATTCACTCGTCGCTCTCCGGGTTCACCGGCCCGAACGGCGAGGTGCTCGGGCTGCCGGCGACCGGAGGCAGGGGCGGCGCGGGCCGCGGCGGCGCGACGGCCGCGCCTCGCAATCGCGCCTTCGAAGGCGGGCCCAACCCCAACAACGTAGACCCGATGGGCAGCGCGAACCCCACGCAACTGATCACGGAGCGGCACATCCGCTACATCCTCGTTCGCCCGAACGCGGGCGAGACGCCCGACATCACGGCGAAGTTCCACAACGGCCTCCAGGAGATCGCGGAGGCCAGCCGTCTCGGCATCCCGATCGTGTTCAGCACCGACCCGCGGCACGGTGTGGGCCGCGGCGCCCCCGGCGGCGCGCCCGCGGCGCCTTCCGCGCCGACCATGTCGCAGTGGCCCGACCAGCTGGGGCTTGCCGTCGCACGCGATCCGGAACAGGTGCGCACGTTCGGACAGATCGCGGCCAAGGAGCTCCGGGCGATTGGCATCCAGTGCCTCCTCGGGCCCATGGCCGACACCATCACCGAGCCGCGGTGGAACCGGATCAGCGGCACCTTCGGCGAGGATCCCACCCTGGTCACGTCGCTCACCAAGGCGATCGTCGGAGGTTTCCAGGGTAAGCAGCTCGGGCCCGAGAGCGTGATGACGGTCACCAAGCATTTCCCCGGCGACGGCCCGGTGAAGGACGGCTACGACGGCCACAACGCCTACGGGAAGTGGTACATCTACCCCGGCAACCAGTTCGACCTCCACCTGCAACCTTTCAAGGCCGCGTTCGAAGCCGGCACCGGCGGCATCATGACCGCCTACGGCATCCCGGTGGGCAAGGACACGGTCGGGATTGCCTTCTCGAAGGCGATGGTGAACGAGCTGCTGCGGAAGAAGATGGGCTTTCAGGGCCTGGTGGTCACCGACTGGAACCACAACATGCCGTGGGGCGTCGAGAAGCTCTCGGAGAAGGATCGGCAGAAGATGGAAGTCCTGGCCGGCGTCGACCAGATCGGCGGCAACAACGATCCCGGCGTCATCCTGGGCAACGTCAAGGACGGCTCGATTCCGATGGCCGTGATCGACATGGTGGCGCGCCGCGTGCTGCGCCCGATCTTCCAGCTCGGGTTGTTCGAGAATCCCTACGTCGATCCGGAACGTGCCAAGGCCACGGTGGCCAGCACGGAGTTCCTGGCGGCCGGCTATGCCGCGCAGCAGAAGGCCGTCGTCCTGCTGAAGAACGCCGACGACCTGCTGCCCGCCGCCCCCGGGAAGAAGATCTACGTCGAAGGAATCTCCAGGGATGTCGCCGCCACGTTCGGCACGGTCGTCGATGATCCCAAGGCCGCCGACCTGGCGATCCTGCGTGTGGCCAGCCCGACGACGACGTATCCATACGGCGGTGCGTTCGCCGGCGGCGGCGGGCGCGGCGGTACGGCCACGCCTCCGCCTCCACCGCCGGTCGCGCCCTACGGCATCACGCTGGCCTACGGCAACGCGTCGAACTGGCAGGTGCTCGAGAACATCAAGAAGATCGCGGCGACCGGCACGAAGACGGTGGTCATCGTGAACATGGACAAGCCCGCGATCCTCACCGAGTTCATCGACGACGTGGCCGGCGTCTACGGCGCGTTCGGGCCCGGCGACGCCGCGCTGCTCGACGTGGTCTTCGGCAAGGCGAAGGTCACAGGCAAGTTGCCCTTCGACGTGCCGAGCGACATGCCCTCGGTAGTGGCACAGGCCGCCGACGTGCCGTTCGACATGGCCGACCCGATGTTCAAGTTCAGCTTCGGGCTGAGCTACAAGCGCTAGGGGAGTTCGAAAAGAGGGAGATACCAATGAGAGTCTCATCGACATGTCGATGGCTCACGGCGGCCGCGGCCGCCGTGGTGGCGCTTGGCGCCTTCGCCGGGGTGGCCCGGACCCAGGGAAACGCCCTGCTCCAGGGTTTCCAGAATCCGCCGGACAGCGCCAAGCCACGCGTGTGGTGGCACTGGATGAGCGGCAACGTGACCCAGGCCGGCATCAAGGCCGACTTCGAGTGGATGAAGCGTTCCGGCATCGGCGGCTTCCAGAACTTCGACGCCGGTCTGAACACGCCGCAGATCGTCGAGAAGCGGCTCGTCTACATGACGCCCGAATGGAAGGACGCCTTCAAGTACGCGACCACGCTGGCCGACCAGCTGGGACTCGAAATGGCAATTGCAGGCTCTCCGGGGTGGAGTGAGAGCGGAGGGCCGTGGGTCACACCGGCCCAGGCGATGAAGAAGTACGTGTGGAGCGAGACGCGCGTCGAAGGCGGCCGCCCATTCACCGGCTCGCTGCCGAAGCCGCCCACGGCAACCGGCCCGTATCAGAACCTGGTTGGCGGACGAGGCGGCTTCGGCGGCCAGACCGCGAACCAGCCGCCGCCTCCTCCCGAGTTCTATGCCGACGCGGCCGTCGTCGCCTATCGCGCGCCCGAGAGCGATCGTCCGATGGGGGCCATGCAGCCCAAGGTGACGTCGAGCGGCGGCACGTTCGATCTGGCCGCCCTCACCGACGGCGACCTCGCG
>Ga0315275_10001074_pt1 | contig 23546 bp, 23 predicted proteins | sample YL17G03_0_MG_FD_205557 | JGI IMG/M metagenome (GOLD analysis project Ga0315275, IMG submission 205557) | Sediment microbial communities from Yellowstone Lake, YNP, Wyoming, USA - YL17G03_0 | ecosystem: Environmental > Aquatic > Freshwater > Lake > Sediment | place: USA: Wyoming | collected...
AAGGAAATCTATGAGCAACCAGACACAGTCCATCAAGCTCTCAGAGGACGTATCTCAGAAATCGAAGAAACCATCACGTTCCCTGAGCCTGTCGAAAAGCTCTTGAGTAATGAGATCAGCTCCGTTCACATCGTTGCCTGCGGCACTTCATTTTATGCTGGTCTTGTTGGCAAATACCTGATCGAACAACTGACGAACATCCCGGTGTTCGTAGAGCTTGCCTCAGAGTATCGATATTTTGGAGTACGAAATGAATCCTCACTTGTTATCGCAATCACACAATCTGGGGAAACCGCTGATACGCTTGCTGCGTTACGCGAGGCACAGATGTCAGGGTGTAGAACACTCGTGGTGACCAACGTCATCGGCAGCACAGCAACCCGTATCTCTGACGGATATATTTTGCAGCAGTCAGGCCCGGAGATTGGTGTTGCTGCAACCAAGACATTCACCTCTCAAATCATTGTTCTTTTCCTCATTGCCCTCAAGATTGCATTGCTTCAGAAGAAGCTTGGGTCTGATGAGCTGTACAACTACATATTCCATCTGAAAGAACTCCCACGGCACGTCCGAGACGTCCTGGAGCGAAGCAATGACATCATCGCTATCGCAAAACATCTCAAAGAGGCGAAATCAGTGTTTTTTATTGGAAGAGGCGTCAACTACCCGCTCTCCCTTGAAGGAGCGTTGAAGTTGAAAGAAATCTCATATATCCATGCAGAAGGGTTTGCTGCTGGTGAACTGAAACATGGACCGTTCGCACTCCTGACAAAAGAAACACCGGTTGTCGCCCTCGTCACCCAAGACGAAACCTATGAGAAAATCCTTGCAAACATCGGTGAAATCAAAGCCCGAGGATCGATTGTGATCGCAATTGCAGAAGACAAAGATACCGAAATCGAAAACCATGCTGACTTTGTGCTTAGATTCCCAGGAACATCCCGTGTGCTTCCTTGCGTCCCAATCACCGTTGTTCTTCAGTTGCTTGCTTATCATGTTGCTTATCTCCGGAAATGCCCGATTGATAAGCCACGGAACCTTGCGAAATCAGTAACTGTTGAGTAAGGAGAAAAAGAAAATGAAATGCGTGATTCTTGCTGCAGGCGAAGGAAACCGGATGCATCCTCTCACCTATACAAGACCAAAGGTGATGCTCCCAATCGCAGGCAAGCCGATCCTTGAATGGAACCTGTTGAACGCTCGTGCTGCCGGTTTGAAAGAGTTCATTTTTGTCGTGAGTTATAAAAGCGAGATGGTACGAGAATATTTTGGCGACGGGAAGCCATGGAACGTAAAGATAAACTATGTGAATCAAGGGAAAGCCATGGGAACCGCACACGCTATCGGAACAGTCGAGCCATTCGTCAGCGACTGCATCGTCCTCTGTGGCGATACGATTTTTGGCGCCAACGACATCAAACAAATCGCAAAGAAAGGAACTAAGATAGGATTAGTAAAGATAGAGAATGCAACAGAGTACGGTATTGTGGAACTCAAGAAAAACCACGTGGTGAAAATCTACGAAAAAATGGAACATCCCGTATCCAACGTCATCAACGCAGGCATCTACCATTTCAACAAACATATCTTTGATTTTATTCGAAAGACGGAAAAATCACCACGAGGCGAATTTGAAATTACTGATTCTATCAACATGCTGGTGAATAAAGAACCAATGGAAGGCGTATTTCTCAAAGAATGGCGAGACGTTGTCTACCCATGGCATCTGCTTGATGCAAATGAGGAGCGGCTAAAGAAGTTGAAGACAAAAATCCAGGGAACTGTTGACAAGAACGTGACCGTGAAAGGAATCGTTGTGGTGGGGAAAGGCACAGTGATTCTTTCAGGCTCGTATATAGAAGGACCGGTATCAATCGGCTGTAACAGTAAGATCGGACCGAACTGCTATATCAGACCGTATACTACCATAGGGAGTGATTGTCATGTCGGTAACGCCTGTGAAGTGAAAAATTCCATCGTCATGGACCATAGTAACGTCCCGCATCTGAACTATGTCGGCGATTCTATCATCGGACAGAACTGTAACCTTGGGGCGGGAACAACGGTTGCGAACCTCAGGCTTGATAAAAAAAACATTGTTGTGACATTAAACGGGAAGAAAATCGATTCAAAACGACGGAAGCTCGGGATGGTGATGGGGGATAGTGTACAAACCGGGATTAATTCTGTTATCAATGTTGGGACCATGATTGGGAACAATGTATTCATTGGTCCAGGGGCAGTCGTAAAAGGTGAGATTACACCGAAAACAATATTCTTGTAAATCTTTTGAAAAGTAATATGACAATAGCAGAATTCTTGAATAAATAATCAAGGATTGCATATCTATTTATAAGGAATAAAGAATTCGCCTGCGATGATTGCAAGAAAGTCGATGTTTATTGTGATCACTCAATTCTTCATGCGTTTTATTGGATGGGTTAGTTTAGTCTTGATGGCGATATTATGGAAGGCATACGCTCCTGAAGCTCTTGGAATGATCAGTTTTGCCATGTCGTTCTTAGGGCTCTTTACTTTTATTTCCGATCTCGGTTTTAATTCTGCTCATATAAAGAGAGTTTCAGAGGGAAAAAACCTTGGAACTTGCCTTGGGACCTATGTTACAATCAAAGTGATTCTCACTTGTGCGATGGTCGCCGTTGTTATGGTAGGAATTTTATTAATGAAATATGTGTTGCACCAAGGGTTTCATGATGCTACAACCGAATCCGTGGTCTATGTCTTTTTGATCTACTATGTTTTTATGAATCTTGCCCAGATTTCTTTGTATACCTTTGAAGGGAAACGAGAGATGGTAAAAAGACAAATTGCCGGCATCTCTGAAAATATTATTAAAGTCCCTCTCTCCATCCTCGTTGCTCTCGCGGGAGTAAGCATTGCTGGTGTCGTGAGTATTTCTCCAATAGGAAAATGGCCAAGTTTCATTCAGTCATTTCAAGAATTTCTTGCAAAACACGCTATTGGATCATTAAGCATAGCATATGCCTCTGGAGGAATAGCGGTCTTTCTCGTTGGAATCTGGTTTCTTCGAAAGACTCCTTTAAAGAGACCGAACCGCGAATCCTTTAAAAGTTATTATTATTTTGCAATGCCTTTGATGCTCATCTCCGTAATAGGAACTATTAGTACAAATATTGATAAAGTGATGATAGGATATTTTTGGACAGCAACCGAAGTAGGATACTATTATTCTGTACAGCAGATATTACAAATATTTTTTATTTTTTCATACGCTCTTGGCATTGTCCTCTTTCCAACCCTTTCAGAATATCACGCGAAGAAAGATTTTGAAAAAATTAAACAAACGACACTCTTATCAGAACGATACCTTTCGATGATGACAATCCCGGTTATTGCCGTCATTATCTTATTCGTTCATCCTGTTATCTCAATTATGCTCAGTAGCGCGTTTCTCCCTGCAGCATCCGTATTAATTGTATTATTGTTATATACATTCGTTACGAATCTCATTTTACCATATAATTCACTAATTACAGGTATGGATAAACCAAGAATGATTGCAAAAATAGTGACTTGTACGAGTCTTCTCAATATCGGACTTAATTTGTTATTTATACCAAAAGGAGGCTTACTCTCCACAATTGGTATCAACGGTCCTACTGGTGCAGCAACTGCAACATTGATCTCTGCTTTCGTTTTATTCGTTTGGATAAAATTTTCTGCAAAAAAATTAATTGGGATTAACCTATTACAGAGTCATACGCCTAGGCATGTCCTTGCAGGTATCGGTATGGGGATAGTACTCTATTACATAAATATTGTAGCTCCCCTTTATCGTTGGTATCACCTCATTGCATTTTCTTTAGTTGGATTAGGGATTTATCTTTTCATATTGTTCGTTTTAAAAGAATTTACAAAAAAAGATCTGAAGTTTTTTTTAAGTCTGCTTCATCCAAAGGAAATGCTGAATGATATAACATCAGAATTGAAAACAAAATGAAACAAAAAATGTTTTAGTCCCCCTTCCACGCAATAAATTGCGTGGCTTTCCCCCCAGGGGAAGAAAACGCCTAAAGGCGTTTTACGATACATATTCCGGGCGATTCATCCCTGACTTAAAAGTCATGGATTTCTCGCTCGGATTTGGTTAAAGAAATCCAAGTCATCCATTTTTATTTTCTTAAAACATCTGCTCTAATATTATACTTCAGAGATATCTTTCCACACTGATTTAAATGGTCTATCGGAATAGAATCTTAATCCCCATTTTCTAACATAATCACGGAAATCGTCAGTTTCCTCATCTTCGTTTCCTGTGAAGGTTAAAGCCTCGACATTGAATTGACAGTTATTGACCGATACGATTGGATATTTAACAAGAATAGATGGATGTATCCTATGATATTCTGCAATCTTTTGATATTCAGCAATTATTTCATTAAGTTTAACTATTTTTTCTGCCTTGTTCAGAGGCTTTACTTCGCGGATAAATCGTGCTGGGTTCCCAGCGTATATGCCATTTTCTTTTAAATCATGAGTAACAACACTATGAGCCCCTACTACCGCATTCTTTCCTATTGTGACCCCCATCAGAATCAATGAACGATATCCAATAATTGCACCATCATTAATACGAACACCAGCAAATTTTGCAGGAAATCCATTTAAAACGGAAAGCCAAAATCCATGAGTAAAGATAGCAACTTCTGGGCTTAAACCAACATCATTTCCAATAATAACTGGTTCACATATATTTATGTGATTATTGTGAATTGTACATCTATCACCTATTGTAAAGTTAGCATTGGGATGATATATACCACCACCGCCCACTGTTAGTCCCTCGCTATGATAAACATCTTCTCCAATCCTTATGTTATTTCCTCGGATAACAACATTATCTCCTAATTTGCTCCTATTACCAATTGAGAATTTTCCTCGTATGTCGACATCGATGTTTTTTCCAAATATAACATCTTTTCCCATTGTAATTTTTGATGCCTTGATTTCTAAATTTTTATCTTCATCCCTATATATCATCTGAGTCCCCCATTACATATAATATCCACCATTCACGTTGATGACTTGTCCAGTAATATAATTTGAATCATCGGATGCAAGAAAATAGATTATTTTCGCAACTTCCTCCGGGTCACCGAATTTCCCCATTGGTATCTGGGTCAATATCTTATTTTGTATTTCTTCTGATAAACGCTTTAACATCCCAGTATTTATGAATCCTAATGATACCGCATTAACTGTGATTCCACTACGGGCAACTTCTCGTGCAACTGCTTTTGTAAATCCAATAACTCCCGCCTTTGCTGCAACATAATTTGAAGCTCCAATAGTTCCAATTTGACCTTGAACTGATGTTATATTTATGATCTTCCCACATTTCCGTTCACGCATGTTATTAATTACTGCTCTCGTACAATTATACACACCATTAAGATTTACATTTATTATTTCATTCCATACGTTCGTTTCCATATTTCGTAGAAGACTATCTTTAAAAGTTCCAGCATTATTAATCAGAACGTCTATTTTTCCATATCTTTGGAGTATATCTTGTACCATGTGTTCAACTTGTTTATAATCGGTAACGTCAGCACGTATAGCTATAGATTCTTGCCCCAATGTTTTTATTTCGTTAACGACTTCCTCTGCCTGTGTTGTTTCTGTAACATAATTAATAATAACACAAGCACCTTTCTTCGCAAATGTTAATGCCAATTGTTTTCCCACCCCACGGGATGCACCTGTTATAAGAACTATTCTTTTCTCGTAACTTTCCGTCATTCTATTGTATCTCCTTTACGTCCATATATCTTATATCAAACACCTTTAATTATTCTCCATATGACGAATGCCTCTGCATATTTTACCCCCGATTCTTGACCCCTAAAAATTATCACATTCTTGATAAATTCTGAAGTGGCATATTTCTTTTTTGCTTGAGATTTAAAAATCTTAATGACATTTAGTTTCATTTCCTTTTGTGTTTCCGTTATTTCTTGATAGTAGTTTGGGGAGAATCCGGGACATGAATGTGTGATTTCATATTGAAGAATTGTATTGTACCTGAAAACCCTTATTACCTCTTCAGCGGTAGCATTATGGTCTTGATTAATATCTTTAATCCAAGGAGAATATACCATGGCAATGTCATTATTGTCTCTCAAATTCTCTAGGCTTTTTCTAAGAGCCTCCCGGTTTTCAGTGTCGTAAATCCTTCGGTCGGGCAGGTTCAACGTGATCATTTTGAATGGCTGGATTATTTTCATGACTTTCCGCATTTCCTTTGGACGACTCCCATCCCTAGGTAGGTCGGAGCATTCACTTACAGACATGTAGAAAATATTGTCACCTTTCTCTTTATGCTTGAGTAATGTCCCTAAACAGCCAAATTCCACGTCATCAGGATGGGGGGCAACAAATAACACATTCATTCAATCACCCAAGCCTTTCTATGATAAGGTTTTATTGAAAAAATCCAGGTCACCCCTCTTCATCTCCTTAAGATGTCTTATACAAAACACATATGCACTGATAAGCAAGATAATATCTTTAACTTTTGCTTTTGATTTAAATAATAAAATTGTATCCAAGAATATATAACCGATTTTGCTCCATATAAAAATACACTTATTAACCAATGTCTGATCAATATTCTTATAGAACATATAGACACTATAAACATGTTTCATAAACACTCGTTCTTTAGGTTGTTGCCGTTCCCCTTCATATGCATGAAATATCTTAGCGGATGGGGCGAGAAACAACGAGCCGGGGTATTTTTTAAAAACTCTGTATGATAAATCAGTGTCATCGTCGCAAGAATATTTCTTAAGTTTATCATCCCATCGTATTTCACTTAAAACTGTTTTAAGATAAGATGAACCCCCGTGCAACCATTCACAACATATTACATCCTGTTTCACCAATGGGAATGTGTGTTCATGTGAAGGAAGCACCCTGCAACTATCATCATTACTGGTCCTTGATAGGAAAAAGAACTGTCTAAACAAATTATTACTAGCATCCATATACATATTATGACTAGGTATTCCTGCTACGCCACGAGCATTTTTATTCTCAACATAAACTTTTTCTATCTCCTCATAATGTTTCTTATCGATGTATGAGTCATCATCAAGATAGGCGACAACATCACCAGATGAGTAATCCGCGCCAATGTTCCTTGCTATGCTCGTACTATTCTCCTTGTTCTTAATATACAATAACCGTATGTTTTCCCTTTCAAAGACAGTTGTTTTTTTCATCACCATATCTTTTGTTTCATTGTTTGTTCCATTGTCAACTACAATCACATCCACTGGTTTCTTTGTCTGAATAAGCATGGAGTCAAGACATCTTTCTAAAAGTTTTACCCGATTATACGTAGGAATTACTACTGAAATTTTCATCGTGTTTCTCCTTTGCTTTTTAATTTATAATCTTTACTCCTTCATTTTTTATATTATTTTGAGCAATACATACATTTTGTTCAACTACAGGAGCAAGTAGAGCGATCAATTCATAAAGTGTTTTTTTCGTTAGGAATAAATCCGCTAAAATATGTACTCTATTCATCTTGCGTCCACCTCAATGATCGACCCCCATTTTTGCCATTTTTTATCATCCCAATACTCTTTCGGGGTCTTCGTTACCGTTATATTCTTTCTTGGAACGAATTGTCCAAAAAGATCTGCATAGTTCCGTACCCAGTGACCAATATAGATACCCAGAGAAAAAGATTTTGAAGCAAATAGACAACGTAAGAGAGAGACGTTTTCTTTTGAAAATTTCATCGACTCGTATTTTAATTTCAAACAAAAATATGTATCTATCCATAACGCTTTAAATTTATGAAAGCAGTGCCATTCATTGAGGACGACTACTTTTCCAACTCTAAGGAGTTCTCTCACAACAGGGATGATTTCGTTCGGTTGTATATATATCAGAATTGAATCGGTTAGAACGACATCGAAAGATTTATCTTCGAATCTTCTTAGTTCTTGTATCTTTCCCACATCAAATCTTACGTTGAGAATCCCTTTTTCTTTGAAGAGTTCTTGACCAGTTGCTACTGCCATAGGATTTATATCTAATCCAACTATCTTTGCATCTGGAAATTTTTTTGCGAGTAGATAGAGATTTGGTCCATGACCACACCCAATTTCAAGAATACTGGAAATTGGACCATACGAAGAGATTTTTTCTACGAGAAGGGTTCGATGCGGGTGCTCTAGAGAAAGGTTAAATTCTGTTCTCCAGGAATTGTCTTCATACACGCGAGAAGTTGCCCATTCCTCATCTGTTTGAATATTACCGTAGTTGAACGAGATTGGTGTATCATCTCTATTTCTATTTTTAGGCATGGAAATCGTGTAGGACGTCTATTACATACTCTAGCTTCTCATCCTCTAATTCTGGATAGAGCGGTATTGAAATAACCTCGTCTGAGATTTTTTCAGTCATGGGAAGATGAAAATGAGTCAAACCAAGTTTTGTTTGCTTGTTGAGCGGAAAAGGCCATGAAATAATAATTTCAACTCCGTGGTTTCTGAGATGAGCAGCGAGTTTATCCCTCTTTTTCGATCGGATTACATAGTTCTGAAAGACATCGAAAAATGGTCCTTTTGCATCTGGTGGCGGGGGTAGTTTTAGGTCAGAAATATCGGATAGCCCCTCCTGGTAGCGTTGTGCTAATACTCGACGTCTTTTAATCCATTCAGGAAGATACTTAAACTTCACGTTCAAGATAGCAGCATGAAGATTATCTAATCTGGTATTATAGCCAAAACCATCGATCTCATCGCTTCCTATCATTCGACCATTATCCCTAAGGGAAAAGATTTTTTCTGCAAACTTCTTATCATTCGTCGAGACAAGCCCTGCATCTCCTGCCGTTCCAAGAATCTTTGCGGGATAGAAACTAAAACAACCACATAATCCAATGGAACCCGCCATTTTTCCCGCATACGTTCCTCCCAAAGACTGGCATGCATCTTCAAGTATTACGAGATCATGCTTATCGGCAATTTTCATCAATTTCCCCATATCGCATAAGCGTCCATTGAGATGGACTGGCATAATCGCTTTGGTTTTTGGGGTGATAAGTTGTTCGACTTGTCCCACATTCATATTCATATCCTCACCGATATCGACTAATACGGGAGTAGCTCCGCAGTGGACAATCCCTGCGATAGTTGCGACAAACGTGTGGGCAGGAGTAATTACTTCATCTCCCGGGCCAATTCCTGCGGCAAGTAACGAGAGAAAAATGGCATCAGTCCCGTTATTAACACCTATCGTATATTTTACGCCTAAGAAATCCGCCATATTTTGTTCAAATTCTTTTAACTGACCTCGAAGAATAAAATCTCCGTGAGAGAGGATTTCTGTGACAGCTCCATCTAACTCGGGTTTCATGTTTTGATATTGTTTCGGATAATTAACAAAACGAACCTTATATTCCATGAATATTCCTCCATATTTTCTTTGGTTGAATACTTCGTAGGCATTATGGGATCAATATAATAACTTTTTCACCGTTGACACGATATCTTTCGAGTCGGGATAATAGAGGTTTTCTAGAACGGAGCTAGCAGGAGCAGGGGTATCAGGTAATGATATTCTCATAATTGGCGCCTTTAATTTTTTTAACAATGTAGTTTCAGCTATTGTAGCAGAAATTTCAGCACCAATACCGCATGTTTTCCAAGCTGCATCAACAATAATGAGTCTATTGGTTTTCTTTACAGAATCAAACAATAATTTTTTATCCATGGGTTTTATTGTACGTAAATCAATTATTTCAGGGTTGATACCTTCTTTTTCAAGACATGCTGCAGCTTCGAGTGCTTCGTGCACCATATAGGATGTTGCAACGATAGTCACATCTGTTCCCCGTCTACGAATGATACCTTTTCCAATCTCAACAGAAAAGATTTCTTCAGGAACATCTGCTTCAAAATTGTATAACCAACGATCATCAATATATACGACAGGATTTTCATCGTATACACTTGCGATAAGAAGCCCTTTTGCATCATAGGGTGTACTCGGCATAACTACTTTAAGACCAGGAATGTGGGTAAAGATTGCTTGTAGCGCCTGAGAATGCTGCGCTGCTTGTTCGCCCCCTCTGTTTATTATACCCCACAGCGTAAGAGGGATACTGAGCTGTCCACCAAACATATAATGCCAATTCGCAGCATGATTTGCTATTTGATCCATGGCGTAATACATAAAATCTAAACGCGGATGCACTACAATCGGTCTCATCCCAGCCATAGCAGCCCCTACCGCCAATCCAGTAACTCCATTTTCAGAAACAGGTGTGTCAAAAACTCGTTGAGGACCAAACCGATCAAGTAACCCTACGGTTGTAGCGCCAACATACCAAGGGCTGGTTACACCCTGTCCAACCAAAAATACTTTGTTATTCTTTTTTAGTAATTGATGTAACGCTTCATTTATCGCCTGCGAGTACTTGATTTTTCGCATCTATTACTCCTTAAACACAGACCGGGTAAGTTGTTCTTTACTTGGAGCACTACTGTTATTTTTAAATGCAATTGCCTCTTCAATTTCGTTTTCGATTTTATTATAGATCGCTCTTTTTTTAGATTCTGAAAGCAGATTGTTACGTATCAAATATCGTTCAAGTCTTTTAATTGGGCATTTTTTCATCCAATACTCTAAATCCTCCTTGGATCGAAGACCTTTGTCAACGTCATAATTTGGTCCTACATGCCCAAACCATCGATACGTAGTACATTCTAAAAACGCAGGTCCTTTGCCCGTCCTTGCGTCCTCTATCACTTGCAAAGCAGCTCGATACACAGCACAGACATCATTGCCATCAATCTTATGCGTTGGTATATCAAACGTTTCTACTTTTTTATAAATATCTGTGCCAGCAAGACAAGCCGTGATAGGCATATGTGTAGAAAAAAGATTATTTTCACAAACAAAAATTACAGGTAATTTTTTAAGTGATGCGAGATTGAGAGATTCATAAAAGGTGCCTTCACCAACAGCGCCATCACCAAAGAACGCGACAGAAACATTATCTTTTTTTTGTAAAAAAAAGGAATATGCTGCTCCTACCGATAGCGGAATCGTCCCTGCAACAATAGCAGAGCTACCTGGCAACCCAGTTTTTGGTTCGGCAATATGCATGGAGCCTCCGTTTCCTTTTGAACATCCTGTTGCTTTACAGTAAAGCTCAGCCATTAATGTTTTTATATCACCGCCTTTTGCAATATAATGCCCGTGAGAGCGATGTGTGCTGAAAACAAAATCAGTTCTTCGCAGAGCAGTACAAACTCCTGTTGCGATCGCTTCTTGCCCTACATATAAATGACAGGGGGTTGTAATTTCTTTGTTAATAATGTTCTCTGCTACTTTTTCTTCGAATTTCCTAATTCTAATCATCATCGTATACATATCGTGTAAGGTTTTTTCTGAAATCGTAGTAGGTTCGGATTGTGTCCGCATATAATTCCCCTAATGAATCAAACATCAATTTCAAGTATTTTATTCTTCTTTAACCCTCAAATCCATAATTTTTATACCATTCGAAAAACTCTTTTAACCCTTTTTTAAAATCATACGAAGCAGACCATCCTAAGATCTTCTTTGCTTTGGTTGCGTCAGCGATAAGTCTCTTTACTTCCCCAATCCTTGATTCTACATGAATAGGTTTTAAGCTATTATTTTTATTTGATAGATTAATTATCAAATTCGCTAAATCTAGTATGCTTACCTCTACACCAGTCCCAAAATTAATCGGTTCATTGATTTGCTTATTGTAATTAAATGCTAAATCATAGGCTTTCACAGCGTCAGCGATATAGGTATAATCTCTCGTTTGTGACCCATCGCCATAGATTATCGGGGGCATATTGTTCAGAACCCGCCGAGTAAAAATTGATATTACGCCACCATAACCGATATCCTTCTGCCGAGGACCAAAAACATTGAAAAGCCTCATAATCACAATGTCCATACCATATGTTTGTATATAGGAATAGCACATCCGATCAGCAGCAATTTTACTAGCGCCATAAGGATGTGGTGCTTCCAAGGGATGCTTTTCATCAATGGGTGCATATTGGGCAGAACCATAGACCTCACTCGTCGAAGCATTAATTACTTTCTTGACATCATACATTCGCGCTACTTCGAGAACATTTTGTGTGCCGAGCACATTTATCTCATAGGTTATTTTAGGTTCTACAACAGACCGGTCAACATGAATTTGTGCCGCTAAATGAAATATTACATCGATCTCGGGCATGACTTTTTCCAATAAATCGAAATCTCTAATATCACCGTTTATTAATTTGAAGTTCCTTTTATGAATAAGAGACCGAATATTCCTTATATTACCATTCATAAAATTATCAAGACAGAGTACATTGTGACCCTCTTCAACGTACTTCTCGCACAAATGACTTCCAATAAACCCAGCTCCCCCAGTAATTAATATCTTCATACTATTCACCTACCATCATTTTATACATAAATACAGGTCTTTTTTATTTCTGTATAAGCGATTCATATATTTTTTCCATTTTACTCATTTCTGTATGATAATCTAACCGTTCTGTAATAACCTTTCTACCTTTTTTTCCAAATTTCAGCCGAAGATCTCTATCTTTTAACAAAACGATAATTTTTTCAGCCAATAAAGAAGGGGCTTTCGTTGGAACGAGAAAACCATTTTCTCCATCCTTAACCCATTCTGCATTCGCACCAAAATCTGTTGAAATAACCGGAAGTTCGCAAGCCATCGCCTCTGCAGTGCTTGCAGCAAGTCCTGCATCTGATAATGATGTAGAAACGTACACATCCGATGCTGTTAAATAATAAGGAAGTTCATCATTTTGAATCGAGCCGACAAATCTTATGCTGTCACTCACCTTCAGCGAAGAAGCCAGTTCTTTCAACATTTTTTCCTCAAGACCCTCACCTGCAATAATAAATTTTGCTTGAGGGATTTGCTGGAGAACTAACGGTATAGCAGATATCAGAGATTCCACATTATAAATGGGTTTTAACGTTCTTAAACTTATTACAACCGGAGACCCATCAAGTTCTAATTTTTTCTTTAAAGATTCGTTCTTTTTTTGAGGACAAAACTTAGTAGAATCAGTCCCAAAGTAAATGATATTGATCGTTTGATCCTCAATTCCTAATTCCATCATACGATCTTTCAGATGTTGAGCATCACAGGTTATCAGATCAGCTTTTTTTAATGCATATTTAACTAAAACTTTCTTAAACATTGAGGACGTATCAACTAATATATCGCTTCCCCAGGCGGTCAAGACATACGGATGGAAATTCGCATACGCACCAAATGTTCCATAGCCAAATACATAATGTGCATGTAACAGATCAGGGTTTATTTCTTTAACAATTTTTTTAGTCTCACGCATTTTCGATATAAAAATTTTCATACCACTTCTTTTTTTATGTTCAATAGAATATATTTTAACGGTATCGATTTCAATTGGAAAATCAGTAATTAAATGGACATCGTGTCCTCTACTAGCGACCCATTTTAACCATCGTTGAAGATGAATACTGCTAGCATTACCAACATAACAGATTCGCATGGGGCGGGAGAAATCTAAAGCTATATTTAAAACTAACGAATCAGAAATCACTACTTAGACGGTTGTGAAAAATAGATAGTCCATCTTATTTTGTGGAATAACGACTGCGCCATTATAATCCAGTTCCACCTCGTTTCCTCGGCAAACCCTTTGTTCTTATCACATCCTCACATGAAGGCAAACCCAGGTAGTCGTTGCGGATGATCATCAACCACTACCACCTCACGATGTCGCTGTTGATCACAGACGTAGGAGAAAGATTCATTCAGATTTATCATCCCAGTTGACCGATGATGCTTCTATCCACTCCCGAAACCGCCACGGGGGAAAGTTTTAAAAAAGCGTGTCGATTCTCCCCGAGTTACATGGTAAAAAAAATTATCGTTGTTGGAATGGGATATGTAGGGATCCCAGCGGCTGCTTTATTTGCAGATATTGAAGGATTCAACGTAACAGGGATTCAAAGAAGATCTAACCGTTCTGGTTGGAAGATTGACTGGCTCAATCAAGGAAAAAATCCCATTGGTGGAGATGAACCTGGTCTATCTGAATTGATCGAAAGGGTCGTTAAAAAAGGAACATTTAGAGTCACAGAAGATTTTACTGAATGTAAAAACGCAGATGTTATTTTAATCGATGTTCAAACACCAACTGACGAAAAAGGAATACCGCATTATGAGTCACTCAAAGAAGTAAGCAAACAAGTTGGAAAAAATATGAAGAAAGGTACAATGGTAATTTTAGAATCTACCGTTGCTCCTGGCACCACCATAAATATAGTAAAACCCATATTAGAAAAAGAATCTGGCTTGAGTGCGGGTAAGGATTTTTCGCTAGCCTTTTCTTATGAACGCGTCATGGTTGGCCGACTCATTAAAAATATCGTTCACCTCCCAAGAATTGTTGGTGGAATAGATGATGAAAGTTCTCGTCGCGCTGTCGAACTCTATAAGCATATTGTTAAAGAGAGAATTTATCCTACAGATATTCTGACTGCAGAGGTGTCAAAAGTAGTGGAAAATACCTATCGAGACGTCAATATTGCTTTTGCAAATGAGGTAGCACTTCTCTGCGAAAGTCTTGGAGTTGATGTTTTTAGAGTTCGAGAGTTTGTAAATACTTTACCAAACGATCCATCTAACCCATCCTCAAATCCTATACGAAATATGCATTTTCCTGGTGCCGGTGTCGGAGGTCATTGCCTTCCAAAGGATCCTTGGTTGCTGAAATACGGCGTTGACACATATGGTACGTTCAAGGTTGAGCCTCATGTTGTCATTGAAAGTCGAAAGATAAACATGCAGATGCCGATACATATGGTGGATTTGTTGGAGGAGGGACTCAAAGAAGCTGGCGGGAAGTTAAAAGACGCAAAAGTAGCGATTCTCGGAGTCGCGTTTCTTGAGAACTCAGATGACACAAGAAACACCCCCACAAAACCCCTTTATGAAGCACTAAAGAAGAAACAGGCAAAACCGGTACTTCATGACCCATATGTACGAGATTTTGAACTACCATTTACGAAAGATATTAACGAGGCTGTCACCGGTGCAGATGCTATCATTCTTGTCACCAAACATAATGAATATTCCAAGCTTGATTTACGTCTGTTAAAAACCAAAATGCGTAAATCTGTATTGATTGATGGAAGAAACGCGTATAATAAAGACGAATGCGAAAAACTTGGTTTTATTTATAAAGGTGTTGGGAAGCCTCGTTAACAACTTTCACTATCTTCTCTAAGTCTTGCGAGCTGAGCGCGGGATGAACCGGTAACGACACTACTTCAGTTCCCAAGGTCTCTGATATCTGCAGATCCTTGTGAGCATATTTCTTCAGATGTTTATACGTGTGTAATGGCTGTGGATAGTAAATCCCAAAACCAATCTCATTTTTCTTTAAATTCTGCGTGAGCGCATCGCGATTCTTACTTTTCACGGTATATTGATGATATGCATGTTTCGCCTTTGGGATGACATAAGGAGTATCCACACTGTTCAAATGGGAATCAAAATACTGTGCATTTTTTTGTCGCATCTCTATATTTTTCGGTAATTTTTTTAACTGTTCAATTCCTATTGCCGCTCCGATGTCGGTCATACGATAGTTGTACCCTAACCGTCCATGCTCATATCCCCATTTTGTTTTTTCACGACCATGATTCCTCAGAGAAATCATGAGTTCAGCTAACTCCTCGTTATTTGTTGTGACCATACCACCTTCACCGGTTGTCATGTTCTTCGTCGGGTAAAATGAAAAGCATTCAACATCACCAAATGAGCCAACCATTCTCCCATCATAGGCCGCACCATGTGCTTGACACGCGTCACCAATGACACGCACACCGTGTTTCTCAGCGATTTCTTGAATTGGTTGTACATCCACAGCTTGTCCATAGAGATGAACAGGCATAATCGCTTTCGTTTTCTTCGTAATACGTTTCTCTATTTTTTCGGGGTCGATGTTAAAGGTCTTTGGATCGACATCACAAAAAACAGGGACTGCGTCGCAGAATAACGCAGCATTCGCTGTAGCGATAAACGAAAACGCAGGAAGAATGACTTCATCTCCACGCGCAACTCCTAAGGAGAGTAAACCGAGATGTAATGCGGTTGTACCAGAGGTGGTCGCAATCGCGTATTTCGTACCAACATATTCAGCGAATTTTTTCTCGAATTCCTCGGTTCTTGGGCCACTTGCAAGCATCCCTGAATTGAGAACCTGCATTACCGCTATTTTTTCTTCTTCACCAATTAATGGTTTTGCTATTGGTATCATGCTTCACACTCCATATATGTTGTATCGTCAATGCTGATTTCTTTTCCGCATTCTGGGCAGAGAAATAGCATCAGGTTCTTTTTTTTACTTTTCTTTTCGAGTTTGATTCCACAGTCGCATACGAACCCTCGGATACGTGCAGGGTTTCCGAAAACGAGGGCATGATCGGGAACATCTTTTGTCACAACTGAGCCTGCACCAACCATTGCAAAGTGTCCAATAGTGATGCCGGCAACAATCGTAGAATTCGCACCAATTGATGCGCCATCTTTGACTACTGTTTTTGCAAGACGCTCCTCGTTCCATAGGGCAGCACGTGGATAAAGATCATTAGTAAAACACACATGAGGGCCGATAAAAACATCATTTCCAACGGTTAACCCATGGTATAAGGAGGCGAAATTTTGGATTTTACAGTTATCTCCAATGACTACGTTTAAGTCGATATACACATCTTTTCCGATGTTCCCATTTTTGCCGATTTTTGCTCCTTTCCGTACATGGGCAAAATGCCAGACACGTGTTCCTTCACCAAGTTGTGCACCTTCTTCTACGATAGCGGTTTCATGAATCATGGTATTTTCACCTCTTTTCCGGTTTTATATGAGAGTGTCGCGGCCTCTGCAATCTTCAGCGCCAGCAATCCATCTTCACCAGTAACCAATGGTTTTCCACTATGTTCAACCGCCGAAATAAAATCAACAATCTCATTGCGTAAAGGCTCTTTTTTTTCTAACGATACAGTATTGGTATTATACTGAATAGGAACATTAAACAAGTTCATTTCATCGATCTTTTTAAAGGATGAAGACGACATCGTCACCGACTGATCGATATAATCGACTTCAACAAAATATTCAGAGCATGTCAAAAAGAGTTTCCGGATTTTCACGGGTGTTAGCCAATTCACTTCAATAACGCCGCAGATGCCGTTCTCGAAATTCAGCATAATATTTGCGTGATCCTCATGGGTGATGCTTTTGTTAAAGTTCCCGGCTCGTGCGTACACAGAGGTAACCTCACCAGCGAGGTACCGCATCACGTCGATATCATGGATTCCAAAATCAAAGATAACTCCGACATCGCGGATTCTCCCGGGGAAGTTGCTCACTCGTTTCGACGCAAGGGAAATCAATTCACCAAGCTTCTTTGCATTCATGCTTTCTTTTGCGAATCGGACCGCCGGGTTATATCGCTCGATGTGACCAACTGCAAGGATCACCTCTTCTTTTTTTGCTTTTTTTACCAGTTCTTCTGCTTTTTGAACGCTATCGCAGATTGGTTTTTCCACGAGTACATGTTTTCCCTGGTTGAGCATATCCATGGCTATTTTATGATGGGTAACGGTTGGTGTCGCAATAATCGCTGCATCAATTTCTTTGATCATATCCTTATGATCGTAAAACGGTTTTGTATGAAAACGGTCTGCGATGTTTTTAACAACAGTGACATCAATATCAGAAACACCAGCGAGTTGTATCGTTCCAAGCTCTGAACAGACCCGCGCATGGTTTTTCCCCATGGAACCAAGGCCTATAACACCGATTCTCAACATACGACGTTGGAATAGAAAACCATTACTTATGTTTTTGTATTGTCCATTAGGAGAGCCTTATAGAGATTAATCAACTTTTCTTTATCTTTCCCCCAATTGTATTGAGTTAATGCTGCCTGTAACGCACGTTTTCCAAATTCTCGGCATAATGTCGGGTTATCTCGAAGGGTAATAATTGCCTCTTTCAACGATTCTTTGGAATACTCCACGACTAACCCGCAATCGAGATCTTCAATTAATTTTCCTGCATACGTCCCCTTTGTACAAATAATGGGCCTCCCACATACCATCGCTTCAAATTGTTTATTTGCTAAACCGAGTTTGTTATTTGGATCCTTCGGAGATATCATGCAAATCACCGCATCAGACGCCAACGTCTTTGGGATCACATCACTATATGGTATCGGCCCAAGAAACTTGATATTTTTATAAGATTCACACCGTTTTTTTACTTCCTCGTATAAGTTTTCTTTTTTACCAGCGATTACAAAATTAATTTTTTCGATGGTTCCGATGACATCAACAAGTTCGGGAAACATACGAGAGGAATGTATCACCCCGATGTAACACACAGTGAATACCTCATTTTTTGGAGGAATGTACTCTGTGCTCACGAGGTCCTTACTATTCATTATAATGGTGATGGGTTTTGTACTGATCAATCGGAGGTACTCCTGCAATGGTTCATTCACGGTAATAATCTGGTCAACAGAAGGCAGTAATCGTTTTTCCATAGAGAGTGCTATATGGACAATCACTGGCGGCATCTCCCGTGCGATCATGTAACCAAAAATCTCATGCGCATCATACACTAGTTTAACTCCAAATTTTTTCTTTAACAGCACTCCTGCAACCAAGGTATCTAGATTATGGCAATGAACCGCATCAAACGTAAACCCTTTTTTATACAGTGCAATACCCATGTTATAGGCTGCTCTCCACCAGAAGGGATTCCGCAGTAAATCATGAGGGAGAGCCTTTAACAATCCTTTATTGTGAATACGTACTAAGGAAACACTTTCAACCGTGTCTTGAGGTGTATAGTCTTTTTTTCGGTCCCATTCGATAACGCAGACTTCATGCCCTGCTTCCACTAACGACGTCGCCTCTCTTGAGACGCGATAATCAACCATATATGGATTGGAGAGCATCATGAGGATCTTCATAGGATCACCATTTGTTCATCTTTACAGATGGGACAAGTATGCAACTTGTGGAAAAAATGCTGCCGCCATCTAAGCTGTTACTGTTTAGAATAATCCGGCTATCACACCTTGCTAGTTCTTTGAATATATCCTTTACCGTCATTTTTCCCTCAACTGTATACACAGTGCATCTTCCTCTCCATTTATAATTTATTCTTTTACATAACTCTTAACTTTGTTAAGATTTCTTTGATATTTTTTGGAAATGGTTTAAAGAAATGTTTCTAATAAAGTGAGTGCTTTTAGGAATGATAAGTATTTTCATAATTGTTATTTTACAAAGATGTTGACGATGTTCCTTGACGAAATACTTTCCTGAAGAAAACTCAGGTGAATAACATTAAATACGTTTCACCGTTTTCCAGAAGAGATGGCAGAGGATCATCCGAAGGTTTCATTTCTGATACCGATTTTAAACGAAGAAAAAACCCTGGCGCAGTCGTTAGACTCCCTGCTTGCGGTAGAGTACCCAGCAGAGAAGATGGAGATCTTACTTGCAATCGGGAGTTGCGTCGACAACACACGAATGATCGCTGAACAGTATGCGAAAAAATATTCGAATATACGTATCCTTGAGAACCCGACCGGGAACACCTCGATCGGTCGGAATATATGTATCAAACATGCAACCGGTGACATGCTGATGAATTACTCGGGTCACGTGGTCACCGAGAAAAACCTCCTTAAGGAGTTAGCGTTGAGATTGCAGAGCCTGCCTGCCGACGTTGTCGCGGTTGGTTGTTCGAATCTTTCACCAGGGAAGCAGAATTTTGTAGGAGAGGTGTCCGGTGCTGCGTTTTTGAGTTTTATGGGTGGCCGGAGCTTCTTTTCTCAGAACTCGGTGTTTCCCGAAGAAAGATACACAGATCATTTGTCGTTTTCGGCGTACCGGAAAGAAGCGGTGGAAGAAGTCGGTGGTTTTGATCCTGTTTTTTGGTGTGGTCAGGATTATGAGCTTGATATCAGGCTTCGGAAGGCAGGATATAAAATCTTGTATACACCGAAAACGAAGGTGTATCATTTTAAACGGGATTCAATTCGGTCGTTGTGGCGTCAGATGTACCGGTATGGGATCGCTCGTGCGAAGATGGTAAAAAAGCACCCTGATACCTTGAAGTTTTTCCATTTGCTCGGGCCAGGGTTCATCCTTGGTGGCGTTCTCGTGGTGTTATTGACCATAGGAGGTTTGCTACCATTGTGGGTGATTCCTTGCCTTGTCGTCGCCTATATATTGATGTCGTTGGTCAGTACGCTTCAGATTACACGAAAACCGAGCGTGGTCGTGAGTAGTATCTTGTTTTATTTATTGATCCATATCGGATATGGCGCTGGTTTTCTCAGAGGAGTCGTGTATAGTAAACTCTAGAAAGAAAGGCTGTTATTCTTAAATAGGGGAGACGAATTATCGGTAGTGTCGCCACGTTTTTTCTCGTGGGAAAAGAGAGGCAGATATGAAAAAGTTAAACATCGCAATTGTCGGTGTTGGCCATATTGGTTCCCAGCATGCGAAGCATGCAAGCAGCATGGGTAGTTTAGTAGCAGTCTGTGATATTAAACAAGAACGGGTGAAAACAATCGCAGCGCAGTACCCGTGTAAGTCGTTTTTTTCCATTGATGAGCTGTTAGCATATGAGAAGAACCTGGATCTGGTCGCAGTGTGCACTCCGAATGGATTACATGCGGAACACAGCATAAAAGCGTTGAAAGCAGGCTGTAACGTGTTGTGTGAGAAGCCGATGGCAACAACCGTGCGTGATTGTGAGCGGATGATTCATACTGCTGAGGAGACAAACAAACGATTGTTTATCGTGAAGCAGAATCGCTTTAACCCTCCGGTGAAGGCATTAAAAAAAGTAATTGACGAAGGAAAACTCGGGAAGATCCTCAACGTGCAGGTGAATTGTTTCTGGAATAGGAATCGGGAGTATTATACCTCGTCGGATTGGCGCGGGAAGTTGACAATGGACGGGGGGACGCTGTTTACACAGTACAGCCATTTCATTGATTTGTTGTATTGGTTTGTTGGTGACGTTGAAGAAGTCCGCGCGTTTACTGAGAATTATTTACATAAAGGTGTCGTAGAGTTTGAGGATACCGGCGTGGTCGTGTTGAAGTTTGCGAATGGCGCGCTAGGGACGATTAATTTTACAATCGATAGTTTTGGGAAGAACATGGAAGGCTCGATCACCTTGTTTGGGGAGAAAGGGACCGTAAAAGTTGGTGGTCAATATCTAAACATCTTGGAGTACCAGTCCATCGAGGGGTATGAAATTAGCGGTTTGGAACCAGGGAACCCCCCAAATACGTATGGCGCAAATAAGGGATCCATGTCAAATCATGATAAAGTCTATCAGAACGTGATTGACGTTCTGGTCCATGGAGGGAGCATTGCGACTGATCTGTTAGATGGGTTAAAGACCGTACAGATCATTGAGAAGATCTACAAGGCTGCGGTAAAAGGTCATGGTCATTGAGGGATAGGTTATGAGGAAAAAACCAACGATTAAAAAAGCGCAGATAAAGGATGTGACGTTCGGGGAGAATGTCACGGTTGTTGAGCCAGTGAATCTCTACGAATGTGAGATCGGTGATGATTGTTTCATTGGCCCGTTTGTGGAAATCCAGCGGAACGTAAAGATTGGGAATAATTGTCGCATCCAGTCACATGCGTTTATCTGTGAGCTTGTTTCGATCGGGGATTTCTGTTTTATTTCTCACGGGGTGAAATTTGTGAATGATCTGTTTTCCTTAGGCAAACCAGCTGGTGGGAATCGGTCGTTGTGGAGGCCGACGAAGGTCGGCAGTTACGTGTCGATTGGCACGAACGCGACGATTCTACCAGTGACGATTACGGATAACGTGGTGATTGGCGCTGGTTCAGTAGTAACGAAAGATATCCGTGAACCTGGAGTATACGCAGGGAACCCTGCTCGAAAGTTACGATCACTGTAGGAGCAATGCAGTATGAATATCCCTCTTGTTGATTTGAAGGCAAATTACCTTTCCATTAAAAACGAGATTGATAGCGCAATCCAGGATGTGTTGAACAGTAGCTCGTTTATCATGGGGCCGTTTGTGAAACGATTTGAGGAGAATTTCGCGCGGTTCTGTCAACTGAAGCATGCTGTTGGGTGTGCGAATGGGACTGCTGCGGTTCATCTTGCGTTACTGGTCGCTGGAGTAAAGAAAGGTGATGAAGTTCTGACGGTCCCCAATACGTTTATCGCAACCACGGAGTGCATCTCGTATGTTGGCGGTAAAATCAAGTTTGTTGATGTTGCGCCGCAGACCGCGCTTATTGATATTGACGCTCTTGAGAAAGCGATCACAAAAAAGACAAAAGCACTCATCGTCGTGGACTTGTACGGACAGATGCCAGATATGCAAAGAATTCGGGAAATCGCAGTGAAACACGACTTGTTCTTGATTGAGGATGCGGCACAGGCACATGCTGCGGAGTGGAACGGTCATCAACCCGGTTTCTATGGGGATATCGCATGCTACAGTTTCTTCCCTGCGAAGAACCTTGGGTGTTATGGTGATGGCGGCGCGGTGACAACAAACTACGATGAGCTTGCGGAGAAACTACGGTTGCTCATGAACCATGGACGGACATCGAAGTACGAACATACGATTGAAGGGTATAATTATCGACTGGACGGGCTACAAGCAGCAATACTCGATGTGAAGCTTACTCATTTGTTGCAATGGACTGATTTACGCAGGGAACATGCGCGCTTCTACGATAGGAATCTGCCTTCGAATGTGGAGAGAATTATGGAGGCAAAGGGAGCAAAACATGTGTATTACATGTACGAGATTCGTGTAAAACCGCGTGATGAGCTTATGGCGTATCTGAAACAGCAGGGGATCGAGTGTGGGATTCATTATCCGCTTCCGTTGCATCTGCAGCCAGCATATACTTCGTTGGGATTTGGAAAAGGTCAGTTTCCAGTTTCAGAGCAGCTTGCTCAAGAGATCATTTCTATTCCGATCTATCCAGAGTTAACAAATGAACAGCGTCAGTACGTTGTTGATCATATTAAAAAATTCGTTCATAAATAATGTCTTTTTCTTCAGATAGGTTACTGTTTGTTCAAGGTTTTCATATACGCTGAAACCCCGGATTTGAGTTCATCGTTATTCAGTGCGAAATCAATAATTGCTTGGATGTAACCGAGTTTGTCACCGATGTCATAGCGTTTTCCCTTGAATGCGCAGGCGTATACCTTTTGAGATTCACAGAGGAGATTAATAGAGTCAGCAATTTGAAGTTCGTTATTGACACCAGGCTGTGTGCGTTTCATAGCATCAAAGATCTCCGGGGTGAACACGTATCGTCCGACTGCAGCCAGTGTTGATGGTGCTACTTCTATTTTTGGTTTTTCG
>Ga0315275_10001075_pt1 | contig 23539 bp, 25 predicted proteins | sample YL17G03_0_MG_FD_205557 | JGI IMG/M metagenome (GOLD analysis project Ga0315275, IMG submission 205557) | Sediment microbial communities from Yellowstone Lake, YNP, Wyoming, USA - YL17G03_0 | ecosystem: Environmental > Aquatic > Freshwater > Lake > Sediment | place: USA: Wyoming | collected...
CAGTCGCGGCGCCCGCCAGAGATCGCCAAAGCGGTCCAGGAAGTTCATGTTGTCACCTCCCTTCTCTTCAGATTCATGGTCTGCTTTATCACTGCAGTCACTCCCGCAGGAACGGACTCCACTGGCGAGGCCGCCTGCTGAACAAATCATTGACGTTGCCCAAGTCTACGAACGACGGCCCCTTATCTGCGGCGTGGACCGCCAGAGCGATGCTCCAGAAGGAGTCGCCATGGCCGTCACGGCTCTCCGGCGACGATAGATCTTTGCGCACGGCGCAGAGTTGGCTGATCATGCGGTCGTTCTTGACGAGAATGATCGTGGGCTCGTCCGCCTCCGCGAAGATGCGTCTTTCCAGGTGAAGGGCCAGGTCGACCTTCTTGCTCTTGGTGAAGTTGAACCCCTGCGCCCGCGACTTGAGCGCGCGATCGTCCAGCTCGGCCCTGGTGGAATCGTAGTAGAGGCGGTGGACGTCGAAGTGCTCGATGACCCTATTGACGAAGTTCACTTGGCTGCGGTAGTCCCAATCGTCTAGGAAGGCCTGAAACACCTGCATCAGGGTTCCGTCGGGCATCTGCACGAACACCGCGATATGGCTGGGGTGAAGGGACTTCCCGACATCCATGCCAGCGAACACCGGATACCTTGCCGGATTGGGGAAGGGCTCCTCCAGCGACCAACGTTTGAGGTTGGGATCGACACACCGCTCCACATCCTCGCGGGAGAGGAAGGCCTCCGCTGCAGCCACAGGCGTGAGGAGGTACTCCACCTGAAACGCCCGATCCTTGATCGCCTTTCGCTGACGCTCCAGGCGGCGGAAGTCGAACTTCTCCGGCCAGATCGTCAGTTGGCTTTCCGCGTCGATGATGGCCGGGTATCGCGCCCAGTAGAAGGTCGGGTCGTCCCGCAGGCCGTACAGTGTGTCTTCGTACGACTGGGGCGTGCCCACAACGATTAGGGGGTCGTTGGGTTCGGGCATCGACATGATCACTTGCCGAAACAGGTTGTCGATCTTGATAAGTTGCGTGGGGTCCAGCGGGTTGGCGAAGTCGGAGAGGATGTCGTCGCAGATCACGAACTTGGGATGCCTTCCCCTGCTGGCCGACATGATGCCGCTGCCCCGCACCTCGCCCAGCCATGTCTTGCCTTGGCCGAAATCGACCACGAAGGAGATCTTGCTCTCGGATCGGGTGCGGTCCACCCAGAACCGGCAGAAGGGATTGGCGGCTATCAGGCGCTTCAGCAGGGCCACGTGCTCGCGGGCCAGCTGGTCTGTAAAACTGAAGATGATACCATCGGTGTTCCCATCCGCTTTGAAGAGCTGCCAGAAGGCGAAGGCATGGTTCAGGATGGTGCTCTTCAAGTGCAGCCGGGGGGCCATGACGCAAACTCGGTTGTGCATCTGGACAAGCCGGCCCCAGTTTCGGTGGAGCTGGCCGAGGGAGAAGGCATGCTTCCTGCCGTCGGCCATCCTGAATCTCTCGCCGTCGAACGAGCGAGCGAACACGTGCTGAAGGAAGAATACGAAGTCCTCCTGAGCCCGTTTGATTACCTGGCGTTCCTCGGGAGAAAAAGGTCCTGTCATCTGACTCTAGTCCAGCTCCTCGTCGTCCGTGCCATCGGCCGCCGCTGACTCCGGCAGGGGCGGCCGGAAGTTGGCATGGCCGATAAGCTTCTCCATCTCTTCCACTTCATGGTCGTCGTCCCCTAGCGAGGCGCTGGTATTGCAGTCTTCAAGATCGCCGCCGTTCCAACCGGCGGTTCGGTGACCGTTGGAGCTGAAGCTGCTTGCGGGGACTGCACCGTGTGCCTCCTGGGGAAGCCCCGATAGAGCGGCTGTGCGGTCGATGACATTGACGATGATTCGCAACACCTCACTCCTAGCGCGGGCGACCTTGGGATCGACGCTGGTGGCCCCTCTGCCTAGCCGTTCGTAGTCGCGCCACGCGGCTCGCAGCACCGCTTCGTACTGAGCGAGGATCTGCTCACCCTGTAGGTTGTTTCTGCCTCGGTCTGCCCTGCGACGTCTCAAGTATTCCTGAGAGTCGTAGCGGATTTGACGCTCGCTGACGTTGAACCGGCGGGCGATCTCGGGCACCGACTCGCCGCGGGCGCGCCGACTCCCCACCTGCTCGATCCTTGCGTCCACGTCTTCTTTGTTGTGTTTTGGCATCACATAAACCTAACCTTTCTCGGGCACCATCTTCGACACTCGCTATGGTGCCCGCCACAGTTCTTACGCCTTTGTATTTCCTTGTCCTCCCGCACAACACAAAAGAGGAGGCAACTCCCGCGATAGGCCTGGGGGGCCTCCTTCTTCCCCAGTGTTTTCCCCAGTTTTGCGTAGGTTTCCACAGGGTTAATATACCACAAAGGGGCTCGTTCCCGAAGACCTCGTGGGACACGGCCGCCTCTCGGCGACGCTCAAGACAATCAGTTCTTGGAACCGGTTCCCTTCTCCCTCGCCCGCATCGCGTGTTCACCCACTACCTTCTCGTGTGCTGCCGAGGGCTGGAACGCTTTGCCAGGCAGGCGCCGCCAGGTTCTCCTTCGGTGGATGGGGTGATTTATACGCTAATACCCTGAACGTGTCTACTATATACGGTCACGAGCCTAGCAGTTTGACATGGGAAGGGGGTCCCCCTTGGGGCGTGACCCCCCCCCCTGCAAAACGGCAATATATACTTCCGCCTCGAGAACGAACTGGTCAGCCTTAGCAATTGCCGCCATTCTGCCGCCCAACCGGACAGCAGGCCAGGGGATCAGGGGTGACGCCAGGGGAGAGCGGAGGTATTCTTAGATTCGGAACAGGCAGTTGAGGGACGATGGGGGACGACCGGGGACAAGCCTTTCGGTCTTCAAAACCGATGCGGGGCGGTGGTCCCGTCCTGGGTGGGTTCGACTCCCATGCACTCCCGCCAGATCCAATCAAGCGCAGACTTTCCGCCGTCGTCTCCTGGAACCATAGCTCCAGCCCATCTAGGGCGTTACAATCGGGACGGTGGAGGTCTGCCATGCAAGAGCCAAGCTACTGGGAGCGGCTGGCCAGAAGGCGCCTGTCCCATCGGGCAGGCCGTCCTAGCATGGCGCGCGGTAGCATTCTGATCGGCCTTCTGGTCTTGGCGCTGCTGCCCCTTGCTCTGGGGGTGGCGTGTGGTGGTGGGGACGATGCCCCGCTCGTCGTGCTCCGGCCTGAGGGCCGGTCGGAGGTGAGCGTTCGGGTGGAGCTGGCGCGTACGGGCCCGGAGCAAGGCCGCGGCCTCATGTTTCGCGAGCACCTGGACGCGGACGCGGGCATGCTCTTCCTGTACCCAGCGGAGGACATCCGCCGGTTCTGGATGAGGAACACGTTGATCCCGCTGGACATGATCTTCATCTCCGCGGACCTTCGAGTAGTGGGCATCGTCGAGAACGCCGAGCCCCAGACTGAGACCCTGCGCCAGGTCACTGAGCCGTCTCAGTACGTGCTGGAGGTCAACGGCGGGTTCGCGGCGGCGCACGGCATCACAGCGGGCACGCCGGTGGAGTTCCGCGACATCGAGTAAGGCTTGGCGCAATCCGCCGAGTGTTGCACAGGCCGGACCATCGAGCGCTGACCCCGCTTCCTCCCTCCTCAAGCCCCATCTGTGCCTCTCTCTGCGCTTGAACCAGGGGGCCCAAAGGGCTTACGCTGGGCGCGATTGCCTATGGCGACCATGACTCCTCGCCGGAAGGCGACATTGGGCCTCGCCTTCCTGGCAGCGCTGGCAGTGGGGGCGATCCTATCGCTTCTGGCGGTGGGCTTGCCCCGGGTTCGAGCCCAGGCTCCGCCTCTGACCGACGACGAGGCCGCGCTTCTGAGCTTGATCAACGACTACCGGGTGCAGAATGGCCTATCGCCCCTCGGCGTCTCACCGACGCTCACCGCCGCTGCCCGCTGGATGAGCGAAGACATGGCTGAGAACGGCTACGCCGGTGGACACGTCGACTCCCTGGGCCGCGGTCCGCGGGAGCGCATAACGGCCTTCGGCTACGTAGGCAGCGGGTGGGGAGAGGTTATCGCCTGGGGACAACACACTCCGGAGCAGGTGTTCCAGGCCTGGCGCAACTCGCCGGGGCACAACGACGTGATGCTGCAACCGTACTTCGTGGTGGCCGGTGTGGGGAATACCGCCGACCCCTGGTACTGGACGGTGGACTTCGGCGATTACGACGATTCGGACGGAAGTTGGCCCACGCCCACCATCACGCCCGCACCGACTCCTTCGCCCACGGCTACGCCCACGGCTACGCCCACGCCTACGCCCACCCGCACACCGACGCCGTCGCCCACGCCGTCGCCCACGCCGACGCCGACGCCAGCGCCCGGGCGGATGGTGGGATGCCCGATGGCAGGCAAGTGGTCGCTGGCGGTATGGAGCGGCGGCGACGATACGCCGACCGTTGAGGCGCTGGCCACCTGCACCTCAGTGCTGGTGGAGGCGGCCTACTGGCTCGATCCAGACTGGCAGGCCTGGCTGCGCTACTTCGCCGGCCATCCCGAGCTCAGCAGCCTCCCGACGCTGGACAACTTCCAGGGCATCCTCGCCCTGGGCGCCCAGCCCGTACCGTCGCCTTAGTGGGCTAGCGCTGAGCAAAGCGCAAGGCCCTTCCACGGAAGGGCCTGTGAGCAAGTTCGGCGAGAATGTGGGGACTGGGGTCCTAGCTGGGTACCTCCTCCTCCTTCGTGATCTCCACCACCGGACGGTAGGTTACGTTGATCGTCATCGGTCGGCCGTTGAACACGACGATGCGCTCCTGGTCGACGCCGCCTTCCACGAGGCTGGCGACGAATGAGGCAGCAGACTGGGGGTCGTCGAAGAGGTGGGCCTCACCCCAGTCAGTCATCCCTTCGTGGGCGGCAATGACGATGAGGCGGGTCCGGCCGCGGGGGGTCGGGTCGGCCGATGCTACCACCTCACCGCTCGAAGTAGGGGCGGGAGCAGCCCGCTCGGTGGCCATTCGATCGCGGGCCCACTGGAGCATCTGATCGGTGAGGTCCTGGTCGTCCATGGGTTCCTCGTGGTTACTCCGATGATCCACTCCCGATTCTCCCATCGATGGTGGCACTCGAACCGATATGTCTTCCCGTGTAGTAAGACGCATTAGGGAGCGCTTATGTTAACGGTTTGGGGGCTCCCTGGGGGCCGATTTTGGATCTTTTCTCCATTGAGGCTTGCGTGCGCCCTGGTATATGCTCGCAACGGCATGCTCTACATCCTGCACGGCCGCGACGATTTCTCCCGCCGGGAAGAGCTGGGCCGCATCAAGGCCTCGCTTGACCCCGACGGAATGCTGGCCACCAATACAGACGTGCTGGACGGGCGCGAAGTTACGTTGGAGCAGCTCACCGCCATCTGCGGTACCGTGCCCTTCCTGGGGAGCCACCGCCTGGTTGTGGTCGAAGGGCTTCTGGGGCGCTTCGAGCCCCCCGACCGACCGCGCCGGGGTAGCGCCCGCCCCAGGCGGGGGCCGGGGCCCGAGCTAGAGCGCTGGCGGACCCTAGCCGAATGCGTCCAGGGTCTGCCGGCCAGCACCACGTTGGTCTTCCTGGACGATGAGCTTTCGGCGGGCAACCCTCTTTTCGACGCGCTGCAGCCGCACGCCCAGGTCATCAAGTTCCGTCTCCTGAAGCCGGGGGAGGTCTTGCAGTGGGTGCTGGACCGGGCCCAAAGGCAGGGGGTTGACATCTCCCCCACGGCCGCCAAGTTGCTGGCCGAACTGGTGGGCGACAAGCTGTGGATCCTGGCCAACGAGCTGGACAAGCTGGCCGCCTACGCTCAGGGCCGCCGCGTCGAGGGGGCCGACGTCAAGGCGCTGGTCAGCGAGGCTCGCGACGTCAACGTCTTCGCCATGGTAGACGCCATCGTGGAGAAGCGCCCGGCGGTGGCTCTGCGACTGCTGCGCCGACAGATCGATGATGGCCGCGACGCCGGCTACCTCTTGGCCATGATCACTCGTCAGTATCGCCTCATTATCCAGGCTAAAGAGCTGAGCCAGAGCGGCATCACCACCCAGGAGATCGGCCAGCGGCTGGGCATCGGCTCCGAATTCGTACTCCAGCGCGTGCTGGACCAGGCTGACCGCTATTCCCTATCGCGGCTGAAGGCGGCCTACCGGCGGCTGTTGGAGGCGGACGAGGCGGTGAAGCGCGGGCGCTACAGCGACGAGTTGGCGCTGGAGCTGCTGGTCCACGACCTGGCGAGGCTGTGAGCGGCAAGCCTTCCGTAGGGGCGGTTCGCGAACCGCCCCTACGTGCGGCGCAGGGTCCGAGTTAGGGCCCACCGTCTTCGTGCTGCACGGGGTTGTAGCAGGCCACCAGGTGATGGCCCGCCAGGGGGGCCAGCGGCGGCGCCGGCTCCTGACGGCAGCGGGTCAGAGCCTTGGGGCAGCGGGGCACGAACGGGCACTCCTCGCCCAGCTCAATCAGGTTGGGCGGCGCTCCGGGGATGGACGGCAGGGGCCGCCGGTGGTGGTCGCGGTCCAGCCGCGGCCGGCTGGACAAGAGGGCCCAGGTGTAGGGGTGGCGTGGCCGCTGGAACACCTCGGCCGAGTCCCCGTTCTCCACGATGGAGCCGGCGTACATCACCGCCACTCGCTGGGCCATCTGGGCCACCACTCCCAGGTCGTGGGTGATGAGGAGAATGGACGTGCCGTAGCGGCGCCGCAGCTCTTCCAGCTCGTGGAGGATGGCCGCCTGGACCGTGACGTCCAGGGCCGATGTCGGCTCGTCGGCGATGAGCACCTTGGGGTTGAGGGCGGTGGCGATGGCGATCATCACTCGCTGGCACATCCCGCCCGATAGGTGGAAGGGATAGCTGGCGGCTACCTGCTCCGGGTCCGCCAGGCCCATCTGCGATAACACCTCCAGGCTGCGCCGCTTGGCCTCCCGTCGGGGGACGGCCAAGTGGGTGGTGATGATCTCCTCCACCTGCACGCCGATGGACAGCACCGGGTTGAGGCCGCTCACCGGGTCCTGGAAGATCATGGCGATGTCGCGGCCGCGCAGGTGCCGCATCTCCTCGTCCTTCAGGTTGGATATCTCGATGTCCTCGAAGAACACGCGGCCGGCCACGACGCGGCCGGGGTGGGGGAGGAGGTTGAGGATGGCCAGCCCCAGGCTGGTCTTGCCGGCGCCGCTCTCGCCAAGAATGGCCAGGGTGGAGCCGCGGGCCAGGTCAAAGCTGACGCCGTTGACGGCCTTGACCACCCCTTCGGGGGTGAAGAAATGGGCGGTAAGCCCTTCGACGCGGAGGACGGCATCGGACACGGAGAGCTCCCAGGGGGCAAGCCAGCCTCGCCGCGGGGCCGGGACGGCTAAACATATTATAGCAACGGCTCGTGGCGCCGAGGAAAGGCGTGGGCTCTAGCGCGGGGAACGGAGGGTCAGGACCACCTTCCCCTGGATCTCCACGTTGGCAGCGTCGGTGTAGATGGGGGCCATGGTCTCATTGGCGGGCTGGAGGCGGACGCGCTCCCCCTCGCGGTAGAAGTGCTTGAGGGTGGCCTCCTGCTCGCGCTTCAACCAGGCGGCGACCATGTCGCCGTTGTCCGCGCTGTTGGTCGCCTGCATGAGGACGATGTCGCCGTCGTTCACCAGCGCATCGATCATGGATGAGCCCTGCACCCGCACGCCGTAGACGTCCTCGCGGCCGCCGATCATGTCGCGGGTGACCTCGATGACTTCGTCGTAGTCTGCGCTGTTCCATGTATCGGCGGTGGGCACCGGGATGGGTTGGCCGGCGGCGATGCGACCGATGATGGGGATCGCCATGGTCCTCGGCCGGCGGCCGCCGCGCTCTAGGACTTCGATGGCGCGGGACACCTCGCGGTCGCGCCGGATGAAGCCCTGGCGCTCCAGCGCCTTCAGGTTGTAGTCTACCACCGATGTGGAGCTGATCCGGCAGGCTTCCTGGATCTGGCGGATGCTGGGAGGATAGTCGTGTTGCTCAATGAAGGCGCGGATGAAGCGCAGGATGCTCTGCTGCTTGGCCGAGAGGTCTTTGGCCATACGCTCCTCCTTCGTTAAGCCCGCGTCCGGGGCTGGCAGGCCGGCCGACCTTCGGCCCAAGCTCAGGATGCGTCCTTATGTCACCGAACGGGTGTTCTACCGAACAAGCATACTAGCAGATCGTCAGGTTGTCAACCCCCGTAGGCGCCACGTAGAATGGAAAATACGCATTTGTGCCCCGATATCATCGGGGTAGGTGGTGGGAGCTGTGGGAGCTTGGGTACTGGACTAGAGGACTTCCTGTCCTGGAAGGGGGAGGAGTTGGCGGAGCAGGAGTCGGCTGAAGGCGGAAAGCGGGCGCTGGTCATCGCCGCTCACCCGGACGACGCCGAGTTCGGCTGCGCCGGTACGGCGGCCCTCTGGATCCGCGACGGCTGGGAGTTCTACTACCTGGTCTGCAGCGACGGCTCCAAGGGTACCGACGATCCCCAGCTGAGCCGGGAACGCCTGGCGGCCATCCGGCAAGAGGAGCAGCGGGAGGCGGCGGCCGTGCTGGGCGTGAAGGACGTCTCTTTCCTGAACTACCAGGACGGCGAGATCATCTACCAGCGCGAGCTGCTGGGCGACATCGTGCGCCATATCCGGCGCGTGCGGCCGAGCGCCGTCTTTACCCACGAGCCCGTGCACATCGTCCGGAACATGTACCTGAACCACCCCGATCATCGCACGGTCGGCACGCTGGCCCTGGACGCCGTCTACCCCATTGCCCGCAACCGGCCCAGCTTCCCGGAGCAGGCGGAGGAGGGATTGGAGCCTCACCGGGTGGGGGAGCTCTATCTGTGGACCTCCAACGACCCCAACTTCAGCGTTGACATAACCGACGTGGTGGGCCTGAAGTTCGAGGCCTTGATTCGCCATCGCAGTCAGTTCGTAAACATCGACGACCGGATGAAGGGCTGGCGCCAGCGCTGGGTGGACGAGGACGGGCGGTTCAAGGAGAACTTTCGCCACATCGAGCTGCCGTGGTGAGGAGGGAGTCTATGAAGTTCGCGCGCTACCGCCACGGCCGCCGCCGGGGCTACGCTCTGGTGGAGGACGATGCGTTGCGGCCCATCGCCGGTACCCCCTTCGGCCGCTGGCGGGCGAGCGATGACGTTATCCCCTTGTCGGAAGCAAAGCTGCTGGCGCCGGTGCGGCCCTCCAAGGTGCTGGGCGTGGCGCTGAACTATCGCAGCCACGTGGAGCGCTCGCCGCTACCCGACCTCCGCGAAGAACCGAAGGCGCCGGAGTTCTTCTTGATGCCGCCCTCGGCCATCATCGGGCCGGAAGAGGCGATCCGCCTGCCCGCGGGCAGCGGGCGGGTGGATTACGAAGGGGAGCTGGTGGTGGTGATCGGCCGGAGAGCCCGCAGGGTGCCGGCGGAGAAGGCTCTCGATTACGTACTGGGCTATACCTGTGGCAACGACGTGAGCGCCCGCGATTGGCAGCAGAGCGATCTCCAGTGGTGGCGGGCCAAGGGCAGCGATACCTTCGCGCCCCTGGGCCCCTGGCTGGTGGCGGGCCTCGACCCCACGAGCCTAGAGCTGCGCACCCGCGTCAACGGCCGCGAGGTGCAGCACACCAGCACCGCCAGCCTCATCCACGATGTGGCCCGCCTGGTGAGCTTCGCCAGCCAGGTGATGACGCTGCTGCCCGGCGATTTGCTGTTTACGGGGACGCCGGGCTCCACCGCGCCCCTGCAGAGGGGTGACCTGGTGGAGGTCGAGATCGACGGCATCGGCGTGCTGCGCAATCCGGTGCGATAAAGCGTAGCCGCAAGTGAGAGAGATCCTCCGGCGGCGAAGGCTGCGCCTAAGCGATGAGGAATACGAGTCAGTGGTCAAGGACCTACCACTTTACCTGGAAGTTGCCTTGGCCGAGTGCGTAGTTCTCCTGGCCCGCCAGCACATGCGGCGTCGCCGAGGCGATGGCGAACGGCCGCCAGCCTCGAGCCAGTAGCCAGCTTCTCGGGAAAAAGGAAGACGCCCCGGCGGAACCGGGGCGTCTCGGTCCAGTTCTCGCTGTGCGCTAGTTCTTGCGGGTTCGATCGGTCGACGAAGGGGAGGCGACGGCGGTCTGGATCACCTTCTGAGCGTCCGCGGTCACGCCGGCGGCGGCGCAGTCGCGGTAGCTGGCGAAGATGGCTCGGTCCAGAAGGCGCAGTGTGGCGCCGTCGATCCCGTGGGCTCGCCGTTGCTGGCGCAGGCGTAGCAGGTAGTTCAGCCGTCGCAGGAAGTAGATCTGGAGCTTCGAGTAGCGGTCCTCGTTTCCCTTTAGAACGGCTGGCTCTTCACCCTGGACCTCTGGCGGTGTGTGAACGTATTCCATGGGTCGGCCCCCCTACCAGCGAAAACCTTCACTATCAGGATAGCAACCGGCATGGTGGCGGGCAAGGGCTGATAGGCAGACGGATGGTGAAAAAAAGGTCGAACGACGGATAGCTTAGGAGGAAATCGTGCCCATTTGGCAGTAGCGCTGGTAGGCGTCGAAAGCGTTGGCCAGGGCCGTGCATATTGCCTTGTGGGAAGGGCAGACGTAGCGGCGGCGCAGCTCCTCTGTCGGGCCGTGGGGCCCGTCGTTGATGTTGCGTCCGGCCAGCACTTCCTCCATCAGGCGGGTGCCCACCGGGAGCACTCCGCGCACAGAAGCGGAGACGATGGCGCCGCTGCCGATGTCGGTCTCCAGTTCCACGGAGATGACGGCTGAGGAGTCTCTTGGGGCCAGGCTCTGCGGGAGCCGCGCGTGGCCCACGAAGACCACCGTGCCGGTGGCCGCCCTCGGTCGAGCTCCTTCGTAGACGGGAGCGCGCGTCTTCGTTTCCATGAGGTCCTTACCTCCCCATTTCATCCAAGGCGCCGATGAGCGGGAGGCGGCGCATCCACCTCTTAGAACGGCCATGCTGCACCGAGGATCACCTACGGGAAGAGCAAGGGCAGGCGAATACCGTGCAACTTGTGTGAAGGGCGTGAAGGTGGTGGGAAAAAGGAAAGCGCCCGAGTGGGCGCCTTCCGTGGACGGCAACGCTACTCTTACAGTCGGAGCTTGCCGTGCGATGGCTGTCGCCGCCGTTGGCGGTGAGGCTCGGATCCTTCCTCGCTCTGGAGGTCTTCGGCGATGGCGCCGAATTCGTAGACGTAGCCGCAGGTGAGACAGGAGCTGTAGGATCCGTACCAGTCCGCCTCAAGGATCATGGAGCCGCGGCAACGTGGGCAGACTCTGGGTGGGGCCGCCTGCATGGCTGTTCCTTCCCCCTCCTAGCCCCAGGAGCTGACGCCTGCTCGAGGCAGGCACCCTCGGGCGATACAAAAAGGCCCAGTGCCAGCAACCACCGGCATGGCCTCTCGTGCGCCTACGAGGTTAGTTGACGGGTTCGGGTTGAAAGGCTAACCCTACTCCCCACTGGCCGGGAAGATTCACCCCTGGTGCTCGCTCCCCCGTTCCGCCTCCGGCGGATTCGGCGCCAGGCGATTGTGACTTCTATAATATGCTAGCGCATTTGGTTATAGCCTGTCAAGTCTGGAGGCGATTATTGTCAACTAGGGCCGCCTTTCTGCGGCCGTTGACAGGTGTGTAGGCGGGTGTTACCTTACAAGCTGTCCGATCTTATTCGTCATTATCTCTAGTCATCCGCGGCGGCTAGAAGGCGGGGGGCCGTGCAGCAATATATAGTCCGCCGTGCCCTTCTTAACGTTGTCGTCATTTTTCTAGTCATCACCGGCGTTTTCATAGGCCTGAGGGTCACGCCCGGCGACTTCGCTGTGAATCAGGCGGCCGGCCAGATCACCGACGTCCACTCCGCAGATGAGGCCACTGCCCTGGTGCGCCACGACCTGGGGTTGGACAGGCCTCTCGTGGAGCAGTACGGCGATTTCGTGGGTGATTTCTTCCGTGGTGACCTGGGCAACTCCTTCGCCACCAAGCGGCCGGTGATGGACGAGCTGGGGGACCGCCTGGCGCCGTCTATCGAGCTTGCCATCCTCGAGATCCTCATCGCCGTGGTGGTGGCGGTGCCGGTAGGAATCCTCTCGGCGGTACGGCAGGACACCTGGCTGGACTACATCCTGCGCTTTTTCGCCATCTTCTGGCTGGGCGTCCCCTCGTTCTTCGTGGGCGTCCTGCTGCTCTACTTCCTGTCGCGCTGGGCCCACTGGAGCCCGCCCATCACCGACTACCAGGACTTCTTCGAGAATCCCTTCATGAACCTGCAGGCCATGGTCTTGCCGGCGGTAGCGGGCGGACTGGCCGCGGGAGCCATCATCATGAGGTTCTTGCGATCGCAGTTGTTGGAGGTTCTCCGTCAGGACTACGTGCGCACTGCCCGGTCGAAGGGCTTGCGGGAGCGGGTCGTGATCATGCGTCACGCCTTGAAGAACGCTCTCATTCCTGTTCTTACTGTTGTCGGCCTGCTCCTGGCTAGCGTCGCCAGCGGCAACGTGGTCCTGGAGACCCTCTTTAACCTGCCTGGCCTTGGCCTGTACGTGGTCAATGCTATCCGGCAGGACGACTATCCGGTGGTTCAGGGGGTAGTAGTGCTCGTCGCTACGACCCTCGTGTTCGTGAACCTGCTGGTGGACGTGGCCTACGCCTGGCTAGACCCCCGCATCCGCTACGGCTAGTCGCCCAATCTCAGAAGGAGGGTCCGGTGCTGATGGGCCAGGAAGAGGCTGGCCTGGGGGTCCTGGTTGCAGGCCAGGAGCCCTATGCGGCCAGCCCGAGCTGGCTGAGTCTAGTAGGGCGATTCATCCGCCACAAGCCGCTGGGCACTTTTGGCATCGGCGTGGTGCTGGTGCTGTCGCTGGCGGCGGGCGCTGCTCCCTGGCTCTCCCGCTACGACGCTGAAGAGAACTTCTATGTGGCTAACCCGGCCTACGCGCCCGGCTCTTTCGAGCCGCAGGAGAAGCTGTACGCTCGCACCGGCCCGAGTCTGAGGCACTGGTTTGGCACCGACCAGTTCGGCCGGGACAACTACGCCCGGGTGGTCTGGGGCGCCCGCCGGTCCCTGGGCGTGGCCCTGGGGGCCCTGCTCTTCGCCATTTTCTTCGGCACCAGCATCGGCATAGTCTCCGGGTATTATCGCGGCTGGCTGGACATGCTCCTGCAGCGGCTCATGGACTCCATCCAGGCCTTTCCGGCCATGTTCATCCTCCTGCTTCTGGTGTCTCTCACCGAGAGCAGCCTTGTGACCCTGTCCATGGGCCTAGGATTCGTGGCCCTGGCGAGTGTGCAGCGCATCATCCGTAGCGCCGTGCTCACCGCCCGCGAGGAGCCGCACGTGGAGGCGGCGCGGGCCATCGGCTGCGGTCCCTGGCGGCTGATGGCGGTACACATTCTGCCCACCGTGGCCACGCCTATCATCGTCGTCTTCTCCATCGGCCTGGGGAGCATCATCCTGGCCGAGGCGGCGCTGGCGTTCCTGGGCCTGGCGCCCATCGAGCCGCCGTCCTGGGGGATGATGCTGGACGAAGGGCGGGGCTACATGACTAACCAGCCCTCGACGATGCTGGCCGGGGGTCTTGCCATCACCCTTACCGTGCTGGGCTTCAACCTGGCGGGCGACGCCCTGCGCGATTTCCTGGACCCGCGCATCCGCCTCCAGTAGGGCGGGGTCGGGGCCGGGCAAGGGAGACTTCGACCGAAGGAGGTACGAGCGGATGGGCGAGCTCGACTACTGGCAGCGGTTCTGGAAGCGGCGCCTTTCCCGGCGGCTCGTGCTGCGAGGGGCGCTCTGGGGAGGGGCCGGTCTGGCCGCCGCTGCGGTCGTGGGCTGCGACGGCGGCAGCCAGGAGAAGACGACGGGGACGCCGGCAGCTTCCTCGACGGCCGTGGGTGTGCAGCCGGTCGGTTCCCGGGGGGGGACGCTCCACCTGATGGGCACCGAGGCCTTCCCGCCGGATACGCTGGACCCCCATCAATCGCAATACGGGCCCATCTACAGCGCTCACTCGTCGGTCTTCAGCAAGGTCCTGCGCTATGAAAGCGTCGAGGACGGCGTCATCGTGCCGGACCTGGCCACCGCCATGCCGGAGATGCCCGATCAACTGACCTACATAATCCGTCTGCGGCCGGGCGTGCGCTTCCAGCAGCCCAGCAAGGCTCTGGGTGGCTCCCCCTCGAGCGAGGAGCAGCTCATCGGCGGCCGCGAGCTCACGGCGGAGGACGTGAAGTACAGTTTCGAACGCCAGGTGAATGAGAACAGTCCCCGCCGGTCCCTGTTCGTGCGCGCGTCTCAGTTCACCGGCATCGAGTCCATCCGGATAGTCGACCCCCTGACCCTGGAGATCCGCACCAAGCGGCCGATCGCCCCGTTCATTCACTTCCTGGCCAACACCAACTCCTTCATAATCCCCAGAGAGGTGGTGGATGACACCGATCAGATGAACCGGCCGGAGGCCATGATCGGCACCGGCCCCTTTATCTGGAAGGAGCAGATCGCCCTCCAGGTCATGCGTATGGTGCGCAACCCCGACTGGTTCGGCTGGGGCGAGCCCGAGGTGGGTCGTCCCTACATCGATGGCTACGAATCGTTGTTCATCTATGACGACGCCAGCATCGAGGCGGCCTTCCGCACCAAGAAATTGGACTCGGCCTTCCAGGTCAGCAACGCCCAGTGGGTCAAGGACCTGCGCGAGCAGGAGCCCAGCCTGACCAGCGCGGATACTGGCTTCGCCGCCTGGGTGAAGGCTGCGTTTATCGTCGACCAGCCTCCCTATAGCGATCTCAAGCTGCGCAAGGCAATCCACCTGGCCACCGACCGCCGCCAGATAGTAGACGCTCTCTGGCAGGGTTACGGACGCGCGCAAGGGCCGGTGAGCTGGGTGCTGAAGCGATGGGCATTGCCGGAAGAGGAGTTGCTGTCACTGCCGGGCTATCGCGTCGGTACGCAGGAGCGGCAGGAGGACGAGCAGGAGGCGCGCCGGCTATACGAGGCGGCGGGAAGCCCCGAGCTGTTCATCACCTTCGGTGACCAGCCCGGCTACGTGCCGCAGTTCGCTCCCCAGTACAAGCGCAAGCTAGAGGAGGTGCTTGGGGCGAAGGTGGACTACCAGGTCCGCAGCTATGCCATCCTCAACGAGGGTACTGTGCGGGGCACCATGCCCTTCACCTGGCGTTACGATAACGGCTGGATCGACCTTGACGATTGGGTCTATCCTCACTTCCACAGCGCGGGCTCAGCGAATGTGGCCCACGTGTCGGATGCTCAGCTGGATTCCCTGCTGGATGCCCAACGAGCGACCTTCGACTTTGAGGAACGGCAACAGCTTGGCTATCAGATCCAGCGCTACCTGCTGGAGAACGTACTGGCCTGGCTGGACTTTGCCAGCTACTACATGCTGTGGGTGGCCTGGCCCTACTACAAGAACTTCCGACCTGCCAGCTTCTTCGGCGACTCGTTCCACATGGCCAACGCCTGGCTGGATCGATCGGACCCGGTGTGGGGGAGCAGGGCTTAGGGGCCAGCGGCGGTCCCTCGGATTAATGCGTAGGGGCGCACGGCCGTGCGCCCCTACAGCTTCATCCAAGTGGAAGGCTAAAGCTTTCCGCTACATCTGATACGACGACTGGTGGGCGTCACTGCCAGCATGACGTGACGTCTAGAACACGGCGACGGTGCTGCCGCCGTCCACCTGGATGGTGGCGCCGCTGATGTAGCGGGCCTTGTCCGACGCCAGGAAGGTCACCAGGGCGGCCACGTCGGACGGCTCGCCCAAGAAGCCGGTGGGAGTGCGGTCCTCCTCGTCTGCCACCACCTCCTGGAAGGATCGGCCCTCACGTTGGGCGCGCGCCTCGAACAGGGACAGGAGGCGCTGCGTGGCGATATTGCCGGGGCAGACGTTGTTCACGGTGATGCCGTCGTGGGCTACCTCCCGCGATAGCGTCTTGGCCATCCCCACCACCCCCAGGCGGGCGCTGTTGGACAGGATCAAGCGGTCAATCGGCTGTTTCACTGCCACAGATGTGATGTTGACGATGCGGCCGCCGCGCTGGCGCAGGAAGGGCAGGGCCTCGCGGATGGTACGCACGGCGCTCAGGAAGTTCTGGTCGACTGCCTTCTGCCACTCGGCATCGCCGAAGTCGTCGAAGGTGCCCAAGGGCGGCCCGCCGGCGTTGTTGACAACGATGTCGATGCGCCCGAAGGCCTCCGCCGTCTGACGCACGAGCCTCTGGATGTCGTCGTATCTGGCCATGTCGCAGACCACCGGCAGCACCTGGGCGCCGGTCTGGGCGCGGATCTCGGCCGCCGCCGCCTCCAGCTCCTCCTGGCCGCGGGCGCAGATGGCTACGCTGCACCCCTCCTGGGCCAGGGCCAGGGCGATGGCGCGGCCGATGCCGCGGCTGGAGCCCCCCACGACGGCTACCTTTCCCGCCAGTCCCAAATCCATGTCGCACCTCAGAATCGAAAGGTCGGATTCTTCCCGTATGGTAGGGGTTTTGGCGGGATTGTCAATTAGTGACCCTACGGTCTGCCGGCGGAGGGCAAGCCTTCCCCTTTTGCGCTATACTTGCGGCGATGGGTGGGGGAGCGACGCGGTCGGTTTGGAGCAAGCTGTTGATCGAGGGAGAATAGTAGGACCAGGGAGAAGACAATGAAGCTGCCGTTCTTGTCACGCCCCGGGCGACGTACTCAGGCCCCTCGCGTGCAGCCAGATTCCCCCCAGCACTTCGACATCAAGGGCGAGGCCGCGAAACTGCACTGGTACCATTGCATCAAGCTCGCGCCGGGCTACACAACGCCGGGGATAGTTGGCTGGTCGGCGGACACGCCCGGGTGGGAAGAGAAGTATCTGTTCCCCTCTGCCGAAGAGCTGCGCGGCAAGTCCTTGCTGGACATCGGCACCATGAACGGCTTCTTCGCCTTCGAGGCCGAGAGGAGGGGCGCCTCTCCTCTCGTAGCCATAGATCGAGACCCTCCCGGCTTCCCAGACGCAAGGGAGGCCTTCAACTGCGCCGCCCGCTCTCTCCGATCCAGCGCCACCTATCGGGTTCGCTCCGTCTACGACCTCGAACCTACGGATTTCGGCACGTTCGATTTCGTCCTGATGTACGGGGTGCTGTACCACCTGAAGTTCCCCTTGTACGGCCTGTATCGGGCGGCCAGCGTCTGCCGTGACGTCTTTCTCCTTGAGACTCACGTCACCCTGAAGGATGACTACTCATGGCCGATGATGCTCTTTTACCCCGGCGGCGAGCTCAATGACGATCCGACAAACTGGTGGGGACCGAACCCGCGGTGCATCGACGCCTTCATGGAGCATCTAGGATTCCGCATCGAGAAGCGCGTGACACACGAGCAGAACGTCCCCGGCCTTGCGACGGCTCGCTACACCGTGTGCTGTCGCCGCGTCCGGCCGAGCCCTCCGCCCTTCAGCGAACTCTAGCCTCCGGGCGGCCGGTGCGAAACCCTGGCGCGCACGGCGGGTCTTGTTCAAGCGAGGCCAACTCGCCTTGACGCCCACCTTCGAGGCTGCTATAGTCCACTCAACGTATCGCACCTTTACAGTCGCATAGCTTTGGCAAGGGTGCCCCGCCAACCGGTCACGGAAGGCTGGGGCTAAAAGCGAAGCCGGTGTAAATCCGGCGCTGTCCCGCAACTGTGATCCCCATATGTCGGGGAAGCCAGGCCGCCTGCCCTTGCCCGATGCACCAGCCTTCGAGGGAGAGGCCTGGGCACGCGCAGTGAGACGTGAGCCCTTGCCGGTCGGAAGGCAAGGGTTTCTTTTTCCCCTCGCTGCGGAGCTCTCATGAAGCCCCCTACCTCAGGATGGTAGGGGGCTTTTTGCTTCCCTCAGACAGGAGGAGTCGTGTTCAGCTCTATTCGTGGCGGGGCGCTGGCCCTGTCGCTAGCTCTGCTCTTGGTGCTGGCCGCAGCCTGCGGTGACGACGGCGACAAGGGCACGTCTACGCCCACCGTCGCCGCAACCGCCGCCACCCAGTACCCGCTGACGCTGACCGACGGCAAGAGCCGGTCGGTCACGCTGGAGGACGCGCCCCAGCGCATCGCATCCCTCTCGCCGGCCGCCACAGAGGTCCTGTTTGCCATCGGCGCGGGGGATCAGGTTGCGGCGGTGGACAAGTTCTCCGACTACCCGCCTGAGGCGAAGACCCGCCAGCAGCTCGACGCCTTCGAGCCCAGCGTCGAGGCCATCGCCGGCGCGCAGCCAGACCTGGTGTTCGTCTTCTACGACCCGGGCAATCTGGTCGACGGGCTGGCCCGCGCGGGCCTGACGGTGTTTTTCCTGGAGACGCCGACCTCGGTGGAAGGAGTTCTAGAGCAGATCCGGCTGCTGGGCCAGGCGACAGGCCATCCGCAGGAGGCGGACGAACTAGTGGCGACGATGCAGCAGGCCATCGGCGACATCCAGGAACAGGTGGCCGACGTGGAACAGGGGCCGCGCCTCTTCCACGAGGTGGACAACCAGCTGTACACGGTGGCCCCGGCCTCCTTCGTGGGCAGCCTGTACACAATCCTCAAGGCCCAGAACATTGCCGCCGGGACGGATCAGGCCTTTCCCCAGCTCTCCCAGGAGGCCATCATCGAGGCGGACCCGGAGGTGATCATCCTGGGCGACGCTGCGGGCGGCGAGACGGCGGAAACGGTGAAGGCCCGTCCCGGCTGGGGGAGCATCTCGGCCGTCAAGAACAGCCGGATCTACGTCATCGACCCCGACATCGTGAGCCGGCCCGGCCCGCGGCTAGTGGACGCCCTGGGGACACTGGCCCAGGCGCTCTACCCCGAGAGGTTTGAGTGAGGCTTTTCGACCGTACGGCCCAGGCCGACACCCCTGGGGAGCCGGCGACGGCGCCCTCGCTGGCCGCCGCTCTGCCGAGGCGGAGCGCCTGGCCGCTGGCGCTGGCACTCGTACTTCTCCTGGCGGCGGTGCTTCTGGGGGCCGCTGTGGGCCCCGCGGGGATCCCGCTGGACGCGGTGGTGCGCATCATCGTCTCCCGCATCAGCGGCGCCGACCTGGCCAGCGGCCTGCCCCGCCAGTGGCAGGACATCGTCTGGGAGATCCGCCTGCCGCGGGTGATCCTGGCGGGCCTGGTGGGGGCCAGCCTGGCCCTGGCCGGGGCGACCTACCAGGCCATCTTCCGCAACCCCCTGGCCGACCCCTATCTCATCGGCGTGGCCGCCGGTGCCGGCCTGGGGGCGGCCATCGCCGTCGTCGCCGGCTGGGACTTCTCCTTCTACCAGATGAGCCCGCTGACCATCATGACCTTCGCGGGCGCCCTGGCGGCGGCCGGCGTCTCCTACCTGATCGCCCGCGTGGGCCGGACGGTGCCCGTCACCACCCTCCTCCTGGCGGGGGTGGCCATCGGCTCGCTGGCCAGTTCGGCCACGTCTTATCTGATCATCAGCAGCGGCGACAAGGGCCTGGAGATATATTCCTGGATCCTCGGCGGCTTCAACGACAGCAGCTGGGACCGGATGTGGCTGCTGGTGCCCTATCTGCTGCCCGCCGCCGTCCTCGTGCTGGCCCACGGGCGTATCCTCAACGTTATGCAGCTAGACGAGGAGCAGGCGCAGCAGCTGGGCGTGAACGTGGAGCGGGTGAAGCTGCTGCTCATCGGCGTGGCCACCCTGGCCACGGCCGTTGCCGTGTCGGTGGCGGGGGTCATCGGGTTCGTGGGGCTCATCGTGCCCCACCTGGTACGTCTGGCGTGGGGGCCCGACCACCGCCAGCTCCTGCCCCTGTCCATGGTGCTCGGCGCCGTCTTCCTCATTCTGGCCGACGTGCCCGCGCGCACCATCGACGCTCCCAGCGAGATACCGGTGGGCATAGTCACCGCCATCTGCGGCACGCCCTTCTTCCTCTTTCTCCTGCGCCTACGGCAGCGAGCGGTGTTCTGAGGCCACGATGCTCGACATCCGCGACCTGACGCTGTCCTACGGCGAGCGAGTGGCCCTACGGGATGTGAGCCTGTCCCTGGCCAGGGGCGAACTGCTGGGCGTGGTCGGGCCCAACGCCTCGGGGAAATCAAGCCTCATCCGCGCCATCACCGACGTAGTCACCCCGCAGCGCGGGGAGGTCTGGCTGGACGGCTCGCTGGTGCGCCGTCTGTCGCGGCGGGAGCTGTCCCTGCGGGTGGCGGTGGTGCCCCAGAACCCGTCGCTGCCGGAGGCTTTCACCGCCCTGGAAGTGGTGCTCATGGGGCGAACGCCGCACCTGGGCCTGCTACAATCGGAGGGGCGAGCCGACTGGGCGGCCGTCCGCCGCGCCCTGGAGCAGACGGATGCCTGGCACCTGGTCGATAGGCGGATCGGAGAGCTCTCTGGCGGCGAGCGACAGCGGGTGGTGGTGGCTCGAGCTCTGGCCCAGGAGGCACCCCTCCTGCTGCTGGACGAGCCCACCGCCCACCTGGACGTGGGGCATCAGGCGGCGGTCCTGGAGCTCCTGCAGCGGCTCTGCCGTGGCGACGGGGCCGACGGCAGCCCCAAGGCGGTACTGGCGGTGGTGCACGATCTGACCTTGGCCGCCCAGTACTGCGACCGTCTGGCAATGCTGAGCGAGGGGCGCCTGGTGGCCCTGGGCTCGCCGCAGGAGGTGCTGTCGCCGCAGGTGCTGGCCTCGGTCTACCGCACGCAGGTGTCGGTCTTCCCGCACCCTCTCACCGGCAGGCCGGTGGTGACGCCGGCGATGAACGGCGCGGCGCCGGGCGGGCAGCCCGTCTATGGGCCGTCGGGCTTGATGAGCGAAGGCAGGTAAGACATGTCGCCGGAGAAGCGAGCGCGACAGGGGCTGGTGGTCGTGAACACAGGGCACGGCAAGGGCAAGACCACGGCTGCCTTGGGCGTTGTCTTGCGCGCCTGGGGACGCGGCATGCGGGTGATTATCATTCAGTTCGTCAAGACCCGCACCGGCAACTACGGCGAGAACCGCGCCGCCAAGAAGCTGGGCATCGAGATGATCCCCATGGGCGAGGGCTTTACGTGGCTCTCCAAGGATATCGAGAAGGACAAGGCCACCGCACGTGAGGCCTGGGAGTTGGCCCGCCAGAAGATCTGCTCCGACGAGTACGACCTGGTCCTCCTGGACGAGCTGACCTATCCCCTGACCTACGGCTGGATCCCAGTCGAAGAGGTCATCGACGTGCTGCGCCAGCGGCCAGAGGGTCAGCACGTCATCATCACCGGCCGCGACGCGCCCGAGGAGCTCATCGACTACGCCGACCTGGTGACGGAGATGCGGGAGATCAAGCACCCCTACCAGGAGGGGCTAAAGGCCCAGCCGGGCATCGAGTTCTGAGGCCCCAGCGTAAAGGTTGGGGCATGGGGTGGGGGAATCGATGCCCCCGCCTTCAGGCGGGGGTCGAGAATCAGTTCGATGGACGCCGTCCGCGCCTCCTGATACATTGGGGAAACGATGATCCCCATCGGCGATAGCGTCCGTTCCCGCACGTTCCCCTACGTCAATCTCGCCATCATCGTCGCCAACTTCCTCGTCTTCTTCTACGAGCTGAGCCTGGGCAACGAGGTCAACTCCTTCCTGCGCGACTGGGGGGTCGTGCCGGGCCTCGTTACCGACTACTTCGACCATCCCGGCGATTACCCCCTGCGCGTTCTCTTCACGCCGATCACCGCCATGTTCATCCACGGCGGCTGGTTCCACATTCTGGGCAACATGCTCTTCCTCTGGGTCTTCGGCGACAACGTAGAGGACGCGATAGGTCATGTGAGCTATCTGTTCTTCTACCTGCTGGCCGGCATCGCCGCGGCCACGGCCCAGATCTGGGTGGATACCGGCTCCGCGGTGCCCATGGTGGGGGCCAGCGGCGCCATCGCCGGCGTGTTGGGGGCCTACGTCGTCCTCTACCCGCGGGCGACCATCGCCGCCGTCATCTTCCCCTTCGTGTTCTGGGCGCTCCCCGTTCCCGCCTTCGTCCTCATCGGGCTGTGGTTCTTCCTCCAGCTTCTTTACGGCGCAGCGGCCATCGGCACGGCGGTGGGCGCCAGCGAGGGCGTGGCCTGGTGGGCGCATATCGGTGGGTTCCTGGCGGGGCTCGTGCTGGTCTGGGCGTTCCGCAATGGGGGGCGCACTCGCTCCGTCAACCGCGCCAGCAGGTAGTCCGCCTGGTCGGGCGCGACCTCTTCTACCGCTCCAACGAGTCGTTCCAGTGATCCCCGCAGGCCGCCAGTTTCCGAGGTGGGGCTCCGCCAGCGGAGGCCCTATGGGTCAGGTCAGTCGACGAGCGCTGGTTCAATTAGCTGGGAGATGACGTCTTCCTCAGTTTGGATGGCCGTTACTGGGACCTCCTGGAAGCGGCCAGTGAACACGATGGCGGTGCCGGAGAGCGGCACTCGACCTGATCTAATGTTTCCTGCGCCTTCTTCGCCTGGACGCCCTTCCGGCTCCAGCCTGCTGAACACCATCGTTTGGTAGTCCTCCCATTTTCTGGGCTTCGTTGATCCCTCAGGCTCTACTACCAAGTGGGCGTGCCAGACGACCGGCTCTCCCGGGGCCTTGTCGAGCCACCTTACCTGAAACACCAGGACTTCAAGCCCTTCTGCGGGGATCTGGGTCGTGGTGATACCTTCCGCAACGTCGGCGCGGTCTGCGCGGATGAAGGCGATTCCCGCTTGACTGATAGCCCAATCTCTGAAGGTCGCGAGGCCGCTCGCCTTCCCGTTCCGCGTCACACCGTAACCTCCAGGCTTTACCAGTGTCCATGCATGCTTCGTGACCTCGGCCTCCAAGAAGCGCATCAGGGAGTAGACGTTCTCCAAGAAGGTACGGTGCCCGGCCAACATTCGGGCCAGCATCGCTCCTTGGCTCTCCTCAGCTATGTCAGTCTGAGTCGCCACTGAGCCTCTCCTCTCTGGACGCACCCCCGAGCCACCGAAATCGCCGGGCCAAAGCCGATGATTCCCGGGTGGAAGCTTGCGCCGCGGAATCCGACTGTTCGAGGCCTCTCCTCAGCCAGGATCACCCGGTCGATCCAAGGCAAGCCGGTTGGGTAACTGATGACCTGGCCGAACCCATCGAATGGAGCTAGGCCCATCCGTGAGAGCAGTTCGAGCAAATCCTCGGTCCACCCGCCCACCAACTCGTTTCGCAGCCCGCGCAAGAAGCGGCCGACTTCAAACCAGTTGAGCCAGCAAACTCGGCACGCCTCAGCGCTGGCGCGGGCGAGTTGTCGCCGGATCGATTCTTTGGGAAACGTTGCGTGGTTGGTCAGGGCGACCAGCCAGACTTGCTTGCCCGCCTCCTGAGCCCGCTGAAGACCATCAGCCCACTCTCGTCGGAGCTGACTCCCCGCGGTGGCCTCCTCCCCAAACTCAGAGTAGAGCTTGGCCTCGATGATGCACAGGTTTTCCGCGTCTTCGACTACCACATCGGGCTCACACACATCCCACCACGGCCAGAAGTGCCAGTGCAGCGGCGGAGACAGCGCCAATGGCTTCGATCCCTCTAGCAGGGTGCTGAAAAAGAGGATCGACTGTGAGCGTCGTTCATCGTAGCATGGCAGCAGGGGGGTAGCCGAAAGGAGGCGCCATGCGCGGCGAGACGACTCGACAGGTACGAATGCTCGCGATCA
>Ga0315275_10001076_pt1 | contig 23496 bp, 22 predicted proteins | sample YL17G03_0_MG_FD_205557 | JGI IMG/M metagenome (GOLD analysis project Ga0315275, IMG submission 205557) | Sediment microbial communities from Yellowstone Lake, YNP, Wyoming, USA - YL17G03_0 | ecosystem: Environmental > Aquatic > Freshwater > Lake > Sediment | place: USA: Wyoming | collected...
AACTGGGCAATCTCGCTGGCGTCCATGCCGTAAGTCCTCCAATGGCAATCACTTGGAAGACTTCATCGGCACACGCCGCCTGATTACTTGAGCCTATGTGGCGCTGTAGTACTAAGGGGGAGTTTCTTAAAGGGGAGGAAAGTCATGGTATACCGGGGGAGGAAGTCCGTACGTGGTCATTTTCTATTCGCATTGACAATGGCGGTCGTGCTGGCGGCCGGCGCGACTGCGGCGAATGCTTCAGCGGTCTTGATCCTCAGTTCGGCCTCGACCGAAACGAGCCCGCCGCCCGAGTGGCTGGATGCGATGCTGACGTTTGACGTCAGCGGCAGCACGATGACGATGAAGGTGGACAACCTGACCGCCCCGCCGTACGAGTTCAACATCTACCAGATCTGGTTTAACGCCGCGCCCTCCGTGACGAGCCTGTCGCTCGTGCCGGTCACGGGTTGGAACCTCACGTTCTCGCAGACCAACAGCCAGCACTGCGCCGAGTTCGGGTACTTCGATGCCCTCCTCGAAGGCAAGAACGGCGCCAAAGGCTATTGGGTTCCTGCCGGCGGGAGCATGACGTTCACATTCGACTTCACGGGCGTGGGCGTTCTGGACACAGACTTTACGACGGAGTTCAGCCTGCCTAGCGGTGAAAACCCGGTGTACAACGCCGCGGCCAAGTTCGCCATGGGTCCCGGAGACGCCAGCGCCAAGGGCGCCTCCTACAACTTCGGCGTGCCTGAGCCGGCCACGCTGGCCTTGATGGGCCTGGGCCTGGGCGCGATGCTGCTTCGCCGCAAGCGCAAGTAAGACACGGATATATTTAGTTTTATGGCCTTAGAGGGCCGCCGGCGTTCGGCTGGGCCGGGCGCGGGCGGCCCTCTTTGTCTATGCGAACCGCGCGGGGGGCGGTCAAGCGGCGTTTCCGGAGGCGTTTCACGTTGACGCGGCGCGGCCGGCGGACTTACAATCGCTTTGCTGGACCCTGGAAGGAGCCCGCCATGACGAACGGTGCATCAGTGTCGAACTCGAACGCGGCAGGACCGCCCCCTGCTCCTGCGGCCCGCCCTGGGCGGGTTCCGCCGCCTCCCGCCAGGCCGGTGGGCCCGCCACCCCCCCGACCGCCCCGGAGGTGGGGCGCGCTACAGATCGTGACCTTGATCTTCCTGGTCCTGTCGCTGCTCGGAAACATCCTGCTCCTCCTGATTACGGTCGGCCTTGTGACCCTCCTGGCCGGCGGCGAGATGGAAGACGGATTCATCGAGCGGGTCGTCGAGAAAGGCCCGGCGTCCGAGAAGATCGCCATCATCCACGTGGACGGCCTGATTGACGAGGAACTGGCCGAGCGTATCCGCGGCGAAGCCAGGCGGGCCGCACGCGACGACTGCGTCAAGGCCGTGGTCCTCCGCATCAACTCGCCGGGCGGGGGCCTGACGGCCAGCGACATGATCTACCACGACATCCACAGCCTGGCGGCCGAAAGCGGCAAGCCCGTCGTGGCCTCGATGGACTCGGTGGCGGCGTCCGGCGGCTACTACGTGGCGTGCGCCGCCGACGAGATCGTCGCCCAGCGGACGACCATCACCGGCTCGATCGGCATCATCGCCGAGTTCTTCTTCCTCCAGGGCCTCCTCCAGGACAAACTCGGCGTCAAGACCGTCACCCTGAAGATGGGCGAGCAGAAGGACTGGCCGAACCTCTTTGCCGGCGACATGACCGAGCCGCAGCGACGGTATATCCTGGAGACGCTCCTCGTGCCGGGCTACGACCGGTTCGTGACGACGGTCTCGGAGTCGCGCCGGATGAAGCGCGAGGAGGTCGAGAAACTGGCCACCGGCCGCGTCTTCATGGCCGACGAGGCCAAGGCCAGCAGGCTCGTGGACCGGATCGGGTACCTCGACGACGCCATTGACCTGGCCATGAAGCGGGCGGGAATCGCAGAGGCCCGCGTCGTCGAGTATGTGAAGCCGTTCAGGCTGAGCGAACTCTTTGGCCTGTCCGCGAAGGCCGGTACGGCGCTCGACCTGAGGCCCGAGCGCCTGGCCGCACTGGCCACGCCGAAGGTCATGTATCTCTGGACGGGCTACTAGCCGCGAGCGCAAGCGAGCGGAAAAGGAGGAGTTACCTGCTCTACCGAGAATTCGGAAAGACGGGCATCCAGGTATCGCGTCTCGGGTTCGGCTGTATGCGATTGCCGATCTCCAGGCCCGAGCGAAACGCCCCGCGGTCGGCGATCAAGGGGATTGACGAGTCGGCAGCACTCATCCGCCGCGGCCTGGACCGCGGCATCACCTACGTGGATTCCGCCCCCTCCTACTGCCACAGCGAAAGCGAGACGGCCGTCGGCCGCGCCATCAAGGGCCTCCCGCGAGACCGGCTCACGATCGTGACGAAGTTCCCCCAGTGGGGCTCCGGCGCCTGCGGCAAGTGCCTGCGGACCCAACTGGAACTCTCCCTCCGCCGCCTCGACGTCGACTACCTGGACTTTTACCTCTTCTGGAACCTTTCCCTGGAGGGCTACACCCAGCACACGACCGCCAAGGACGGCCCGATGGAAGCCGCCCGCAAGGCCAGGGAAGAGGGCCTCATCCGCCACATCGGCCTGTCGTGCCACGACAAGCCGGAGAACTGCACCAAACTTATCGAGACAGGTGAATTCGAGTCGCTCCTCGTCCAGTACAACCTCCTCGACCGCCAGTACGCGCCGTGCCTGCGCCTGGCGCATGAGCGCGGCATGGGGACGGCCGTCATGGGTCCGGTCTCGGGGGGCCGCCTCGCGGCGCCGTCGGCGGTCATCACGTCGGCCGCCGCCGTTTCGTCCACCGCCGAGGCGGCGCTGCGGTTCGTCTGGGCGAACGGGGACATTGACGTGACCCTTTCGGGGATGAGCGACGTGAAGCAGGTGGACGAGAACCTCGCGACCGCCGACCGGGCCGAGCCCCTCTCGGCCGACGAGATCGCCCGCATCGACGCCGTCTTTGAGAAGAACAAGCGCCTCCTGGACCTCCCCTGCACCGGCTGCGGCTACTGCACGCCGTGTCCCAAGGGGGTCGCCACGCCGGAAATCTTCCGCCTGTACCAGTGGCACGAGGCCTTCGGCCTGAAAGGGCCGGCACGCGAGGGGTATGCGGGCATGGGCAAGGGCTGGCAGGAGAAACAGAAGGACGCCACGGCCTGCGACGAGTGCGGCGAGTGCGAGGACAAGTGCCCCCAGAAGATCGCCATCCGCGAGAAACTCAAAGCCGCCCACAAGGTCCTCGCGGCCAAGGGCTGAGCCCTCGCGGGCTCCTCCGAACGTTGACACCCTTCACCGCATCGCCTAAGATAAGCCGCATTCTCCCCTGCATTCGTGGAGGGCGGCGTGGCGACCGAGCCTGAAAAACTCAAGACCGAACGGTCCGCCGAAGCCTTCGCGCGGGCCGAGGCCCTCATGCCGGGCGGCGTATCGAGCCCGGTGCGGGCCTTCCGGGCCGTGGGCGGCGGGCCACTCTTTATCACCTCCGGGCGCGGCTCGACGATCCGCGACCTCGACGGCAACACATTCCTCGACTATGTAATGAGTTGGGGACCCCTTATTCTGGGTCACGCCCATCCGAAGGTGGTGGGGGCGATTCGAATTGCCCTGGATGACGGCTCCTCGTTCGGCGCGCCGACGATGCGCGAAGTGCGACTGGCCGAAGAAATCACGGCCGCCATGCCAGCCATCGAGCAGGTCCGCTTCGTCAACTCCGGCACGGAAGCCGTGATGAGCGCGCTTCGGGTGGCGCGGGCGGCCACCGGCCGGCCCGGCGTCCTCAAGTTCGAAGGATGTTACCACGGCCACGCCGACGCCCTGCTCGTAGAGGCCGGGAGCGGCGCGATGACCTTCGGAACGCCCTCGAGCGCGGGCGTCCCGCCGGAGGCGGTGCAGCACACGCACCTCGCGCCCTACAACGACCTGGCGGCCGCCGAGCGGACGATCGCGAGTTCCGGTGATGAAATTGCCGCCATCATCGTAGAACCAGTGGTGGGCAACATGGGCGTCGTGCCGCCCGAGAAGGGGTTTTTGAAGGGCCTGCGTGCCCTGGCGGACCGGTGCGGGGCTCTCCTGATCTTTGACGAAGTGATGACGGGTTTTCGCGTGGCCCGCGGCGGCGCGGCCGCGAGGTTCGCCGTGAAGCCCGACCTGGTGACGCTCGGCAAGATCATCGGCGGGGGCCTTCCGGTCGGGGCGTACGGCGGCCGGCGGGACCTCATGCAGCGCGTCAGCCCCGTCGGGCCGGTCTACCAGGCCGGCACGCTCTCGGGGAATCCGCTGGCGATGGCGGCCGGAATCGCTACGCTGGACGTCCTGGCCGAGCCGGGGGCCTACGAGACGCTCGAGGAGCGGTCGCGGGCACTGGAAGAAGGGCTGGCGGCCGCCGTGGCCGAAGCGGGCGCTCGGGCGCGCGTCCAGCGCGTCGGCTCGATGCTTTCGCTCTTTTTCACAGACCGGCCGGTCCGGGACTACGCATCGGCCCGGCAGTCGGACACGGCGGAGTACGGGCGGTTCTTCCACGGGATGCTTGAGCGGGGCGTGTACCTGCCGCCAAGCCAGTTCGAGGCGTGGTTCGTCAGCCTCGCCCACTCGGCCGACGACGTGGCCCGGACGGTCGAGGCGGCGCGCCAGGCGCTCGTGCGCATCGGACCTGCCTCGCCCCGGCGAGCAGGCTGCCGGTAGGCAGGAAGCAGGGGCTGGCGCCGCGATCGCTCGACCCAGAGGCTCTCGACGGGCGGCCGCCGCCCGCATAAGACCCGGAACCTGCCTGCCGGCAGGCAAGTTGGAGATTGATTATGGCCCAGGAACCGAGGCGCGACCAACCGGTCCGTCTGCCGAACCCCGGCGCCCAGCCGTTCGTGGCGGCGCTGAAGACGGCCAGGCTCTTCGCCGTCGTGTTTTTCTGGATCACGATGGCCTGCATCCTCTCGTACGTCGCGGTGTTCATCCTGACGGAGTGGATCGGCCTGTACGACGCGCCGCCTGCGGCCGCGGCCCCCGTGGAGTCCAAGTCGCCGGCCGAGCCGAAAGGTCCGGCCGCGCCGCCCAAGGATGCCGCACTGGCACAGTCGCACGCCAAACCCAGTTTCTTCGTCGTGCCGGCGACGCGTCGCGTCGAGGAGCCGCCAAAGGACGCCGCGCCGTCACCTGAGCCAGGGCCGACCTCATGGCTGGGCCTGTTGGAGGGTACGGCCTCCGCCTCTACCCCCAAGTTCTTCGGCGTGCCCGCCACGCGTCGCGGCGAGGAGCCGTCGGGGGGCGGTTCCGAATCTTCCTCCGAGGAGCCCACCAAGGAGGGGCCGGAGTTCGGACCGTCTTCGACCTCGCCGCCGCCCGAGACGGTGCCCGCCGCGACGACGCCCAAAGAGGAGACCAGCGGCAAGGTGATCGCCAGACCTGAGACGCCGCTCCCGGAGCGGCCGGCCCCGACGCTCGAGCAGCAGCGCCAGCGGGCCAAGGACTATCAGGATTTCACGGTCAACCTCTTGAAGCCGCTTCGGGTCATCGGCGTCATGGCCGCGTTCCTGCTGGGCGCGACGCTGTTTCTGTACCTTCAGATTACCCTGCTCGGCCGGCTGGCGGGCATCCGCCAGTTGACCAATGCCCTGTTTATGCTGGTCCTCTTTGTGGCGTCGGTGTTGCCGTGGGAGACCATCTACGAGGATTTCCACGTCAACTCGTTCTATGACTTCAGCAAGTTGCTGACGGCCCACGCCGCCAGGCTGGCCGGCAAGGACATGGAGTGGTGGAAAGAGGCGCTGTTCTACATCCGGTTCTTCTTCCTGCCGCTCCTGAGCACGTTCCTCCTGGTCTGGTCGGGCATCCAGTTTGCCGCCGGATACCGCGAGTCGGTTGTGGCCAACGAGTAAGAGCCTATCCGGATAGGCTCTAAGTGAAGGGAGAGGGCGCGAGATGATTCGATTCCGATGTCCGAACTGCAAGGCGAAAATGGAGGTGGACGACACGTTCGCGGGGCGGTCAGCCCGTTGCCCGACGTGCGGCTCAGGCTTGCGTGTCCCGAAGACCGAGGCCGCGACGCCCGGTGGGACACCGGGGCGCCCCGGCGCCGCGACCGTCGAGGTCGAGGGCGAGAAGGTCGAGGTTCTCCCCCCCATTGAAATGACCTCCATCGTCAGCGTGGTCATCGTGGGCCTGTCGGTGGTGGCGTTCCTGATCGGCTGGCTGATCCCTGGCCTTAACTTTACCGACCCATTTTTTGCGGGGTCCCTTATGGGGGCGCTGGTGGCCATCCTGGGCGTGTTTATCGCCGTCTGGGCCTACCCGACGATCAAGAAAAGCCGCGGCCGCAAACGCGGCCTGCCGCTCGTCAAGGCCGCCCTGCTGGGCGGCCTGGGCCTGTTTCTGATTTTCCTGTCCTGTGCCATTGCCGAATGGGCCATAAGTCGCAACCGGCCCCCGTGCGAAAAGAATCTTGAGTACATCAACAAGGCGCTGAAGACCTACGCCGACGACCACGATGGGGCCTTTCCTCCGAACCTCGCGACGCTCGTCAATGAAAAATACCTCGACAGCATGGAGTGGCTGCGGTGCCCCGCTTACAGAGTGCCGCCGGGTACGGTCACCTACGACCTGACGTCCGGCGTCAACACGAAGAACACGCTCTACACGGAGCATCCGGACATGATGATCGTCTCCGACACGGATAGGTACGGGATCGCCCACGAGGACAACCTGGTCCGAGTCCTCCTCTTGAACGGCGAAATCAAGACGATCCCGGTCAACGAGTGGCAAAAGTTCAAGGTCGAGCAGGGAAAAATCTGGACGGAAATCCAGAGAAAACTCCACGCGCCACCTCTGCCGCCGTTGCCGCCCGCCGCACTCCGGCCTCAAGCGCCGCCTGAGGGCCAGGCGCCCGGCGCGGAAGCGCCGCCCACGCTCGCACCGAAGGCGCCGGCCGCCCCCACGCTCGCACCGAAGGCGCCGGCGGTCCCCGCGCCCGCGGTTCCCGCGCCGGCGGCCAAGGCGCCCGCCGCGCCGACACCGGCCGTGACACCGGCTGTGCCCGCGCCCGCACCGAAGGCGCCGGCCCCGACGCCGGCTGGAGGACAGTAGTGAACGCACCGAGCGGCCAACCGCCGGCGCCTGAGCCCAGGAAAGTTCCCCCGGCCCTGTGGGTCGCGGCCGTCGTGATGCTGGTCGTTCCGATCGCGGGTCTGGCGGTCCACGCGGTGCTCTACTTTTCGAGCGACGTGACGTGGATTCCGGCGTACAGGAAATACGGGTTGGGCCTCGTTGGCGTTCTGGGGTTCGGAAACCTGGTGGCGAACTACTTTCATTATCGCCGCACCCGGATGGGCCTGGACACCGTCTCGCGCGTCCTGACCTACCTGTGGGTGGTTTCCATCCTCCCGCTGCTATGGAAGGCGATGACGCTCATCGAAGTGGAGTGAGCCGCCGTCCCATCGCCGACATCGAAGGGAGCAAGCCATGAACGAACCTGCCGAGACGCCGCAGGCCGAGGCCCAGAATGTCCCTTCGCCGGGCATGCGAACCCTCGGCGTCCTGATGATGGCGGTCGCCCTGCTTGGCCTGGTGATCCACGTCACGATGTACCTGATGGCTCTGGGCGCCCCCTCGCGGCCGGAGTGGTTGACCAACTACCTCCACGGCCCGGGGATCAAGGTGGACCTCGTGTTGGCGTTCTTGACGCTCGTCGGGAACTGGTTCCACTACCGCCGCACGGCCATGAACGTGGACATCGCGTCGCGGATCGCGATCTACCTGTGGATTCTGTCGAGCCTCCTCCTGTGGGTGCGCACACCTGGCGCTTGAATGTCGCGCCGGGGGCCGATAAAGTCTCGGCATGAGCGTGCGCCCTATCATTCCCGCCGCAGGCCCTGTTACGGGCTCCGTCCGTCCGCCGGGGTCGCGGAGCCTGACGAACCGGGCCCTGATGGCGGCCGCCCTGGCCGAGGGGACGAGCGACCTCGAGCCCGTCGGCCTCTCGGACGACACGCGCATCTGCGCCGAGGCCCTGCGCACGCTCGGCATTTCAATTCAGGTGGACGAGGCACACCGCCGGATGCGCGTCGTCGGGTGCGCGGGGAGCGTCCCCCGCCCGCCCAAGGCGGGTCGCCTCGGGCGACCGGGACCGAAGGAGATCTTCACCGGCGATTCCGGGACCGCGACGCGGTTCCTCACGGCCCTCGCGGCGGCGGGTCGCGGCCGGTACCGCGTGGACGGATCGCCACGGATGCGCGAGCGGCCGATCCAGGACCTCCTCGACGGCCTGGCGTCGCTCGGAGTCCGGGCCGAGAGCGAGGCGCATAGCGGATGTCCGCCGGTCGTTCTGGAGACGGAGGGTCTCCGCGGCGGCGAGGTCCGCGTCTCGGGGTCCGTCTCGAGCCAGTTCCTCTCGGCCCTCCTTATGGCGGCGCCCGCTGCGTCAGGGCCGGTCCGAATCGTCGTCGCGGGCGAACTCGTCTCCAGGCCCTACGTGGACATGACGCTGGCCGTGATGGCCGACTTCGGCGTCCGGGTCCGCCGCGAGGGTTACGCCCGGTTCGAAGTCCCCGCTCCGGCCGCTTACCGCGCGCGGCGGTACGCCGTCGAGCCTGACGCGTCGAGTGCGAGTTACTTCCTGGCGTCGGCGGCGGTGACCGGCGGCCGCGTTACGGTCGAGGGCCTGGCGCGCGATTCGGCCCAGGGCGACGCCCGGTTCGCCGACCTCCTGGCAGCGATGGGGTGCCGCGTCGAGTGGTCCGACGCGGGCGTCACGGTCGCCGGCCCGCCGCAGTTGCGCGGCATCCGCGCGGACATGAATGCGATGCCCGACATGGTGCCGACCCTGGCGCCGCTCGCGGTACTTGCGCGCGGACGGACGGTGATCGAGAACGTGGCGAACCTGCGCGTCAAGGAATCGGACCGCCTCGCGGCCCTGGCAACGGAACTCGGGCGCCTCGGAGCCGAGATTGAGGAGCGGCCGGACGGCCTCGCGATTACTCCACCTGCGAAGGTGCAAGCGGCCCAGGTCGCCACGTATCATGACCACCGCATCGCCATGGGGATGGCCGTGATCGGCCTCGTCGTGCCGGGCCTCAGCATCGCCGGCGCCGAGTGTGTCTCGAAAACGTATCCGGAATTCTTCGAGGACCTTGAACGACTGGCGGCACGACCATGAAGATCGAGAGCGTTTATTCGTCGTCAGCGAATGTCCAATGTCCAATGTCCAATGACCATTCAAACGGCAATGTCCAAAAGGCAATGGCGCAAGGGCGCAGGGACAGGCGCTCGGTCGCGGCGCAGCCGCGATTCGTCATTCGGCATTGTCGTTTGATTGGTCATTGGGGCTTGGGCATTGGGCATTCTGTCCGAGAGTCCGTCGGGCTGCTTGGGCTGGCGGTGTTGATTGGAGCGGCCGGCGGATGCGGCTCTTTCCGGTCAATCCAGACCAGGCGCGATGTCTACATGAATCTGATGACGCCGCTTCAGCGGGCGCACTATCTTCACATGGAGGCCACGGACGCCCCCGCGAGCCTCCGCCTCGCGTACCTCCAGGAAATTGGGGTTTATCAACGGTGGGCCGAACAGCCGAAAGATATCCAGCAGGCGGTCCTTCGGCGCCAGGTGGCCGAGGGAATGACCACGCTCCAGGTCCAGTTGGCCTGGGGACCGCCTGAGCAGGAGCGCGACGAGACCGCGCCGGCCGAACGCGGCGCAGGTCACTCGAAAATTGTCTGGGACTACGGTTTCAGGGGCCTGAAACTCGGCGGGGCGACCTATGAGCGAAGCGTCTGTTTCCTCGACGGCCGCGTCCTCTGGGTCCGCGGAGCGCGCTAAGCAGGCGCTCCTTGCGCCGTTCACCATCCTTTTCGTCACCGACCGCCCTGCCCTGGTCGAGTCCCTGCCCCGGCCGGCCGATCCGACCTGGGCCGAGGTCAGGGTCGCCGCGCCGGGCGAGTGGCCCGAAGGGGCCGACCCGGACGCCGTCGTCGTGGACGTTCCGCCCGACGACCCGGAGGCCATGGAGCGGGCGCTGGCGGTGGCGGCGCGGCTGCGCGACGGGCCGGCCGCGGTCCTCGTGCTGGCGAGCGACCTCACGAAACGCCAGCGCGTGGCGCTCTATCGGGGCGGGGTTCTGGCGTGCCTCGTGCCGGGCGAGGACGCCGAGGAACTCGCGGCGAGACTGGCGAGCCTTGTGGCCGCCAAGCGGAACGCGTCGGCGGCGATGCGGCGTCTGCGCGAGTACACGAGGCACCTGGACGAGCAGTTGCGTCTGGCCCAGCGGCTCCAGCGGGATTTTCTGCCGCGGCGGCTGCCGGACATCGCGGGCGGCCGGTTCGCGGCCCGACTCGAGCCCGCCGCCTGGGTCGCCGGCGACTTTTACGACGTTTTCCGGCTCGACGAGCAGCACGTCGGGTTCTACGTTGCCGACGCCGTCGGCCACGGCATGCCGGCGGCCCTCCTGACGGTCTTCGTCAAGAAGAGCCTCCAGACCAAACGAATTGATGGGAAGCGATATGTCTTGATCCCCCCGGAGGAGGCCCTGCGGCTGCTGAACGAGGACCTCGTGGCCGCGGAACTCCAGGAGGCGCCCTTCATCACGATGGTCTACGGCATCTACGACGAGAGGACCCGCGAGTTCTCCTATGCCCGCGCGGGCCATCCCAAGCCGCTCCTCGTCGGGCCGAGCGGGTCCCTGGAGCCGCTCGAGGGAGACGGGCCGCTCCTGGGAATCTTCTCCGACGCCTACTTCCAGTCGTGCCGCAGGGTCCTCGATCCCGGCCAGCGCGTGCTCTTCTACAGCGACGGGGCCGAGCGCGTCGGCCCCGGCCGCGGCGCCGACTCATCCGTCCTCATGGAGACCATCCGCACGGCCTCGCTCCTCCCGGCCGAGGGAATCCTCGATGCCGTCCTCGACGCCGTCCGGACAGCGACCGGCGGCGACCACCTGGCCGACGACGTCACGCTCGTGGCCCTGGAACTCGACGCCGCCGCGCCGTAGTAGTCTCTCACTCTTGAAATTGGGGGTTCAGGGTGACATGCTTTTGCGCAGCAAAAGCATGCCCCCGAAGATACGGACCATGCTTTCGCAACAGCGCGAAAGCATGGCACCCGAGAGTTGCGAGCCGGGGCGCGGCCCAGGCCTACGTGTCCTCCAGGGCCTTGAGGCGGTCGCGGGCCGCCTGGTACGTCGGCGCGAGTTCCAGGACCCGGCGGTAGAGGGCGACGGCGTCGGCGACGGCGGCGCGGGCCTCGCCCCCCGAACTGGCCTCGTGGCCGGCCTCCTCTGCGGCGTCGGCCGCATCCTCGTACGCCAGGCCGAGATTATAAAGCACGTCCGGATCGTTCGGCGCGAGGCCGCGTGCCCGCTCGAGCGCCCTGCGGCACTCCTCGTGGCGGCCGAGGGCCGCCTGGCAGAGCGCCAGCGCCACCAGCGTGTCCACCTGCATCGGGTCCAGCCGCGCCGCCCGGTCGAGCGACCTTTGAGCCTCTCGATATCGCTGCAACTCATATAGCGCCCGCCCCGCCAGGTAGTAGCCGCGCGCGTCGAACGGCGCCAGGTCGCACATCCGTCCGGCCATGGCGTGGGCCTCCTCAACCCGGCCCATCTCCAGGAGCACCGAGGCGAGGTTTCCGAGGACGTCGAGGTCCTGGGGATGCTCTGAGGCGAGGGCCGCCAGGCGGCGGTGGGCCTCGTCGCGGTGACCCAGGTCGGCCTTGATGAGGGCGTGGTTAATCAGGAGCGGCAGGTCGTCCGGCCTTGACTCCAGGCCCCGGTCGAAGGCGTCGCGGGCCTCCTCGAACTTGCCCTGAATGGCCAGGAGCACGCCGAGGTCGTTCTCCAGTTCGTGGGCGCGGCCGGAGAAAACCATGGCCCGTCGGAGTTCCTCCTCGGCCCGGTCGAAGCGGCCTTCGCCGGCGAAGAGGGCCGAGAGGTTCCGGTAAAGTTCGTCGCGGTGCGGTTCGGCGCTCAAGGCCCGGCGGATGACGCGGCGGGCCTGGACTATGTCGCTCTTGGCGCGGGTGGCGCTCGTCAGGTGCGAGAGGATCAGGGGGTCCGAGGGGCTGAGTTCCAGCGCCCGGAGGAAATGGCGGCGGGCGCCGGCCTTGCGGCCGAGGCGCGCAAGGGCTACACCGAGGTCCAGGTGGACGCGGGCGTCGTCCTGGGCCTCCTTGAGTAGGGCCTCGTAGATTTTGACGGCGCGCTCAAGTTCTCCGCGCTGGACCTCGTAGCCGCCGAGCGCCAAGCGGGCCTCGCGCGAATCCGGGTAGAGGTCCAGTTCGCGCGAGAGTTCCTCGAAGGCGTGCTGGAGGTCGCCCTTTGCGGCCCAGGCGCGGGCCATCGCCAGGTGTAGATCGGGATAGTCGTCTTCCCAGTCGGCGGCCTGACGCCAGACGGCGAGCGCCTGGTCGTAGCGGCCCTGCCTGACGAGGGCCTGGCCCCACTGGTAGGCAATCTCGGCCGAGGTCGGATAGAGGCCCTGCGTTTCGCGGTAGAGCGCCTCGGCCTCGTCGAAACGGTCGAGGTTGCCGTAGGTGCCGATCAGTTGCGCGAGGACGGCCTCGTCCTCGGGCGCCAGGCCCCGCGCACGCTGAAGGTATCCGAGCGCCTCGCGGTCGTCGGCCCGGAGCCACGAGACGAACGCCAGTCCGAACCAGGCGTCCACGCAGTCGCGGTCGTAGTCGAGCGAGGCCAGGAGTTCCTTTTCGGCCTCGTCCACGCGGTTCAGGTAGGCCAGGCACCGGCCGGCCAGGGCGTGGGCGTCGGCCGATTCGGGATCGAGTTCGGCGGCCTTGCGGCAGGCGGCCAGGGCGTCCTCGTAAGCCCCTTCCTCAAGGAGTCTGTCCGCCTCCTCCAGGAAATCTTCGGGCTCACGCCATTCCTTCATCGCCGGACACCTTTAACGGCAATGCCAAATATTCAATGTCGAATGTCAAATGGAACGGCCCCGCACCGGCTCCCCTTGGCATTTGACATTTGACATTGAATATTTGACATTAGTAGTTCTTCCGTCACGGCGCCGAGAAGGTCCAGGCGCCGACCGGCGCGTCCCACTCGGCCGCCGTCACCTCCAGCGTCCATCGGACCGGGCCGGTCGCGGCGCCCGCGTCGTCAATCGGCGTCAATCGCCACCGTTTGCTCAGCACGAGGTCGCCCGTCGGCAGCCACTCGTCCATGTCCACTCGCCAGCGTCCGCCCAGGAAGGGCGGCTCCAGCCACGAGGCCAGCACGGCGCTGGCGCGGTGCGTCAGGCGGTCAAACTCCACGAGCATCCGGTCTCCGGGTTCCCAGGGCGAAGGCGGCCCCAGGGTCACGAGGAGGCGGTCCCAGGAATGCGTCTCGCCGGGGCCGGTCCGCACGCCGACGTACTCGATCGCATGGCCGGGATCGAGCAGGCTGAACGGCATCGGCATGATCTGGCGCGCGAGGATTCCGTCGCCGGCGGCGTCGGCCCGCTTTTCGAGGTCGCCCGACTCCTTGCCGCCGACGAAGACGTGCCACGCCAGGCCGTCGAACGTCACGACCTCTCGGGAGCCTGGTTTCTCGATGCGCACGCGCCCGCCCACCAGGTCGAGCGTCCAGACCTCACGCGTCACAACGTCGCCGAGGGGGCGATGCTCCGTCCGCGCGACCTCGGACCGGAGCGTCGTATGCCTGGCCCATCGGTAAACCGAGCCGTCGGCCCAGAGGCTGTCGCCCAGGACGCGGCTGGCGCTTGAGTCGGGCAGGCTTCGAAGGCGGTCCAGGAGGATCTGCTGGCGGGAGCAGCCTGCGGCCGCCACCGTCGCCACGGCCATGGCGAGCGCCATCCGTAACCGCGGCCCGCCCTGAGGCTGTCGAAGCGGTCTCATTCCGTCGTCCCTTTTTCCCCGGTTCGGCCGGCGGAATCGCTCCGGCGACAACCGACACTGGCCGAAACCGTTCGAACCTATTATACTGGCCGTCAGCCCGTTCACAAGCCTGCCCGCCCCCGCCTGGGGAGGGGGAGGATCGGGTGGGGCGGGCGCGGCGGAGCGCGAGGTCGAAGTGCTGCGAAGCGACTACTGGTATCGGTTTCCGTGGCTCCTGATGGCTGCGGCGCTGGCCCTGACGGCCCTCGGCCTGGCGGGCATCTACGCCGCCACGGCCGATCCCGGCCAATCGTTCTGGGAGACGCCGGCCGCCAAGCAACTGGTCTTGCTGGCCGCAGCCCTGGTGGTCTTCGTCCTGGCGCTGGTGCCGAGTTACACGCGCCTCGCGCAGGCGAGTTACGCCCTCTACGCCGCGAGCCTCCTGGCGCTCGTCGTGCTGGCCGTCATGCGACGGTACAACCTGGTTATCCCCGGTTTCATTTATCCGACGAACGGGGCCTACTCGTGGTTCGCCGTGCCGGGCATCGGCCTGAAGGTCCAACCGTCGGAACTGATGAAGATCGCGTTCATCATGTCGCTGGCGTATTACCTGAGGTATCGCAAGAACTATCGCACGTTCCGCGGGCTCCTCTTTCCGTTTGCGATGGCGCTGGTGCCCACGGCGCTCATCCTCTATCAGCCGAACCTCGGGACGGCCATGCTGTTCCTGCCGATCCTGTTCCTGATGCTGTTTGCGGCCGGGGCGCGGCTGAAGCACTTGCTGGCGATCGTCCTGATGGGGCTGGCGATGGTCCCGGTTTTCTATTCCTCGATGCACGGGTACCAGCGGATGCGGATTGACTCATGGTTGCTCCTCCCCTGTGCGGAGCGGATGTACTTCGCGCCGACGGAGTTGGCCCCGGCCACCAGCGCCGACGCGGCCACCTCGCCGGGCGCCGGCTCATCCGCCGCCAGCCCGCGCCTCACGGACCAGCGCAAGGCCGACCTCGTGCGCGAGGTCACGTCGTCGTGGCGGTTCCGTCTGTGGCGGCTGGCGACGCAGGTCTCCTGGGGCAAGGACCGGCCGGAGTACACCAGTTCGAGGCAGCGGCTGTTCGACGCGCTGGATGCCGGCCCGGATTCCAAGCGGTTCGAGACCCTGCGAGTCTTCTTCGCCGCCATGCTCGACGACGCAGGGTACCAGTCGTTCCAGGCCAAGATCGCCGTCGGCTCGGGCGGACTCGTCGGCCAGGGCTGGTTCCAGGGGACGCAGACGCGCTACGACCTCCTGCCGGAAGCCCACACGGATTTCCTCTTTCCGACGCTGGCCGAGCAGTTGGGACTCCTGGGCGCCGGCGGGATCATCGTCCTCTACGGCCTCCTCTGCCTCCTGGGGATTGACGTAAGTTTCTCGACCACGGAGCCCTACGGCAAACTCCTGGCCGTCGGCGTCGTGACGCTCATCGGGGCACAGAGTTTTCTAAATATCGCCATGAGCATAGGAATGCTTCCGATCGCAGGGTTCCCCCTGCCGCTGATGTCTTACGGGGGGTCGAGCCTCGTGAGTTCGTTCCTCGCGCTGGGTCTTTTGTGCAACGTGGCCCTGAGGCGTCTGTACCTCATCGCCCCCAGGCCGTTCGAGTGGCGGGAGTAACGAGCGCGGAGCGCGGAACCCGGAACGCGGAGCGAACATCAAAACCAGCCGCGACCGCAAGGGAGCGGCGCTGTTTTCCATTTGCTTGTCTATCACAGAGCATGATGATATACTTCAGAGGCTTTCAGGAGATTTAACATGAAGTTGCGGGTTATTATCGAGCAGGACGAGGACGGGAAGTTTGTGGCAACCTGTCCGTCGCTTCCCGGATGCATTTCCGAGGGCGATACGCGCGAGGCCGCCCTGACGAACATCCGCGACGCCATCGCCGGCTACCTCACGAGCCTGCGCCAGCACGGCGAGCCGGTGCCGCCGCCCATTACGGAAGAGATGGTCGAGGTCGAGCCGTGACCAGACTCCCGGTGGTTTCCGGCCGCGATGTTGCCAAGGCCCTGCGCAAAATAGGCTACCAACTCGACCACCAGACCGGGAGCCACATGATCCTCAGACGCGACGTCGTCCCCTACCGGCGTCTCACCGTTCCGGATCACAAGGAACTCGCCAAATGCACGCTCCGCGCCATCATCCGCGAGGCGGGCCTGACCGTCGAAGAGTTTGCGGCACTGCTATAATCTCAGGCACTCAGACACTCTTCTACTTCACGACGATGTTCACCAGGCGGCCGGGGATCACGATGACTTTGCGGACCTGGGTCATGCATCATAAAGCCGCAGGAATGCCTCCTGCGTAAGCCCTGCGTTTTTAATTTGCCGGATCAGCAGCCCTTGTTTCACGCTTCGGTGCCGGGGGATCACGAGCCTGGTCGGGCAGCCCGGCTTGACCAGGACCATATGCTTCCCGCCTTGGCGCAGGACCCAGCCGTCTCTCTCGAAAGCCTTGATGACTTTGCTGGTCGGGAGGCTACTCAGCCTTGGCAAGGCGTTTTTCCTTACCGGCGGAGTGCCAATCGGCTATGGCGTCTCGCATGTTCCTCAAGGCTTCCTCTTTCGTCTCGCCGTCGGTCACGCAGCCGGGAAGCGCAGGGCATTCGGCGATGAAGCCTCCATCCACGAGATCCGGCTCAATGAGCACCCGATACTTCTTGTCCACGACCTCTACCATTGTTCTGCTCTTCTTTACTTGCTTGGCCAGACGCTCGCGGACAAAATCGTAGAGAGGCTTAATGGCCAAACTGGAGACTAGTTGTCCTCGTCTCAGGATGTCTTCCATGGCTTTCCAGTCGTCCGTCAACCGAAAAACGGTGTCGCCGTCCGTCAAGAGCGTCAGTTCGGCCAGAGGATGTCTGACCTGGTCAGGATGTTCCTTCAGCACGCGTAGGACCTTGCGCAGTTTCTGGAGCGACAGGCCCTTGCTTCGGAGCGCCGTAGCCGCGCGCGCCTCAATCAGGTCCAGAAAGGCATAGAGCCTCCTGGAGCCTCGGCCCGCCGCCGGACTGACCGAGGGCTTGACCACGCCGGTTCTGTCCCAGTGGCGCAGTTGCCTTTCGCTCGCCCCTGTCACCAGACTGGCGATTTTCGTGTTGAACGCACTCATGTCGCCGCTCCTGTCATTCTAATGACACTCACGTCATTATTATAATCGAACTGATCGTGACGTCAACTTTATTCTTGTTTTCTTGGTCATCGCGCCGCACCGGCCCTACTTCGCGACAATGTTCACCAGGCGGCCGGGGATCACGATGACTTTGCGGACCTGGGCGGCGCCGACGTGCTGCCGGACCTTCTCCTCCGCCAGGGCCGCCGCGCGGACCTCTTCTTCCGACGCGCCGGCGGCGACCGTGACGTGGCCGCGCAGTTTCCCGTTCACCTGAACCGGGATCGTGAGGACGTCCTCGGCACACGCCGCCTCGGAGTACTCCGGCCACCCCGCCGCAAGGACCGACGGCTCGTGGCCGAGGACGGTCCAGAGTTCCTCCGCGACGTGCGGCACAAATGGCGCGAGCAGCCGCACCGTCGCCTCCAGCGCCAGGCGGAGGACCGGCGCGGCGGCGGGAGTCCGCTGCGCCTCGGCCACGGTGTTCGAGAGTTCCATCACGGCGGCGATCGCCGTGTTGAACTGCCACGAGTGCTCGATGTCGTCGGTCACCTTTCGGATCGTCTGGTGGGTCTTACGCCAGAGGGCCTTCGCGGCCGGATCGAGGTCGCTGCCGGCGCCGGCGTAGGCCTGTGCTCCCGCCACAAGGTCCAGCCGCTCGGCCGTCTGCCGCCACACGCGGTCCAGGAACCGCCTCGCGCCGACCACGGCGTCGTCCTGCCACTCGGCGTCCTTCTGCGGCGGGCCGATGAAGAGCGTATAGAGTCGCTGCGTGTCGGCCCCGTACTCGGCGATCACGGCGTCGGGCGAGACGACGTTCCCCTTCGACTTCGACATCTTCTCCAGTTTCCCGGTGATTGAGGATTGTTTGCAGATCATCCCCTGCGTAAAGAGGGCCGTGAACGGCTCGTTGAAGCCCACGTGGCCGGCGTCGTGGAGGACCTTGCAGATGAATCGCGTGTAGAGGAGGTGCAGGACGGCGTGCTCGACGCCGCCGATATACTGGTCCACCGGCATCCAGTAATCTACTTGTTTGCGGTCGAAGGGCTTTGCGTTGCCCGAGGCGCGGCGCTCCTCCTGCGTGAGCGTGTAGCGGAGGAAGTACCAGCACGAGCAGAGCCACTGGGCCAGGGTGTCGGTCTCGCGTCTGGCCGGCCCGCCGCACTTCGGGCACTTCGTCTCGACCCACGAGGCGACCTTTGCCAGGGGGCTTTCGCCTCGCGGCGGGAACTCGACTTCCGTCTCCGGCGGCAACTCAACCGGCAGTTGCTCGACCGGCACAGGCACGATCCCGCACGCCGCGCAGTGGACCACCGGGATCGGGGCGCCCCAGTACCTCTGGCGGCTGATGAGCCAGTCGCGGATGCGATAATGCACGGTCCGCTCGCCCATCTTATTCTTATCGAGATAGGAGATTACGTCCGGGATGCCGCCGGGCGTGGGCGTGCCGCTCATCGGGCCCGAATCCACCATGACGCCGTCGCCAACGTAGGCCTCCCTCATCTTCTCTGCGCAAATTGGGCCTTCAAGCCACCTAAGCGTTGCTTGCGAGTTCGCCCTTCTCTCCACTTCAAGATACTCTTTGCCTTCTGAGGGCTGTATCACGACCTTGATGGGCAACTTGTACTTCCGGGCGAACTCGAAATCGCGCTGGTCGTGGGCCGGCACAGCCATCACCGCCCCCGTGCCGTACTCCATGAGGGCATAGTTGGCGACCCAGAGGGGCACGCGCTCGCCGCTGACGGGATTCACACAGTACGCGCCCGTAAAGACGCCTTCCTTTTCGACCTGGGCGTCGCCGCGCACCGCCGCCGACTGTAGGCGGCACTTCTCGCAGAACTCAAGGACCTCCTTTTCGCGCGGCGTACCGGCCACCAACTTGCGGACGATCGGATGCTCGGGCGCGAGGCTCATGAACGTGACGCCCCAGAGGGTGTCCGGCCGCGTCGTAAAGACCGGAAGGGGCGTCCCGTCCTCCAACCGGAAATCCACGCTTGCGCCTCCGCTCCGGCCGATCCAGTTGGCCTGCATCGTGCGGACCGTCTCGGGCCAGCCAGGGAGTTCCGCAAGGTCCGAGAGCAGCCGCTGGGCGTAGTCGGTGATCTTGAAGAACCACTGCGGAATGTCGCGCTTGGCGGCCTCCGTGCCGCAGCGGTCGCACCGGCCGTCCACGACCTCCTCGTTCGCGAGGCCCGTCTGGCACGACGGGCACCAGTTGACGGGGGCCTTCCGGCGGTACGCGAGGCCCCGCTCGTGCAGGACCAGGAAGATCCACTGGGTCCACTTGTAGTAATCAACATCCGACGTATTGACTTCCCGCCGCCAGTCGTATCCGACGCCCCAGCGGCGGAACTGCTCCTTCATGGAGGCGATGTTCTGGCGGACCCACGTGGCGGGCAACGTCCGGTTCTTGATCGCCGCGTTCTCGGCCGGAAGGCCGAAGGCGTCCCAGCCCATCGGCGCGAGGACCTCGTAGCCGCGCATCATCTTGTAGCGCGCGACGACGTCGCCGATGATGTAGTTGCGGCCGTGACCGACGTGCAGCGTCCCGGAAGGGTACGGGAACATCGTGAGGCAATAAAACTTGCGGTCGCGCGGAGCGGTTCCATTAACCTCAAAGGCGTGATGGTCCTGCCACCACTGTTGCCACTTGGCCTCGACCGCCTTGGGATCGTATGCGTCCATCGGTTACCTCGGGTGATTTTCGATTTTAGATTTTCGATTTTCGATTTCAGATTTTCGATTGCGAAACGCCGTATGCAGTTTGCCTCGTCGTTCGTTCCGCGCTCCGAGTTCCACGTTCCGGGTTTATCTCGCGCTGGACGCGAAATGATACCGACCGGCGGTGGAAAAATGAAGAGGTTTCAGCGCAAGAGGGGGGTGGGCCGAAGCGCGCGGGAGTCTCAGGCGCGGTGCTCAGACCTTGTCCTCAGACCGCACGAGGCGTTCCAGCCGCGCCACGAGGTCGGGCAGTTCCTCGGTGGCTGTGCGCCAGACGACCTTCTCGTCCACGTTCATATAGTCGTGCACGACCTTATGCCGCATGCCAACGATCGCCTTCCAGGGGATTTCGGCGTGCTGCTCGCGAAAATTAGCGGAGATGCGTCCAGCGGCCTCGCCGATCACCTGGATCAAGTGCGTCAGGGCCAGACGCAGGTTCTCGTCGGCGTCGTACTCTGCGCGGTGCTTTCCGCGGACTTTTTCCAAGACCTTCCGGGCGATGTCAAGAATATGCCCCACGTAAACCAGGTCATCCTTGGGCATACTCGACCTCCATGTCGGCGAGGACGCGAGAGCGGATACGCCGATTCAGAAAGCCCTCCGTCACGAGGTCCACGGGATGGCCGCCCAGGATCGCCGAGAGTTCCGATTCCATCTCGCCCAGGGCGATGAACCCCGGCACGTGGTCCGGTTCGAACTCAACCAGCACGTCCACGTCGCTGTCGGGCCGGAAGTCCTCGTGCAGGACGGAGCCGAACAAGGCCAGTTGGCGGATGTGATGCTTGCGGCAGAAATCGGCCAGCCGCGATTTCGGAATTTCGATTCTGGACCGATTCATGATCTGCGCCCGCCTCCTGAAGTCAATGAGTCGCAAAGAAGAATACCAGAATCTGGACATAAAATGAAGTGGTTTCAGCGGGGCCGGCGGTCGCTCGACCCAGAGGCTCTCGACGGGCGGGCTGCATCACCCGCCCGGATACGTCACCTGCTTGCCGCGCACCTGGGCCCAGAGGGTCATCGTGTGGGAGTGGGCGGACGTCGGGCTCAGGATGTGCCGCACGGCTACGCCGCGCGCCAGGAGCGCGTCGGCGATGAGGCTGCGGTGACACCGCCACGGGACCGACTCGGCGCACATGACGGCGATGCGTTTCGGGCGGGCCATCAGGATCAGGCGGTCCACGCCCCGCTCGAATTGGCGCGTCTGCATGTAGTCGGCGAAGCCTCGGAACGAGAGGTTCCGCCATGCAAGGTTCACCGAGTCACGGCGCGTGTGCCGCAGGCCTCCGAGGGCCTTGAAATGGATGTAGCCTAGACCAGCGCGGCGGACGGCGGCCGAGAGGACCTCGCGGTCGAACTGTGGGTTGTGGCGCGATCGCGGGATCGTCCGCACGTCCACCAGTCGCTCGACGCCGTGGGCCTTCAGGAGGGCGATGAAGTCCTCGAGCGAGTGCGTCGAGTGGCCGACCGTCAAAACCTCGATCGCGGATTGACGGCGAGGCTTGTCACCAGCGGCCGTGCTGCGCGCGGCGCTCGGTCGCGGCTGCCGCGACTTCCCGCGCCCGCTCGTCCTGGCGCGCAACGTCCGAAGAGACATTGACGCATCCTCGGTTGGCGAGGTGGCTAGAGTCGGCAAGAAGGCGGCGCTCTTCGTCACGCAATCCCCACTACCCCTTGGCAACCCTCCCTGGGTCCCAGGATTATGATACTGCGCAGGCGCACAGTGCGTGGGGAAGATTAAAAAAAAGCGGTGCGCGAGGGGCATGCCCGGCCGGGTGCCGACCGGCGGCCTGTCCGCCGGAGTTCGCTGCGCTCAGCCGGTCGGCGCCTGCGGCTACTCGATCATGGCCAGAAAATGGGCGACCGCGCGGTGTCCGAAGTCGGTCTGCGTGATGATCAGGCGGCCGGACAGGTACTCGATGGAGGCCGGGCCGCCCTCGTCGTCCCACGGGGCGATCCGCCGGTCGTTTGAGTTGCGGACGAACTTCTTGATGAGTTCGATGATCCGGTCCGGCGTCGCCGGAGGAGCCACTTCTTTCTGTGGCTGCGCGCCGAACAGGCCCGTGCCGGCGCTTCCTCCAGGACCGGGCTGCTTGCCCTGGCCGAGGTATTCGATCTCGAACCGGGGCGCCTGGCCGCTGAAGTCCGGGATCTCGGCAATCGCCACGAGGATGCTGTAGGAGACGGTCCTCAGGGGAATCCAGGATTTATCGAGCGTCGTCACGAGGACGTAGCCCGCCTCGATCCGGTAACCGCATTCCCGCGGCAGGAGGAGGCGGATGGCGTTCTCATAACTCAGGCCCGACGCGGTGATCGAGACGGGGATCGCCGCAAGGTCAATCCCGGTCTCTTCGAGGGCCTTGTCATAGACGATCGAGAAGTTGCCGATCTCGGCCAGGTAATCGAGGACAGACTTCAGGGGCGCGTCGGTGAACTCGAGTTTGGGTTTGCCCGTGGCCAGGAGTCGCTCCGTCCGGACTCGCGCCTGGGCCTGGCGGAAGGCATCGGCCTTGCTTATGGGTGCGGGCGTCGCCGTCGCAGATGCGCCTGCCGCAGGCGCCGTAGCGGGCGAAGCGGCCGCAGGCGCCGCGGGCTTAGGCGGCGCTGGCTCGGCAGGCGCCGGCGCCGCCGCGGGCGCCACGGGCTTCATCGGCGCCGGAGCGGTCGGCGCCGGCGCCGTCTTCGGGTCCGCCGCGCCGGCCTCCGCGTCGCCGAGGGCTGCCGCGCCCGACGGCTTCGACTGGGCCAGCGCCCATCCGCCTGACGCCAGCGCAATGACCGCCACCGCCACAAGTAGCCGTTTCATGGCTTATCCCTTTCCTGCGAACCGCCACACCTCATTATACATACCGGCCGCAAGTGTGTCACGGCCGGTCTTGTCCGCCTTGAGCGAAGCCGAAGTGTCCGGCCGTGCCATCGCCGGCGGCCGCATCGCTCCGCGCCGCATCGAGAGCCGCCAACCCCCTGCCCCGGCCGCAAGGGCCGACACCGCCATCGCCCATCATGCCACTGGCCTCATGTCTTGTCCCACCTACAAGGGTGATTGCTCCGCTGCGAGGAGCGCCGTACTCCTCCGTCGCCCGCGTGGAAAGGCCGATGGGAAAAATTCGGTCGATGGCCTGTCCAGATTGAGCAGTTGGATCCCTCTTCCAATTATGGTATCAGGAGCCCATTATCGGCGCAGAAAAGGAAGATTTGCACGGGTAAATACTCACCCATGGTTAGCATCGCATGAAAGAGAGAGTGCTTTCGCTTCTGCGTAAGAAATAAGTTTTTTATCTTCTGTGTTTTTAAAAGCAACCTCACTGTGTGACCTTGCGGTGATTTGGCTGGCCTTCAGGCCCCCAACTTGTCTTGCAACAGATTCCAGCACTTTTAATGCAGTCTCATCCAATTCCTTATCACAATCAGCCACTTTTGCCCCCAACTGATAATCCTCACCCTCACATTCTTCTGAATATTGGACTCCTACAATGTTAATTAAATCGTCCGATTCGAGAATATCTCGCAGCTCACTATAATAAGATGGGACAGGCCCGTACTGCACCTTTCTATAGGCCGATCCCGTTAAAGAAACCGCTGCGACTTTAAAATGCAAGAAATCCGAGTAGAACAGAAGCTTATTCATCTTTGTTAAAGCCACAGAGTTCAAGCGCCGGCAAAACCAGCGAACCACCGCGCCATACCTTGCACGAGAGAGGCCGCGTCCCGAAAGTGGGTGGAAATTGGGGTTCGGCGCGACCTGTATCCGAAGCCCAATTCGGCCCGCCTTCCTAGCGGACCTGACGTGACTCTAAGCCGCCTCCAAGTACCTGTCAAGTGC
>Ga0315275_10001078_pt1 | contig 23490 bp, 26 predicted proteins | sample YL17G03_0_MG_FD_205557 | JGI IMG/M metagenome (GOLD analysis project Ga0315275, IMG submission 205557) | Sediment microbial communities from Yellowstone Lake, YNP, Wyoming, USA - YL17G03_0 | ecosystem: Environmental > Aquatic > Freshwater > Lake > Sediment | place: USA: Wyoming | collected...
AACCATGTCCTGAAAAATACCGGATTATCGGGCTCCTTCAGGTACTCATCCCAACTTTCGTGTTTCGGACCTTTACCGCGGATCTCACTCTTGAAACGAAGTGGGACTGGACCAAATTTCTCCTGTTCGGTGTAGTAATCAACAATAGTGCTGGTACAGTGTGGGATGCGTTGACACTCAATTATGGTAATGTCATCAAGACCGGGGAGGTTGCCGGTATCTTTTCTGGATGGTTTATTGGCAGTATCCTTGTAATTATCCGTATTTACATCTCGCAGGTCGCTTTCTTACACCAAAGATCCAGAAATCAAAACTTTTTGAAAAAAAATTATTGGGAATACGTTTTTTTACCCGGCAAACTTCCTTTTTTTTAAGACCTCCTAAGTGATTCAGGAGCCGAAACGAATGACGAAATACTTAGCGAACGGAATCATCAGGTATACCAGCAGTGAAACTGAAGGATTGACAACTGAAATGAGCACCGCTATCAACGCGATTCCCGGTACCAGCAGGGATTGATAAAAAAGCACACGCAGGGATTTGCTGTCAGCCTCGGGATCGAGCAGGTATTTGGATTGTGAAATATAGTGAAGGTGGTATGAGAAAATGAGCCCGACGATGAGAATATTGATGTGGAAGAGCAGCACGGCAATCATGATGTCGGGGTAGTCTCCGGCCACATCGGTGGAGAATGGTATGAGGACAACAGAAATAAGCAGGAATATGGTAATCCAGAGCAAACGGGAATCGACCGTGCGGACGAAATGGAACTGGCGGTGATGATCCAGCCAGAAACCTGCAAGAATCAAAAAAGCGATAATAAAAATAAAGATTTCCGGGATGAGATCGAAAATTTGGCCGGGAAGCACCTCCTGAGCATGGGAGATTTCTGGTTTTGGGGGATTAATCCCCAGTACGAGAATAGTCATTGCAATCGCAAAGATGCCATCGACCATAGTCTCCAATCGGTTTTTTGAAATATGATATTCCATCTTCTCTCTCTGTCCGCTCATTTCAGTCATAGGGTTATCCCGTTATGCAGATATCAGTTTCCCGCCATGTTATTACCCTATGAAAAACAGAGCGTATCGATTTTTTCGACCATGTTCTCCACCATCATCCCTCACCTGTGACATAACAAAATAGGGGGACTCTCCTGTCGCACATCTTTATACTTCGATAGTGAAATCACTACATGGAGAGCTGATTATGAAGATTATGGGTATCAACGGGAGTCCGAAACGGGAGAAGAGCCAGACACGCCGGCTTGTTCTGGGAGTCCTCGAGGGAGCACGGCAGGCAGGTGCCGATGTAACCTTTGTGGACCTCTGCAGTCTTGAAATCAGGTACTGTACAGCGTGCGGTACATGTTACGTAAAGGGGGAGTGCATCCACGATGATGATTTCCCGGCACTTCTTGAAAAGATGCTGGATGCAGATGGTATCGTCTGGGGCTCACCAAATTATATCAACTCGGTCACTGCACAGCTCAAGACCATGTTCGACCGGATGGCGGATTCGATCCACTGCCAGTCCTTTACCGGAAAGTACGGCTGCGCCGTCTCCACGGCAGGCGGCTCAATGGCAGACGAGGTTGCGGATTATATGAACGCAACGATGCTGCACCTTGGTGCGACAACGGTTGGCAAGGTGGCGGTGCTTGTCGGTGCCGACCCGAACGCGATTGTACCTGCAGAAAAGCAGGCAAAGGATCTGGGCAGAAAACTGGTCGACGCAATCAGGACTACATGGAAGGATCCGGTTCAGGAAAAACAACACGCGGAACGCAAGGAGTACTTCAAGCGTCTGGTGATGTTCAACAAAGATATCTGGAAGCACGAATATGATTACTGGAAAGGTATGGGTGAGCTGTAAATTTTTTTTAAAAAAAATAGGATGCAGACGGTTAGGGTGTCATCCTATTTGGATTTCATATCCATTATCCGCCAGCGATTTTTTGAATGCTCCAATATGTTCCCACCCCCGTGTCTCAAGCTCCATGCTCACTCTCGCCATCTGCACGGGTATATCACGCTCTCCCTGCATATGGTGGATATGGAGAATGTTGCCCCGTTCCTTTGCAATCACTCCGAGGAGCCGTGCAAGAGTGCCGGGCTGATCTTCGAGCATTACCGAAAAACGCATGATCCGTCCCTGGCGGGCAAGAGATCGCCGGATGACCCGAAAGAGCTGGGAACTTTCAATGTTCCCTCCACTAATCACGAGCACGACCGTGCTGCCTGCCTGCACATCAATGGAACCGTTCATAATCGCGGCAAGCGGCACTGCACCCGCACCTTCGGCGACTATGTGTTTTCGTTCGAGTAAAAGGAGCATTGCATCAGCGATCTCTTCTTCAGATACAAGTGCGAGATGATCGACATAGTGCTGTATGGCGGGCAATGTGCTTTTCCCCGTCTCTGCCACCCGGATACCATCCGCAATAGTCTTTCCCGCCGAAACCCTGGTGGGGGATCCATGATGTACGGCTTCCACAGCAGATGGACACACCTCTGCCTGGGCCCCGATGATTTTGATTTCCGGCTTTTTTGCTTTTGCAGCCGTTGCTATACCCGCTATTAATCCTCCCCCACCGACCGGTATTATGATCATGTCCGTCTCTGGAAGATCGGAAAGAATCTCGAGTGCTATGGTTCCCTGCCCGGCAATCACCTCCTCATCATCGTACGGGTGGATAAAGATCTGCCCTTGAGATGCGATCTCCTGTGCTCTCCCGATACTCTCCTCTAACGTCTGACCATGAATAATCACCCGAGCCCCATAACCTCTGGTCGCTTCCTGCTTTGAGAGGGAAGACCATTCCGGCATTACGATAGTAGCGGGAATGCCTGCAGAATGTGCTGCAACCGCAACACCCTGTGCGTGATTCCCTGCTGAAGCAGCGATAACCCCCTGTTCCCTGATTGTATTGATATGAGAAAGAATCTTATTGGTTGCCCCTCGCACCTTGAACGATCCCGCTTTCTGAAGTGTTTCGAGCTTAAGGTAGACATTCGCCCCGGTTATCTCAGAAATTGTCGGAGAGTACACGAGTGGAGTGTGGATTATGTGCGGAGAAATCCGAATTTCAGCTGCCTTGATATCTGCAAGCGAGACCATAAATGAAAAAGGTATCCGGGAGGTTATGAGGGTTACGTCTAAAAAAATGATTCAGGGCTCCTCACTATCAAACAATCTCAGTAAAACCCGCCCTCCTAAGAAAAGAATTCTCTTGATAGTAAGGTAAAGAAAAAAGAATAGATGGGCATTAGCGTGCAGTTCGTTTCTTGATCATCTCAAGCGCTTCGAACGCTTCACGTCTCACGGCTACATTTTCATCGGTGAGAAGGCTGGTCAGGTGATCTACCGCTTTCTGGTCGCCGATCTCGCCCAGCAGCAGCGCCGCACGCTTCCGTACATCGCTCTGGTCGTCTTTTAATACCATGATGAGTGGTGTAGTCGCAGGCTGCCCGAGCATCCAGAGAGCCTCCATAGCGCTGGTCCTCCCCATGGCATCACCCGTGCGGAAAACCTGCATGAGCGGTGCAATAGCAGGAACTCCAAGAGCCGCGAGTGCTTTTACGACTTCAATACGGACTGATCGATCGGGGTCATTGAGTGCCTCCATGATAGGAGGGATTGCTCGTGTGTTCCCTATCTGCCCGAGCACTTCTACAGAACCCTTGCGGATACCCGGGTTCTGATCCCCGAGCGCTTTGATCAAAGTATCTACCGCGGGCTCGCCAATAGTTACGAGAGCAAGTGTTGCCCTGTGGCAGATATCTTCATTTGGATCGATGAGTGCACGGATAAGTGGTTCTATTGATGACTCTCCGAGAGAACAGAGTGTTGCCATTGCAGCCATTCGGACGGGTTCTTTTACATCATTGAGTGTTTCGATAAGTGGTCCGATTGCCCGTGGGTTTCCGATGCGGCCGAGAGCAACTGCACTCTCGTATCTGACCATGGCGTCGGGGTCTTTGAGAGATTCAATGAGCTGGGGTACAGCCCGTGTCTCACCCATGATCCCGAGTGCCTGAACAGATCCTCGCCGGATAAACGGGTGATTATATTTCAACCCCTGAATTAAAGCACCCACAGATGGTTCGCCGATCAATTGAAGCGCACGAATGATTTCCTGCCGAACATCTTCACCTGGCTCGTGCAGTGCCTCAATCAATGGTCCAACAGCAGGAGCGCCAATCTTTCCCAGCGTATCTGCGGAGCCGCGTCGGATGATCCAGTATTCATCCTTGAGTCCACGGATGAGCGGTTCTATGAATGGCTCGCCAAGATCCCCAACCGATCTAACTGCATTCCACCGGGTATCAAGATCGCCTTCACTCAGTGCTGTGAGAAAGCTTTCGTAGCGCACCGTTTGTGTACGTAGCTGTGCTTCCTCCTTCTCCTTTTTCCCCCCTTCCTCCCCCGTTCCTGACTTAAACATATTGAGGAATTTCTTTGTAATGCCCATGTACGATCTCCGAACGAGTATTAGTATAAAATCCTTCAAATAGGTATCGGATACCTGTGACAGGTTTTAATCCCCTTTGGGATAATTTAACCGGTTTTTTTTATCGATCTATGGAATAATTCAGCACTTCCCCTGAGATTGAGGTTATGAACTCTTTACAGTAATAATCAGAATGCACTGACTTGTTTGGAGTAAATAAGGCAGGCGATTTACTGGTGTTTGGCCATTGCATGTGATATTCCCGAGGATAATTTCAGAAAAGAGAATGGGATAGTACTACCCGATGCATTTTTTGATTACGAGGTGAAACCAACGGTGAATTGTGTTGTACCGGATGTCGTTTTTGGGATATCATACACATTCATCGTATAATAACCGGCAGGCATAGAGCTTTCAAGATTATATTTAAAATTCCATGTTTTATCGGCCAAACAAGATAGCGAACCCAATTCAACCCCGCTGGAGTACCTTCCAGGTCCATATAATACGAGCAAAATATTTTGAGCACCCGTTGTGCATTGGCCCGAAAATGTTATAGTCTCACCTGGTGCAGCTGCGTAAGAACTCGCCGCAATGGATACCACCCCCCCGCCGACAACTGAAAATTCATCCCTGCTGGAGGTAGTTTTTTTCGAATCCTCCACTACCATGGTGTATGAACCTGACTGGATAGAAAATCCCGGATTCCAGGTATAACTCCATGAACCAACAGAATTTACGTTTGGTTTGTCAAGAAGCACCCCATAATAGTAATATCCTGGCCCGTAAAGTGTCAATAAAACACTATCAGAGCCAGAACTCGTCCCTGAAAACAGAATGGAGTCTCCAATAATCATTATGTCCTTGCTCGCCTGGACAGTAACTTTGGATGGCAAAGGTATGGTTAGTGGAGTTTTGTCCTGAGGCACCAGAATATCGGGATTCCGTGTCAATGCAGCATAATAGTGAGACGTACCTGACGATACCAAAATGGGTGTTGACCAACTTTGATACCCGGGATAACGGTATTCAAGGGTATGATTTCCTGGTTCCACACTGGTAAGAGTGCTTGGTGTACTACCCTGATATTGACTGTCAAGGTACACTTGAGCGCCGGAAGGTGATGATGTAAGTTGAAGAGTGCCTTTCTCCTGACTTGATATGCATCCGGATAGTAACACCCAACAAATAAGGATTGAAATAACAATCTTCCCGTCCATTGTAACGTTCATTTCTCCCACGATAACCGTTATTGCGCAGCATTATATAGGTTTGCAAAAAAATTGTCCTGCAAAAACATCTGGATAGTCGCTCAACAGCCTCTTGTAAGGCGGAGAATTTCCTGAGCGAGTGCGACACTCTTTTCCTCATCGATCATAAGCGTGTCAAACCTGACAGAATTGCTAACCTCTATCGGATCCCTTATATCCTGGACGAAGATGTCGGTGATCCCTTCGTAGCAGTTTAATGTCCCCATGGAGCTGGATTCGAATCCTGCTGCCCGCATGAGAGCACCAGCAGGGCCGCTGATTGGGGTATTACCAATGAACGGACTTACTGCAATCACTAATTTATCATTCAGGGCTGTTTTTATTCCCTCACATGCAAGAATCGGGGAAATACTGGTGATTGGATTGGACGGCCCGATCACCACAGCATCGCTTGCTTCAATTACTGCGAGACCCTCCTCGGTTGCCATTGGAGGTTCATTAAAACTTCTCACCACCTGCTCTATTTCGATCTTTCCTTTTGCCCGTACCCAGTATTCCTGGAAGTGAATCAGGCCGAGATCTGTTTTTACCTGTGTTGTTACTTCGGTATCCGTCATCGGGAGCACATTCTCCCGGACGCCGAACCGGTCGCAGAGAATTTTTGTAGCATTGGTCAGTCGCATCCCGTTTCTCATCATCTCGCCGCGGGCAATCTGCACTGCACGGTCCTTATCACCGATTGCGATGAACTCATCAATACCCAGACGTGCAATCTCTTCATGGGTGGTGAAAGAATCGCTCCTGATTCCCCACCATGTGTCGGTATTGAGGATACCGGCAAACAAGTACATAACCGTGTCAAGATCCGGTGAAAGATGATTTCCCGATATCCAGATGTCCTCGGCAGTATTGACGATGACAGAAATTTCATGCCGGTCCATCACCTTCTGCATGCCCCGCAGGAGCTTCGGGGTGCCTGTCCCGCCCGAAAGGAACGTAATCATTACTCAATACTTTTATGCCTTGTATATGAAGATTCTTTTAGTGAATTCATGAAGATAATAAAAGACCCGGTCCATGGCTATGTTGAAGTGGAGGATTTTGCATTAGCCCTGCTGGATTCTCCAGCGCTCCAGCGCCTCCGCTACATTAAACAACTCGGTTTTTCGTATCTTGTGTATCCAGGTGCCAATCATACGCGGTTTGAACACTCGCTCGGCACCATGTTTCTTGCAGATGTGGCCTCGCGCCGATTCGGGCTTTCTGAAAATGAGCATACACTGGTTGTCGCTGCAGCACTTCTCCATGACATCGGGCACGGGCCCTTCTCCCATGCGAGCGAACCGCTTATGGAGAAATTCCTGCATCGTACCCACGATGATATTGATATGATTGTTGAGGAACAGGTGGGCAGTTTGCTCCGTGCATGGGGAATTGATCCCGAAGAACTATGCGCCGTTGTGAAAGGAAAGCATTCATTGTCCCAAATAATTCACGGCGATCTGGATGTGGACCGGATGGATTACCTTCTTCGGGATGCCTATTATACCGGTGCACCCTACGGGTCCGTCGATGCGCAGCGCCTCATACGGCACCTGATCCGGACCAGCGAAGGCACAGTACTTGATGAGAATGGGGTGAATGCGGCAGAATCGCTGCTTATTGCCCGAACGCTCATGCGGCCGACCGTGTATTTTCATCATGTGAGCCGGATTGGAGAGAGCATGTTCCAGCTGGCAGTACTGGAACATCTCGAAGGGGCAAAAAAAGAGGCTTCTCAACGCCTCTTTCAGATGGATGACGCGAGCTGTATACATGCATTGCATACCTCAGAAAATCCTGTTGCCCGGGATCTTGCCCTCCGGCTCTATGAGCGCCGGCTCTATAAACGGGCAATCTACGCGGGTAGCGATCGTGTTAGTACACCGCTCTTTGAACAGGGAGTACCTATAGAAAAATGCCGGGAATTCGCGGCAAAGATCGCATCGAATGCCGGCCTCCTGCCGCATGAGGTTCTGGTAGATATACCCTCGACTCCCCGTGAGATGTCGCTTGGAGTACTGGTGAAGAACCGGCATACGGTTGTTGGTTTTAACGAGATCTCCCCCCGTATCAGAACCCTCAATACAACGCGACGCGAACAGTGGCGCCTCGGGGTGTATACACTTCCTGAACACAGGGATTTGATTGCCGAAGTGGGCTGCGAGGTTCTGCACATAAAAAAACCGACACGACAGGATACACTGTTTTAACGGATTTCTGGTGAAGGTTCTCATTCACGATTTGCATCAGAAATAATCTTCCCGTTTCTCATGTAAATGATACGGTCAAATTTTTTCCCCCATTCCTCATTGAAACCATCACGATTGTGTGTAAAAACTCTTTGTTCAGCTTCCTGATTAAGTTCGGGAATAATGTTAGAATAAATTAGCACAGGGTTCATCTGCAAGGAGAATTGAGGGTTGATTGACACGTGCCCGGGCAAAAGCGACATCGGGATGGTGTATACAATGGATTCCTGAAGCACATAGATAAAAAATATTATATTACCATCTCCCAACACTCACCCATATGAAAAGTAGTGCATTCATCTTTCTTACGCTGATATTTGCGGGAGCAATCAGTGCAGGATGTATCCAGGGCCTGACCGCCACTCCGGCACCTACTCCTGTACAAACCTCAGAAGTAACCCCAACCCCAACGATTCCCCTTCCACAACCCTCGTTTTCGATGGGTGATCATTACCTGAAGAAGACGTACGTCTTCCAGAGTGAGAAGCAAATTTATACAGAAGAGATCCGGGTGGACACTGCCTCGTGGGGGATAGGGTTTGATGTGCTTCCGCTCACTGACAACGTTATTTATAGCTGGTTCGAGATGAATGTCACCAATACTGATACAGGGCAGACAGATACTTACGGCTACGGTCGTACCAATGGTTTTGAGCTCAGGCACCTAATACCCATGTATACTACCGGACCGTACAAAATCGAGATGAGAGGCAATCGTGTCAAAGTGGATGTCGCTGTGGCAAAGAGGAACCCCTGAATTTTGAGGTGAATGCAATGATAGAAGACTGGATTGTAGTGATATGTGGTGTGGTGGCAATTGTTGTAGTCATGACCGTTACGCTGTTGAAACTTCGCAGTACTGAGCTCAGGATGCATGAAAGCACCTACAAACTCAAGGTGTATACGGATCTGTTGAATGCGATTACCGAGCTGAACCTTGCCACCGGTGATCCTTACAAGATGGACATCGCAAAAAAGAATCTCGCCATAACGCTCAACCGCTTGAACCTCGTGGGAAGTTCCGGTGTGCTCAAGAGCACAAGCGATCTTTTAGACTTTTTAAATGAACACAAGGACAAGGATTATGATACCCTCCGCCTTCACAATATTCTCAATACTCTCGTAATCGAAGCGCGCCGGGATCTTAACCCGACACATGCACGCCGCGTGGAGGAAGCGCATGTGCGGTACCGCTTCTACGCGCCACCAAAAACAAAATGATTTTTTGTATTTTTTTCTAGCATTCCGGCATAAACTCTTTTTATCCTGAATCAGACATTGGTATCACAGGAGAGCGCGAGGATACGATGGAAAAAGAGTTTGTTATCGGAGTGACTGGTGCGAGCGGGGTGTGCTATGCCCGACGTCTGCTCGAGGTGCTCTGCAGGGATGCGAAGGTGCATATCATCGTTTCGGATGTTGCGCAGCAGATTGCCGCCCACGAAGGGGTTTCCTTTGAAGGGTTCAATGCAACCTACCATGCGATTAACAAGATTGCCGCACCGATCGCGAGCGGATCCCACCGGTTTGACGGGATGGTAGTAATTCCCTGCAGCGCAAAGACACTTGCAGCAATTGCGATGGGGTATGCAGACAACCTGATCACCCGGACCGCTGATGTCTGCCTCAAGGAGCACCGTACCTGTATTCTTGTCACACGGGAGACTCCGCTCTCAAAGATCCACCTGAGGAACATGCTCGCCGCAGAGGATGCCGGGGCGACGATTATGCCAGCCAGCCCCGGTTTTTACCACAATCCGGAAACGATAGATGATCTGGTTGACATGGTTGTCGCCCGCGTGCTCGATCATCTCGAGGTGGAACATACTCTTGTAAAGCGCTGGAGCGGTTACGATGCGTGACTTCATAGAGAAAATGCGGGAGCACGGGCTCGTTATTGATGTAGAAGAGCCTGTTTCTGCTGACATGCAGGCGCCAAAGATGGCGGCCTCAACAGATAAACTCCTGTTTTTCCATAAGATAGAAGGAGCCCGCGCAGTCATGAACCTTACCGCGAGCCGTCGCGCTCTCTCCCTTGCTCTTGGTATTGAAGAGAAGAAGATGGTAAAAACACTTGCCGATGCGAAATTTGATGGAAGGGTAAAAACGGCAGGCACGCTCACGATGAAAAACCCAGATCTCTCCAAAATTCCCATTATGCATCATTTTCCTAAGGATGCCGGGAAGTATCTTACCTCGGGAATTGTCTTCTCACGGTTTGAGGGTGTGGAGAATGCCTCAATCCACCGGATGCAGGTGCTGGACAATCACCGGGTGGCCGCACGGCTTGTTGAGGGCAGGCACACGCATGTGATGCTGGGAAAAGCATTGGCAAAGGGCGAGAAACTCCCCATTGCGGTGACCATTGGGACACATCCTGCTGTAACATTTGCCAGCTGCACCCGTGTTCCCCTTGGTATGGAACTTGGTTTTGCAGCCGAACTTCTGGGAGGTGAAATTACCGTCAGGCAGTGCAGTAATGGTGTGCTTGTCCCGGATGCCGAGATCGTCTTAGAGGGATACATCGGGGGGGAAGTCACTGAGGAGGGGCCCTTTGTTGACATTACCGGAACCTATGATCCCGTGCGACGACAACCGGTGATTGAATTTACCGGTATGCACCTCAAACCAGACTTTATCTATCACGGTATTCTGCCTGGTGGCGATGAACATAAAATGCTGATGGGTGCACCCTATGAACCGAAAATTTATCGTGCGGTTGCCGGAGTGACTGAAGTGAAGAACGTCGTGCTGACCAAAGGCGGTTGCGGCTATCTTCACGCGGTTATCCAGATTAAAAAAAGTACTCAAGGCGATGCAAAAAATGCGATTATGGCTGCATTTGCCGCTCACACATCCTTAAAACATGTTGTTATCGTAGACGAGGATATCGATCCCTGTGATCCCCTTGACGTAGAGTATGCGATTGCAACCCGCGTGAGCGGTGACCGGGATGTCATGGTAATCACTGGTGTTCGGGGTTCGTCGCTTGATCCCTGCCAGCTCGAGGATGGGACCAATGTGAAAGTCGGGGTCGATGCGACAATGGTGCTTGGACGCGAGGATGACTTTTTGCGTGCGACCTGGTGAACCAGATGTATCTTGATCCTGAAGACGAGGAGATCCTTGCCGGTGAGAAGGGCGAGACCCGTCAGAAGATGCTGGAACTTCTCGTAGCTCTCGGGAAGGTCTTTGGTGCTGAACGTCTTGTCCGGATCAGAAGTGCACAGGTCAGCGGGGCATCGTACAAAACAATCGGTGAATACGGGCTTGCATGGCTTTCGAGTCTTGATGCCCGTGCAGTTGTTCCGGCAGTATTGAACCCCATTGGCATGCCGCGTGGACGCTGGCAGGAGATGGGTATCGAACCAGCGTTTGCAGAACGACAGCAGGCTGTGATCGCGGAATATGAACGGCTCGGGGTGAACCTTGATTGCACCTGTACCCCGTATTACCTGCATGAAACCTGCTTTGGCGATCATCTTGCATGGTCGGAATCCTCAGCGGTCAGCTACGCTAACTCGGTCATCGGGGCACGGACAAACCGGGAGGGGGGACCGGGTGCGCTTGCTGCAGCCCTGGTTGGAAAAACCCCCTGTTATGGGTTACATCTTGATAAAAACCGTCAACCCAATGTGATCATTGACGTAAAATCCGATGAAAAAGACTGGGGCATTGCCCGTTACGGTGCGCTTGGCTATTATTCCGGGAAACTGGTGGGAAATAAAATACCGTATTTTCGGGGAATTACTCCCAATCATGACCAGCTGAAAGCCCTCGGTGCTGCAATGGCGGCAACCGGGGCGGTGGCTCTCTATCATGTCAAAGATGTAACCCCGGAGGCCAAGAAAAACCAGTTCACTATTTCAGGTCTTGAGATCATCAGTATTGAACCCGCCGAGATCGACCGGCTCTTTACCGACATTCCCGTCGACGCAGTTGCTGTTGGCTGCCCGCACTGCTCGCCCGCTGAACTTGTCGATATCGCCCGGCTCCTGAAAGGGAAAACGGTCAAAAAACCTCTCTATGTCTTTGCCGCACAGGGAGTCATTGACAACAATAGTATGACCGTCAATGCTATTGAGAAAAGTGGTGCCCGGGTCTTTTCCGACACCTGTATGGTGGTCTCACCAGTGATGGAACAATACCCGGCAATTATGGTAAACAGCGGGAAAGCGCTTGCCTATGTGCCGGATATGTGCGGTGCGGTTGCCCGGATTGGCTCGATTGAAGAGTGCGTGGCAGTAGCAACATCGTAATCGCTGGTATCTTGTTCCAGACCCTTTTCGTACACTATCGTTCAGGTAAGGCACGATACGATTAAAATTAAAAAGGGGTTATTTATCACTTGAGAGAGAGCAGAATTTTTTTTATCTCCGTGACTGCAGCCGGTTCCGGGTTCTTTCCCGGGCCGACCCCCTCTCCATATGAAAGGATTTTCACGACATCATTTTTTGTCATACTGCCAAAGGCTACATCAGCCCAAATCTTCTGATCAATGACATTCCAGGTGCATTGCAACAGGTGCCCGAGAAGATCGATATCTTCCCTTGTAAATGAGCTCCAGTCAGTGCCAACGCCATGTTTTATTTTTTTTATTGCCTCTTCCACTCTCTTTTCACGGTGCACATGGTACAGCCGTCTTCCCACTTCTTTCTGCGATACATCCGGCATGGTGTTCTCCTCCACATTCTCGTTTGGGGATGATGAATCAATCCCATTCCCTGTCTATATACTTTGTGGCGAACAATACTGCACGTGGGCTCCATTACCGATCATATAAAAAAAATCACCTTGACTAAGGCAGGGATACGGGAAAACAATATTAACCAGTAACGGAATATTTCCCACAAATCATAACCTATGTACGGAACCACTGATGATACTCTGGGAAGAAGGCTATTTCAGATCCAGAAGGAAAAAGCAATCGAAGATGCTTTAGAGAAAATACGGCACAGGATGGGAACCGAATGGAATTCGGTTTCTTCGTCCGATTCCGAAGTACTTAAAGAGATCCTCGGTGAAGTCTGGACATCTATCGACCGACATCGATGGGGGACCTATAGCTTCTCAAAATTATCAAAAAATGATATCAATTCACTGATAACAATCGGAAAAGAAGTAAAAGCCAAACCCCCCCTGACCAATGATTTGCTAAAGTCGCTTGATAATATATTAAATAGAACAATATAATTCACATTATTGATATTTTTCTTGTACAGCCAATAATTTGTCATGATTCTACACGATACTTTTATCGTGGATGACCCTGTTAGGTTACTATCATTGAGGAGGTATATAAAAAATGGTTGGTTGGGAGGTCCCTATCGGGGCAGCAATTGCCTTTTCAGCAGGTGCGTTAGCAACAGGGTGGGCTCAATCACGGATTGGTGCAGCCGGAGCAGGAGCGATTGCAGAAAAGCCTGAAACGGCAGGATCAATCATCATTATCGAAGCAATCCCGGAAACACTGGTCATCCTTGGGTTTGTGATTGCATCGATGATTATCCTGATGGTAAAATAATCTCGACAGTAACAGCGCAGTGTTTACATCGCGTTCCCACGTACAACAACTTTTCTCCGGGCTCCCGAACCGGGAATAAACGGGAGCATTCTGAAAGTACCATCTGGTGATTGAGGAGCCTTTTAAAGAATAAGCGGTGAAGCCATGGCATATGAAAACCTGTTAAAATCTGTTGAGGAGAGCGCGCAGGAAAAAGAGCGCGAGCTCAGAGAAAAAGCATGCAGTGCAGTTCAGTTAATTTCTGAAGATGCAAAGAATCAGGTAACTGTAATACAGCAGTCACTTCTGGCAGAGGCAAAAAAGGCTGCCACAATTGAGAAAAACAAACTCATCTACCTCACCAAAGGTGAGAATAAGGAAAAACTGATCAAAACAAAAGAAGCGATCTTTTCAACAGCATTTGTGGACGCGGAACAGCGCCTGTCGCACGTGCGAAAGGACCCGAAGTATCCGGATATCTTAAAAAGTCTGACCAGAGAAGCAGTCGGAGCGTTGGGAGGAGAGACGTTCCGTATCCATATTGACAAACGCGATGAGAAGATCATAAAAAAGATACTGTCCGAATTAAATTTGTCAGGAGAAGTCATTGCGGATCTCCAGTGTGCAGGGGGTCTCGTTGTCAATACACAGAATGAATCCGTAAAAATTTCAAATACCCTTGAATCACGGCTGGAGCGGGTAAAAGAACAAAAAAAACTTGAAATCTATACAGTCCTGTACGGTGATTGACATGGATTACGGGTATGTGAATGCACGAATCCGCGGAATGAAAAGCCGTCTGCTGGACCGTCACACACTCGAAGACTTGATTTTTCAACCCGATCTTGATTCTCTTATTTCTGATCTTGAAAAAACACCGTATAAAGAGGATATTATAGAGGCAAAAGTTCTGTACCAGGGTGTCCTCTGCATTGAATATGCATTGAGAAAAAATTTTATCAGAACATTCCAAAAAATCCTCGAATTCGTCAGGGAAAGCGAAGCAGAACGGTATATCAGGATATTCCTGCACCGCTGGGATATCCAGAATATAAAAACCATTCTCCGTGGGAAAAATATCCACGTAACCAATGAAGAAATTCTCGACTGTCTTGTACCCGCCGGGGAACTTGACGAGGTGACACTCAACGAACTTGTCAGGCAGCCGGATGTCAGAGCAGTCATCGATTTGCTTGCAACCTGGGGAATCGGGTATGCAAAACCCTTAACGGAAAAATTTCCTGAGTATTTTGAAAAAAGCGATCTTGCCCTACTCGAATGCGCACTTGATAAATATTATTATAAGGAAGCCCTGGAATCGGTAAAAATCACGTCTTACAACACTATGCTGATCCGTGCTATCCTTGCGACAGAGATCGATGTTGTAAACCTCAGGACCATTTTACGCCTGATCCGCGACCACGTCGATAGTGCAGAAGCACAGGAATTTCTGATTGAAGGAGGTAAGGAGCTCACACCGAAAATATTGAATCAATTTATTGCCCTGCATTCGATTGAAGAGGTCATCAAAGAACTGGAAAAAACCCCCTACCGGTTCCTTGCAGATGTTCCAGAAATCGCCATAAAAACACAAAAAATTTCCGTCATGGAAAAGCAACTGGAAAAATTCCTGATTAGAAAAGGAGTGAGTGCATTTTCAGGTGATCCCCTGAGTGTTGCCTCAGTTATCGGATATTTCTGGGCAAAATATAACGAAGTAACCAATATCCGGATTATTTCACGGTGCAAAACGGTAGATCTCCCGGATGAACAGCTCAAAGAGGAACTGGTGTATGTTTAAATTTGTCATCGTAACGGATAGCGATCGGGCTTCAGGGTTCCGGCTGGCGGGAGTAGAGGTGCTGGAAGCGGGCAGTCCGGAAGAAGCGAAAAAAGTAATTTCTCCCCTGTTGTACAAAGACGATATCGGGATCGTCGCGGTAAATGAGGAGTTCATGCTCACCCTCGATGAGAAACTGATGACTCGCATCGAAAAACTGGCCCGCCCGCTCATCATCCCCATTCCTTCGAAATCAAAGGAACTCGACAGGAGATCGTATATCGAACGACTCTTACGAAAGGCAATTGGTTACAACATCGTTTTGAGGAGGTGAAGGTATGATTTCTGGAACAATCTCGAGAATTTCCGGTCCTGTTATCATCGCCCGCGGCATGAACGGGTCAAAAATGTATGATGTGGTCAAAGTCGGGGATGAAGCGTTGAGAGGGGAGATTATACGTCTGGAAGGAAACAATGCGGTTATCCAGGTTTATGAAGATACGACCGGACTAACCCTTGGCGAAAAAGTAGAGAACACGGAGACCCCCCTCTCCGTTGAACTCGGCCCCGGTCTTCTCGCCTCCATTTATGATGGTGTCCAGCGCCCGCTTCCGGTACTCCTTGAAAAATGCGGGAATTTTATCGAACGGGGGATTTCAGCGCCCGGGCTTGACCGTCAGAAGAAATGGGAGTTCTCTGCATCGGTAAAAAAAGGCGACTCCGTTGCAGAAGGTGATGTGATCGGGATTGTCAGGGAATTCCATTTTGAGCACAGGATCCTTGTTCCTCATAAAATCTCTGGCACGGTGACCACTATTAAAACCGGTTCGTTTACGGTTGAAGAGATCATGTGCGTCCTGGATGACAAGATCCCGTTGTCCATGATGCAGGTCTGGCCGGTCAGGATCCCGCGACCGATACAAAAAAAGCTGGATCCCATACTGCCGCTTATCACCGGCCAGAGAGTGTTTGATTGCATCTTCCCTGTCACAAAAGGTGGTACAGCCATGATTCCGGGCGGTTTTGGGACGGGAAAGACGGTCTCAGAACAGACACTTGCCAAGTGGTCTGACACGCAGATTGTGGTATATATCGGGTGTGGGGAACGCGGGAACGAGATGACGGATGTCCTTGCCGAATTCCCTGAACTTATCGATCCTCGGACAAATCTCCCGCTTATCGAACGGACGATCCTTATCGCAAACACCTCTAATATGCCGGTTGCTGCACGGGAGGCATCAATTTATACCGGGATTACTATCGCAGAGTATTTCCGGGACATGGGGTACGATGTTGCGCTGATGGCAGATTCAACTTCCCGGTGGGGTGAGGCACTGCGCGAAGTATCCGGACGACTGGAAGAGATGCCCGGCGAGGAGGGATATCCTGCCTACCTCGCCACACGGCTTTCCGCTTTTTATGAACGCGCCGGCAGGGTCGTGTGCGTCGGTGCAGGAGAACGAACGGGTTCTGTTACTATTGTCGGGGCAGTGTCGCCCCCGGGGGGAGACTTCTCTGAGCCCATCACCCAGAACACCTTGCGGGTTGTCGGGACATTCTGGGCGCTGGATACCAACCTTGCCTACCGCAGGCATTTTCCCTCGGTCAACTGGATTAAAAGTTACTCCTTGTACCTTGACACAATCGGGGATTGGTATGTCGAGCATGTAGCAAAAGACTGGCGGGAGCTCAGGGAAAAGACCATGTACCTGTTACAAAAGGAAGTCGAACTCCAGGAAATCGTCCAGCTGGTTGGCCCGGATGCGCTGCCTGAGAGCGAAAAGGCAATTCTTGAAGTAACGAGGATGATACGTGAGGACTTCCTCCAGCAGAGCGCCTATAGCGACACCGATTCGTTCTGCCCCATGGAAAAGCAGTATCTCATGCTCAAAGTGATCATGACCTACTATGAACAGGTAAATGAGGTGATGAACCGGGGGATCTCGTTAAAACAAATTCAGACACTTCCCCTCAAAACAAACATAGGGCGGATGAAGGACATCCAGGATCTTGAAAGCATCAGGAACATGATTGATGGTATCAGCCGGGAGCTCGCATCGCTCGAGGTGGAAAAATGAAGCAGGCATCTCTTCTCACCAAAGATTACCAGACAATAAATTATGTATCAGGTCCCCTGATCTTTGTCAGCAATGTTAAAGGGGCCTCATTTGGGGAGATTGTCAGGATTTTTCTCAAGGACGGCGATGAACGGACAGGACAGGTTCTTGACATCTCCGAGGAAATGGCCATCATCCAGGTATTTGAGGGTACACGGGGAATTGACACGCAGGCAACGAAGGTCAGATTCACCGGCGAACCCGCCCGGATCAATGTGTCCCTCGATATGCTGGGCCGTGTGTTCAATGGTGTCGGAAAGGCTCGTGACGGAGGCCCGGATATTATACCGGAATCTGTTCTTGATATCGCCGGAACTCCCATTAATCCCTCAGCCCGGGATAAACCTGCAGATTTCATCCAGACCGGTATGTCCACGATAGACGGTCTGAATACCCTTGTACGTGGTCAGAAGCTGCCCATCTTCTCTGGTTCCGGTCTGCCCGCCAGCAAACTTGCCGCACAGATTGCCCGGCAGGCAAAAGTCCTTGGCGAGGGCGAACAGTTTGCGGTCGTTTTTGTGGCTATGGGAATCACCCATAAGGAAGCATCTTTCTTTATTAAGGATTTTGAAAGCACCGGCGCGTTGGAACGCGTGGTATTTTTCATGAACCTGGCAGATGATCCAACCGTTGAACGTCTGGCAGCTCCTCGTTGCGGGCTCACGGTTGCCGAATTCCTGGCGTTCACCCACAACCTTCACGTATTGGTGATCCTGACTGACATGATCAATTACTGCGAAGCCCTCCGTGAGATCTCCACAGCCCGTGAGGAGGTACCTGGCAGGAGGGGGTATCCTGGTTACATGTACACCGATCTTTCGTCTATTTATGAGCGGGCCGGCAGGCTGAAAGGAAAAACCGGCTCTATCACCCAGATCCCAATCCTTACGATGCCAGATGATGATATTACCCATCCGGTACCCGATCTGACAGGGTATATTACAGAAGGACAGATTGTACTCTCCCGCGACCTTTATCGCAGGGGTGCGGACCCGCCGGTTGATGCACTTCCCTGCCTTTCGAGGCTTATGAATCTTGGGATAGGTACGGGAAAAACCCGGGAGGACCACCGGGGTGTTGCTGACCAGCTGTATGCATCCTATGCTTATGGGAGAGATCTCCGCAGGCTTGTGGCTATCGTTGGGGAAGAAGCCCTCACGGAGATGGATAAAAAATACCTGAAGTTTGCAGATGAGATCGAGAAACGGTTTATCTCTCAGGGTGATGAAGAACGCTCCATTGAAAAAACCCTCTCCATTGCCTGGGACCTCTTTGCCATCCTCCCGGAAGACGAGCTCAAGCGGATTAAGCGCGAGTATATCAAAAAATATCACCCTGCGCATAAAGAGAAGGAAGGATAAACTATGGAGCAGGTAAAACCGACGAGAATGGAGCTGATGAAAAAAAAAGCCCAGATAAAACTTGCAGAACAGGGTCGGGATCTCCTGCGGGAAAAAATGGATGCGCTCATTCAGGAATTTTTTAAAATCTTAACTACCGTTTCAAACTCCAGAGAAGAGCTTGAGCAGGTTTCCCGTTCCGCGGATCTTGCTCTCCTGATTGCGCAAGCCGTTGATGACCCGGTTGCATTAAAATCAGCCTCCTTTGCTACCCGCAAATCTATCACTGTTGATATCAGCGGGAAAAACATCATGGGTGTACCTGTTCCGGTCATTGAGAAAAAACGCGTCTCAAAAAGCATGCTCGAGAGGGGATACGGTATCATATCAACAAGCAGCAGAATCGATGAGACTGCGGAACGATTTGAAGCTGAACTTGATCTTCTCATTCAGCTTGCTGAGACAGAAACTGCTATGAGGAGACTTGGTGCTGAAATCCAGAGGAACAGGCGCCGGGTGAATGCTCTTGAACAGATCCTGATACCTGAATTGAAAAATCAGGCAAAATATATCAAAAATGCAATTGAGGAGCGCGAGAGAGAGGATCTTTTCCGACTGAAGAAAGTAAAAACGATTATTGAAAGAAAGAAAAAAGCTGCAAAGAAAAAAACCCTGCAATCATAACCGAGCATCCAGCTATACAGGAGAGCGGGGTTCAATACTACTTGTAATCTCTTTTTTGAAAGGTTTGTACGCAATACCCCCGCCCTGATAAAATTTTGAGAAAAACTCCACAAGATGCAGTCGTACCGAATGAATTGAGGGGGAAAACATGGCAAGAACAATATTCAGCGCGTGCAGGAGGACAGCAATGAGAATCCCCAATGCCAGGATTTCCATCGCTTCGCCGAGTTTATTGGCCACAAAAGCAAGAATCACAGATGCCAGACCAATTGCCATCAGCCTGGAGTAGGACAGAATATTTCCCACAGCACTCATGATTTCCATGGGTCCCATAGCTCCGGCACCATAGATAATCAACACAAGTGCAACGATGACTATGATGATAACAGGGTAGAGCATCCATGCCGGAATCATCTCGAGAGCGAGGAAAATGATGGTGATGAGTCCTGAAAGTGCGAGCAGCATCCCCACCTTTTCTGACAGGTGTTTTTTGTTTTTCCGGGTAACTTCGTTGATAATCCCGATGATAAGACCCAAAAAGACATGGATAACCCCGATTCCGATGGCAAAAATAAGCATGGGTATTATTGCCTCCAGCCGGTTCCAGGTTATACCGAGGTAATGAACCGGGTGCAGCCAGGCCATCATCTCTCCGAAATCACCAAAAAATTCGCCGTAAATAAATCCGAAAATTATTGTCGCTAGTGCTGAGATTGTCAGGATATCTGCAAGGTTTCTTACAAACTCCATTGTCCCGAGCTTATTTTTTATAATCAGCGCGAAAGCAAGGATAACCAGTCCGTACCCTATGTCCCCTACCATTATACCAAAAAAAATGGGGAAAAAAATCGCAAGGAAGGGGGATGGGTCGATCTCCCTATACTTGGGAGGGCGGACCAGCTGCATGATGGACTCAAATGGCTTCACCCATCGGGGGTTATCATAAAAGGTGGGGGCTTTTTCCATCTCTTCAGCGGTCACACCCAGTTCCTGGATGACTACTGTGTCACCATATGCGTTTTTTACCGTCTCTTTTATTCGTTGCAGAAATTTTTTCGGGATCCATCCCATAACGACAAACGTGAATTCGGAATAGCCGAATTTATTGAACTCCTCGAGTTCCTCGCTGATATCCTCAAAGGTCTTTTTAAGTACTGCCAATTCCTGGTACCATGCAACGGAAAGCCTGGCAAGTTTTTCATCAATCACTGTTATCTCCTCAATTTTCTGGAGCTTATTTGTCTCAATGCCGGCAAACATCTCATAAAACGGCTTACCCATGTATTCCTGCGGGAGACGGACTTCGTTGACGTTAACCGAAAAAATAAATGAATGGACCTGTTGGGAAAAGCGCTTATGGAAGATCGTGAGGGTGGCGAGTGTCTCCTCATCGACTGAAGTCGAGGACATTTCAAACCGGTTACCCGTGATCTTCGCCATCTCCTCTCTGATGAGGATTAACACATCCTCAAACTGTTTCTGTATAAGAAGAATAGTCACTTCATAGTTTTCGAGAACGGGGATCTCCCGTTCCATAGGCTGGATTATATTGAGGACTTTTGCATACCTTTCCAGTGTAGTGATGGACAATTTCAGATCGCTTTTCTTTGTTGCAAGATCTTTTGTGACGTATTCGAGTTCATGGATTACTTCTTTTGCCTGCTGAATTATTTCATCCCTGTTTTTACCCTGCAATTCGTGGTCAATACGTGCCTGAGCTGATGCATCATTGGGGATTTTGGGAAGAGTAGCCAGGATCACGGAAATTTTGCTTAAAATTTCTGCGATTTCTACGGTTTTTCCCTTTTCAACCTTGGAGAGATGAATTTCCTCGGGAGAGATGCACTGGCTGACATCTTCAAGGTGGATAGTTGCCTCGTGATATAACAGGTCTACTACGTGATTGAACTCCTTTTTAGGCCCTATTACCTGGATTCTTTTCATCTTCTGGAGCATAACCCTCAACGAGTACTATCCGGACTATTCCATGGTCACATAACCTACGATTTTTTCCACCGCTGGCTGGAGATTCTTTTCCCCTTTTATTCGTGCCGCTTCTGTTTCAATAGCTGCCGCTTTTTTCATCCGTTCGATTTCGCTCTCAGTTTTTTGCTTATCCTTCCGGTAGAGGTCCTCAGCAGCGGCCTTTCCTGATCGCCCGGCATCACGTATTGTCCCCTCCCGTTCGCTTCTCGCAGCTGCGATTTGTGCATCTGTTTCGTGTTTTACCGTTTCGATCTTTTTGGAAAATTCCTGTTCTTTATCCCGTATCTGCTGCAGCAGAGTCTTCTCCTCTTCCATATATCCTCCGTTACAAACCGTGCTTGCGTTTCATGAGAGAAGTAACACCGTATTGTTCTTCGCATGGCGGTGGGGAATCCTTCTTTTCCTCCGGCTGCCCGTTTTTAAGGATACCTTTGGCTTTCAGGGCAGCCTGCTCAAGTCGCTCCCGGCATCGTCCAACGGCAGTGCACCGCAATGCATTGATCGTTTTTGTGATATCCTTTACCATAAAACCAAGACAAATACTTTTTTATATCAATTTGACTATACCGTATAAGTTGAATAAATAGTTTCCTGTGTGCCTATAAGGAAAAAGGATGGGACCACTGCCGGAGTTGACGGGGCTGAAACGATCGGGTGATTATCGGGTTTTTATAACAGCAAATTTTTTTTTAGTTCTTTCCCCAAAAAAGAGAGTCCGGATAACAATTGAATATTTTATGCCAGAGGCTATCGTAAAAATGTCACCCACTCTGAAGAAGGTGTTCAGGAGATGCCCAGGTACGTTGGCACAAAAAGGATTACAAAGTAGATCACCAAAAGGGCAAATCCGAGAGGCACACCGTATCTCGCCCATTCCTTACTGGTGATTCCCATTTTGCCCGCAGCGATGATATTGGGGATGTTTCCAGGGATCAGCATCCCCCCGGCGATCAAAAGCCCCATTAACGCGCTTTTTATCTGGATCAGGCTGAGCTGCGGCCCTATCTCTGCTGCCGCAAGGGTTGCATTATCCAGGACTGCCGATACAATATTCACCCAGTAAAGTCCCTCGGCAGGTATCTGGATAATAAATTCAAGGATAAGTGGCGCGAACCCTGCCCCGAGAAAGACCAGTGCCATAATGAACAGGTAAACTTTTCCTGCACGGATCACTACGTCACGGATGCTTTCACGGACAAGTTTGCACTCAAGTCCCTCTGTAGGGGTACCTTGCCGCTGTAAGAAAACTACCCCAAGAATTCCCATAGCAAGGACTCCCGGGATGACGTAGATCCCCAGCAGATCGAAAAGGAACCAGAATCCTGCATAGTAAGGTTCTCCGGATAGTTTTGAGATAGCGATGGTCGAAAGTGGCTCACCCAACGGTGTAAGTACAGCTCCAAGACCAATAGAAAAACAGGCGATCACCGTCACCCCAATCTTTTCCGGCCGTCCCAGAGGCAGGGCGCAAACAATCTCTACAAGAAGGATGGCGGCAAGGATGGCAGAAATGATGCTGGAAATAATCCCGAGACCGCAGATCAGGAAGAAGATAAGTGCTAAAAGAGGCACCCGGTTTACGAGGATCTGGATAGCACGTTGGATCTGCGCATGTGCAAAATAGATAATCAGACCTGCGATGAGAACCATCTGAACAATGCCAAAGGGAATTCCGGCAACGGTCGTAATCATGACCGGTGCAGTGAGTGCTTCAACAACGATAGCGGGTGTCCACCCGAATGTTTCCCCGTTCAGGGTTGCAAAGCTGGAAACGCTCAATGCAGCGATTCCGCAGATGAAGAGAAATACCTCAAGGTTCTCTTCAACTTTTTTGACTTTGAACGGGAGCACCAGTACAACAATGAATATGCACACGAGGAGGATGTTGACGATCATGAGTTGTTCCATAGGTACAAATCCTGTGCAAAGTGCCTGTTATGATTACTATTACTCCGCTGCTGATCTAAAAAACAGTGATCCTGTTTACGTAAATACCAAGTCGTGTTTATAATGTGCTTTTTGTTCAAGCGTTCAACGATTTCACCCTCGTTGTGCGACCGACACAATCCATTTATCTGTTGTATCGTTAAACTATCATCAGATGAAACTTTTCCCGCAACACTGC
>Ga0315275_10001080_pt1 | contig 23475 bp, 23 predicted proteins | sample YL17G03_0_MG_FD_205557 | JGI IMG/M metagenome (GOLD analysis project Ga0315275, IMG submission 205557) | Sediment microbial communities from Yellowstone Lake, YNP, Wyoming, USA - YL17G03_0 | ecosystem: Environmental > Aquatic > Freshwater > Lake > Sediment | place: USA: Wyoming | collected...
GCTTCCAACCTCTACCTTTATCATCCGGTTCATGTACTCGTCCGGTGAACCGAGTCCATAGATGCATGATACAGTCGCAACTATTATCACGTCGTCACGCGAGAGCAGAGCGCTGGTAGCGCTGTGTCTCATGAGGTCGATCTCCTCGTTGATAGAAGAGTCTTTTTCGATATACGTATCCGTACTCGGTATGTAAGCCTCCGGCTGGTAGTAATCGTAGTAGCTTACAAAGTACTCCACAGCGTTTCCCGGAAAGAAATCCCTGAACTCCGAATATAGCTGCGCCGCAAGTGTCTTGTTGGGCGCGAGCACGAGCGTAGGCCTCTGGATCTGTTCAACGACCTTGGCCATGGTGAAAGTCTTTCCCGATCCCGTTACGCCAAGCAGGACCTGGCAGCCCTCTTCGTCCTGAACGCCCTCGACCAGTCTCTCGATGGCGCCGGGCTGGTCTCCCTGCGGTATAAATCTTGTTTCCAGCTTGAAACCCGGCAAAGCGGACCTCCGCATACTTGTCTTGACATATCGAAAAAAATGGAATCCCGCCGTGCAGGACCCCCTGTTTCTAGATTCTAGCACTTGTCTTTTCCCTTCGCAGCATGAGAACAGCGCCATGGTTTGACCGTTCGATGTCGACATGCTACCTTTGAAACACAATGGACGATTCAAGGAACTGCTGGGAAATAAAGAAGTGCTCGGTAACACAGTACATGAACTGCAAGGCCTACCAGGAGAAAAAGCGGTGCTGGGAGGTCTCAAACCCTCGTGGTTCGAGAAGCATGCTGCTCTGTCTTCAGATGGGGTGTCCTGTTTACGATATGCATATGCAGGAGATCGACAGGGAGATCGAGTACAGGCTCCGGCTGATGTTCCCGTTCCTTTCAAGCATCGAGCAGGGACAGGGAGCGCCTCAGGGGTGAAGCTGCCGGGATTTCAGGCGCAATTCTTCCCAGACCTCGGCGACTATTGACCTCAACTGTTCGATATCTCCGTTGTTGTCGATGACTATGTCTGCGCTCTCAAGACGCTTCGCCTCCGGAACCTGCGATTCGATGCGGGCTCGTCCCTCCTCACCAGACATGCCCCTCTTATCCAGCATGCGGGAAAGGCGCACATCCTCATCCGCTGTCACAAGGATGATCAGGTCGAAGATACCTGATATGCCCACGTCCACGATTAACGCGGCGTCAACCACAATCCCGGGTACGTCCTGTATTTGAAGGTCACGCGCATACGTGTTTATCTCCCTGGAGATTGTTTTGAATATTTCTGGATGGATGATCGAGTTCAGCAACTTTCTCTTCTTGTCATCTTCGAAAACGATCCTGGAAAGGGCGAGGCGATTTATCGTTCCATTTTCATCGATTATCCCCCTGCCGAACGCCTCTATCAAAGCCTTATAAACTGACATACCCGGCAGTGTAACCTGCCGGGTAATCTCGTCTGCATCTATTACTCTCGCCCCAAGCCTGGCAAGCTCATCGGCGACCTCTGTCTTTCCGGAAGCGATACCCCCTGTAAGTCCCACGATAAGCAGTTTATCTGCAGCCGGGCCCCATATCTCGGTACGGTTCAACGAGACCCCCGACTATGTCTTCTGTCCCTTCCGCTTCATGTCCGCAAGTATGGATTCCAGCGAGCCGGGCTCCCCCGTCGGTCCTGCCTCTTCCTCTATTGCAGGTTCTTCATCCTCGACAGGTGAAGCAGGCGGGACTTCTTCGTCCTTCTTTTCTTCGACGGAGACCTCTTCCTCTGTTTCAGCTTCTACCGGGGTTGTCACTTCCTCCGCTTCTATTTCCGCCGGCGGCCCCTCTTCCTCGGTTTTTATTTCTTCTTCTACTCCCGCACTTGCTGCCTCTTCTCCCTTTTCTTCCTCGACGTCCGGTTCGACCTCATCCGGCTTGAATTCGGTCGAAGTGACCTCGGCCTCTATCTGTTCAACTTCCGCAGCTATCTCGGCCGCCTTTGAAGCGATCTCATCCGTTTCGGTGATTTCCTCTGTTCCTTCACCGGCTTCAGCAACTTTTAGCTGTGCCTCGAACTCTTGAGCCTCTACAAGCTGCGGCTCGGAGATTTCACCTTTCTCCCGCTCCTCGTACTCCTCGTCGCCCGGGCCCGTCAGCTGCTTTATGCTCAGGCTGATCCTGCGCCGGTCGAGGTCTATGTCTATGATTTTCGCCTCCACCTCGTCGCCGACAGACACCACTTCCTCAGGGAACTCGATATGCTCCCATGCCAGCTCCGAGATATGCACAAGGCCTTCCACCCCGGGGGCAAGTTCCACGAACGCCCCGAACGGCACGAGCTTTGTCACTTTGCCCTGGACCGTCGATCCTGCCGGCTTCTCCTTGCTCAGCTTCTCCCAGGGATCCTCCTGGGCCTTTTTCATACTGAGCGAGACTCTTTCCCTCTCGAGGTCAATATCCAGTATCTCGACCTGGACCTCGTCTCCTACCGAGAGTATCTCAGATGGGTGGTCAATATGGCTCCATGACAGCTCCGAGATATGAATCAGACCGTCAACCCCTCCCAGATCTACGAACGCGCCGAAATTGACGATGCTGCTTACCGACCCGCTCATCCTCGAGCCCTTATCCAGCTTGTCCAAGAACTCTTTGCGCTCGGTCGACTTCAATTTCTCCAGGAGGGCCCTCCGCGAAAGCACTACGTTGTTCCGGTTCTTGTCCAGCTCAATGATCTTCGCCTCGAGCTTCTGGCCCAGGAACTGGCTCAGATCCTTCACACGACGCATCTCCACGAGAGAGGCGGGGAGGAACCCACGCAGGCCGATGTCCAGGATAAGCCCACCCTTTACGACCTCGATCACCTCGCCTTCCACGATTCCATCCTGGGCCTTGACCTGCTCGATATTGCCCCAGGCTCTTTCGTACTGCGCCCTCTTTTTTGAGAGTATGAGCCGGCCTTCCTTGTCCTCCTTCTGGAGTACCAGCGCATCTATCCGCTCTCCCTCAGAAATGATCTCAGAGGGCTTGGCGTCATACCTGATTGAAAGCTCCCTCGCGGGTATCACCCCTTCGGACTTATACCCTATGTCCAGAAGCACCTCGTCTTTGTCTACCTTGACAACCGTGCCGGACACGATGTCGCCCTCGTTGAATATCTTTATGGTGCCATCATAATCAGGCACCTCTTGTCCTTCTTCGGGACTCAACCCAAGGCTGGCCAGTGACTCTCTTGCTGCTTCGTCGCTTACAATGTTCCCTTCCTCTACTACATCTTTCGTCTCTTCGGCCTCTTCTAGCATCACGAATTTCCCTCCAGTTGTTGACATGTACGGACTAATGAATAGCACATCCGTTATAGCGCCGCAAGTTGCAGCTGTATATATATGCTTCACGGAAAAGCTATCCACAGATGAATGGCAGTGCCAAATCCATGGTGGGCCGATGCTACTTGGCCTGCCCCCAGTTCTCGTATACTCCAATTTCCACGCTCAGCGGGACATTCAATTCGAAGGCACCGGACATCCGGCTCTTTACCAGCTCCACCAGCCTATCGACTTCAGCGGGTGCAACTTCGAACATGAGCTCATCATGCACCTGCAACGTCATACGACTTCTCATATCCTCCTCACGAAGAGCGGCCGCCACATCGATCATCGCCTTCTTCATAATGTCCGCAGCTGAACCCTGCAAGGGGGTGTTTATGGCGATCCTCTCCCCGAGTTCCCTCGCCTGACGGTTGTCGCTGGAAAGCTGCGGTATGTATCGCCTTCGCCCCAGCAGCGTCTCGGCGTACCCAAGCCTCGAAGCCTGTTCGATGCAATCCTCCCGGTACTTCCTTACCCCTTCATACCTCTCGAAATAAGTATCTATGAAGTCGGTGGCTCGCTCTAGGGATATGCCGAGCCTCGTGGACAGCCCGTAATATCCCATCCCGTAAACGACCCCGAAGTTTACCACCTTCGCCATACGGCGCTGCTCCTTGGTCACGTCGTCAGGATTTGCGTCGAAAATCTTCGCAGCCGTTTCCAAGTGTATGTCCGCGTCTTTCGCGAATGCATCAAGAAGGAGTTCATCTCCGGACATATGTGCCAGTACTCTAAGTTCGATCTGCGAATAATCGGCGACAAGTATCTTGTTATCTTCGTCACCTGGAACGAACGCGGCCCTTATCCTTCGCCCGAACTCGGTGCGAACCGGGATGTTCTGAAGGTTCGGGCGGCTCGACGAGATTCTCCCTGTCGCCGTTGCCATCTGGTTGAAGGAGCAGTGTACCCTCCCGGTTGCAGGACAGATCAGGGCGGGCAACACGTCCAGGTACGTCGATTTCAGTTTCGAGTGTTCTCGGTACTCCATGAGCTTCTTCGCGATCGGGTGTTCTTTACTCAGTGTTTCAAGTACCGATGAATCGGTCGAGTATCCCGTCTTGGTCTTTTTCAGGGGGGGTATCTCCATTTCCTCGAAAAGGATCTTGGCCAGCTGCTTCGGAGAGCCGATGTTGAACTCACTTCCCGCCAGCACATAGATCTCATGCTCGAGAACATCCATCGTCCCTTCTACTTCTTTCTTCATACCGTCGATGACACTCGTATCCAGCGCAACTCCCGTTGTTTCCATGTCCTTCAAAACGATCATCAGCAGCATCTCGACATTTTCGAAAAGCCCCGACATGCCGAGGTCGGCAAGTTTCTGTTCCATCCGCGGCTTGAGATGGAAAAGCTGGGCTGCCTCGGTGACGAGCCTTAGATCATCTTCATCGCCGCCCTCGGCCAGAAGTGAATCTTGTTCTTGAACCTTCTGTGTTTTCCCATCTATGTTGATGCTCTTACCGACGTTCTTCTCCCAGAGATCCCACAAGTAATAAGTTCCCAGCGAGGGGTTCTCCAGGTAGCCGGCAATCCCCGCATCGAAAGTAACATTCCTCAATTCCAATCCCGCCTTGTCTATGGCCTCGCAGGTCGGCTTGGAATCGTAAAAGGACTTCTTCACGGATGACCCCAGTATCTGCCTGATAGCTTGGACTGCGGGGCCGCCAGGAAACTCTCCCGCGAAGCCCGCCATGAGGACCTTGTCGGCAGTGGCGATAGCCAGTGCCTGGAGTTCGAGACTGCAGTACCCGTCGCCCTCGAGCCTCGACGTTACAGCTGCTGTTCCTCCTGACTCTACCTCTTCCACGAAAGACTCAACCTCGCCGCGATCATCGGCATGTACGATCGAGTACGCAAGCTCCGAGACGTCCGCAGATGAAAAGGAATCCGAAGGCCCGCCGAACATCTCAAGAAAACGCCGGGCAAGTGTTTGGAACTCGAGGGCCGACATGTAATCGAGTACCTCGTGCCTCTCCCACTCTCCGAACGTAATCTCGCCCGGGTCGAGTTCTATCGGGACCTCGGTATCTATAGTGGCAAGTTCCTTTGAGAGAATGGCGGTCTCACGGTTATCCTCCAGGGACTGTCTTGTTTTCGTACCGGATATCTCGTCAAGGTTCTCGTAAACCTTCTCGAGGGACCCGAACCGCCTGATGAGCTTGGACGCCCCCTTCTCTCCGATTCCCGGAACCCCGGGGATGTTGTCGGTGCTGTCGCCCTTCAGGCCTATGAAATCGGGTATCTTATCGGGAGCAATCCCGTATTTCCTTTCAACCGCCGCCGGGTCGAACGTCTCCGTCTCTGTTATTCCCTTTGCAGTCATCAAAATCCTGATGCCCCGATCGGCAAGCTGGAGGGTGTCCTTATCGCCGGTCACAATGACGGCCTCGTCACCTTTTGTTTTGACTCTCCTTGCCAGGGTTCCGAGTATGTCGTCCGCTTCAAATCCGGGTGCAGTGATAGATGGTATCCTCATTGCCTCGAGCAGACGGTCTATCATCTCCATCTGCGCTCTCAGCTCGTCAGGCATGGTCGGTCTCTGAGCTTTATACTCAGGATACTCCCTGGTCCGCTTCAATTCGCGTCGCGGTCCGTCGAAGGCCACCAAAACGGCGTCTGGATTCTCTTCCTCGACAACCTTCAGAAGCATGCTCGTGAACCCGTAGACCGCGTTTGTGGGTTGCCCCCCCCTTGTCGTCATCGTGTCCGGCAGGGCAAAAAAGGCCCTGTACGCCAAACTGTTCCCGTCCACGAGGATCACCTTGCGTTTTTTCATCGCGCTTCTTTCTTGTTTCTCATCGACCTGCCTTCATTATGACTTCCGCTTCGGCATACCAGAGGCTCATGGGGGCTTTCGTGAAGTTATTGTTATAATATCCCAAGAAAGTGCCGGAGTGGCGGAATAGGTAGACGCGCTGGTCTCAAACACCAGTGGGGCACAAACCCCGTGCCGGTTCGAGTCCGGCCTTCGGCACCATCAATGACAACGCGAACTTCTTTGAATTTAGAGCCTGGCGTTGTGTGTGGACCGGTTTCCGTTAACGTATTCCAATCCCTGCGCAGCGGGTTAAACCCCAGATCTAGGAAATGACCAGGCACTTCTACAAACCTTTTTACCCCTGTTCAAAGAAGCCCGGCTACTCTTTTTTCTTGCCCTTGGCCTGCACGTTCTCAGGGGTAATCGGCTTCACGACGTAAGCTGCAATGAGTCCTATGAATGGGATCAAGAAACCGAGCAGGAACCATTTTTGCATGCTCCGATTTTTGCGGCCGGCCACGGCGCCTGCCCAGGTTCCCATGATAATCGCCAGTAAAAGCCCACCAAACATTATGTAGGTCCAGGGGGTGGACCATTCAATCAACACAGATACGACTATCATGCTCGCCGCTACTGGCAGCATAGCACTCATAACAACCTCCGGGGAGGTACTTGACGCCTGTAAATAATATCAGCATATCTGATTCAATGAAATCCTTTTCCTATTTCATCTATCTGGATCTGATTGTGATCCTTCTCACGGAACGTCTTTGCCCGAGCCAGCCTAGCAGTGCTCCAAGAGGAACGGCAACGCACAGGTCGAGTGCGATTCTACTCGTGGGGAGCGGAGATGATACGTGAGACGGGTCCGTAATCCATCGAAATACCAGATTGAATAGCGGCTTCATGATTATTGCCCAGAGTGCCGCCGTCATCATGCCCATAGCCCACCCGTAACTCCTGGTGCGATATCCCACATAGAATGCAGACGCGCATGCTGGAAGCATCAATACGACGAATATCCATATGTATTCGATAGAGATATTTCCCGACAGGAGAGGATCCAGAACAGCAAGAGCAAGCAGAAACTGCAATCCCAGCGTAGCTGCGCCAGCGACAAGCGACACATAGAAACACAAGAACAGCCCACTGCCCCAGTGAAACACCGTCGCTTGCACACCTGGTGTCGCTCCCTCATCCTCCCAGGTGCGCCTGTCAGTCCAATCGCCCGGTGAGCTGTAATCGGCCGGCAACGCCGCACCTTGCGAAGCATTTCCATCTCCCATGTCCACTTCGTCGGGCCTGAAGCTGGATGGATACCGTGGCGTGGACTCTTCTCCAGGGATCTCCGCAGCCAGGGATTCATCGTATTCAAGACCGCTGCTCGTCAGACAGAGATTGCAGTACTCTGCTCCATCGGGATTCTCCGCCCCGCATTTCGGGCATTGCATCACCACCGAAAACCTCCGGTGCTATCGGTTCGAGGCAGCTCTATTCTCTATTAAGCACCGCAATATCCGCCGGGTCAATCTACGAGATTGCCACTGAGGTACTCCGCGTATCCTCCCAGGTCTAGAAGGCCGTGTCCGCTCAGATTGAACAGGATATTCTTGCTCTCTCCGCTCTCCTTGCACTTCAGCGCCTCGTCGATAGCACAATTCACCGCATGCGCGGTCTCCGGAGCAATGATCATCCCCTCTGTTCGCGCGAAAACCATCGCGGCGTCGAATATCTGGGTTTGAGGATATGCAACCGCATCCATGTAGCCCTCGCGTACCAGAAGAGAGAGTATCGGTGCGGCACCATGGTATCGCAGACCCCCAGCATGTATGGACGACGGAATGAACTTGTGGCCCAACGTGTACATCATCACCATCGGCGCAGTCGCAGCCTCGTCCCCATAGTCGTACTCGTACTTTCCCTTTGTCAGCGTCGGGCAGGCCATCGGCTCAACCGCTATGAATCGGACATCCCTGCCTTTCAGCTTGTCCTGCATGAACGGGAAAGAGATACCAGAGAAGTTGCTCCCGCCGCCTACACAGCCAATGATGACATCCGGGTACTCACCTATCTTCTCCATCTGTGCCTTCGCCTCCAGTCCGACGATGGTCTGATGCAGGCATACGTGGTTGAGAACGCTACCCAGGGAGTACTTGGATCCTTCATGAGTCACAGCATCTTCTACGGCCTCGCTTATCGCGATACCAAGGCTCCCGGGGTTTGCTGGGTCCTCAGCCAGTACGGCCCTACCGGCGTTCGTCGTGTCGGTCGGGCTGGCGACGACCTCTGCTCCCCACGTCTCCATCATGGTGCGCCTGTACGGCTTCTGCTCGTAGCTCACCTTCACCATGTAGACTTTCAGGCCGAGCCCGAAGAACTTGCATGCCATGCCCAAGGCACTGCCCCACTGCCCCGCACCGGTCTCCGTGGCAAGCCTCTTGACGCCCTCTATCTTGTTGTAATAGGCTTGGGGGATCGCGGTGTTAGGCTTGTGGCTTCCAGCGGGACTCACGCTTTCGTTCTTGTAGAAGATCCTGGCAGGCGTGTCGAGCTCTTTCTCCAGCCTGTAAGCCCGGTGTAACGGGCTCGGCCTGTAGAGTTTATAGACCGCCAGGACCTCATCAGGGATCTCGATATAGCTATCCTCGCTGACCTCCTGCTTGATGAGCTCCATCGGGAAAAGAGGCGCCAGATCCTCGGGTCCACACGGTTCCTTCGTAACTGGATGTAACGGAGGCGGTAGCGGCACGGGTAGATCCGGCAGTATGTTGTACCAGGACGTTGGCATCTCCTTTTCGGACAGAGTCACCTTGTAAGGACCTTCTTCTGCTTTCATCTTTCTCTCCTTTCTCTTGTGGTCCTCAGTTATCATAAACAAAAGCCCGGTCCGCGACCGGGCAATTAAACAAATGGCCGCGGATTCTACTGGATATCCACGGCCTGTTAGATTATCTCAAGGCAGCGTGGCACCCCTCTTAGGAGTCCCACCACCAGCTATTCGTATTTACCTGGTTTCCTGCCTTCCCTTTCATGGTGGTTGATGATACAACATAGCGAAAATATATGCAACGGGTATTTTGGTTATCGATCAAGATGCCTAGAGTGCCAGAGTTTTACTATTTCCTCTACCACCTCGAAGACACTCATGTCTGTGGTATCAATGAGAACCGCATCCGACGCCAGAGAGAGCGGGCTGTGTTCTCTCGAAGAATCAATCCTGTCCCGCATCTCGGTTTCGTTCTCAACACTGGAACGCGTGACATTCATACCCTTGTCAGCAAGCTCCTTGTAGCGCCTGTGTATCCGTTCTCCCACGGCAGCATCAAGGTAAACCTTCAAAGGTGCATCGGGGAAGACGACCGTTCCCATGTCCCTTCCCTCCACCACCGCATCCTCCCCTGAAACCAGCTCGCGCTGGAGCGAGACCATCTCGTTCCTCACGCCCACGACCACGGATACTGCTGACACGGCTTCACCCACCTTCGGTGACCTTATTGCTTCCGTCACGTCTCGTTTCCCCAGATGGACCCGCGGCACACCGCTTGCCGGCAGCTCGAGACTGAAATCGTTTCTCACCGATCTCGCCAGCGTAACGAGCTCTCTTTCGTCGTCAAGCGGGACTTCCTTCTCGATCGCGAGAAGCGCCACCCCCCTGTACATCGACCCCGAGTCCATGAGCTTCAGACCGAGGCGCCGAGACAGGTCAAGGGCGACAGTACTTTTCCCGGATGCCGCGGGTCCGTCTATTGCAATGACCCGAAGCGCCTCACCCGCTTTCATTCGAGCACCTTTGCCCCGAGACTCGCTAGCGTTTCGCTAAAACCGGGATATGATATGTCCGCGTACTCCCAGTCCAACACCGTTGTTTCGCCGCCGGCTGCTAGGCCTCCCACGCCGAACATCATCGCGAGTCGGTGGTCCCTCCTACTCGAGACAACCGATCCGTGCAGCTCTCGCGGTCCTTCTATGACCATCCCACTTGGTGTTTCATCTACCACCGCACCCAGCGAAGAGAGCCCCTCTATCGTTCCCGACAAACGGTCCGCCTCCTTGTGCCTGAGTTCTCCGGCACCATGTATCTCCGTTCTCCCCACGGCCTGCGTTGCCAGAAGAGCAACGAGAGGGATCTCGTCTATCGCCAGGGCAACGTCGTCGCCGGAGACCTCAATCGCAGTAAGATTGCTGTATCTCACCGTTATCCTGCCGCGGGGTTCCCATGAATCCGTGGCTTCGCGAGTGACCTGGACATCCGCACCCATCCGCCGAACAAGGTCAATGAAAGCGGTCCTCGAAGGGTTCAAGCCTGTGTCAATCAAGGTTATCTCCGAACCCGGGCAGATAAGCGCGGACGCAATAATAAATGCAGCCGATGAGAAATCACCGGGGATATCGAGATCGCAAGAACGCGGAAATCCCGGTTCTACAGATACGGATAGACCCTCGCGGCGCACGGTTATGCCCATCTCATCGAGCATCCTCTCGGTATGGTCCCTTGTCCGGATCATCTCTTCCACGGTGGTGACCCCCACGGCTTTCAACCCGGCAATCAGGATCGCCGACTTTACCTGTGCGCTTGCCACGGAAGGTGGGTACGCTATCCCGGTCAGCTTTCCTCCACTGATCCTGAGCGGTGGCCTGCCATCTTCTCCTAAAGAGGAAATCCCCGACCCCATAAGTGAAAGCGGCTCGATAATCCTTCCCATCGGACGTCTGACGAGGCTGTCGTCCCCGGTCAATGTCACTTCTATCGATTCACCGGCCAGCGCTCCCGCAAGGAGCCTCATCGTGGTGGCGGAGTTTCCGCAGTCGAGCGGGCCGTCAGGTTGTTCGAATCCCCTCCCACCGCAACCTTCGACAAGTAACACATTCCCTTCCCGTGACTGCCTCGCACCGAGCATGCCGAGGCACCGAAGCGTACTGCTGCAGTCCGCAGCGGGGCTGTACCCTTTTATCCTGGATACTCCGCAGCAGAGGGATGAAAGTATCCCGGCGCGGTGAGAGATAGACTTGTCGGGGGGAACTTTTACAACGCCTGTGAGGTTCTCACTTCTTCCAATAACCTTTTGCACGACTGAAGTACCTCAAGCCCGACGCATTCTCACGCCGTAACCGAGGCAGGCCAGTTCCTGGCTGACCTTGATCGCCTTGTCCTTACCGAGTATTTTGAGGTTAAGTATTCCGGTTTGGCCCTCCAGGGGGTGCACTATTCCGATGTCCTCGATGTTCACACCGAGAGCGCCTATCGCTGTAGACACCTTGCTGATGACTCCAGGCCTGTCCGTAACTGGCATGGTTAACTCATAGAGTTCCTCAATGTCCATACCATCTTTTACGCTCAAATCACGTCTTGCGTGCCTGGCGGCCTCGAACATTTCCTGGAGACGAACCCTGTCGTTCTGCTGGAGGAATCCGACAAGCTCATCCATCCCTTCACCGTACTCGGCCAGCGCGGTAAGTATGAATTCCTTGTTTTCCATGCAGATGTCGGTCCATAGATCAGGACTGCTGGCTGCGATGCGGGTCATATCACGAAAACCGCCGGCGGCTAACGTAAAGAGATTCTTCATCTTTTCCTGCTTTTTTCTGGCAACTTCCATCAAGACAAGCGAAAGAAGGTGGGGAACGTGGCTTATCGTTGCCATCGCGCGGTCATGCGACTCGGGATCCATCGATATTACCCTTGCGCCAATACCTGTCAACAGACCGTGCAGGCGGCGGAACGCCTCCGAATTTGTCCCGTCAGTGGGCGTGAGTATGTAATAGCAGTCCCTGTAGAGGTCCGCCCGGGCCGAAGCTACCCCCATTTGCTCGGAGCCGGTCATGGGGTGTCCGCCAACGAAGTTAACACCGTTCGGCGCGACCTCATCGATTGCAGCGACCACGGGGAGCTTCACGGAACCTACGTCTGTTACGATTACCCCTTTCTCGAAATCCTCAGATACATCCGAAAAGGCCTGTTTCATTTCGCCGACAGGCGTGGCAAACACCACTAGTCCACTACCCTTTACCGCATCGACCGCTGACTCGACGACTTCGTCACCCACAGAGAGTTCACGCGCCTCATTCCTTGTCTCAGGAGATTTATCGTAGCAGACCACGCTGGCGACACCGGGATCGGACATAAGTGCCAGCGCAAACGACCCGCCCATGAGCCCGGTCCCGATAATCCCTACCTTCGAGAAGACCTCGGACATATCAGTGCAGCCTCCAAACAGGTTTTAGATTCTACGCCCGAGGGATGGCGCAAGAGCCTTGAGCTCTTCCATCATCACCCGGAACTGCTCGAAATCGAGGGACTGCGGGCCGTCGCAGAGGGCGGCCTTAGGGTCGGGGTGTATCTCGATCATCACTCCGTCCGCGCCAACCGCCAGCGATCCTCTGGCGAGAGCGGATATCAGTTCTCGCTTCCCTGTTGCGTGGCAGGGGTCTACGATAATAGGTAGATGGCTTACACTCTTCACCAGCGGGACCAGGCTAAGGTCGAGTGTATTGCGTGTCGCCGTCTCGAACGTCCGGATGCCCCTCTCGCACAGTATCACGTTTGTGTTGCCACCGCGCACGATATACTCCGCCGCCATCAGGAGCTCTTCGACGGTCGAACTCATACCTCTCTTCAACAAAACCGGCTTCTGCTGCATGCCGACCTCGCGGAGAAGCAGGAAGTTCTGCATATTTCGCGCGCCTATCTGCAACACGTCCACATAGTTGGCGACGACCACGACCTGCCTCACATCGACAACCTCAGTCACCACAGGCAGGCCTGTCATTTCCCTTGCTCTTGCCAGCAGTCTGAGGCCTTCTTCGCCCAACCCCTGGAACGAGTAAGGGCTGGTACGGGGTTTGAAGGCACCTCCCCTCAATATCGCGGCGCCCTGTTCTTTCGCGACCTTTGCCGCGGCTATGACCTGCTCCTCACTTTCGACCGCGCACGGCCCGGCGATTACGGTGAAATCATCCCCCCCTATCCGCGCAGGGCCAACCTGTACGACCGTGTTATCGGGGTGGAACTCGCGGCTCACCAGCTTATAGGGTTTCATTATGGCAATAACCCTCTCGACACCCGGCATCGCGGCAAGCGGGATCTCGGATATCTTCTCCCTGTCCCCGATGGCACCTATCACCGTCTTGAACTCACCTCTGGATAGATGAGCCTCTGCCCCGATAGATCGGAGCTTGTCTATAACTCCCTGGACCTCATCGTCGGGAGCACCATCTCGCATCACTATCATCATGGGAATACACTCCCTAAAAAGCTATTCGGGAAGATCGGTCCTGAGCTGTCTCGCGTCTTTCAGATAAACGTGGCGCAGTTGTTCCCGCGCCCTCTCTGTATATAGGAGCATCTCTGCTCTTATCGTCCCCTGTAGAGCACCTTCTATATCCAGCTCCCTGGCACAGAGGACGGGAACGTGGCTGAGCCCTAGTTTTCTCACCGCCGCTGCCGGGAATTCTGCTGTCAGGTCCTTGGTAGCGGTGAATATGATGGATATGATGTCGTCAGTCCCGATGTCATTGCGGTCCAGCATCTCTTCCAGGAGTTCGGTGGTCGCCTGTACGATGCCCTCCTTGGTGTTGTTATCAGTGGTTGTCGCCCCGCGTAAAGCCCTGACCTTCATGACTCCTCCCGGTTTTCTTTATCAGACTTCAAAACCCGTCCTTTTATAGAGTGTTTTGACCTCCCGCGGATCAAGCTCGCGGTAATCTCCCGGGCGCAGTGCGCCCAATCCGATGGTCCCGATCCTCACCCTGTGAAGAGAATGAACCTTCAACCCGAGGTGTTCAAACGATCTCCTTATCTGCCGCTTCCTCCCCATGTGGAGCTTCATCTCGACCATTGCCCGCCCGCCAAGCCTGCCCCGAAGTGAGACGCCGGCCGGGCCGGTGTTCCCGTCTTCCAACTCGATTCCCTTCCTGAGCCGGGCAAGGTCGATGGCCCTGGGCTCCGGTTCAACTTCGACCACATATTCCCTGGAAACCTCGAAACTCGGATGCGTCAGTCGGTTGGCAAGAAGCCCGTCGTTCGTTAAGAGTATAAGCCCGCTGGAATCCATGTCCAGCCTCCCTACCGGGAAGAGTCTGTAATCCCGCCGAGCTTCTTCCGGGATGTAATCCAGGACGGTCGGCCTGCCCTGAGGATCGTCGGCCGTGCTGACCACACCACGCGGTTTGTTCAAAGCGAAATACTTAAGGGGCACTACCGTCTCTACAATGACGCCGTCGACCGATATCTCGTCGCTCCCGGGGATCGCCCTGTTCCCGATTCCCGCTGTTTCTCCGTTAAGGGCTACCCTGCCCTCAAGGATCAACTTCTCCGCCGCCCGGCGGGAAGCTATCCCTGCCCCCGCCAGTATCTTCTGTATCTTCTCGGGCTTTCCCTGAATCGGCATCCACGTCCTCCTCGGAGATCTCCCAGGACAGGCTCCTCTTTATCTTGTCCACCGTCTCGTCATCGGGAGCGAACTGCTGGAGGTCCGGGAGATCTTCAAGACTGTTCAACCCGAACCTCTCCAGGAACCTGGTAGTTGTCCCGTACAGGTTGGGGTAACCGGGTGGCCCGCCCCTCCCGACAGCAAGTACGAGGCCGCGGTCCTCCAGTGTCTTTATGACCCCCTCGGACTGAACTCCCCTTATCTCCGCTATGACCCCCCTAGAAACTGGCTGGAGGTAAGCGACAATCGCCATGGTCTCAAGGGCCGCTCGCGTAAGTCTCGGGTTCACCTGTGAGCTTATCAGCCTCGCGACGTACGGAGCGGCATCCGGGGTGGAGTAGAAAGAAAAGCCGCCGCCTACCTCCCTGATGACAAGGCCTCCGTCCCTCTCATCGTAAAACAGCTGAATCTCGTTCAGGATCTCTCTTACAGCCCCGGTCTCGTAACCTGTCAGCTCGCAGAGGACGGCGACCGATAGCGGCTCGGGCGAAACCAGGAGAAGGGCCTCCAGCACGGCCTTCTTGTCGATCTCCGCGCCGGACGTCCCCGCTTCTTCATCCGGCTCGACCTTTCCGAGCTCTCCCTTATCCCAGTGATCTTCAGGCGGCACTGTTCTTCTTCCCTTCGCGCATCGTCAACTTTATCTCTGCCAGAGGCCTGCGCTGGCTCATGGACAGGTCGCCCCTTTTGTAAAGCTCCAGCACTGCAAGAAAAGTTGCTATGACGTCCAGCTTCGAACGACAGTCGGCAACCAGCTCTGAGAACGTACCCTCCCCGTGTGGAGCGAGCAGGCTTCTCACCCGGTTTATATGCTCCGCGACCGATACCTTTATCGGGGCTATGTAAGCCGTGTCGACCTTGTCGGTCAGGCGCTCGACCAGGAGCCCGATGAGCGCCTCCGGCAGATTCTCAACGGAGACCCCTTCGAAAGGGTCGGGGTAGAGGCTCGAGTAGTCGTCCTCCAGTTCTCGCATGCGGCGCATGTACCAGCCGTGCTCGCCGTAAAGATCGACCAACCATTCCGCCGCGTTCGAGAACTTCTTGTACTCTATGAGCCTGTCTATCAGGAACTCTCTCGCGGTCTCGGTGTCCTCGAGCAGCTCAAGTTCGTCCTCCGGCCGGGGCAGGAGCGAGCGCGCCTTTAAGAGCAGAAGTGTCGCGGCTATCATCAGAAACTCCGTGGCGACTTCCAGGTCGAGCTCGGGCACTCTCTCCAGATGCTCGAGATAAGCCGAGGTTATCTCCGATATCGGCACCTCGCAGATGTCCAGCTCCTGCCTCATGATGCACTGGAGAAGCAGGTCGAACGGTCCCTCGAAGACGTCGATCTTTACCTCGAAACTCAAATCGGCTCCCTTATAGCGCGCCTATTTTCATCGCAAGCCTCGCCCTCGCCAGACATTCCGACGCTATCGGATTGACCTTCGATGCGCCGGCCTCCAGGATTTCTCTTACGGCGTCCGGGTCCCGCGCCAGTGACTCCCGCCTCTCCCTGAAGGGCAGAAGGTCCTCCGCGATCCTCTTCGCGAGCTCATCCTTGCAGTCCGTGCAGCCTGTCAAGGCGCCCCTGCATTCTTTTTCGAGGTCCGCCAGCCGATCCGGCACGTATACCTTGTACAGCTCGAACACGGTGCATACCTCGGGATGCCCCTTGTCATTTCTGCGCTTTCGAGCTGGGTCCGTGATCATCTTTCTTACCTTCAGCCTTATATCCTCCGTTGCATCGTCGAGCTGTACATAGTTGTTGTAGCTCTTCGACATCTTGCGACCGTCGGTCCCCGGTATCTTGGGCGCCTTCGATAATATCGGTTGCGGTTCGGGGAAGGTCTTGCCGTAAAGCGAGTTGAAACGCCGTGCTATCTCGCGGGTGATCTCGAGGTGTGGCAGCTGGTCTTCCCCCACCGGTACGAGCTCTGCGTCGACTATGAGGATGTCCGCCGCCATCAACACGGGATACCCGAGAAATCCGTATGTGTTGACGACGCGCGCGTCGAGTTCGCGCAGCTGCTCCTTGTACGTAGGACATCGTTCCAGTTCGCCCAGGGACATTATCATGTTGAAATAGAGCACCAGCTCCGGGATGCTGTGAATGTCCGATTGCCGGTAGATCGTGCACTTCTCCGGGTCCAGTCCCGCCGCTAGCCAGTCGAGTACCATCTCCGTCGTGTACGTGCCGAGCGTGGAGGTATCTCTGTAGCCGGTCGTCAGGGCGTGCCAGTCGGCCACGAAGAAGTAGCATTCGTGAGTCTCCTGAAGGTCTATCATCGTCTTCAGGTTCCCGTGGTAATGGCCGAGGTGCAGCCTTCCGCTCGGCCTGTAACCGCTAACAACCCTTTCTTTCACCTGTCACCTCCAATGGCGCTTTAGTATATCAAGTCATGCCCAGAACGGGCCGTACATAATCCTTCCGATCGCATTGAAGATCGGATTCATCCAGGAGAAGAAGTAGTTCCCCAGAAGCAATAGGAAGCCGATCAGGATTATGAAGCCGTACGGCGCGATCGACTCGTACACCCTCCGTGCATTAGGCGGGAGGAGGTATTCGAGTACGTGTGAGCCGTCGAGCGGAGGAATGGGCAGTAGATTGAAAAACCCGAGTATGACATTGATTTGAGCAGCCGCGTAGAGGAATTCAAAAAGGTACCTGAGACTGTCTACCGGGTTTGCGCCGGCCAGCCTTATCGCCATTCCAATGAGGGCCAGGATGAATGCTATCGAGAAATTAGTCAGGGGACCAGCAAGGGCAACAAGAACCGGGTCACGCCTTGGATTCTTCATGAAATACGGGTTGATAGGCACCGGCTTTGCGTAACCGAATACCCAGTGACCGCTTGTCAGTAAAAGAAGCACCAGCGGCACAAGGACCGTCCCGAAGGGGTCGATATGCGGTATCGGGTTAAGAGTCAGGCGCCCGGCTCGCCTGGCGGTCTGGTCGCCTCTCCAGTCCGCAATACGGGCGTGCATGTACTCGTGAAGAATCACACCTATGAAGAGGCCTATTAAAAAATATACGGTCTGACGGGCGTTCAATTGCACTCCCTCGCGGATCAATCCACATCAGCGACCATTGTATTTGTCGCCGATGCACGATACAAGCAGGACGGCGTTACGCCCTGGGATGCGTCCTCCGGTACACGTCCATCAGGTGGTCTCTAGTCACCTCAGTGTATATCTGTGTCGTCGAGACGCTCTCGTGACCTAACAGGTCCCGGACTACCAGCAAGCTCGCGCCGCCCTCCAGAAGATGTGTCGCGAACGTATGTCGAAGAACATGAGGTGTTACGAGGTCCTCGATCCCTGCGGTGCGGGCATGGCCCTTGATTATCTTCCAGCATCCCTGACGGGTCAGCCTTCCTCCGCGCATGTTCACTATAAGTGCCTGCGAGCCTGCGCTCCGAACCAGATGAGGGCGCGCATCCTGAAGGTACTGCTCCAGAGTCTCGCGTGTGATTGTCCCGAAGGGGATAATTCTCCACTTCCCCCCCTTACCGCGGCACGTGACCAGCCTCTCGGAGGTGTCGACGTCACCCAGGTCAAGGCCCACGAGCTCCGATATCCTCATCCCCGTTGCGTACAGCATCTCGAGTATTAGGCGGTCCCTCACACCCTTCTCATCACCGCCATGCGGGGCATTGAGCAGCTTCTCAATATTCTCGTGGTTGAGGGCGCGCGGAAGCGTCATGGTTATCCGGGGGGAGGTGAGGATGCTTGTGGGATCCGCCTCGTCATAACCTTCTGTGACCATGAAACGGTGGAACATCCTTATGGCGCTGAATACCTGCGCGGTCGAGCGGGGCGACAACTTGTAACCTTCCCCGTCCTGAAGTCTCGCCGCAAAATCCAGCAGCGAATCCTTCGTGACCCCGCCTGGGCTGCTTATCCCCTTTTCTGCCATAAAATCGAGGTACCTTACAAGCGACCTGCGGTAGGCGGAAATCGTGTTTGCAGAAAGCCCCTTCTCTACCTGGAGATAGTTGATGAACTCCCTCGCGGCAGCCACAAGTTCAGATGGTTCACCATCCGAAAGGTCTTTCATCGCATCAATCCTGGTAAGGTTCTGTCTCTCCCCTCAAGAACAGCGCTGTAAGGGTTATACCTATGATGCTCTTCGCATCCCTGATGGACCCGCGCGATACCATCGAGAGCGCTTCGGACAGGTCTATTTTGACCACCTCGAGGAACTCGTCGGGGTCGGAGACCGATTCTTGCGGTGAAAGATTTTCCCCCGCATAGAGAAAAAAGCGCTCGTCCGAATAACCGGGCGAGTTGTAGAACTCCGCAAGCTTTGTCATCCGTTCAGCTCTGTAACCGGTCTCTTCGATGAGCTCCCTCCTCGCACACTCGACCGGCGACTCGTCGCGGTCCAGCTTTCCAGCCGGTATCTCGAGAAGGTCGCCCCGTACGGCGTGCCTGTACTGCCGGACCATCAGCAATGTACTCTCATCCAGGAGCGGGACGATCCCTACCGCGCCGGGATGTTCGACCCTCTCCCAGCGTGCATTCCTCCCGTCGGGGAGCCGGACATCGTCCAGAAATACTTTAACGACCTTCCCGTTGAAGACCTGCTCGCTGGATATTATCTCGTGGCCCTCGATGTCTCCGGCCAATTCAGCCCTCTCCGCCCAACCGCGCGGCTACTATTCCCGCTGCTCCTGCCGCCATGAAGAACTCAGGCTCCTCATCGGGGGTATGCCCCATCACGGTAGGTGTGTAACCACAGCGCTCGATGAGCTCCAGGACGCCTTCGGCTTGAACCTCACGCACGTCATGGGCTTCCGTAATCCCTGTTTCAGTCAACTGTGACCAGACCTTTTGCGCTTTCTCCCCGGAGATGCTCGGCACCGGCACGATCGCGCGAACACAAGTCCCCCCGCGGAGCACGGACACGGAGTGATGGCTCAAACCTCGATGCCGCTCCCTCGAGTCTCTGAAAGTGATCCTGGGTATCGCTACAGGCTTTCCGCCCAGGGACCATATAGCGTTTATGTTGACGGCCTGCTCCATACCGCTGAAACCCACCGCTGACCCGGTGCCCACTATACCCGGTCCCATCAACACCACGGCAGCATCCGCAGTACACACTTGCTTCGCCCCTATGAGCGCGCCAAAGATGTTAACCGCCTCGTGATCGCCGCCGAATGCGTTTCCGCATGTTATGGTCGAATCTATATAACCTTCGTCCTTCAGGAAACGAACCGTATCGCTGAACTCAATCGGAAGCGAACCGCCATCGGTCATGATGTAAACGAGGTGTCCGGCCGGCAATTCGTGCTTGTAAGCCAAAGCGGCAGGAAGCAGCTGGCTGTGAAGGGAACCGGCAATCACCGGGATGCCGTCCAGTGAACCCCCGATATCGTTATATCCTCCTTTTTCTTGTTCGAACCCCTCCTCTACGGACCGGACCGCGAATTGGAGAGGGGTGTAGCGGAGTTTCATGATGTGACCGCCAGAGGGCGTATCCAGCAGGTCACGGGACATGTTCCACAGTACGAAATGGTACCCCCCGGAGCCCAGGCCCAGCTCAACCGCGGTGGTATTCGCGACCACCTCGTCGCCTTTCCCCACAGGTCCGACCAGCCCCTCGAGAACGACGGCTTTCCCCCGTGAGCCGTCTTTGAACTCGAGCTCAGCCTCCTGTATTTTTGCGCCCCGGTAATTTGTTTCCAGCACTATTGCTCGCCGATAACTGCTCAATCAACCCTCCCGAGCCTGCCTTTGCCGAAATCAAGATTCACGATGAGGGCAATCCCTTGACGTGACGGGACACCGGTCCCTCGTTGACCGATTCTCTGTTCGTGCCGCCGAGTTCAGGGAATATCGAGATAGGCCTCGACTGGAAAGGCCCTTCCTTGGGCATCATTTTGCCGCCCGGGTCTCCTTGCTCTCAACGACTTTCAAGTGTGAGTCGGAAATCCGCTGTCTCTTGACGGCGGCACCCACGAATTCCCGGAAAAGCGGATGGGGCCTCAAGGGACGCGATTTGAACTCCGGGTGGAACTGGCTCGCGATGAACCAGGGGTGGTCGGGTACCTCGACCATTTCTACCAGCCTGTCATCCGGGGAAAGCCCCGAGAATACCATGCCGGCCTCCTCGAGCTTCTGCCTCAGGCTGTTGTTGACCTCGTACCGGTGACGGTGCCTCTCGTATATCACTTCCTCGCCGTAAGCGGCCGCTGCCTGCGTCCCCGGGACTATCTTGCACGGGTACAGGCCCAGGCGCATCGTTCCGCCGAGGTCCTCCACCTCTCTCTGGTGGGCCATCAGGTCGATTATCGGATACGGGGTGTTCGGGTCGAACTCAGAGCTGTTAGCGTTTTCCATCCCGGCTACGTCCCTTGCGAACTCTATAACAGCACACTGGAGTCCAAGGCATAGCCCGAGGAAAGGTATACCGTTCTCGCGTGCGTACCGGGTCGCCATTATCTTCCCCTCGATACCCCTTACGCCGAACCCCCCGGGTACCAGCACTCCGTGTAAGTCTTTGAGCTTCTCACAGCTCTTTTCGTCCCTGAGCGTGTCGGAAGCTACCCATATGACCTCTACCTTGACCCCGTGATTGAACCCGGCCGCGTTAAGGCTTTCCACGATGCTGATATAAGCGTCCGGAAGATCAACGTACTTTCCCACCACGGCAATCTTGATCCTATCCTTGAGACCCTTGATCTTGTCGATAAGTGCAAACCATTCGGAGAGGTCCTGGGGGTGTTCCGCCAGCCCAAGGTGTTTGACGATATAGTCGTCGAGCCCCTCACGGTTGAGGATCAGGGGAACCTCGTAGATAGTCTCCGCGTTTACGGCGGACACGACCGCTTCCCGGTCGGTATCGCAGAATAGCGCTATTTTGTCCTTCACGTCGTCGGTTATCGGCCTGTCCGACCGGCAGACTATGGCGTCAGGCTGGATGCCCAGGCTCTTCAACTCCTTGACGCTGTGCTGTGTCGGCTTCGTCTTGAGTTCCTGCGAAGTCTCAAGGTAAGGTACAAGAGTCACGTGGATATAGAATACGTTATCCGGTCCGATGTCTTTCTTAAGCTGCCTGATAGCCTCCAGGAACGGCTGGCTTTCGATGTCACCGACGGTGCCGCCTACCTCGCTTATTGCGACGTCAATGTCGTCTTGCTCCGCTACTTTCAGGATCCTCCTCTTTATTTCGTCCGTGATGTGAGGTATGACCTGTACGGTCGCGCCGAGGAACTCTCCCTTCCGCTCCCTGCCGATTATGGTGCCGTACACCGTCCCTGTGGTTACGTTGCTGTCCCTGAGAAGGTTTATGTCGACAAACCTCTCGTAGTGACCGAGGTCGAGGTCTGTTTCGGTGCCGTCATCGGTCACGAAGACCTCGCCGTGCTGGAACGGATTCATGGTTCCCGGGTCCACGTTTATGTAAGGATCTATTTTCTGCATGATGACCTTCAGGCCCCTGGACTTCAGAAGCAGGCCTATGGAAGCCGCGGTTATCCCCTTGCCAAGTGATGAAACAACACCGCCCATCACGAAAATGTGCTTAGCTGGCATCCTTCTACCTCCGTTCAGCCACTTTTCTTTTAATTATAATTTGTCCCCGGGTCTTCCTCTCCTTTTCTCCCGAGAGAATCAAGCCAGTTTAGCACACGATTGGAGCTGATTATGCGTGAAAAAGAATATTTTTCCGATAAAAGGTTCAGGCAAGCGAGCAGTATCAGAACACCCAGTTTCCACCAGGGTGGCGCACCTATCGCAATACCAAGTCCTACGGTCGCACCAAGCACGGTGGAGCCTGAATCACCCAGCATGAACTTGCCCGACAGGTCTCCGGGAAACAGCACGATGGCCACCGCCCCGATGGAAAGAAGATAGGGAATGAATAAGTTCCCGAGTTTCCAGTTTATAGCTATCGCGCCTGCAAGAAGCGGGAAGAAGACTTTCAGAGCCCTGCCAGGCCTCGTGTCCAAGAGGTTGAACAGGTTGGCGCACAGAGCGATTAGTGCACCGTTCAACAGCAGGTCCCATATATCGCTTGAGAAAGGCGCAGAAGCCGCAACAGCGAGCAGGAAGCCACCGATCGCCTTCAAGAATCCTGTGGTGAAACGCCCTCTCAGCGCTTCACTCATATGGCCCTTGAACCCGGTTGTCTCGCGGCTGCCAAGCAGGTCGTCGAGCAGGCCGAGAAGGCACATCCCCAGAACCAGGATCAGCAGCGACTCTCTCGGGCGAATCCATACAAGGGGTCCTCCCTTCTCGAATACGATAACAAACACGTAAACAAGAACATAGGAGAGGGAGAATACGAACCCGACGGAGCCTGGTATCTCTCTGCCCAGGAAGTTTTCCCTTCTGAGGGACGGATGCCGGATGACCGGCGTGCAAGCGTATAGGAAGAATATGCCCGCCGCGATGGATCCCAGGAAAAGGGCCAGCGACAGCAGGGTCAGCATCCGCTACCGTCCACGTTTGAGCGAGCGCTTTGCCAGGACCCTCAGGATATCGGCGAACTGCCCGCCCCTGTGCATGAAGCCGTGAAAGTCCCGACCGGTCTCCCTGTGGGACATATTCGTTTCGACCTCGACCACCCGGAACCCCGAAAGGACCGCGTCAACGGTCACGCCGACCTCGACCCCGAAACCACCCGCTAACGGCGATACCCTGCTATAGACTTCTCTCGTGAGAGCGCGCTGTCCGCTGAGAGGAGATACCATCTTCCTCCCTGTTAGGCTCTCTATACCATGCCGCGCGACTCCCTGGGCCAGTCCCAGACCCCCTTTGACCCGAGGTGGCGGGAAGGCGGCAATCGCCAGGTCGGCTTCCCCGGCAAGTACCGGTTCCAGAAACAAACGGGCTTCTGCGGCACTTCTTCCGAGATCTCCATCGATCAGGAGAAGCACGTCGAAATCGAGGTTCGGCAAGACGCGGTTCAAAGAGTTGCCCTTACCCAGGTTGGGCGAATTCACGATTACACGGGCTCCAGCATCTATAGCTGCATC
>Ga0315275_10001081_pt1 | contig 23468 bp, 37 predicted proteins | sample YL17G03_0_MG_FD_205557 | JGI IMG/M metagenome (GOLD analysis project Ga0315275, IMG submission 205557) | Sediment microbial communities from Yellowstone Lake, YNP, Wyoming, USA - YL17G03_0 | ecosystem: Environmental > Aquatic > Freshwater > Lake > Sediment | place: USA: Wyoming | collected...
CGATGTTGTGCTGGTCGTTGAGGAGCTGGTCGAGGACGTACTTGACGAACTTGTCGTCGTTGAACTACTCGTAGAGGAGGTTGATGCAGTGCTACTCGTCGTAGAAGTAGTCGAAGAGGTCGAACTTGTGGAACTTGAAGTTGATGAGGTCGTGCTCGATGTCGTAGAACTTGTCGAGCTGCTTGTGCTTGATGATGTAGAACTGCTTGTCGAGGAAGTGCTGGACGATGTTGAGGTACTACTCGTTGTCGAGGAGGTCGAACTGCTGCTCGATGAACTGGTGGATGATGTTGAGGAAGAAGTCGATGAAGATGAACTCGTTGTCGAAGACGAACTGGTTGTACTGGAACTGGAGGAAGTTGTCGTTGTGGTGGTAGTCGTTGTTGTCGTTGTGGTGGTACTCTCGACTACAACTAATGGAGCCCCCAAGACCCATTCATAAAGGGTCTGGGTTTCAACGGGTTGTCCGAGTATCCATTCCTGTTGTGCCATCAGACTGCCACCGGCTTAATATCAACATATACACCGCAATTCACGGTGTAGAGATTCAGATAGACATTCACATAAACCCACCCATCCCGCTTGGGATAACCAGCGGGTATCGTCATAGTAAAGGCCGTCCACGTCGTATTGTCCGTCAGAACCTGCGTCGATGCCAACACCGTCCGCGTACAAGCGGCGGCAGCGTCGTAGTAACTGGCCTCTGCGTATAACTGTGCCGCTGTTGGGAAGGTTGACCAGTCGTATCCCTTAATGTAAATTGTGATAGTCTTTGCCGCCGCAGCAGTCATCCAAATCTTGAACGGTCCACTTATCATATAATCCGGCGAAAGAACCAGAGGATTGTTCACGCCGCAGTTAGACGAAGGGGCCATTTTCGCAGAGGTCGTCGCCCCAGCTGGATTGGACACCGTCGCATCCCGGCTTATCGTACCCTTGCCGGTGGTTATCGTGTGCGCCTGATATACCTGGTCGTCATCTTCGGCGAAAATAAGAGCACCAGTAGCCGCCAAATTACTGCCCGCAAAAATGCAGTTGCGATGATAAACTAGACTGCCAGACAAAGTGTAGATGTCATACGTATCGTGTGTGGTAGTTTGGCCAAATTGACAATTAACCAAATGAGCAACTCCACCACTATTGTAAATACCATAATCTGTCGATACTCCGCCGCCCCCGTTGAAGATACAACTATCAAAAACAGCTGTTCCCGATGCAATACGCCCACTATATTTTATGTTGAGCGAGAATGTGCAACCACTGTAGGTAGCTAATGAACTACTGTGATATATACCGGCGGAGGTAGTGGCGTGTGTATTTTCCTGAAAATTACAAGCGGAAAATACTGTTCCGTATGTAGTATTAACATAAACAACGCCAAAACTATAACTCGATTGTCTAAAATCCAGTCTCTTATACTTCCAAAAGTAATCGTCTCCTGTGAAAGCGACTTTGAACGCCGTCGCCCCAAAGGAGAGTATCGGTTTTACATCCGAGGTATCACCCCAGGGGTCGTCAGTCGAGGAACAACCTCGAATCTCAAGCAACGCCGCAGCCGTGCCGTCCTCATCGTGGTCAATATCTATCCCATCAGAATGATGAGTTTGGTTCGCTCGAACATAGATCAAATCACCCGCAGTTCTCACTGTATCCGTCGTGTACCGATTCAAGTGTGCGGCGGCGAGAGCGGTAGTTGTCCCGTAATTTGCCTCTGAAATATCACTCCACATCGCCGTTCCGGTATCGTCAGTCCGAGTCGCCTGCTGAAATACCGGGGTTATCGTGAATGAGTTATCACTGACAATCGAGGCGACTTTGTACCACTGCGTCCCCCAAACGGCAGACACAGTTCCAGACCGAACATAATCACCAACTGCAAGTTTCGTAGCATCCCCTCCAGTTCCAGTAACAGACGCTGAAGCATTTGTCCACGTCCAGATACCGGCAAGGTGGCCCGTATGCCGTTCAAAGTCGAGATAGTAGGTGGTATCGTGAGGCTGTCGCGTTACAAGGGCCTTCTCCCTATATTCCAATTCTTTGAGCACGCAGGCATATTTGACCTCCAACCTCTTTATCTTCGCCTGCAAAGATATGACGTTGTTGGGGTCTTGGCCACCCGATGCCAGCAACTCCTGAATCCGCTTAATCTTTGCAGGATAGAAAGCCCGCAAATCTTCCAGCACTTGGGGATACTTGACGGAAATCTGCTTTGCGCAAATGTCGGTGTTCCACGCGGTAAAATCCTTTGTCTTGAACTCCGGCGTATCAAACAAACTTATCTCGGAAGCACTTAACTTTATAGCCATAAATCACCTTTATTTCCAGACGCCGGGATTCTTCTGCCAATATTCTATGTACTGGGCGAAAGTCATTGTCTGTTTGCTTGCTATGAATTCACGATCCGCCTTGCAGGTCGTTCTGACGTTCTCGGCGACTTGTTCGATAATCTCCGGTCGGTCTTTCTTCTTGCGAAGGTCGGCCTGTTGACTCAGCGAGTCTTCGCCGCCGACGCAGTAGGCCGCGATGAAGGAATTGCGCACGTAGTCCGTATGATTCCACGAGTAACCTCTCTTGTCCGCAAAGTGCCAGCACCAGGCGTCGGGGTGAATCCAGTGCGGGTATCCGCAGGTCGATTGCTTCCAGTTGATGTAGGACTCCCCGCCGCCGTAGATTCCGAGTTCCGGGTTCCAGCCGCCCAACTCCTCAATAGTGGTTCGGGGGCACATCATTCCGCAGGTGCTCATCACACAGACTTTGTATGGTTGCGTCTTGAAGTGGGGAACGCGCTTCCCATCCGCCCGGACGGTAATATCGTTCTGGTGCGAGCAGAACTGGTATCCGAAGAACTTCTCCTGAACCCTATACTCAAGACAGTTGGAGTCCAGCATATAATTGATGTACGCGTGGACGCCGCCAACCTTCTCTTCCGGGGGATTGCGGAGAAACTCCACCATCTTTCGCACGGAGTCCCTTTTCATAATGCAGTGCGCATCCAAGAAGAACAGGTACTTGCCCGTACTGTTGGCGATCCCGCAGTTCTTCGCGTTCCAGTGACTCAGTTTATCATCGTAGATGACGTACTTGATTTTCCCCTGCCGGAACAGGTACGTGCCGAGAATCTTGCCGCTGTCCGGCCTTCGGAAGAAGTTCCGTTGCTCCATCGGGTACGAACGCGGCTTCGCGTAGCACTCAAACTTCTCGTGACTCTCCAAGAAGAAGTTCTTGCCGTGAACCGGGACAGCCCTCTGCCCCGCCGTGCAAAGCAGACTATCGTCGCTGCGATTATCGACTGCAATTATCTCGTAATCGCAGAACCCCTCAAGTTCCTCGACCATACTCTGAATGGTCAAGGCTACTTGAGCCATCTCGTTGCAGAAGGGGATCACTACGCTGACTTCTTTGCTCATAGAATCAGTCCTGCTTTTTTGCGTTCCAGAAATATACGTTTGTCCTCTCCGTGCCGCTTATCGGCGCGATTGTACGTATCGTCAGGTCCGTACTTCTGCCACTCATGCCTGAACAAGACCATCGGGTAGTGTTTCAACGCTTTCCGATGAACCAGCACTGCATTATGTTCCCTGTCGGACCATGCGGCATAATGGGGCGGAGTGAGATAACCAAGATTATCATAGAGCACCCGCCCTATGATGGGATGGCCGATGCGATTCCTTCTGGTCCGCCCATCGTTGAAGTGGATTGCCCCGTTGAGTTTCGGCCACGATTCCAGGTATGCCGCCGCCAATATACAGTCGTAAGATTCGCACTGGGGCAAAAGGTCGTCCGCGATAGGCATTATGACATCGAATTGCCTGTCCTCTAATCCGCTGTTGTATGCCTCGATTTTGTTCTTGTGTGGTTTGTAATAATAGGCGACTTGTTGAAGTCCATTCAAATACAACTGCATGGTCGGATTGTTCATCGACCAGTCATCGTCGTCCATCGCAACAAGGAAGATGGCTTCGTGGTGGGGCGAGAGCAAGGTCAGCCACAGTTCAAGAGTTCTCTTGAACCAGTCGGGGCGGCCCCTGGTGGGGTACTTGAACAAAATCTTCATTCCACCATTTGCCACTTGAAACCGCCCTCCCATTTGAAGTCCACGTTCAATTCGCATCCGGTCAGTCGGCGCTCGATGCCCAAAGACGGGTTGCGCTTCCTGACGAAGAGCAACCGGCCCCGGTCAACGACTACGAACCAGTTGTGGTCTCGGCGCCCGAACATCAATTCCGCCTGCGGGGTGGGAAAGGATAGAATACCAGCCTTAGCAATGCGTATGAGTTCCGAGCATGCCAGACCAGGGTCGTTCGTGTGTTCGATAACATGGTGACAACGAGCATAGTCAAACTCCTTATCTTTGAACGGCATCTTTTCCATCGGGCAGAGTACGAACTTGCCCGGCATCGGAGTCCGTGGTACGAAAATGTCCGTATAGACATCATATCCCTTTGCGGGACGTTTGCCGTCCCCTGAACCTATATCAATCTTCATAGTTGCTCTCCTATGGGTAGTTACTGGTTCGGGCGTCCAGCCAAGTTTTTAAGGCATAGCGCCCGATTCGTGTGCCTTCATTTCGGTCCATTGCCCGCACCTGCCTGAGCAGGGGGTACAAATCGTCGTCGATGTCCTTTTTGAGTTTGATGTCCTGCGAAAGCGGGATGATGAGTTTCTTCGCAAGGGCCAGAACGAACACCTCAAGGAACAGGGGGTCCCATTCATTCACGTCGTCCACCTGTTTGATATAGCGCAGGTTCACGGACGAACTGTTCATCATCAGCATCTTGCCTTCCAGTTCGTATGAGTCGAGGGGCCTACCGTCAACGGTGTCGCTATCGTCAAAGACGGAGACGAGTCGCAGGAAGTCGTTGGGAAGATGAAACTGGTAGTCCCATTGGAACGCGGGGGGCACGGTATCGGCGCTCAGGGCGACCCGCGCCTTTGCGAACCGCCACAAGTGACTTCGCATCAGGGCGTCCCGCGTCTTGTTGTAGAAGAGTCGGCAGTAGATGGGCTCGACCTTTGTATCGGAGGCGTCGTCGAAATCATTGATTCTCTTGGAGCCGATCCTTGCAAGTGACATATTGCAGACTTCTGTTGGTCCCATATTTCACCTCTTAAAAACTGGGGGAGGTCCAGGCAAAATAGACCTCCCCCAAACGCCTCAACCAAACCCTTAATCGAGAGTCAAGTCGATTAGAGCGCATTCAGAGCTCTCTGGCACACGCGCTACCGTGCCCCACTTGTCTTTCGTGGTGGCGCGAATATCGCAAGTACCGTTCGACGCCCCGACGCCCACTTCCGCTCCCAATGCCAGCGCCGTAGATGAATCGGCGAGAATGGGAGCGCATCCACCTGTCTGTAGCCAGCAGAAATAACTGATGTCCACAGCAATCAGGGGAACGCCCGTCGCCCGGCCCGTCACCGATGTCGGATAGATAACCACTTCTCGATATTTGTTCTTAACGATTGTGATTTCCGACGTGGCGTCCAAAGCCGTGCGGAGAGGACTGTCGAGCAGTAGTGTCAACTGCGTATCGGTCGATCCCACCTTTGAAGCGAGAATCTTATAGACATCGCCCATGCCGGTCGCTTTGTTGACCAGCAGGAACGCATCTTGAAGATCGTCTTCAGCCAGGGTAATAGCCGTCGTAATGAGGATCGTGATTTCCCACGCTCCCACACTCTGGGTCTTACCAGTCTGAATTTCATCGACCAATTTTGCATCCAACACCATACTCTGCGTCATGAGAGCCTTAGCAAGCGCTACGCCGCCATTTTTGGCGTAGCGGAACTTCCGACCGTCACTCCCGTAGATAAGTGACGTTCCGAGTCGATACTTCTGAGTGGAGCTTTGTTCATAAATGCCCTGCAAAGGTTCGGACTCGTCGCCCCAGATTATCCTTTTGGGATAAATCGGCTCAGTCAATAGAGAAGGTGATTCTAAACCCATAATAAATCTCCTTTACCAAGCAACCTTATTGAGACATTCATGGACTTTAGTCCCGTCGAGACGCACCGCACCGTTGGTCATTCGGGAATAGACCTGAATCATATAACTCACGTCTGCTCGCTCATCGACGCGGTTGAAAATATCTTCCCATTGTGCGAAGATAATCCCATCCTGCGCCCAGGCGAAATCCCGGTAGGCCGTAGATGTGACGGCGTCTTTCGTGACGCGATTCGAGATGAACCAGTTGAACCCATGCCAAGTGCTTATTTTGCCTTCAGCCAACACCTTAACGGTGGCGTAGTCGGAACTTCCGACCTGAGTGAGGGCAAGCAAATCGGCCTGAGTCTTAGGATTGATAGCCCAATGTTTTGGAATATCGGGATCGCATTCTTCCTGGTTGAAAATCTGCATCATCAGAAGCACCTTCTCAAGCGTAATATCCACTACCGTACCGACCGACGCGAGAGTGCCCAGCGTAGTCGCCGTGCCGCCGCCGTTGATACTGATTGAATCGTCCTTGAACGCAACCGTCGCCGTGCCGTCAACACCGGCAGACGCATTGCCCAGTGCAGCCGCAATGATCCGGTCATCCATTTGGCGACCGAGTCCATAAGCCTGCACCATGCCGTAGGCGTTCTGGGGATCAATCATCATCTGGAGCTTGTCCAGGTGGTCCAACGGGGTATTGACGTGCATTGAAGTCAAACTGACACGCCGCCTTGAGTTGGGTATCTCGTTGATTGGGGTGGCGGGATGCCGAGTCGTAATCTCCTCGGGGTCCACCGTTCCCAACCGGTCGAAGTAAGCCTCCGTCGCGCCGGAGACCGTCTCGCGTCGTACCTTTGACGCGAACCGAGACGTTCTCTGCTGACAGAGGATATACAGTTGTGGACTGTACTTCTTAGTAAAGGCTACTTCTATCGTGCTATCCATGATAGTACCTCATGTTTAAGTTGGATTTCCGCGATAGGACTGCCTCGACCGTCGAGATCGTATCTTCATTTTAAGTCTGATGGACTACGGACCTTTCAGCCCCCAGCCGCCTCTGACAGCAGCGACGGACGGGGCATTTCGGCTGCCCGCCGCCTATGTCCCGCGGCGCGCAGGGCGCGTTTCGGGATAGGTCTCTTTTACAAGTCTGTCAATTTCAGCAATAATGCCCTTGTGCCTTGCCGGGTCGGTGTCGTGGAGAAACTTGCCCGTTGCCGGATCGACCATCAGGAATCCGGGTGTCGCGCGCAAGGCATCCATCTTCTTTTCGTTTTCTCTCGGAGTTAGCATCGTCAATTCCGCGATGAGCCCCTTATGCTCGACGAGTTTGGCCCCGGCGTCGGAGACGAACTCGATAAAGTCCGGGTCGTTACCGAACTTCTGCAGAAGGTTGAATTGCTTCGACGGCTCCGGGCAGATTTCGCTTACAAGCCGGTTAGCAATGTGCATCCGTTCATCGTAGGCGCCGCCGAATCGTGTTCTCAATTCCTGGTCGGCGTTGAGTTTGGCGGTCTCATCAACCGTATCCTGGCCGGCCAATAATTCCATCGCCGCCTCGCCCTCCGCCTTCATATACCCCTCGAATTGCGCCTGCGTCACGCCGAGTTTATGGGCGATTGCCCTGGCCTTTTCGAGCCTGGCGGGGTCGAATACGTCCTTCAACTCTTCGGGAATCTCGACCTTGTAATCGCCGGCGGTTTTCGGCCTGCCGATAGCCGTAAAGAAGGCGTCCTTCTCGGCATCGGTGGCGTTGGGGCCGGGAAGGACCACTTTGTCCTTGCCGACCATCTTCTGCGCGTTGATATGCTGCCGGACAAGGCCCGGAAAGTCAGTCACGACCTTCAAGGACTCTTCACCGCGAATATCTTCGGGCAGGGATTCCCGCCATTTCTCACTGAATTTCCCGGTCGAATCGACGATTGCTACTGCTGGTGTTCCTTCTGGTTCTGGCATTGTTACTCTCCTGTACCTGTAGTTGTGCTTGAGGTTTTTGTTACAGCGGTCTCAATCTTCGAGGTCGGGGCCGCGACTGTTTGCTCTTTCGGTTTTGGTATATGGTCGGCGCGGACGTATCCCGGCCTTTTGCCGTGAAATTCTCCGCAGGGAACTTCGTCTTTACTCACACGCGACCTGCTCTTGCCGCCATAGGGAGGGAATCGGTAACAGGTCCCTTCGAGGTAGTATTTGCATTGTCCACAGTTCATACGTTTCCTTCATTTGTAGCTTGAGGCGATTTCTCTTCGTAGGGATTGGAGCCAAGCATCTTGTAGATGTAAAGCAGTACGCTCCGTTGGCCGGCCTGGTACATTGCTTTGTTCGTTTGCAGATTGGGGTTCATTTGAAGCGTTGCCATGTCAAAATGCTGCACCAAATGGGCCTTGACCCTTTTCCCGTATTCGCTATTGAACGTGAGGTGAAAGTCGGTAATGAGTTGTCGATTGCGTTTAAGCACTTTTCTTTCTCCTCTTTCGCTTAAGGGCGTTCACGTACTTCTTCTTGTTCGGATGCACCCCCGTTATCGTCCCTTTGTTTGCGGATGCGTAGAAGACCTGTTCGCCCTTTTTGGACCCGTAAGTGTCTCGCATTTTGGTTAAAATTTTGGCACCTTTTTTAGTTAGAGGCATATTACACCGCTCCCTGCATCGCCGACTGCACCTGTTCGGCGGGACTGCCTTTTTCCGCAGCCGATGTAGTATCTTTGTATCCCTTTGCCGCCTGTTCGAGCATCGCCATCTGCAACTGGGCCTGTTGTGCTTCTTGTCTCATTTGCCGAATCGCGTCCCGGTCGCGAATCGGGCGGATATGGTCGGTCTTGACTCCGAGTGATTCGCCGAGGTCCCTTGCCGCCTTGTCGTGGTCAACATTGTCCTTCACACCGGGGAATATCGGTTCCATCTGTCCTAGCGCCGCTATCCAGTATTGCAACCCCTTCGATTGTTGGTCGCGCAGGGCCAAGGCAAGAGGATTGATATATTCAATCTTAAATCCCTGTTGCGCTACTTCCGCAGGCAATGGGTCCAAAACATTGTTGCGAATTAACAATAAAAATGACCGGGTGATTACTGGGTCGAATAGTTCTGTAAACAGGCGACCTATCGGCTTGCTCATCTTCTTCATGCCCTCTTTGAGCCGCTCGATAATCTCGACGGTCGTTCTTCGGTCCCCCGTCAGCATCGCAAGTTGCTCGAAGACGTTCTTGAAGAATATCTCCTGGATTCTTTGCGTCCGGTACTCTATCCAGTCCTTGCCTATCGGGAAGGCCCCGATCGCGCCGCGATCTATCGCCTGGATTGAGTTCAACTGCGTCACCCAGTTCTGGGCGCCCGGGCTAACATCAACGTCGCCGTCGAAGGTATCGAGGATTTCGAGGGGCGGGTTCACCCACTTATTCCCGGCCTCGTCGAAGTCTTTCACGGCCCGATTAAGTGTTCGAGCTGCTCGCAGGGCTATCGAACCCTGACCCCGGCCATAGACCTCACCGGAGATGATTCGATACCGGGGTACAGCGAATGGGAATTCATCGAACCCACCTTCCTCTATTGTATGGTCATCCTTCTCGCTGACATAGACTGACTCGAAGGGCATATTCTTGGCGTCTATCATCGTCTCGTCGCGTTCCGCCCGTGGCCGCGTAAGGTGAATGATATTGAAAATGTCGTTCCGCGTCTCATTCTTCTCGTAAGCCTTGACGATACTCTCACCCACGTTCTCAAGACCCCAGTCCTGAACACACTGCCGGGCAGTCATCGGGACGGTCATTATCATACTGTCAATAATGGATTGGGAATTTTCAAGGCACTGCCACCTCCCGATCCCGTAGTCCCGATAGTTCAGGCCGGTTTTCTTCGTCCAGTCCGAGTATAGATTGGCAATGCCAAACATCAACCACATCAGCAGGCTCATATCAACTTGGCACACAAAATTGCTGTTAGCAAGTTGTTCGTGCAATACTTCCGTTGCTTTTGAGAACTGCCGGCGAATCATCTGTGATTGATGTAAACGTCTGTCCGCGGCGCGAATAGAGAAGAATTGCTGGCCGGCGGGCATCAGGTTGTTCGATAGTCCCGATGCCATGTTCTCCGACTCCTCCATCATCGTAACGTCGAAAATCTCCGTCATTAACTCGGCGCCCGGCGATCGACTGCCCGTAATCGGATATATGAAGGGGCAACCCATATCTGATATGTTCTGCCAGTGAGGCCGGAAGTTCGACTGTTTCGCCAGTTCCCGGTCGCGCAAGTCTTTTATGTCTTTAGCCTTTTGGTCAGCCATTTATCCACCCAACAACGTCTTTTGGCCTGTGTCAGCGGGAACTAAATCGCCGGTTAGAACCGTCTGCGCCCGACCCTTGCGTTTCTTCATAAACCTCCGGGCCTCATCCTCCTCAAGTTCCGGCACTGGGGGAATCGGTTGCACGGCGGGCGGTTTCGGCGTACTTGGTTTTGAGAATAGTGAACCCATATCTACAACTCGCAAATATACGATTTTTCAAACGGCATCATTCCGACTCGCTCGTAAAGGAGGCATAGACTGTCGTACATCCCGGACGCCATAACCGAGGCGCTCATTATCAGGTGGGCGGCCCCCCGTTCTTTCGCCCAACGCTTCGCCTCATTCACCATCAGCAGTCCGCCCGCGCGGTATCCCGGCATTACATACCAGTATTTCTCAAACGCCACAGCCTTCAAACCGAGAAAGTCGCACATACAGAATATCGACATGAACCCCACGTACCCGGCCTTTTCGTCCACCAGGGCGATAACGGCCCCGTTGCCTGATTCAAGCCACGCCTTCGTGTCGGCGATAATCGTATCGACGGTGACATCGAACCCGTATTCCTTACCCCGGTGTTCAGCCAGCCAGTGCGAACCCACTTCCCGCAGCAAATCAATATCTGTCACGTACTCAATTTTCATTCGTGTCCAAACGCTTCCGTTCTTCCTCGTCCTTCTTGGCGCACCACTCTTCAAACGTCAAAAATTTAGGCAAACGCCCGGAGGGAAACCCGTAGTCCCTAAATACCCAGCACTGCACCAAAAACACACACAACATTAACACCACCAAAAGAAACATCCCACCAAACATCAATCTGAAAAATAGTAATTGTGTCATATTACTCTCCTTATTCGTGTCCAAACGCTAAAACGTAGTTCTGGTCGTATCTCTTTTTATCAATGTGCCGTAGCCTATCCCCCTTGCTGGGCGCCCGTTGCTTGCCCTTGGGATAAGTCTTGCCTTCACTATCGCAGACCCCGCGTGCGTGCGCATCGACAATCGCCTGCTTGATAGTTTCCTCATTTTTGAAATGTCGTTCTCCGACATACATCCTAACATCTCACGTATTCATTCTTTGCGTAGCGGGATCGCCTGCGCATCCCACCATCGACAACGCCGACCTTATTACCCGACGCCGCCAGGTAGAAATAGTTCAGGGCATGGCGATAGTCGTCCGGGTTCGTACTGAGGACCCTGTACCTGAATACAGTCGATTTCGTCTTCCTGTCCACCTGCTCCACTTTTGCAACGGACGAGCACTCTATCGCAAAGTGCTTAACCTCCGGGCACATCGCCGGCAGTTCCAGCATCCGCTCCGAAGAAATCAATCGGTGCGTCGCGTCCATTATTTCCGTCCGGTTGACCTTCACGATCCCCGTCTTGTCGTTATACATCGTCCCTACCGGGGTGCTCTCGGAATACTCGCACAGGTACGTCTTGAACCGAGCCTTCCTCTGAAACTCGCGGGCCGAGTCCTCATAAGGCCGAATGTCCACGATGCAACTCTTCACGTGAAAACGGTCCGCCATGCGCATAACTTCGTCCCACTCAGTCAGCCTTGCGACTCGGAGCACCCGATACCGCTCCCGGCCCGTCCGTATGCCGATGACGATATTCTTTGTCCGCCGGACATCGACCCCCATCGCGCACGGGCCCTCGTGCGAATCCAACTGCTCGTGAATCCCGCAACACGACAAAATCTGCTGCACAGACAGTCTATCCTGCGCCGAGATGAACGGCCTGCCCAATCGCAATCGAACCACATCCCCCAGATTTCCCCCGGGCGGGTCCTGATACTGCTTCAGTATCTCGTAAGGATCGTTGTTCACGCTCGATAACTGAGACAACTGATAACCCTCCATGTACTCCGAGTTCTCCCGAACCGCCGCAACCCATTCCCCAGGTTCATTCGCAATCGGCTTCCCGCACTTCACGCAGGCGATATACCCCTTGCCGTCCTTGACCCCAACCAGGTCCGGAAATGACAGTTCCGCGCACGTCCACCCCCCACACCCACAACTCCTGAACCAATGCCTCTGATCGCTCCGTTCAAATATCGACGCTATCCCGACACTCGGCAACGTCGGGTTCGAGATATAGACCTCCTGTTTCTCTGTACTATCCCCCATCCGTCCCAACCCCTTCGTTATCGCATCTTCGTCCATCAGATCGAGTTCGTCGAAGTCAACCTTATCAACCGAAATGCCCCGCAACTTCGTCGATTCCCTGCTGTCAATCTCTATCTGCCGACTCAGAGTCGCTCCACGAAGGTATAAAAACGCATCCCCCACCCGCTTCAGGCCCGCCGTGTCCGTGTCCTGAATGTACTTCCCTATCGAACTTGGATTTGCCACTATCAACGGTCCGAACCGAGCCTTCGAGAATTCCCTCGAATCATCTGTTGTTGGCATCAAATGCAATACTCCCCTTTGGAATACCTTGTGTATCAAACCGTGAAGGGAATGTAAAATCTCCATTTCCGTAAACCCCAGTTGGGTTCCCTTCATATAGCATTTGCGCCGAGCCCTCGACTGCATCGGTTTAAGCAAATACTGCCGATCCTTGAACGACCAGACCCCCTTCTGCAACTTGATCTGCCTCAAGTTCGCCCAGTATGCCGCGTCAACGCTCGCTATGTCTTCTACGCTTAATACCATGCCTAATCCGTCGTAGTCGTACTACTTGAACTGCTCGAACTCGAACTGCTACTCGATGAAGAACTCGAAGATGATGAACTGCTCGAACTCGAACTGCTGGTCGTTGTGCTACTCGTTGTCGTCGATGTCGTCCCCATCCCTGCCCCCCCAGCCGCAACGCTCACCCCAACACCCGCAAACATACACGCATTCTGAACCAACGGCGTATATTGAACGTACAACGTCCCCACCCCAGTCCCCGCCTCTATCCGAGCACTCGTAGCTATGTCTATCCCACCCTCCGCAACCAATATGCCCTGACCCAACGCCGTCCTCCGATAACAAGGATTCACAGGAAGAACCGTCCCCGTCGCCGCCTTCAACAACGTCGTCCCGTCACACTCACTCCAAAACCAATCACCCACCGCAGCCGCCTGGATATTAACCGCATCCCCTATCTTCGTCTGCAACCCTCGCGTCGGACTCGAATACCACGTCATGTTACACGCCGTATTCGTAACCGCCGCCGTTATCTGCATGAACATCCCGGTTATCAATACCGGACCACCCTCCACCCTAAACACATCACTCAACCGACCGTGATTTAGTATCAAACCCGACCTATACGTCACCTGTGAATTGAACTGAGTCCGCAACCCCTGTGCCGACCCTATCGATAAATACGTTTCTCTACTCATTCCTAAACCCCAATCCTAATACACCACCGAATCCCGCAATACCGGTATGTACTGAACGTATATCGTACCCTTCCCCGTCGCTAACGTCGCACTTAACCCAACGTCTATAACCCCCTCCGGCACAAGTATCCCTAATCCACTCGCACTACCACGCATCACCCCATTAACCACCAACGCCGTCCCTGTCCCAGCCTTCACTATCCCTGTCCCATCGCACTCCGACCAAAACCAGTCCCCTATCGCCGCAGCCTGTATGCTCACGCTGTCCCCTATCACAGTGTCAAGCCCCAATAACGGACCACTCTCAAATGTTAGGTTGCACGCCACATTCTCACACGCCTCCGTAACCTCCATCATCATCCCCACCACCAATACCGGACCTCCCTCTACCTTGAATACAGACTCCAACCTCCCCCCAGTCAATAACAACCCCGCCTTGCTCGCAACCCGAACACCGTCCCCTACCCGCAATGACTCCGCCCCGCCTATCCCTAAATATGTCTCGCGTGCCATAATTCTACCTCTTGTCTGTCCTGTTTAAGACCTATTCCTAAAACCCAAAAACTTATCGGGGTGAACAGGGGAACGACGCGCCGAGACCGCTTTGGGGGGTAAGCCCCTCCCCGGCGCCGTCCTGCCCGTCCGTCAATAGGGCCTGCACGTGCGTATCTGCGCTGCTGCTGTCCCCTTGTTTCGCCCCTGTTTCTATGCTGTTTGCCTGCATATCCGGCTCTGTGCGACTCACACAAGCCCGTATATCAGCCTGCTGTGTCACTGCGTCTATGATGTTAGGCAGGCTGAATGTCACGCCAGGCGCAGGCAATCGTAGGCGTAGTGTCGCAAGCAGTGACGCTTCCGCCTGCTCCGCCTGATCCAGCTCCCGCTGCCGCGTCACGTCCTCGATTACGCGCTTCTCACTGTACACGCCGAGAATTTTGCACTTAATGTCGAGACAACGTATCCGGTTTGCCACAGTTGTCGTCTTATCGTTGATGATTTCGTCGAGTTTTCTTTGGACCGTTTCTATCTCATTCAGACTTGATGCTGTGATTTCGGCGCGTTTGGCAAGTATGCGGTTACAAAAGGGAATATCGTTTCTGATTACTCTTTTGAGTTGATGCAGGGCGTACTGTTTTGCGTATCCAGCCGCTAGTCCAGCCTTCGCAATATCCCAGCCGTGCTCTGGTAATGCTTGAAGAAGTTTCTCTCTTTTTTCACGGTTTCTGGCTGTCCAGGTATCCATAACGGAGTAGTCCTTTAGTAGTATCCCTCAATGAGTAGTCCCTTAGTGGTGGTAGTGTCAATAGAAAACTTTGACGATTATAGAAGATATAGCGTTTATATCTTACTGAACATACTACATATAGTTACTACCTACTACGATAGTTATATATTATACGTCGCGCGCGCGCACGCGAGGGTGGGGGGCTGAAGATTCTTTTGCAACGGTGTTTATTTTTATCAACGGTGCGGTATTTGGTTTTAAGTTCTTATGCGGTTGGAGTTTGTGTTCATTTTATGCGTTTTTGGTGTTGCTTTTATGCAACGCGCCGTCACAGATAGACCTTGCGGAATATGCTCATAAGTGTATTGCGGGCAAGGCGTTGTCATTATTCTCAATTAGCTGGCACGGTGTTCGCTGTATTTGTCTATCAAGTGTGGTCAAAATAATTTTACAATCTTTGGATTTTGTATTTGACTTTCTTCCGCACATAGTCGATATTGTAATTATGATAAGTCTGGCGACTCAACTAAAGCATATCACCTGCGGCCCCGCGCTGTGCGCATATCTCCCGCCAGACTTATCGCGCATGGCCGGGGCCGCATTTTTTGGAGCGTAATACAATGAATCAAGAACAGCATAATTTAATTGAAGTGGTGGAGTTTTGCCGGGTGCATAATCTGCCGGGCGAAATAGTGGGCCGGTGGGTCTGGCTGCGCTTTGGCCCAAAGCCGGGGCCTGAAGTCCGGGAGCTCATCAAGTCTTATGGTTTTCGCTGGGTGAATCGGCGGGGGGCCTGGGCGCATAATTGCGGGCATTATTGCAAGCAGGGCGTGGGCGATCCGCGTGTCAAATACGGTTGCAGGGCGATACTGGCGGACGATGCGAAAGTGGCCTGAAACAGCAACAAAACAGGGACGGCAACCGCGCCAAGGACGGCGCTTTTGAAGGGTGAAAAGATGAGAACCGTAAAGCAAGTGATACATTACCGAATCGTTCGCAGGACTTCGCAATACAACAAATATATCAAGTGGTTTGCCGAATGTTATCGCGCCGACGGGAGCCTTTTGTCCTCTTGTGGATACCGCACTGAAAAACAGGCGCGGAAATCAGTTCGCAATCGAGAAGGTTTACCTGTCGGCAATAGGATAATTGAGACCACTTATCGGGAGGTTGTATGACGACGAAACAACCACTTTACGAGCAATACAGGCCGAAGGCGTGGTCTGAGGTATTGGGCCAGGGCAAAATAGTCGGGCAGATACAGGACTTGCAGAAGCGGAGCGGGCTTGCGGGCCGGGCGTTTTGGCTGTCTGGCGGATCAGGGCAGGGCAAAACCACTATCGCTCGGCTGATAGCCGCCGAAATAGCCGACTCCTGGTACATCGAGGAGATAGACGCCACGAGCGTAACCGCCGTGACTTTACGCGAAATTGAACGGGTTATGCACATTTACGGAGCGGGCGGCAAGTCGGGCCGGGCGTTCATAATTAACGAGGCGCACGGGCTGAACAAGGCGGCGGTGCGTCAATTCCTGATATTGCTTGAGCAGATACCGTTGCATGTAGCGTTCATCTTCACGGCGACTTGTGAAGGTCAAGAGGTTTTCTTTGAAGATAAAACTGATGCGCAGCCACTACTCAGCCGGTGCATCCGGCTGGACCTGGCCCGGCGGGGCCTGGCGGAACTGTTCGCACAAAGGGCCTACGAAATAGCAAGCAAAGAGGGGTTAAACGGCAGGCCCCTGGAGCAATATGTTAGGCTCGTTAAAGACTGCCGAAACAACTTTAGGGCCGTGCTGCAAAGCATAGAAAGCGGCTCGATGAAGGAGTAGAACTATGGAACGTATATTGACAATCACAGATGCACACAGCGCAAATCGCCCAAAGCAAACACTGAAGATTAAACTGGAGGGCGGATCGCCCTGGTATGGCTATGTGTGGCTAAATGACGTTATCTACACGGTCACGGAAGGCGCGCGGACTGTGAAAATACAAAGGACGCGCTTCCCAAAACTATAGGACTTTTCTACTCTTCAGCCCCCGGCTTCGGCGTTGCTGAACCGGGCCGGGGGCCTTTTGAACCCGTTACAAACTGAAACGACTTTTTGGAGAAAGAAAATGAAACGCCGACCAATACCCAAAAAAGACAACCTAACCGATGAAGAGCGCAAAGTTCTGGTAGAAGCTGGGAAAAAAGCCGCCCGCGAAATGTTCGGTGAGAAGTTCGGCAAGCACAAAAACAGGGTAGCAATCGACTCGGCTTGTCGCTGAGTCCAGACGACCCGAACAATGAGGCAATCCGAATCTGTGCGGTTTATCATTCCAAAGAACCGCTAAAGGAGTAACTACAATGCCAGCATATATGCCAAAAGCAAAGACAACAGAATGGGAAACGCCGCAAGCGTTCTTCAACAGCCTCGACCGTGAATTTCACTTTGGCCTTGACGCGTGCGCGACGAAAGAGAATCACAAGTGCCTCAAGTATTATACGCAGGCAGATGACGGCTTGACAAAATCGTGGGCAAACTGCCCGGTCTTTGTGAATCCGCCGTATGGCCGCGAATTGGCGGCGTGGGCGAAGAAAGCCTGGAAGGAATCCAGACTCAGCCCATATCCGATTGTGATGTTGTTGCCCGCCCGCACGGACACGCATTGGTGGCACGACTCTGTTATGCGCGCCGATGAAATCCGCTTCGTCGAAGGCCGTCTCAAATTCGGCGGAGCGGACACCTCGGCAACTTTCCCGTCCGTTGTGGCCGTCTTTCGGTGTTCGATGGACACCCGCAAAGATGGGCCAAAGTGCATAACAACATCTGCAAAACAAATCTAACCGCCGGGCCTTTTGAACCCGTTACAAAATGAAACACTTTATTGGAGTAACACTATGGGAGCTAATAGCGGGCGAAACTGCCGACATCGACGCACGGGCAACATTATGTACGATACATCAATTAGACGATGGGTGATATGCCCTGGGTGTGGCAAAATAAAAGGGCAAGGCCACGTGTGCCACTATTGCGGCCACAAAGGAAAGTAAGGCCCGCCAGAGCCGCCCCGCCCGGTATGGCCGTAGCTGCAAAGGCAAGCGGGGCCTTGTGTGAAACAGAATCAGTAACCCTTTTTGGAGTAACGACTATGCCGCAAATCAAATACAAACTAACAGACCAAGAATTGAAAACCCACGCAGGCTTTCAGTGGGTTATCGGCGAATGGGTCGAGGCAACAGGCGATATAACGCAAGGTTTATGCTCGGATGCTTGGATTCATTTTTACGACGATCCGTTGTTGGCCGTCTTTTTCAACCCGATTCATGCAAATATCGACAAGCCGCGACTTTGGGAAATCGAAACCGACGGGGATACGAAAGTGGATGCTACAAAGGGCGGCGCGCGCCGAGCCAGACTGTTAAGAGAGTTGCCGTTGTCCCTCATTAGTCTATCACAACGGGTCGAAATTGCCATTCGATGCGTGCTGACACTGCATTCCGAGCCGAATTTTGTTATTTGGGCGGAGAATTGGCTGAATGGGACAAACCGCACGAAGGCGGCGGCGGCGAAGGCGGCGGCGGCCTGGACGTGGGCCGAGGCGGCGGCCTGGTCGGCGGCCTGCTCGGCGGAGGCCTGGTCGGAGACGAAGGCGGCGCAGGCGGCGGAGGCGGTGATGTGGGCGGCGAAGGCAGTGGCGAAGGCAGCGAAGGAGGCGGAGGCTCACCAAGTACTTAATATTTTGGCCGTTATTAAGCAAGTTGTGGGATAGACTCCAACCGGCTGCCCCCGCCCGCCGTGAAAAGTGGCCTGGCCACAGCGGGGATTTTTGAGAAAGTGAGATTGTTATGGAAAAGATTTGGTGCAAACGCTGCAAACGCGGTTGCTGCCCGATTCGCAAGGCCCGGCGTCGTGAAGGTGATATTCTCATACTGTCTGAGATTGTCACCCACGAGGACGGTTCAAAAGAACGACGCGATTATGGCAGGGTCAACACGGTTACGAATGAAATCCTGTCGATGACTATTTGAGAAAGTGAGGATAAAATGAGCAGAAGAGATAATTTTGAACACTTAGAAAAAGAGAATCAAGAGCTTCGGAAAATCAACGCGAAATTGCTGGCGGCGTGCAAAACAAGGGGTGCAAAAATGAGTGAAACAAAACATACGCCGGGGCCTTGGGAATACTTTGAGCAAAAGGAATGGGGCCGGGACTCCATGTACGGCTGCGTCCGCGCCCCACAATCAGCCGGGGGCTTTGTTATCGTGAATGGTTGTGCACCAGGGGGTACAGAAGAACAAAAAGCCAACGCCCGGCTCATAGCCGCCGCCCCGAATCTGCTGGCGGCGCTCAAACAAATTGCGGAAGGCGAAACACAATGTTGCCCCCGTTGTCAGGGCAATGGACGACTATGGGCCGACGGCAAGGTCCATTATCCAAGTGAACAACGAGATACAATACTGTGCGGGAATTGTGGCGGGTCTGGCCGATTGCAACCAGACAACGCACAAGATATTGCCGCCGCCGCTATCGCACTGGCAGAAAAATAGGGGTAGTTTGTATCGGGCGCGCCGGGGATCGTCGATCCTGGCGAATCGTGGAGAACCGAAAAACAGAAAAGAGGTAGAAAATGCCTGGAAAGACAGAAAAAGACAGACAGGAACGAGGATCTCTTATTCTGACCTTGCTCGAAAACGATGTCCTCGCGCACTTTCATCAGGTCGGGTATTTGCGGGCAGTCCGTCAATTCCTGCACAATCAATACGCCGAGACGCACGATCCGATGTTCGTATTCGGCGCCAACGCCGTCGCCCGGCTGATTCTTGAGATAGACTTGCATACGATTGTCGGCGGTTCGATATATCGCAACATCCCTAACGAACAGAACTTACTGGAGAATTGACGATGATTAAGCAAGCGATTCTTTATGCTCGTTTCTCTCCGCGGCCAAACGCGCAGGAGTGTGACGGAATCGAGCGGCAGTTTGAGTTTTGCCGGAAGCATTGCGATTTACACCAACTCGCCGTCGCCGGGCAGTATCAGGACGCCGGAATATCGGGCAAGACTATCAAAGACCGCCCCGGCCTACAGGCGGCGATTGAGCACGTCTGCAAGGTCAAGGGCGTGCTGGTCGCGTATAGTCTGAGCCGGATTGCCCGGTCAATTCAGGATGCGATCCGCATATCGCTGGAGCTCCGCAAGCAGAAGGCCGACTTGTGTATCATTCAGGCTAACCTCGACACTTTTACGCCGGGTGGCCGGGTGGTATATCATATCTTCGCTGCTTTGGCTGAATTTGAGCGGGAAATGATTTCGGAGCGTACAAAGGTGGCGATGCTCGAATACCAGGCGAACGGCAAGCGGGTGTCTGACCGGCCCCCCTACGGCTGGTGCGTGGACCCGAGCGATTCAAAAAGACTTGTCGAGGACGGGAATGAGCAAACCGTTATTGAAGAAATTATGGCCCTACACGAGCGCAAGTTCGGTTTGCGGGCGATAGGACGGCAGTTGATTGCTATGGGTCATAACCCCCGGACTGGCCGGAAGTGGCAACACGGCGTGATTAAGCGCATTATCGACCGAACAAGGGGCTTGGTGCATAATCCTACGCCCCAGGGGCATTAAATAAGCCCTGCAACCTAAAGTCGCTCGATTCCGCCGACTTCTTAGACGCTACGGCGCGCGGCACGAACGGGCGGTATTGAAATAGGGGGCATCCTGTATCCGTGCACAATTTAACCTCTTCGCGCTCCCATCCGCAACATTCCAGGCAATGAGCCTTAATCGCCGCCCGCAGACTCTTACGATTCACCGCTTTCATATACTGTTTGCGGTAAATCTGTGGCATTTCAGCCACTCGGTCATCGACGGTGCTCATCGGCAACCTCCAAAGACTGGCGGCTTATTCTCGCGCCGAATCTGGTAGATAATCGTCCCCCGGTCGCTCAGGGCCTCGTTCGGATCGCCGGGGGGCTGGTCGATAACCTCAATATCGACGTACCACGTGCCATACTGCGCCATCCAGCACAGAGATGCCTCGTTTGCGTCGTTCGCAACTTGTATGCCTGCCGGGCCCTGCAAAACCAAGTAGTTGAGCGGGTCCCCATCAGGATCGCACGCCGACAGGGTTAGGCAGATTGGCCGGTTTTCGATGCCAGTCTTGACGCAGAGCAGTTTGAAGTGGATTAGGTTCGGGTCCACCGCCGGCGGCGCCGGGGTCACAGGCGTGGGTGGGCACTGAATGGCCATACTGCCTACGCTATAGACCAACGCCAACGCCAAAAAGAACGTCCAAACTATTACGCGGATTGTCCTGTTCATTTTGTGTCCTTTCAAAATCAGCCGGGGCTACTAACTGGGAAGCGTTCACCCCGGCTTCAGGAGGAGGGTGATGATTGGCTTACTATACCACTTTGTTCAGCGCTTTGCGCTCCTTGACATCGTCATAGAGTTTCTGAGCTTCCGCCGGCTGCGCCTGTGCTTTGTACTTCTCGACACCTTCATTGACGGCCTTGAGCAGATTGCTGATAGAGGTCTTTTTCTTCTGGGTGAAAACCGTAAGTCCCGCCATTATTGCCGACAGAATCCAGGGGCTTGTTTGATTTAGGTCCGTCCAGTCCGTTGCGACGGCCTTCTCCGCCGTCTCGATTCCGGCCTGAGCAGTGGCAACAAGCTCCAGTTTTTTCTTGAGCGCCGCGTTCTGCGCTTCGAGCATCGTTTTTTCGGCGGCGTCATTACTGGCTTCAAGTTTTGCTACAATCGCCGCCTGTTCCGCAAGCAGGGCCTTCTGTTTCGCGTCGAGGTCGGCTTTCGCTCCTGCAAACGTCTGGCTCAGAGCCGCGCCGCTTGCCGCCCCGCCCGCAAACGTCCCCGTGCCGGTACTGCAACCGGCAATAAACAAGCACATCACGCTTACAATCAAAATCCGTTTCATGGTAATACTCCTTTTTTGCTTCGGTTGCTTTCAAAAACGACGCCGCCACGCGTGCCGTCCGGGGAGGAAGGTGTACAAGTGGCGGCGCCTGTGTCGTGATGTCTGCATCAATCCATAGGCGGCCACCTCCTTTCATCGCATAACTTGTCCATTTGGGAATAGATTGTAACCGATCCGGCTGTCGCAAGCCTCAACTATTCTTCGGACGAATCCTCTTTGACCTTAACGAGTTCGTCTCGCGGCGTAACGGAGATTGTCACGCCATCGACTTTGAACTTGATTACGCCCCCTTCGAGGGGTTGCAATTTCGCCTCTTTCACCAACGAGAGAACTCGTTGTTTTTGAGCAACCTCATTCTCCAAATCTGTCATACGAAGTGCCTGCAGCTTTTTGTACAGGCGCGCCGCCGCGACAATCGCTTTGGCGTTTTTCGGCTGCACATCAATCAAGTCCATTTGTTCTGAGGGTTTGGTTTTTTTCTTTGCCATTGTTACGTCTCCTTTTGTTTTGATTGGGTTTCGTTATAGGTTATGGCCAGGGCGAGGGCGCTTGCCTATGCGGAAATCATATATCGCCCTTTTTCAAATGCAATTACATTCATCACCAATAGACCTTTAATCAATTTTTCTATTCCACGATGCGCATATTGATGTTCCCTTTCATTCGGAAACAAATAGAGATTTTCAATCCTATCGTCTGACATATCACAGTTTATATGATGAACTCTCTCAATAGATGTAATGCGGCGACCAATTGCCTTTTCCATACACAAACGATGAATAAAAACTTGCCGACCATCAATAGTTGTTGTCCGAGATTTGCATTGTTTTTTATATTTGTACGGCAACTTTCTTCCATTAGGCTTCCCTCTTCGGAAGCCCGAACCGCATTTAGGACTGCAAAACTTATTCTTGCTCCAATGAATAACTTGAAATTGCCGGCTGCAATTAGGACACATGCGGCTATCATACTTATGCCAATTTGGCCGACTCCGGTGCTTAACGCTACAGTCGAAACTACAGTATTTTCGGTTTCCATGCCCTCCAGCCACACGAAAGACCTTTTTACAATTCGGACAGATTTTATCCTGTTGTGCCGCAATAAATCTCTTCCGTTGGTAACATTTGCGCGAGCAGTATTTTCGGCTTGCAGAGTTGGTGTGGAAGTCTAAGCCACACGTAATACATCTGTGTTCATATATCATATTTTTGCCTCTCCACCATGCAACTCGTTCCAAACAATTGCAATCGCCAATGCGCTCCATACATCTTTCGATACTCCATACAAGGGTCCTTTGTTTTTCTTCGTGCCGATCTGCGGGCATTTGCCGCCGCCAGTCGCCGGGTAGCGGTCGATTATCGCTTGGCGGATATTCCCGTCCTTCGCCCGGCTGTCGTGGCACAGGTGCATTTTGACGGCCATTCGATACATTCTCTCAACTGGGCATGGACTGGCTTGGATGAACCTGCCTATCCAGACACAGGTTTCAAAGACACTCTTTCCAACTGCCATGCCATAACTGGCTACCATTTCGATTACGAGAACGTCGGCATCCATAGTGCGGTGTGCCAACATTTTCAAGATGTCTTCGTTCGGCAGAATAACGTGAAAGGTCGGGATGCCAGTTGTCAATCGCAGATATGCCGACTTCTCCGGTCCGGGGTCTATCGCTATGATGTGCATTTTTCGTCGTCTCATTTGCCACGCAGTTGTTTCAACAGTTCTGCTTTTCTTTTTTCCGTGTCTATCGGAGTAGGAATAGGTTTCGGTGCGAAGGCTTTT
>Ga0315275_10001083_pt1 | contig 23460 bp, 14 predicted proteins | sample YL17G03_0_MG_FD_205557 | JGI IMG/M metagenome (GOLD analysis project Ga0315275, IMG submission 205557) | Sediment microbial communities from Yellowstone Lake, YNP, Wyoming, USA - YL17G03_0 | ecosystem: Environmental > Aquatic > Freshwater > Lake > Sediment | place: USA: Wyoming | collected...
TCCGAAGTTACGGGGTTATTTTGCCGAGTTCCTTAACCAGGGTTCGCTCGAGCACCTTAGGATTTTCTCCCTACCTACCTGTGTCGGTTTACGGTACGGTCACCAGTGACACTCCTTAGAGGTTTTTCTTGGCAGCATGATTAGGGTCAGTTTGTGCCCAAATGGGCTCCTCATCACACCTCAGAGTTAACGGGGCTCCGGATTTTCCTAGAACCCCCTCCTACATGCTTGAACCGGGACTACCTACCCCCGGCTGACCTTTCACTCCTGCGTTACCCCATCGTACAAACGTGCCACCGATGGTCCAGGAATTTTAACCTGGTTCCCATCGCCTACGCCTTTCGGCCTCAGCTTAGGGGCCGACTTACCCTGAGCGGATTAGCCTTGCTCAGGAAACCTTGGGTTTTCGGTGGAGAGGTTTCTCGCCTCTCTTATCGCTACTCATACCGGCATAATCACTTCTGCTTCGTCCAGCGGTCCTTACGAACCGCCTTCGCACTACAACAGAACGCTCCCCTACCATTCGTGTCCGAAGACACGAATCCGCAGCTTCGGTAATAGACTTGAGTCCCATGAATTATCGGCGCAAATCCACTTGACCAGTGAGCTGTTACGCTTTCTTTAAATGATGGCTGCTTCTAAGCCAACATCCTGGTTGTCTAAGCAAATCCACATCCTTATGCACTTAGCCTATATTTGGGGACCTTAGCTGACGGTCAGGTTTGTTTACCTCTCGGCCACGGAGCTTATCCCTCGCAGCCTGACTCCCGTGCTAATATGAACGGCATTCGGAGTTTGAATGGGTTTGGCAGGCCGGTGAGCCCCCTAGCCCAGTCAGTGCTCTACCTCCGTCATACATCGCACGAGGCTAGTCCTAAAACTATTTCGGGGAGAACCAGCTATCTCTGAGTTTGATTGGCCTTTCACCCCTACCCACAGCTCATCCGTTAGGTTTTCAACCCTAGTCGGTTCGGTCCTTCACGCACGGTTAAATGCGCTTCAACCTGGCCATGGGTAGATCACTCAGATTCGGGTCTGCTCCACGCAACTTAGTCGCCCTATTCAGACTCGCTTTCGCTACGGCTCCACACCTTAAGGTGCTTAACCTTGCTACGCAGTGCAACTCGCCGGTTCATTATGCAAAAGGCACGCGGTCAGACCGCACCAACCCCGAAGGATCGATTTGGTCCTCCCACAGCTTGTAGGCGTATGATTTCAGGGACTATTTCACTCTCCGTTAGGAGTACTTTTCACCTTTCCCTCACGGTACTTGTTCACTATCGGTCGTCGGTGAGTATTCAGCCTTGGGAGATGGTCCTCCCAGATTCCCACTGGATTCCACGTGTCCCGCGGTACTTGGGTACCCGATCCAGAGAGAGTCATCACCTTTCGTCTACGGGACTAGCACCCTCTGTGGTCAGCCGTTCCAGAACTGTTCGACTAGGCGTGACTTTTGTAACTCTCCGACCCTCTCAGCATCCGGGTCCGATCGAGCCCCGCTACACCCGCCGCACAACGCATGCTGGCTTCCATGCGGCTGGGTTTAGGCTATTTCCCTTTCGCTCGCCGCTACTAAGGAAATCGAGATTTCTTTCTCTTCCTGAGGCTACTAAGATGGTTCAGTTCACCTCGTTAGCTCGAAGAGACTATGTATTCATCTCTTCGTGATGCGGGTTAACCGCAACGGGTTCCCCCATTCGGAGATCTCCGGATCAAGGGTTGTTTGCACCTCCCCGGAGCTTATCGCAGCTTACCGCGTCCTTCGTCGCCTACCGACGCCAAGGCATTCACCATACGCCCTTATTAACTTAATCCAAAATCCAAAGGCGAAGATGTCCGCTTCTCTTACCCTGCAAGTTGTCAAAGAACGAATCTGGCAATTCTCTGAGCCAGGAGCCACTTCCTCATGGTGGAGATAACCGGGATCGAACCGGCAACCTCCGGCTTGCAAAGCCGGCGCTCTCCCAATTGAGCTATATCCCCGAAGAAGCTATTTCCTAGAACCTGGTGGGCCTAGATAGATTTGAACTATCGGCCTCACGCTTATCAGGCGTGCGCTCTCACCAACTGAGCTATAGGCCCGGAAACCTCTCACCGGTTCCGGAAAATTCCAGAAACGCATACGGTAGCGTGTAAGGCCAGCCTCGCGAGGTTTGTCGACCTCGGAGTTTCCTGCGACGGACCCAAACGGCGCACTTGCCGCCGATCGATCCGTGCCACACCGAACACTCCTTAGAAAGGAGGTGATCCAGCCGCACCTTCCGATACGGCTACCTTGTTACGACTTAGTCCCTCTCACCAAGCACACCTTCGGCGCCTTCCTCCCGTAAGGGTTGGTTCAGCGACTTCGGGTGCACTCAGCTCGGTTGACTTGACGGGCGGTGTGTACAAGGCCCGGGAACGTATTCACCGCGACCTGCTGATCCGCGGTTACTAGCGATTCCGACTTCATGGAGTCGAGTTGCAGACTCCAATCCGAACTGAGACCGGCTTTTTGGGATTCGCTCCACCTCGCGGTATCGCAGCCCTCTGTACCGGCCATTGTAGCACGTGTGTAGCCCGGGACGTAAGGGCCATGATGACTTGACGTCATCCCCACCTTCCTCCGGTTTATCACCGGCAGTCTCCTTAGAGTGCCCAGCATAACCTGATGGCAACTAAGAACAAGGGTTGCGCTCGTTAGGGGACTTAACCCAACATCTCACGACACGAGCTGACGACAGCCATGCAGCACCTGTGCAACGGCCCCGTGAGGGGAAGACGTGTTTCCACGACCGTCCGCTGCATGTCAAGCCCCGGTAAGGTTCTTCGCGTATCATCGAATTAAACCACATGCTCCACCGCTTGTGCGGGCCCCCGTCAATTCCTTTGAGTTTCAACCTTGCGGCCGTACTTCCCAGGCGGGGCACTTAATGCGTTAGCTTCGGCACGGAAAGGGTCGAACTTCCCACACCTAGTGCCCATCGTTTAGGGCCAGGACTACCGGGGTATCTAATCCCGTTTGCTCCCCTGGCTTTCGCTCCTCAGCGTCAGTGTCGGGCCAGAAAGTCGCCTTCGCCACTGGTGTTCCTCCTGATATCTACGCATTTCACCGCTACTCCAGGAATTCCACTTTCCTCTCCCGACCTCAAGTTCCGTAGTTTCAGAGGCGTGTCCATGGTTGAGCCATGGCCTTTCACCCCCGACTTACGGAGCCACCTACGAGCTCTTTACGCCCAATAATTCCGAACAACGCTCGCTCCCCCCGTGTTACCGCGGCTGCTGGCACGGAGTTGGCCGGAGCTTCCTCTGATGGTACTGTCAAGCCGCGTGGTTATTCACCATGCGACATTTCATCCCACCTGACAGGGTTTTACGATCCGAAGACCTTCATCACCCACGCGACGTCGCTCGGTCAGGGTTTCCCCCATTGCCGAAGCCTCTCGACTGCTGCCTCCCGTAGGAGTCTGGGCCGTATCTCAGTCCCAGTGTGGCCGACCACCCTCTCAGGCCGGCTACCCATCGTCGCCTTGGTAGGCCGTTACCCTACCAACAAGCTAATAGGACGCGGGACCATCTTTGAGCGACAGCTTACAAGTAGAGGCCATCTTTAACTGTTGAACATGCGATCAACAGCGTCATGCGGTATTAGCAGCCCGTTAGAGCTGTTATCCCCCACTCTAAGGCAGGTTTCCCACGCGTTACTCACCCGTCCGCCACTGTACCGGCACCCTACAAGTTGCCCTGTAAGGTGCTTTCTCGTTCGACTTGCATGCCTAATCCACGCCGCCAGCGTTCGTTCTGAGCCAGGATCAAACTCTCCGTTGTAGAGTTTAAACCTTAGTCCCAACTCGATGAACGACACTGCTTCACCCAAGCGACAGCAATACCCCGCGATGCGATGACGAGATCGACATCAGGAGCATTGTGATGTTCGCTCGGGATTTTAAAGAAGACGTGTCGGAATCATCCAGAAGGGCGTTTCTTCACAGGGAATAGTCAGCGCCGGAATCTGGACAGACCCCGCCGCCGACTTCAAACCCCGCAAAGGCTGAACTCCTCACACGCTACCGAATTGTCAAAGAACATTCGGACACGCTTGGACTTATCCACGCATGTCCCAAGAATCTTGGTCGTTTCCAGTTTTTGATGTGCCTATCAATGTAAGCCCGACCCCGCAAAGTTGTCAAGGGGCAATATCGGTTTCTTACCCTTTTTCCTGGTTTTTCTTTCCGGAATATCGGAATAGTTCCCGCGTCGCTCACGCCAGACGGGTCTGGATAACCCCTCTGAGCCGCCGGGCGGATTCGTCCCAGTCGAATCTCGTTATCTGATTCAAGGCATTGTGCTTGAGACGTTCACGCAGTTCGCCGTCCGTGATCATCCTTCGAATCGCCGATGCCAGCCGGTCCGCCTTCCCTACCGGGAAGAGGAGCGCTGTCTCCTCATGAAACGCGAAATCGGCCACACCCCCAATGTCCGTGCACACCACCGGTACCCCGCACGCCATCGCCTCGGCCACGGGGTTGTTCCACCCCGCGTGGCACTGCGCGTCGACAAAGAGATCCGCGGAGCACAGTGTCTCCGCCATCCTCTCCTGCGGGATCCCCCGCCCGTGATACGCGAAGAGCTCGACGTCGCCGTGCTCACGACGCACCCGATCGCAGGCCGCGCGAATCGTCTCTCCTCCCTTGCTCTCTCGCGGATCACCCGACCAGAGGATTCGGAACACGTCCCGCGTCCGCTCGACCAGGACCGGCCGGAACACGTCTCGATTGATCCCCCCGACCACCAGTTCCGAATCGATGCCCAGCGCGTTTTTGAGGTACATCTGGATCCACGAAGCGTTCGAGATCTTGACGAAGGGAAGGCCGAGCGCGCGCCTTCGCGCCACAAGCCGACCCTTTCTCGGCCACAAAACTCGAAGGCTGGACCTTCTAAGGCTCTCGTGGTCGTCAAGACCCAGAATATAGAACGCTTTCACTTTGGCGCGGGCCCGTCGGACGAGTGTGTAGTGCGGCGGGTCGTTGAATATGACCGCATCGTATTCGTCGCGCATGAGTTCCCCGGTGGGGCGGGTTTTCGCAAGGCCTTCCATCCAACCGCACGGCGTGCCGGCCGGGTGAAATACGGTGACGTCGTCACCCATCCTTGTCAACCGGTTCGAGAGCTCCATGATGCGGCGGATTCCGCCGTAGAGTTCGAGATGGGGTTCAATGAACGCTATTTTCATCATGATGGAATTCCAAAGGCAGGTCATCCGCCCGACGGCTGTAGCGGTGAATCAACCAACACGGATCTTCACGAAGTGACGCTTGCCCACCTTGACGGTGTACGCCGTTTTTCGTTTCGCCAAGCGGTGTTCGACGTCGGCGAGCCTGTCACCATCGACGGTGACCGCACCCTGCTGGATCATTCGCCGCGCGTCGGACGAGCTCCTGCACAACCCGGAGCCGGTCAGAGCCTTGATGATCCAAAGACCGCCCGGCTCTCCTTCGAGCACGATCTCCTCGATACGTTCGGGCACATCGTGCTTCACGTGGATCCGGTCGAAGTCGGCTTCGGCGCGCTTCGCCGCCTCTCCACCGTGGTACTGGGTAACGAGGTCCGACGCAAGCTCCCGTTTGAGGTGCGAAGGATTCGTGGACGGATCTTTGAGCCGCGCGCGTATGCGTTCCAACTCGCCCGGCGTCTTCGAGCTCACGAGCTCGAAGTACTTGAGGATGATACCGTCGGGGATGCTCATCGTCTTGCCGAACATCTCCCCGGGTGGATCGGTGATGCCGATGTAGTTCCCCAACGACTTGCTCATCTTCTCCACCCCATCGGTTCCCTCAAGGAGCGGTAGCGTGAGGACAACCTGCGGCTCCTGTCCGTAGTCTTTCTGGATTTCGCGAGCCATCAGAAGATTGAACTTCTGGTCGGTTCCGCCGAGCTCGACATCCGCATGGAGAGCCACCGAATCGTAGCCTTGCGCCAGCGGGTAGACAAACTCCAGGAGGCTGATGGGCCTGTTGCCCTTGAAACGTTTCTCGAAGTCATCCCTCTCCAGCATCCTCGCGACCGTCTGCGTCGCCGCCAGCTCGAGAACTTCGACGAAGTTGAGCTTCGCGAGCCACCGGCTGTTGTATTCGATGAGGGTCTTGCCGCGATCGAGGATCTTGAAGGCCTGCTCGGTGTAGGTTTCGGCATTCCTGAGGAGATCCTCACGCGACATCCGCGTGCGTGTCTCGCTTTTCCCGCTGGGATCGCCGATCAGACCCGTGAAGTCACCGACGAGGAACACCACCTGGTGCTCCAAGTCCTGGAACTGACGCAGTTTCCTGAGTCCGACGGTATGGCCCAAATGGATATCCGGCGCTGTAGGGTCGAATCCTTGTTTGACGACCAGGGGCTTACCCGACTCCACCGATCGCCGCAGTTTTTCGATCAAAAGGCCTTCGGGAATGAGATCGACGGCCCCTCGTTTTATGATCTCGAGCTGTTCGCTTACCGGTCGCATGCATCACTCCAGTATCGAGCGCGCCGGGGTGTGCCCATCGGCGAAGCACCCGGCGCAGTAACTTTCTTTTCTTTTTATAGTTAGCGCGATTATAGCAAACGACTCGGGACAAGTAAAGCACGGAACGGTTCCTCGCGGTTCAGGCGCCGCCAGCCAAAAGCTCTTTTCTATTCCCTTGGCAGCGGGTATTTTGTGTGTTGTTGGAGAGACCCGCCGTTGGCAGCGGTCTTGCGAACAAACCGGCCGGGTGGTTTGCCATGGATACAAGACAGCGATTGAAGGTCGTCGCAAAGATCTCGCTTGCCGTCCTCATTTTCATGCTGGGGGCGACCCTCGGCGTCTACCAGTACTTCGCGCGCGACCTCCCGAGCACGGCCCGCCTCGAGAATCTCGAGCCCTCGCTCAAAACACAGGTGTTCGCCGATGACAGCTCGCTCGTCGGCGCGTTCTACGAACAGAACCGCGCGCTCGTCCCCCTCGATGAGATCCCCACTCCCCTGAAGGACGCGATCATCGCGGTGGAGGACCGGAAATTCTACTCGCACTGGGGAGTGGACGCGCTGGGATTGCTTCGCGCGATGCTCGCGAACCTCCGAGCCGGGCGGATCGTGGAGGGCGCAAGCACGATCACCCAACAGCTTGCCCGCAATCTTTTCACGATGTTCGACGTGTCGATGAGCCGGAAAATCAAAGAGGCGATCCTCGCCATCAAGATCGAGCGGATGTACTCCAAGGACGAGATCCTCGAGATGTATCTCAACCAGATCAACTTCGGATCCGGCGCCTACGGCGTCGAAGCCGCGGCCCGCGAGTATTTTGGCAAGAGCGCGACCCAGCTGACGCTCGGCGAGTCGGCCCTTCTCGCCGGGCTCCCCCAGAACCCCCGGAACTTCTCGCCCCACTACAATCTCGACCGGGCGCTCCAGCGGCGCGCCGTCGTTCTCAATGCAATGGTCGTGGCGGGAAAACTTCCCCGCGCCGTGGCCGACTCGGTTGCCGCCAGTCCGGTCAAAGTCGGAGCGGCGGCAACCGGAGAGCGCTTTGCCGCGTATTTCCTCGAGCAGGTGAGACAGTATCTCGAGTCCCGTTACGGCGCGGATCGTGTCTACCACGATGGGCTCAAGGTTTACACGACTCTCGACCCGTACCTCCAGCAGATCGCCGAAGACAGCCTCGAGGCCCATCTGGCCCAAACCGAGAAGGAGCACCGGTACCCGCAGACCAAAGAGGGCTACCAGGAGGCGATAGAAAAGGGCCAGGACGTGACGCTCGAATACATCGAGGGAGCCGCGATCGCGATCGAACCGCAGACCGGTTACGTGCGCGTCATGGTGGGCGGGCGGAGCTTCAAGGACAGCAAATGGAACCGCGCCGTGCAGGCGAAAAGACAACCGGGGAGCGCGTTCAAACCCTTCATCTATATCGCGGCGCTGGAGAACGGATACACCCCGGCCGACATCATTCTCGACGCCCCGATCGTTCTCGACATGCCGAACGGAGATGTGTACAAACCGCAGAACTTCACGGAGAAATTCGAAGGAGAAATCACCGCCCGGCGCGCGTTGAACGAGTCGATCAACGTCGCCGCCGTGAGGGTCCTCCTGTCGGTCGGACCCCCGGCGGCGATCAACTATGCCCACAGGCTTGGCATCAAGAGCCCGCTCGAACCCGTCTACTCGCTCGCCCTCGGGACCGAAGAAGTATCCTTGATCGAGCTCACCACCGCCTACGCCGCGCTCGCCGCGGGCGGAGTCCACGCGGAACCCCTACTGGTAAAAAGGGTGTACGACCGGGACGGCAAGCTCCTCGAAGAGAATTCGGTCTACCGCGAAGAGGTGTTGAGCCCTCAGACGAGTTACATGATCACGAACATGCTCGAGAGCGCTCTCAATGAGGGTACCGGTCAGGGTACGCGGCTCATGGGTTTCATGGAGCCGGCCGCCGGGAAAACGGGCACGACCAACGACTGCACCGATGCATGGTACGTCGGGTACACGCCCGAACTCGCCGTCGGTGTGTGGTCAGGATTCGACATCAAAAGAACGATGGGAAACAAAATGACCGGTGCGCGTGTGTCGCTTCCTACATGGACGTCCGTGATGAAAGCGCAGTACCGTGATCACCACGGCGAAGAATTCGTAGAGCCCCTGGGAATCGTTCATCGCGTCATCTGTGAAGAGACAGGGCTCCTCGTCACCCCGCGGTGCAAAAAAGGCCGGCGCGAAGTGTTCGTCGACGGAACCGAACCGAAGCGCCAGTGCGACCGCTGTGGGAGAGAATACTAGCTGATACGGACACTGCCCGACACCGACGGCGTGCGATCGATCGACAGAAACCCCCTCAACAACCCCCACTAGCTTCCCCTCACCCCCCACGCGGCTCCGCGTCCGAGATCACCTGGATCGACGCGCTGCACCCGAGCCGCGTCGCGCCCGCGAGGACGAGAGATTCCGCCTGCTCCCGTGACCGTATGCCGCCGGCCGCTTTGATCCCCGCCCGATCACCGACGGTCGACTTGATGATGCGGACGTCTTCCACCGTCGCGCCGCGGTTCGAGAATCCCGTCGACGTCTTTATGAAATCGACTCCCGCCTCGACTCCCAGGCTGGATGCGAGGGCGATCTGGGAGGAGCTGAGGCACGCCGTCTCGACGATCAGCTTGACGACCGCCCGGCCTTTGCAGAGTGTCATGATGTCCCTCGTTTCCTTTTCGACGACATCGTGACGACCGGAGAGAAACATGGAGATGTTCATTACGACGTCGATCTCATCCGCGCCGGCTCGCAACAACGCTTCCGTCTGTTGCAGTTTCTCTTCGCGTGTGTCCCATCCAAACGGGAACGACACGACGGAGCCGACGGGAATCCCCTTTCCGCCCGTCTCCGCCACGGCGAGCGAAACATAACAAGGCGGGACGACGACGGCGGCAAAGCGATAAACGCACGCCTCCCTGCAAGCACAGCGTATGTCTTCTTCCGTCGCGCCGGGCTTGAGGACCGTGTGGTCGATAATTCGAGCCAGCTCTTTGTTCCACTTGTCCAAGCGTCTCCTCCGTTTCAAAAAACGATATCGCGAAGAAAGCTCCGCCCCGGAAAACTCTCCTCGAGGCGGAAGTTCTCCGCGATGGTCCGACCCACATCGGCGAATGTGCCGCGGGTCCCGAGGTTTCGTTCACCCGATCCCGATTCGAGTCCCCGATGATACACGAGAAGGGGGACATACTCGCGGCTGTGGTCCGTGCTGGGGGTTGTCGGATCGTTTCCGTGGTCCGACGTAATGATGAGCAACACGCGCTCATCGAGCGTTTCGAGAAGCGCTCGCAGATACGAATCGAACTCTTCCAGCCCCAACGCGTATGCCCTCGGATCGTTCCTGTGCCCCCACATCATGTCGAAATCGATGAGGTTCGTGAATACGAAAGGCCATTCCTGCTCCCCGACGGCATCCAGCGTCGCCTCCATCCCCTCCCTGTTGCTCTTCGTCGGCACGTGATGGGATATCCCCCGGCCGGCGAAGAGATCGAAGATCTTCCCGATCGCCAACACACGCTTGCCCCGCCGATCGAGGGCGTCGAGAACCGTCCGGTTCATGGGCGGCAACGAGAAGTCCCTCCGCCCCTCCGTCCGGTAGTACCCTCCCGCGCCCCCCGCGAAGGGGCGGGCGATGACGCGGGCGATGTTGTGGGGTTCTCGCAGGATGGACCTCGCGAGCTCGCAGTACCGGTACAGCTCTTTTTTCGGAATCACGGACTCATGGGCGGCGATCTGAAACACGCTGTCTTGAGACGTGTAGAGGATCGGCTGTCCCGTTTTGACGTGCAGCTCGCCGAGCTCCTGTATGATCACAGTCCCGCTCGCCGCTTTGTTGCCGAGCACTTTTCGCCCGATCCCCCGTTCGAACTCGCGCACAATCTCTTGCGGGAACCCGTCGGGATAAACGGAAAACGGCCGGTCGACGATGCTCCCCATCAGTTCCCAGTGCCCGCTGGTGCTGTCTTTGCCCGGCGACACGGGTGTCATCTTCCCGAAGCAGGCTCTCGGCGACCGTTCGCTCGGCACCCCTTCGATCGGAACGATGTTCCCCAAACCCATCCGGCCAAGCGTCGGAAGCCGGAGTGAACCGACGTGGATTGCCGTATTTCCGAGGCTGTTGCTCCCGGCATCGCCGAAGATCGCTGCATCCGGCGCTTCGCCGACACCCACGCCATCGAGGATGATGCAGACCACTCTTTGAAATTCCGCCGGGGACTCGAAGGAACCCATTGTCATGGACGCCGAGGAGGGTTAGATGTGTTGGAGCTCACTCCAGCCGTCGCGCGAAACGGAACGCCTAGACGTTCACCTGCGCCGGAAGCACGCCGAGGAGACACTTGAAAGTCTCTATTCTACCGTGGCGAAGGTACATCCGGGGAACACGCTTGCTGATACCGCACATGATCTCGTACGAAATCGTGCCCGCCCACTGCGCGATGTCATCGACGGTAATCTCCCCGCCGGCCGCCCTTCCCATCAGAATGACCTCATCGCCGACGGTGGGTGCAGGCACGACATCCGTCAAATCCACCATCGTCATATCCATCGTAACGCGCCCGATGACGGGCACACGTTTTCCTCCGACCAACATCCGTCCCGCATTCGACAACCGGTACGGATAACCGTGGCCGTATCCCACGGGCACCACACCCATCAACGTGTCTCGCGCGGCGGCGTACGTCCGTCCGTAGCTCACCGGGGTCCCTCCGGGGATACGTCGGATCTCTACGAGACGCGATTTCCAACTCATCACTGGCCGCACGCGCAGCGTCCCTTTCGTTCCCACTGGATAATGACCGTAAGCCACGAGACCCGGCCGCACCATTTGCATGTGTGTTTCAGGGACACTCGCCAACGCGGCGCTGTTGGCGCTATGAATGAGGGGGATATCGACACCCGCTGCTCTCAGACGCTCGGTCACGGCGAGAAACCGGCGGGCTTGTTCGCGCGTGAAACCCGGATCGGTATCCGAAGCGGGATAGTGAGTGAATAGCCCCCCCAGCCTGAGTCCGGGGAGACGGCTGATCCGCACTACGACGTCTTCGGCTTCCTCCGGGAAAAAGCCGGTCCTGCCCATCCCCGTGTCGATCTCGACGTGTACCTCGGTGGTCACGCCTTTCCCGCCCGCGTACCCCGCGATCAACCGCGCAAATTCGATCGACGGTACGGTCGTGGCAAAACCGTTATCGACGACACCGGGGATCTCCTCCTCGATGACGGGGCTCAAGATCAGAATCCGGCTTCGGACCTCCGCTTTGCGCAACTCCAGAGCCTCGTCGAGGGTCGCCACTCCATACCAGTCCACCCACTCATCGCCCGCATGCGCGATCTGGACCGCCCCGTGACCGTACGCATCCGCCTTGACCGTCAGAAGGATCGCGACGTTTTTTGCCAACGACCTTCGGATCGTCCGCAGATTCTCGACGAAAGCGTCGAGATCGATGTCGACCCACGTGGGTAGCCCTTGCATAACCTGTCCTCTGGCGCTTTTCGACGCCGCAAACGCCGTGCATATTCCATGCCCGGAAAATTCGTCGGAGTCCACGCTATCGCAGCGGCGCCGGGGCGGTCAAACAAAAAAAAGGCGCAGGAGAGTGCGCCTTTCTATCGAGCGGTGGCCCCGCTCCTGTTCACCCCGACACGATCCGTGATCCGTACTTGACGTATTCAACCTCGACCGTGCCGGCGATCTTCGACCTCATCCGCGAGGAGTTCTCCTCCGTCTCCCTCATCAAAACCCCGCCCTCGAACGGGTAGCCCTTTTCGACGAGCAATTTGAGGAAAAGCCCCGTACCGTCGGACGGATCGGACACGCGGAACTTGGCGTTATCGCCGAGGAGGACGTAGTGCGCCTTGCCGTCTTCAGTCTCCCGCGTAATCGGAGCCGTGATCTTGAACTTTCTGTTTTCGAGGGCCCGCAGCATGTCGGTTCGGTCGTACTGGATGTCATCGATGCTCATCGGTTCATACGCGCCCATACGGAACCCCGCCGCATTCTGTACCCTCGGATACGGGAGAATCCCCGTGCTCGTCAGGAAAGTGGTGTCGGCCGCCGTGAAGATCTTCTCGACCCTGAAGTGAACGAAGGGCGAGAACTCCTTCACCACGGCCAGCTCGAAGTCGCCGTCCAGCTTTTCCTGGAGCTTTTCTTCCAGACTTCGAGCCCCGATGAACTCGAGGATGTCGCCCTCTCGAATGAGCCCGAGACTCTGGTTGAGCACCTGGACCTCGGGGTTAACGAGCTTGTATCTGAACCCCTTGCTCACGACATTGCCGCGCGTGATCTGTCGCAGCGTCACCGTTGGGTACGGGTCGACTTGTTTCTTTTCGCCGCAGCCGGCGAGCATCGACACGAAGACGGAGACGGTCGCGACGTTCCGCAGAATTCGTTTCACCATTGAAAGTACGCTCCTTCGCTCCTGCGCAGACTGAAGCCAGCAACTCACACGTTGCCCATCAGGGAGAGATTTCGTGCGGGATCGAATAAAGCCATCATGCAGTACGGGCAACGTATCATCGAGCGCTCCCGCGTGTCAACCTCAAGAAAAAGCGACGGTTCCGTTCGCCGGAGGGTCGTCACCCCGCCGTCCCCGGTATCCCCGGACAGGTCCGCCTCTCAGACGACACGCCTGGCTCCTCGGGGCCTAAGACGTTCTTTTCCATGGGAATGGTGGCCTCGGGGACAGCCCAAAAAGGCTTGACTTTTCTTGGCGATCCATGTTTTCTTTAAGCAGAGCCCCACCGGTTTAAGCAACTCCAGAAGTTTCAGATTCATGGTATCCCACCCATGATAAGGATGGTCTCATGAGACGCAAGTTACCACTGTACCTGGTTTTCGCCGCGGTACTCGCGCTGGTACCGAGTTGGAGATCGGCTCGGTGGGCCCCCGAGACAAAGGGCAAGAAGGATGCGTTGCCCGGCATGCAACGGGTCCTGGTGTTGGATGGTTCGAACGTCCACAACGTCGGTGAACTCCAAATGCACGTCGGCAACTGGGGCATCTTTGGTTCCTGGCCGGGAAGCGGGCAATCGTTTTCCGAAGCGCCCTCCGGCCAATGGCCTGCGGGGAGCGGAGTTGAGTATCTGTTTGTCGCCGGTCTGTGGGTAGGCGCGCTGAAAAGCGGTATCCCGGCCGTGAGCACCGCCGCGTACGCGACGGAGTTCCGGCCGACGCAGGACCCCATCGACAAAATATACAGGACCTCCGAAGGCGCTCGCGGCGGCAACCGGCAACCGTCGCCGGACGCGGACGACGACAAGGACGGTGTGGCCGATGAGGACTGGCTGAACGGACGCGACGACGACGGGGACGGGCAGATCGATGAAGACTTTTCCGCAGTCTCCAAACAGATGTTCAGCTGCTGGTACACGGACGACCAACCCGTAGCCGTCCAGATCTTCCCCGAGCACAACCCGCTCGGTTTGCTCGTACGTCAGGAGAGCTACCAGTGGGAAGAGGATCGTTTCGACGATTTTGTCGGGGTCGAATTCCACATCACCAACATCGGTGACGACGTCCTGGAAGACCTTTTCATAGGGTTCTTCTCGGACTGCGACGCCGGTCCGCTTTCGGTGGACAACTACTACGAGGACGACGCCACCGGGCATACCGCTCCGCCGCCATTGTGCACCGACCTCGGACCGGTCAAGGTGGATGTCGCCTACACGTACGACGCCGACGGGGACAACGGAGAAACGCTGGGATACTTCGGCGTGATGTTCTTGGGTCACACGACCGACCCCACGGGTGAAACCGCCCCCGAGCGCGTCGGCATCAGCACGTACTCCAACTTCTCCGGGGCCCAGTCGTTCGAAGAAGGCGGCGACCCGACAAACGACTTCGAACGGTACGAGCTGCTCTCGCAAGAGCTGATCGAGCGCAACGCCACCGTGCCCCGTGACTATCGAATGCTCATGAGTGCGGGTCCCTTTGCGGAACTCCTCCCCGACAGCACGCTCATTTTCCAGACGGCGTTCGTGTGCGGCGAGGGACTCGAGGGAATGATCTCCAACGCGTCGAACGCCCAGCTTACGTTCGACGGCGCCTGGTTCAACCTCGACGGGAACCGGTTGACGGGAATCGACGGGAGGGAGACGCCGGTTGTGGGCCCCGCGGAAGACGTGGCGATCGACACCTGCCGTGCGGAACTCAAGAACCCGATCCCCGTCGTTCCGAGAGGGACGACTCTCTGGATCAACAACGACTGTGTGAAAGAGGACGAATTCAAGCTGTTCTGCGGGTACACCGACGATGACAGCCTCAAGTTCAGGACGGGGGTCGACGGCAAAGAGACGCGGATCAACTGGATCGTGGGCACGGCGCCCCCGCCGCCCAACATGAGACTCGACGATCATGCCGCCGATGGGCTCGTCGTTTACTGGAACAACTTCAGCGAAACGGTCCCCGACGTGAAGACACAACTGTTCGATTTCGAAGGATACCGTGTGTGGCGGGCGGACAACTGGGGCCGTCCGCTCGGAAGCTCCATCGACAACGGACCGGGTGCGGAGCTGTGGAAGCTGCTTTTCCAGACCGATGTGATCAACAGTTTCGGTGAGGACACAGGTACCGACCGGTATCGTTACGAGCCGCTGACACACATCCTTTCCGCCACACAGAGACAGGATTTCATCGAGTCGATGAAACAGTACATCCTCGAGTTCCCCACCAAAGTTCCGCCGTGCCCGCAGGGGGTTAGCCAGGAGGTGTGTGATACCCTCCTCACCCTGGCCAACTGGGAGCTCGGAACCGAAGGCGGTCGGCAGTACTACCGTTACATCGACCGCTCGATGCACCTGGGACGGCACTATTTCTACTCGGTGACTGCGATGGATCACGGCTTCGATGATGAAGGCAATCTCGTCGAAGGCAAAATAGGAGATCCGTCATCGAATTTCCAATACGTGCAGCCTCTCAGCGTGTCTCAGTCGGCGTACTCGTACGACGAGAACGAAATCTACGTCGTCCCGAACCCCGCAACGACGGCATCGATGGCGGAGTGGCCTGAGCTGTTTCCCAACAACGACGATCCGACCGGGATCAAGGTCGAGTTCCGGAACTTGCCGAGATCGACGGGCATCATCCGGATCTACTCGCTCGCGGGCGACGTCGTCGAGGAGATCCACTTCGACGGAACGACGGGTGTGGGAACGGTGATGTGGAACCTCGTCAGCCGGAACGGGCAGGACGTGGCGAGCGGTATTTTCCTCTATTCGGTGGAATCCGACGACTCCAACTTCAACCGGTTCATCGGGAAGTTCGTTGTAATCCGCTAGAGGGGTTCATACGTCTCAGAGGGCGAAAAGCCCCGGCATCCAGACCGCCGGGGCTTTTCGTTTTCGTGGAGGGGAAGGCGTATTAGCGTCTAACCGCTGAGCAGTTTCTTGAACTCCTTCGTCAGGAGCGGCACGATCTCGAACATATCCCCCACGATCCCGTAGTCTGCGCTTTGAAAGATCGGGGCGTTCGAGTCCTTGTTGACCGCCACGATGACCTTCGAGGTCCGCATCCCCACGAGGTGCTGGATGGCGCCGGAGACGCCGCATGCGATGTAGAGCTTCGGGTTGACCACTTTGCCGGTTTGTCCTATCTGTTTCGAGTGCGGCGCGTAACCGGCGTCGACCGCGGCGCGCGAAGCTCCGACCGACGCGCCGATGACGTCGGCGAGTTCTTCGAGTATCTTGAAGTTCTCCGCGCTCTTGAGGGACCGTCCACCCGCGACAATGACCTCGGCCTCCGTCACGTCCTTTTTTCCCGCCGTCGAACCCTCGATGCCCTTTACCATCGCACGGATGTTGTCCCCGGTGATGGGGAGCGGGACGTCCTTCAACTGCGCCCGGCTCCCACCCTTCTCCGCCGCCGGGTAGATGTTGGGGCGAATCGACGCCATCTTGATCCCTTGATGTGTCGACACCACGTGCGCGTACACTTTTCCGGAATACACAGGGCGCTTTGCCTTGAGGGCGCCGTTTTCGATATCGACGTCCACGCAATCCGTCATGAGCGCCGCGCCGAGGCGTGCCGCGACCCGCGCCGAAAGGTCCTTGCCCATCGCCGTGGCTCCAAACAACACGACTCCCGGATCCGCCTTTCGTATCACCGCTTCGAGACCGCTCGCGAACCCCTCGGTGGAGTATCTTTCGAGATCGGGGCTCTTCACCACGAAAACGCTCCGGACGGGGAGCGCCGCGGCCTCCTCGATCGCCCGATCGACACCGTTTCCGAGGACGGCGAGGTGGACCTCGCCCCCGCTCTTTCCGGCGATCTTGGCCGCCGCGGTCACGAGTTCGGCGTTGATCTTCTTGAATTGACCGTCGCGGATCTCCGCGAACACCAGTACGTCGTTGGTCATATCTGTCCTCCGGGACGCGGGACTCTTCTCAATTTCTTCGATACCCTGGGATCTAGATCACCTTCGCGTCTTCGTGCAATGCGCGGACGAGTTTGGCGGCCTGCTCGGCCGGTTCCCCATCGATCAGCCGGCACCCCGAGCGCTCCGCCAGCGGCTCGTATCCGACGATCTTCGTCGCCGACCCCGCTGCTCCCACATCCTGCGCGGTGAGACCGCTGAGATCGGATAACCCAACCTTCTTGATCTCTTTCTTTTTCGCCTTCATGATGCCCGGCAGCGACGCATACCGCGGTTCGTTGAGCCCTTTTTCGCACGTGACAACGCCGGGGAGCTTCACCTCGACGACCTCATCGCCCCCTTCAACACGGCGACGCGCGGTCAGTTTCGATTTGTCATCGCTCATTTCCAGTTTGGTAACGACCTGGACCTGCGGGATCCCGAGGTGCTCCGCAACCGCGGCGCATGTCTGCGCCGCGTCGTAGTCGATGCCCTGTTTTCCCCCAAGAATGAGGTCGAACCCCAGAGAGCCGACCACCTTGGCCAGGATTTTTGCCGCGTTGAGCGTGTCCCCGCCCTCGAACGCCGGATCCCACACGTGCACCGCCTCGTCCGCACCCATCGCCAGGGCCGTTCGAAGAGACTCCACCACGCGGTCGGGCCCCAAAGAGACCACTGTGACGGTGCTGTTGTCCTTGAACTTCTCCTTTAGTTGGAGAGCCGCTTCGATGGCGTACTCATCGAATGTATTGATCACCCATTTGATTCCCTGTGTGTCGATCGCTTTCCGGTCCGGTGTCGGTTTGATTTTCGACTCCGTGTCCGGAACGTTCTTGACCAAGACGACTATCTTCAAACTTGAACCTCCTGTGGATCCGCCGTCAGAGCGTCTCGCTTTTTTCAAAGCGAGTCCAATGACCTCCGCGCACGGTAGCTCGAGGGCGGCGGCGCCCCAGGCCCCCGCACGGTGCAGCACCGCTAATCGCTCAAGCAGGCTCTCGAAATAACGATCCGCTGGACCTCGCTCGTCCCTTCGTAGATCTCTGTAATTCGTGCGTCGCGATAGTACCGTTCTACAGGGAAATCCTTGAGGTATCCGGCCCCGCCGTGGATCTGGATGGCTTCCCTCGCGACACGGTTGGCCATCTCGGAAGCGAAGAGCTTGGCCATCGCCGCTTCCTTGACGTGAGGAAGGTCTTTGTCCCGGAGCCGCGAAGCCCTGTAGACCAAAAGACGGGCCGCGTCGATTTGTGTGGCCATGTCGGCGATCTTCCACTGTATCGCTTGGAACTCGCCGATCTTCTTCCCGAACTGCTCGCGCTCGCCCGCGTAGGCGATCGACGCCTCCAGGCTTGCGCGCGCGATACCTACGGCCTGTATGCCGACACCGATCCGACCGCCGTCGAGCGTCGCCAACGCGATCTTGAATCCCTCCCCTTCACGACCCAGCATGCTCTTTGCGTGAACCCGGCAATCCTCGAAAACGAGCTCCGTCGTACTCGACGCCCTGAGCCCGAGTTTGTCCTCTTTCTTCCCGACGCTGAACCCCTTGGTCCCACGGTCGACGATGAAGGCGCTGATCCCTTTGGCCCGCTGCGGCGGATCTGTTTTCACCATGACGATGAACACATCCGCGTCCGCCCCGGTCGTGATCCAGCTCTTCGTCCCGTTCAACACGTAGTGTTCGCCGTCCTTGACGCCGCGGGTCTGAATAGAGGCCGCGTCGGTCCCCGCCTCCGCCTCGCTCAACGCGTACGCGCCCAACCACTCCCCTGTGGCGAGTTTTGGGAGATACGTTTCTTTGAGCTCCTCGCTCCCGTACTTGATGATCGGCGAGCAGACGAGAGAGTTCTGCACCGACATCGTGATACCCGTCGACGCACACACCCGGTTGATCTCTTCGAGTGCAATCACGAGACAGAAGTTGGTGAGTCCGGAGCCGCCGTACTTCTCGGGAACGATCATCCCCATGAACCCCAGCTCCCCGAGCTTCTTGACGATCTCTTTCGGAAAATGCGCTTTGGCGTCGTTCTCGGCGGCGACGGGCGCGATCTCGGACTCGGCGAACTCGCGCGCCGTTTGCTGGATCATTCGTTCCTCTTCCGACAGATCGAAAAACGCTGACATACCATCTCCCTGGTTCGTCCCGGAATCCGTGTTTCCCTGGCGAGACTTTCTTGGAAAGACTTTATTGAGTTGGGTTTACAAACAATGATTGCCGTTTGAAATTACCACCGGCAGGCCTGACTGTCAATTGGAATCAGACTCTCGCCGAGCCTCCACGCGCCGGGCACACGGTCACGGGGAGAAAAAAACCGGCGGCCGGTTGAGAAAACCCCGGCCGCCGGGCGCTCGTCACGTTCCCCTGTTGCGAGTCTGCCGCTACTTGAGCAAAACGAGCTTCTTCACGGCTTGGTAATTGTTCCCCGCCGTGAGTTTGTAGAGATACACACCCGACGCGACCTGCGAGCCGCTGTCGTTCTTTCCGTCCCACATCACCGAGAACCCCGCCGCTTCGGGCGACTGGATCTCATCGACGAGGGTTCTCACACGCTGTCCCGCGGCGTTGTAGATCGCCAGCGTCACGTGGCCGCGCGTTTTTATCGAGTACCGTATCGTCGTCGTGGGGTTGAACGGGTTCGGGTGATTCTGGTGGAGCGCATTCACGAGAACACCGGGGCTCTCGATACCGGTGAGCACGTCGACCACCGTGAATCCGCCCGCGAGGACCGCCTCCTGTCCGTCGGGGTTACGGACCACGACGTTGTACACACCGCCGGGGACGGCGTACAGATTGAGCGTGCCGGTGAGCTTCGCATGACCGACCCACGCGGACGTCCCGGCGCCGTACGGGTTCGTGCCGGAACGCAGGAAGAACGTCGCGCCGTGGATGAAGTTGTCTCCCAGAAGATCGGTGATCGCGATGGCACCGTTGTTGTTGCCCGTGTTGGGGGCGATCGATACGAGCGCCGGGGCGAGATATCCGCCGCGAAGGTACGCCGTCATCGTCGCGCCGGGAGATCCGATGGTCTCCGCCGCCCCGTTTGTGGCAACGTTGTTGAGGCTCCAGCTCTTGGGCGACGTCACGCCGTTGAAGTTCATATTGTTCGTCGACCCGGGGAAGACATCGCCGGCCTCGCCGCGGTTGGTGTTGTTTCGAAGGTGGCTGAGATTGTCCGCTTCCTCGAGCATCATCCCGCGCGCGACGTTGTTCGAACTCCCGCCGGTATTCCCCAGGCCGCCCGGAGCCATCACGTCCTGCTCGACGTGGTAGATGACCAGCCCCTGCCCCCTGAGGGCCTGATCGAACTGCGCGCCGCTCGTGTTCCGGTTTTCGACAAGGAAGTACTCCGTCGTTGGGTTCTTCGTCCGGTCGTAGTGCCACCCGTCTTCGTAGGTCTCGAAACCCGTGGAGTAGCTGACCCCGCCACCGGTCACCGACACGTTGTCGAACTTGAACGCGCCGTTCGTCCCCGAGTTGTACCCGCTGTTGGGGGGGAAATAGTCTTCGTCCGACCACCCCGTATCCGACGCGAATTGAAATCTCAGCGTATAGCTCGTCGCACCGCTCCCGTTCAGGTACGGTGTGAGATCGAAATTCGCGTGCCCGCTGCCACTAGTTCCATTGTACGCGTAGAGTGTGCTCACGGTGCTGTTGACCTTGATCGTGACATAGGTGAAATCGTAGTCCGGCTCGCTGTCATACGCGTAGTCGTACTGGAGGTTGACCGGGTTCGCCCCGTTGTACGCGAAACTCCTCTCGACCGCTTCATCCCACCCGTTCCCGTACCCCGCACCACCCGGCCAGTTTCGCGCCGTCGCCTCCGTCGATGTGAGCATGCACCGCATCGACCATGAGCCGGCAATGGGGTTCACGTTTCTCCGGCTGAACTTTTCTTCCATGATGGCGAGCTTGTAGGCCTCCGCGTTCACTTCGGAATTCCTGATCGAGCGGAGTTGCGATACCGGGCCCACCTCGGTGGGGACGATCCATCCCAACTGCGATTTGCACCACGCGTCCAAGTGCGCGGGGTTCGTTGGTGTGTTCCAGTTGCCCGACCCCATCAATCCCCAGTAGCCGATCCCCGCACTCCCGCTCCCGTCGTACAGATCGGGTAGCCCGTACGCGTGTCCGAACTCGTGACAAAAGACGCCGATCTCGATGATCCCCGCCCCACAACCGCCCACCGATCCCAAAGCGGGTTGTATCGTGTAGTCCTCCACCTGTATGAACCCGCCGCCCGAGCGCGCGTCGTTTGTCGTCCAGGGGTTGCCGCCAAACTCCGGCCATCCCTGAACCACCCACCGGTGCGACCAGATGTTGTTGTTTCCGCCGCACTCCGCGCCGATCTCCGGTTGAACGATCGCGACGAAGTCGACGAACCCATCGTCATCCCCCGAATTGGGGATCCCGTCGGGGCCGTCGTTGTCGTAAGTCCCGAAATTGACCGCGGGGTCCGCCATCTGGAGAATTTCTTTGATGAACTGACCGGTCTTGGCCGTCCCGCAAAGACCGTAGCATCCGGCTGCGCCTTCATAGTAGGTGTCGATGTTCGACACCGGATACCATCCGTAGACCGTCCCCGTGAGATTGAGGTTGGTGTACGACATCTCGCGGTAGAGGGACGTCATCGACGCGGCACCGGGAGGGCTGAAGAGCTTCGTCTGGAGTGAAGCGATCGGATACGGATCCGCGCCGGTATTCGAGAATTTTCCCATCAAGACAGGCACGTACGTCGTTCCCGATACCATCATCGATTGCCTCAATTCGTCGGGCAGCGACGCGAGGGACATCCCTTCGGGCTGCGCCGCGAGGACCGCTTCTCTCAGCTCTTTGGCCTTCCGCGCCTTCTCGATCCACGCCTTCTGGAACTGAAACGCCGTGGGATCCTGGGCGATACGATCGAAGTACGATTGAGGCAGATCCACGCCGGGAGCGGGTGGAACGACCTGGGCGAAAGCGGCAAGCGCCAAGAGCACAATCGCGGCCGCAATGAACGACAGGATAGTCAATTTCATCCGGAGCCCTCCTTGGGACACGACGAAACGCCTGTGTATAAAAAAAGGCGGAACCGAACCTGCTGTTCTCAACCCCGTTTCCAGCGGAACGATTCCCCCATCGAACTGCTATTATTATACACCGCGCCCGGGGGCGCTGTCAAACTATAACTCTAATCTCTATAATGGATTTCATCCACTTTCCGCACTCGAACCATCGGCTTCTTACCGTTCGTGGAACCCAGCCATTTCTCGCTTGATCGGGACCCCAGATTTCACTATGTACAGTGGAGCATTACGTCAACGCCCCGCGCCTGCGCGAAGACCCTCCTCTCCCCCACGGCGATGGAGGGCGCCCGCGATACGGGGGGTACATGATGACGATTCGGACGCCAACTCCGGAGGGCAGCACCGACGATGAAAACCAAGAGATCGAAACCCGGGACAACGGGCCCAAAAAACCGAGCCAAAACGACCCGGCCGCGGCCCGTCACACAGCATCCGCAGTGCGCCCAATGCGTGCCCGCGAAATGCTGCCGGTACTTCTCGCTCGAGATCGACCGTCCTCGAAGCAAAAGAGATTACGATGATCTGTTGTGGATGCTCGCCCACCGGGAGGTTTCGATCTACATCGAGGAAAGAAAATGGTACCTCATGATCCACACCCAATGCCGCTTCCTCGATACCCAAACGAACATGTGCGCGATCTACAAGAATCGACCGGCGATGTGCAGGGAACACCCATTCGAGGAGTGTGAGTGGCACGGCTCCTACGATTTCGAGGAGCACTTCAAGTCGTACGAAGCTCTCAAACGGTGGATGAGGAAAAAAGGCTTGCCCTAGAAAGCCCCACCCGGGGCATGGTGTATCGAAACGGGAAGGGAAGGCGCCCCGGGTGAGTTTTGATATACGCGAATCTATTTGAGAAGCAGCATTTTCTTCGTCGCTACGAAACCCTTCTGCTCCATACGGTAGAAATACACACCCGAACCCACAGAGCTGCCGTGATCGTCACGGCCATCCCAGACGGCGATGTGGCGGCCCGGGCTCACCGGGGCATCGACGAGGGTCTTCACACGCGCCCCCGACACGTCGTATACCACGAGCGTCACGTTCTCCGAGGCGCCCTCAGGCACCACGTAGGCGATTTCGGTCGTGGGATTGAAAGGATTCGGGTGGTTCTGGACGAGTTCGGCGCGCGCCGCCGGGATGTAAATCGCCTCGGTCGTGAACACGTCGCCGGGATCATCGACGCGAACGAGCTGGTAGACGTACTTGCGTCCCATCTCGACCGAACGGTCCTCGAATTGGATCATCCCGTCGGAGCTTGCCATGACATTCGACGCGACGGTCACGAAACTACTTGTCCCGCCGTCCTCGACGGCGCTGCGGAGGATGTCGAAACGATCACCGACTGACGCGGCGTACATCCACGTGAGGTTCACACCCTCGCGGTAGACGTGGTAGGCAAACGATGCGCTCCCGATCCCCGTCGGGACATCGAACCCGATCAAGCCGTTGCGATGGACGTTGGCCTGGTAGGTCGGCCAGGGAGCGCGGGCGGGGTTGTAGGCGCCGGAGAGATCGAACGCGTAGATGT
>Ga0315275_10001085_pt1 | contig 23445 bp, 15 predicted proteins | sample YL17G03_0_MG_FD_205557 | JGI IMG/M metagenome (GOLD analysis project Ga0315275, IMG submission 205557) | Sediment microbial communities from Yellowstone Lake, YNP, Wyoming, USA - YL17G03_0 | ecosystem: Environmental > Aquatic > Freshwater > Lake > Sediment | place: USA: Wyoming | collected...
TGGATCGTCCGGAATGATGAAGAGCCCCTTTACCGACAGACGTCGTACAGAGAACACCCGGTTTACCTATCGCTCCTTCCGGCAGATCATGAGGGTATGGTGACCCCAAGCAAATCCGCTCGAACCTCCATGGACGTCCCCGAGATCCTGATGTTTTTCGACACGGGAAGCGAAATCGAGTATCTGGAACCCAAGGACTATTCCGAAATATCACAGCTGGTGAAAGACAGGGATCCCAAAAAGATCGCCATCAGCATAAAGAACCTGTACATAAGGAAACAAAAGTTCGGGGATACGGAACAGATCACCATCGTCACGAGCGATGAGATGCAACGAGCCCTGGGAAGCAAGTACGCATCCCGGACCGTTGATTCGTTGTCCCTGGGCATCCTGTGGCTCTCGATCATAGGCCCGGAACAGCGAAGCGTCTACCGCTATGTGCAGGGGGTTCAAAACGATATTATTGCCGAAGCCTTTTCGAATAAGGCGATCATCCCCGACATCACCACCATCGAGGACCTGAATTGGTGGATCCGCGATCGATACCAGGATCTCCGCTTGGATATGGACAATCACCCCTCGGTCGTCGTGCTGAGAAGACCGTCGAAGATCAATGAATACCCTGAATCCGCTCGATATTTTCGTAACGGTAGCGCCGGAAACGGCGACGATGTGATCATCCGGCGCGGCGATATTGTAGGCTTGGATTCAGATATCATGCTGCTCGGCCTGGAAACCGATTCGCAGCAGTTCGCTTACGTGCTCCAGGAGGGGGAAACCGACGTTCCCGAGAGCTTGAAAGAGGCATTGCGGCTCATGAACGAGATGATCGACGCCTATAGAGCGGTGTACGTCCTGGGCCGTAACGCGGAGGAGATCCGTGAGGCGGGCGACAAGATCATGCCGCATGATCCGCGCATCCTCAGGGCCAGATTCGGATTCCATCCCCCCCCGATGTTCATCCGGCGTTTTTCTCAGAATGGTCTGCAATTTTCCCGAGAGACGTACGTTGCGGGAATAGGTCGCGGCTACAAACAGCATCCCCTGTACTCCCTTACCCTCCCCCTCCATTACAATACGCTCTACGCTCATGAACCGTCCTTTACATTGGCCGTTCCGGAATGGGGCGAAGACGGCTTATCATTCGCGGTCGAACAGCTCGTGGTGTTTACAGAGAGGGGATGTGAATATCTCGACAGGGCAAACCTCGAGTGGCACGTCGTTAAGTGATTCCCTCTGATTCGCGTTTGATGATCTCTTCGCCCGGCGGGGGGGAGGCATGAAGCCAACCCGAAAGTCCGGTTGCCAAGGGTTTGTTTTTGGCAGGATCGGCTGGATAGCCGCACCTAACATTCCCATAGGGATGTCTTTGATCACTTCTGCCCTGGTCATTGACGCGGCAATTCATGGATGGGGGAATTAGGGAGGGGATATTATGAGGGATTTGCGTCGACGACCAAAATGGATGTCCTGTTTTTGTTCCTTTCTGACCGGTCTTGCATTGTTTTGCTGTACTGCGGAGAGTCGCGAGGTCGCGGGGACCGCGGCCGGTGACTACGCAGAGCTGACCAGCCTTTTTAAGGATTTTCGTGAGTTTCAGAAGCGGGGGGATGCAGGTGAGGCCCTGGCTGACATGGATGCCGCGATGAAGAGGAAGTATCGCGAACTGAAAACATTCCAGGGCCGCCTAGCCGCGATCGATCCCAGCCACTGGCCGGTCTCCGAACAGATCGATTACCACCTGGTTCGCGCGGAAATGAACGGACTCGAATTCGAGCTTCGCGTTCTCCGCCCCTGGGCGCGCAATCCCGCGTTCTACGGCGGCCGGCGGGGCTGGCAGGGGAGTCTCCCGAGCTTGCCTCTCGAGGGAGAGCAGATTGCCGAATTTCGGACGCGACTTCAGGCGATCCCGGATTATTACGAGCAGGCAAAAAAGAATCTCGGTGGCGGCAACATAGCTGATATACCGGGTGACCTGGCGATCCTCGCCATTCATCATCTCGAAAGGAATGACGATTCCTTCCCGCACTTTATGATGCAATTGGCCGAGCATCATCCGGATCTTGTTCCCGACGCCCAAAGGGCCCAGTCCGCCGTTGGCGGCTACCTCAGCTGGCTCGAGGAAAACCGGAGCCGGATGACGGCTTCAGCCGGTGTTGGGATCGAAAATTACAACTGGCTTCTCAAGAACGTCTATCTCTTTCCCTACACGTGGGAAGAATGTCGCGCGATCGTAGAGCTCGAAGATCATCGCGTGATCACATTTCAAAGACTCGAAGAAAACAGGAACCGCAAGGTTCCCCCTCTTAAGCCCGTGGCATCCCAGGAGGAATATCGACGCAGCGTCCGGGAAGCCCTTCAACATATCATGAAGTTCATCCGAGACGAGGGCATTTTCACGGTTCAGGATTATCTTGTGATCGATGATTATCTGGAAGACCGATTGCGAGCGACCGGCAGGCCGTGGCCCGAAAAGCATGATTACTTCTTCAATTTTTCACACCGTGAGCCGGTGATGGAGGAAACTCATGAGATGGTCGGCCACCAATTTGATTTATTACGGGTCTTGCGCGACGACCGGCCGATCCGGGGAAACAGGGAACATGAGGGCCCTTATGATATCTCCTGCGCCCGATTGGAGGGATGGGCTTTTGCTCTTGAGGAATTGCTGATGCATGCGGGGTATCTTGACGGCCGGTCGCCTCATGGAAGAGAGATCACCTATGAGCAAGCCGCCTTCCGCACCGTCCGTGCTCTCTCGGACCTGTATATGCACAAGGGAGATTGGAGCTTGACGGATGCGATGGAATACTGTGTCGCGAACGCACCGCACGGAGAGCTGCTTGATGACAGTCCTCATTTGTGGAATGAAATGGAGACGACCCTGCTCCACGTAGGCTGGCATATGCAAATGGTCGTGGGCAAGGCCCATTTCATGAAACTGTTCAGGGACAGATCTCAACAGCTCGGAGACGCCTTCAACCTCAAGGCGTTTATGGATGAGTTCCTTGCGGCCGGGGTGATCCCCCTGTCCCTCATCAGATGGGAAATGACAGGGTATGACGACGAGATCAAAAAGTTGTGGTAACCATGCGCGACACCGGATCTCAAAGAGTCCCATACGGAGTCTATGATTGTTTGACCCCAACGGGTTAGAAAGAACGGAGGCAAACCATGGGCAAGAATAGCCCTTTCATCACGGCGGCGCTTTCGGTCATCCTGTTAGCCTTGTCCTGCCGCATTGGCTTCGCGGAGAAACCCATTGTCACTGACGAATTCGACCGTTTTCTAGTGACCAAAGATACCAAGATCGGCGACATTCTCGGCAAGGTCAAGCTTGTGTTCGAAAACCCCTTGAAGACCACCTGGAGCCTGGTGAAACCGGTGCCCGGAGGCGACCGGAGAAAATACTTGAAGGAGGGCCAGCTCGACGCCACAGAGATCGTCGAAATAGATGCGGATACGGGCCAGTTGCGCCTCAAAGCCCCTCCCCGCGAAATCCCGGCCAATTATTACGCTGAAGTTCGCGCGACCAATCCTGACGGCTGGATGGAGCAGGTCCTCATCATCATAGCCCTTCCGGAGACACCGAAACTGGAGCATGCGCTTGATATTTTCACGCAGCGGGCGGAAGGAGGGGGCATAGGTTTCTATGCGACCGAAACGGTGGATCCGAAGAAGGTCGAATATGCCGCGGAGGTGGCCAGCGCCCTGCTCTCAAAGGACAGACGAGGGACGGGAAAGGTCACCGGATATGTCAAAGAACGACATGCGATCATGACGATCTTCAAGACATTTGAGGAACGCAATACCGCGATCGGTTTCTACATGCACCGTCGGAGCCTGGGAATACGGACTCAAGACCTCGAGGACGAAGAGATCATTCCGGACTACCTGCGGCTTGGCGGGCCGAGAGATTTGCGCCGAGACGCTTCTGTTGAAGAGATCACCCACTTGATCCATGAAGGCGGGATCAAGAAAGCCTATCCGGGGGTCCAGGAGCGACTCGAACACGCCACGCAAGAAGCCGTCAAACGAGGTTTCTACAAGCCTCAGGATGGATTGCCGGCCGATTCATTCAGTGATGAATATCTGGCGTTCGGCCTGGATATCCGTTATGGCGTCCGCAGCCAACGATCCTATAACGGGATGCCTTTGACTCCCGAAAACCTCAAGACAATTGACCCGGAGCTGTATGATATCCTCTCGTTTCTATTCCCCACCCGGGAGGAATTCTTCAAGGAGATGGGGTGGGAAACCGATCTTGATCATGCCGCCTCAGCGAGATACGACAAATACAATATCGTTTTTGTTAAAGAAGTGGACGGGAACTCGGAATTGTTTCTCGCCCAGAAAAGCAGCGGGGATATCGTCAGGCTGACGAACACGCCCTCGCGGGAAGAAAGCTTTCCAACATGGTCATCTGACGGCAGGCTGATCGTTTACGTCGGTGGCGAAAATGAGAATCCTGGTATATATGTCCTGGATATCGAAACAGGATCTGCAAAAAGGGTTATTCCCGGCTTTGACGATGCGATCCCCTCAGGGTCGCCTGACGGAAAACAGGTGGTGCTCACAGATACGGCTTCAAAGTCCATCGTGATTGTTGACATTGCCAGTGGCCATAAGACGCCGGTCCCTCACGATGCAGAACGTGGCTCATATGCCACCTGGTCAAAATCAGGCCCCCATCTGGTTTTTGAGGGTCCTGGAGGCATTTTCTGTACTGATATCGACGGGAATAATACCAAGCGCCTGACAAGCCATGCCGGCCTGAACGAATGGCCCCGCTTCTCTCCGGATGGCACGAAGGTCGCTTATGCCGCAGGTACCGAAGAAGAGAAACATCTATGGCTTGTGAATGCGGACGGCACGGATGCACGAGAGTTATCGAAAGAAATTCAGTTTGGGGACGCATATCCAGCCTGGTCGCCGGACGGCACAACAATACTCGTTGTCGGGACCGCTGAGGACAAGGCAGGGATATATGAAATTAACGTCAAGGAGGGAAGCAAAAAGTATTTTATGGATGGCATGATGCCTGATTGGCGGAAGTAAGGCATTGGGTCTGCAATGTGGCATTTCTGCCCAACCGGAAAGGACAAGACAGGAGGAATAAAATGACAATCAAACTGATATCCCGTTTCATCTGTCTCGCCGGGATATTGGCGATGCCGGGGTTGACTTTTTCTCAGCAGACAAGTGAAGCAAAACTTGTTCTCACGAATTGCCATGTGATCAACTGTACCGGAAGCCCGGTGCAAGGAAACATGACGGTGATCATTACAGGGAACGAAATAACATCCATCCGCAAGGGCGCCTACGAGCGATCCCGCCAGGAAGACAATGTTCGGGTGATCGACCTGGATGGCGCCTATGTTCTTCCCGGTTTCTGGAATGTTCACATGCATCTGAGCGCTCTTTTGCCTGATCCAAACCATATCCTGGACAATGAGACCCTTCCCTCAGCCGTCATCCGGTCCGGTTTGAATGCCATGGACGGATTACGGCACGGTTTCACGGCCATCCGATCGGTCGGCGAGAGGGACTATCTTGATGTGGATTTGAGGGACGCCTTTGATCAAGGATTTTTCATGGGTCCCCGCATTTTTGCCAGTGGCGATGCCGTATCCCCCACCGGCGGACATCGAGGCGACATCCCCACGGGCGCGGACGGGGCGGCGGAGATCAGGAAGGCTGTCCGTACGCGTATCCAGAAAGGCGTAAATTTGATCAAGATCATGGGTGTCGAAATGCTTCAAGACGAGCTTGAGGCCGCCGTGGAAACCGCCCATAGCATGGGGCTGCGTGTTGCCAGCCACTCCAAGGAGCCTGAAACCTACCGATCCGCGAAGGCCGGCGTGGATTCCATCGAGCATGGGTATGGGGTGAGGGACGAGACCATCAAGCTGATGGCCGAAAAGGGGACGTTTTACGTCCCGACGATCATTTGCAACCTGAGCGACCAGGACATCAAGGAACGGGACCGCCGGCTGGCCCAATTGGGCTATTCCAAGGATGAGAAAGTCGCAAGAGGACGTACCCTCATCGCCCAGGCGGACATGAGATCCCAGGAGCATGCCGAACACCAGAGGAAAGCGTTGGTGAAGGCGGTCAACGCCGGGGTGAAGGTCTGCATCGGTTCCGACTCCACTCCTGTCGGCGAAATTGGAATCCTGGAAATCGAGCAATTTGTCCTTTCCGGCGTCAGTGAGAAGGACGCTCTCGTTGCGGCCACGCGTAACGGCGCGGATCTATGCGGCGTTCTGGATAGACTTGGAACTGTCGAGGAGGGCAAACTGGCCGATCTTGTGGTCGTTGCCGAGAATCCCCTGGACAACATCTCGAACATTCGGAAAGTGAAAATGGTGTTCAAAGATGGTATTTCCGTGGATTTGAGTCAGCCTCAAGCGCCGGCCAGCTATTGGGATTACTATTTTGGCGGGACGGCCTACAGAAGAGGATATCTGGGCGATGCAGAGAAAGCCGCCGGCTTTAACAGAGGTCTGGCAGAACCCGACAAATGATACCCTGAGATGAGAACAAAGGTCAGAAGGCATCGGCCTTTGCCCCGGTCATTTGAGATGTCCAAAACCAATTCACTATCGGGCAGAAAGGAGACTCATGTCTAACCGAAAGGCCATCCGGGCTGTTGTCTTGTTGCTTTTGTTTGTTTTACGGGTCTCAGCGCAGGTGATCCAGGGCGGCGGAACACATTCTGCGGAAACCCCGCCACAGAAGGCCCTGCGATATGTTAACCCACTCGTCATTGAAGAGGCCGGGTGGATCGCCGATCCCACCGTGATCCGGTTTCAAGATAAATATTATTTGTATCTGACCGGTGGGGTCTCGCCCGGCGCATTCTCCGGAGCCGTCGTCTGGTCTTCGGGCGACTTGGTGCGTTGGGAGCATCACAAGGTAGCCATTCCGGAAGGCCGCGAAGTTGGAGCTCCTGCGGCTTTTGAATATGACGGATACATATACCTGACCGGAAACGACATTGGACTCTTCCGGAGCCGGGATCCGCTAGGTCCCTTCGAGTACTTCGGCGATCTTGTGAACGAAAACGGTCAGAGGCTTGAGCGCGCCCTCTGCAAAGGCTGCGAGGACGGCGGCGTGTTTGACCCCGCATTTCTTGTCGACGACGATGGCCGGGTCTATCTGTATTATGCCGGGGGCGGGACCGACGGGGTCTACGGAGTCGAACTCGACCCCACGGACCTGAGGAAACTCCTGGGCCCCGCTAAACATTTCTTCCGTTTCGAGACAACGCATATCTGGGAACGCTACGGGAACTGGAACGAATACAGCGAGCAGAGCTGGATCGAAGGGCCCTGGATGACGAAACATAACGGGATCTACTACCTCCAGTATGCCGCCCCGGGGACCGACTGGAAGACATATGCCGTGGGGGTGTACACCAGCAAGAATCCCCTGGGCCCATTCACGTATTACGAGGGGAGCCCGATCCTTCGACATCGCGGAGGCTTGATCAATGGCTCCTCACACCACAGCGTCGTCGAGGGTCCCGACGGTAACCTGTGGGCCATCTATACCCTCCTCTACCGGAACTGGAACCGCGAAGTTGAGAGGCGTATAGGCATGGATCCGGTTGGCTTTGATGAGCATGGGAACATGTTCATCAAAGGCCCCTCGGAGACGCCGGAGTGGGCGCCGGGCGTAAAGGCCAAACCCTGGGAAGACAATGACAGCGGGTCGATTCCATTGTCGGAGGACAAGAACTATGCTGTTAGCAGCGAGGCGCCTGGACGAAATCCCCCATACGCTGTTGATAACAACAACAGAACCTGGTGGGCGCCGGTCCAGGGTGATACGGAACCTTGGTTGACCCTCGACCTCGGGGCCGAGTCAAAACAGATGTACATCGTTGACTCCGCCCGGATTCTTTTCACGCTTCCAGAAGGTCTCAAGCGGGAAGACGCGGGGCCTCGGATCCGGCAATACAAGATCGAGGTCTCCTCCGACGGCGACATCTTTACGACGGTCGTGGACAAGACCCATAATGATCGGGACAACGCCGTTGAATTCGACGAAATCACACCGGTCAGGTGCCGTCACGTGAAACTGACAATGACCGGTTGGCCGAAGGACCTCCCGTGCGGCGTGATCGAGTTCACGGTTTTTGGCAGGCCGACCCCCTTTAATTCCTTGCTGAGAAGTGAGCGACTCCTGCCAGCGACCACGGGATTGGGTTCGAATGATGGCATCCGATCTGAAGGAAGGGAGCAAACTAATGAACAACAAAAAGCTTTTTCAGGCCTTGCTGTCGCTCGTCATCCTTCTGCACGGATTCGTCGCCGAGGCCCAGGAGGCGCGGGCCCGCTATGAAATGATGCGGACGATCCGCAAGGAAAAGCTCGACCTGGTATTGCCCGGAGCCATGCGGGACAACCAGGTGGACATGTGGATTCATGTCATCCGCAGAGGCGATCCCGACCCGCTTTCGCTGGATCTGGGAGGCCAGCCGGGTTGTCCCTCGCCCAGTCTGTCTGTGCGGTGCCTGGGGTACTACGTCTTCACGGACCGCGGCGGGGACAGGGTCGAGCGCGCCCTCTTCAACGTCAGCGGCGACAGGGAATTGTACGACATCTTCGGGCCGGCGGACGATCTGGCCGCGTTCGTAGCGGAGCGCGATCCCAAGCGAATCGCCGTCAACATATCCGCGTGGCTCACCGTGGCTGACGGGCTGTCGCATACCGGATACTTGACACTGATCAACCGGCTCGGCGAGAAATACGCAAAGAGACTCGTGTCGGCGGAGAACGTCATCAACGACTTTCGGGTGAGGAGGGTGCAGACGGAGATCACGGCCTTCGCAAAGGCTTGCGAGATCCAGAGACAGATCATGGAAGCCGGCTACGCCAGGATCGAGCCGGGGGTCACGACGAAAGCGGAGCTCGGCTGGTGGGTCGAGGATCAGTTGCTGGCTCGCGGGCTGGCGACCCTGGCATCGGGACCGAGCGCACCGGGAGTCCTCCGCTCGGGCGTGCCGCAATCGGACCGGGGGGATGTCTACCATCGCGGGGACTTGCTGGTGTGGGATTGGGGGATCACGTACCTGAATTTCGGCACGGACTTCAAGCGTCACGCCTACATCCTCCGGGAGGGAGAAAACGACATCCCTGAGGGAATCCGATACGCTTGGGATCAGGGAATGAAAGTGAGAGAGGTCATTCGGCGGAATCTGAGAGTCGGACTTACTGCGGGCGAAGCATTGAAAACGATAGGCGGAGCCCTCGAGGAAGCCGGGTTCGGCTACATTCCCAACGACCCGACCACGGACGGCGGCTTTTCGGGGCTGAAGCCGGGAGAACACCTCAAGCGTCCCGACAAGACCGAGGTGTCGGTCGACTGTCACTGCGTGGGAAACACGGGAGACAGCCAGGTTGAGATCGGCCCCTCCATCGCCCCCCATCGCCCGGACCGCGCTCCTCTGAAGATTCAGCCCAACAACTTGTTCGCCTTCGAGTTCGTGTGCTATGTCCCGGTGCCGGGTTGGAGCGGGGAAAAACTGCGCATCAATCTCGAGGACAACGCCATCGTCACGGACAAGGGCGTCGAGGCTCTCTATCCGCTCAACGATCGGATCATCGTCATCCGTTGACGCGATTGGGCATTTAGACGGCTTCGGACGGGGAAACATCACCGCACCTACCGGTCGCCGCGGCGCCCGGCACGGCTCTGATCTTCCTCGGTTATTCGGCGGATTGCTCAACCGAAAAAGGGTGTTTCCGGCCCCTTGGAAAACCTCCGTCCCAACGCTCCCAACTTTCATTTTTAACCGGCAGATGACGACCTGACCATAAGATTGCATTGTGTTTTTGAATTAGACTATAATATTTAATATTATGTTTCCAGATATACTGAATATTGGGCCTTGGCTTTATTTTTGAACACGAGTAGGGAGGTCTGCCATGTCCGCACCACGCGCTTTTTGGACCATTCTTTGTTTGATCGCCCTTTTGGGTTCGTGCGCATCTGAAAAGGCGGAAATGGAAAACGCCGAAACAGCAAAAACCCAGTTGGGGGGCTGCATCCTCGTCTCGCCTTCAGGCGAAGTGCCCTCCGATCTCTATCAGGAAGGCGAGATCGTTCCAACGGCCGAATATGCGCCTTTCACGAAAAAGCTTATGGTCTACGGGATCACGCTGATCGGCCGGGATGATATCAGCGGCGAATTTATGCGGAAGGTCGCTCGAACCATCAAAGAAATATTTCCTCAGGAGGGAGCCATCGACAGGGAGCTGCAAAAGGAGATTCTCAGAAATATGTACAAATACCGGACTGTGATCCCGCTCTTTAAAGGCAAAGATCACGGGTTCGCTCCGTCCGATCAGGCGGCATGGGACCGCACGACACGTCGGAACAGCATCTGCGACATCATCATGGAAGGCGTCCCCGGACAGGTCAATGAGGTCGTCGAGCACATCCTCCACCACGTGACCGACGTCGGGCTTCACTACACATTTCCGGCGGAGTGGGGAATCTCTAGAACGTCGAAGCTCTATCTGGCGATGCAGGAAGCGATCGACAAGAAGTATTACGACGTTCGACAGTACGACGATGAAGGAGACGAGGACGTCCGGAATCGCGTCGTGCTTCAGGAATACGCCTATTGGATCATCTACACCGCCTGGGATCTCCGGGAGACCTATGGTCCCAGGGAGGCTGAGTGGACGATCATGAACAACTCCGAACTCAAAGCCAAGCTCCCCCGGTCGTACGAGCTCTTTGAAGCCACAATCCCCAGGGTCATGGTGGCGCCCAGCCGGCCGATGCTCCAGGAATTTACCGAGAATAGCTCCAACACGAAAGGCATTGAATGAAATTCATGAAATCCCTGACAATCCTTCGTCGCGCGAACGGGCGATGGAGATGATAAGGAGGCAAGAATGAAAAGATGGCTGGTTCCGATGATCATCGTCGCTTTTTCCGTCCTGTCGCACGGGACACAAATCGGGAAGACGGCCAAGAACGCCAAGGGGGCGGAACGAGCCGCCCAGGAGGACAGAAGGGCGAGAATGGAGCAGGCCGTTGCCGAAGTCAAATATGACGTGCCCAAAGAGATCGACATCAATTATGAAGTCCTCGACCGGATCGACACATCGACGTCTCCTTTGGGCATCGCACCCCTCCCGAAGGAACTCGGGAAGACGTTGAACGGCCTGTTCTCGAAATACACGAAACACCTGGCTCCCAACGGGAAGCCCATTCATATTTTCGCCCAGTCCGGCGTGAGTGATTTACAGCTTGTGAGGGCGAGAGAGATCCTGAAATACCATCTGACCGACGCTCCCGGCACGCCATACGGTCATGATAAAATCGCGCTGGCCAACAGGATGGCGGATGTCAGGGCCACGCTCATCTACACGGATACGGAGATCAAGTCCTTCGCCACACGTCCCATATTGAGGGGTTCAAAACTCAGGATCCAGGATCTCTATGCCACGGAGTCTCCCGTCGAGGGGAGCTATGAATATCTCCACAATAAAGCGAAGCCGGGCCAGCGTTTCACCCGGGATGCCTCCTACGAGGAGATCATGCATCTCGTTCATGCCAAAGGGCTGGAGGATGTATTGCCTGATTTCCAAAACGAAATCGTCGAGGCGGAACAGGCCGCCGTTAAAGCCGGGATATATTTGTACGGGCGGCCGGCCTCCCATGAATACATCATCACGGGCTTCGATATCTATTTCGGCCTGTGGGACCACAATCCTCAGGGGGATGGGAAGTCTTTTGGCAACGAGTATCCCTTCCATACCAGAGCGGAAATGAAAGCGGGCGACCCGGCTCTTTACGGACTTGTTGAAAAATTCTGGCCGCGATATCTGACCTATAATGCCTATATTGATCCGTCATTTGAAGGGATTTTTTCGACCGTCCTTGATCAAGAAGCGGAATATACCTATAAATCCCGCTATCTTGTTAATATCATCCTGACCGGAAAGAACAATACGAACATCCTCGGCAATGGCCAGGATAACCGGCTGACGGGGAATGAGGGCAACAACCTGATCATCGGCGGAAAGGGAGATGACCTGATCGCGGGGGGAGAAGGCGAAGATACGGCGGAGTTTTCCGGCAGCTCCTCGGAATATGAGATCCAAAGAACGGGCAACAAAGTCATCGTCACAGATACGGTTCCCGGCCGCGACGGAAAGGACGAATTGACGGATATCGAAGTTCTCAAGTTTAAAGATAAGAATCTGGCATGTCCAAGATGATGGATTCATGAAGACGTCTGGGCTGGATTCGAGGGCTATTTGTAGATGACGCCTCCTCACATTTAATAAATTCTGCGTTTTCATCCGGCCGGATGCGTCGTTTTCATCCAGCCGGAAGTATTGAGGAAATTGGCCACGGCGGTCCCCGGGGGGACGAGATCGTCGCAGGCTTTCCGCAACGAATCGTCCAGGGTCATTTCCATGACGGGAATCAGGTCCTCAAGATGCTTCACCTTCCCAGGACCGATCAAAGGAGCTGTGATGCCCGGTTGGTCCTTTGTCCAAAGAACGGCCAACTGAGCCGGGGTGATGCCGGCCTCCTTTGCCAATTTCACGAACTTATCCCCTACCTCGATGCCTTTCTCCGACACGCGATCCGCATAGAAAGAGCCCCGTGCCGCCGCCCGAGATCCTGTTGGATATTCGCCAACCTTGCTGTAAACCCCGGTCAACATGCCATGGGCAAGAGGAGCCCAGGTGATTATGCCAAGCCCATTTTCCTGCGCCATGGGAATCAATTCGTTCTCGATGCGGCGGTCCAGCAAATTGTAGGGAGCCTCTTCGGAAATAAACCGGGCATAATTCCTCATTTCACTCAGCATGATGGCTTTCATGATCACCCATGGAGGGAATGTCGAACACCCGACGTACCGCACTTTGCCCTGTCGGACAAGGTCGGTCAGGGCGCCTAAGGTTTCCTCAATGTGGTATTGCGGATAGTACCGGTGGATCTGGAAAAGATCGATATAGTCGGTCTGAAGAGCTTTTAAGGAAAGGTTACAAGCCCTGATAATGTTCAAGCGGGAGTTGCCCTGTAAATTCGGAGCGAGTTTAGGAGCATATGCGTCCAACGAAATGCCAATTATGCGCGGAGCATGATCCACTTTTGTTGAAATAAGCACTTGATGCCGGAGATTGTTTTCCTTCAGCGTCTTGCCGATGATCTTTTCACTCGCCCCCCCCGCGTATAAGTTTCCGGTATCAATGAGATTAATGCCGGCTTCAAGGGCTCTAAGAATAATCTTTGCTGCTATATCCGGCGGCGTGGCGTCACCGAAATCGTCCGATCCCAGGCATATGGGAGAAACCTTAACGCCGGTACGACCCAAGAGCTTGTATTCCATCGACAACCTCCTCGTTGATATTCGGGTCGATTTGAATCACATTACCTTTGCCGGATTCGGTAATCATAATTCACGATTGCGCCTATTTTTTTTTGCCCGCCTACCCTATCCGCCCACTTTTCATAAACCCATTTCGAAGCTTCTTTAAAAGGGCCAACATCCGGATACGTGATCTTGATGCCCGCGGCTTTCAGCTGCTCATTTTTCTGTTCATCGACCCTTGTGTAAAGGTCTCGTTCGTAGTCAACGAGCTCCTGTAATGCCTGGTCAACGATTCCCTGGAGATCAGTGGGCAGCTTATCGTAATATTTCTTACTCATGATAACGGGTGCCACCAGGCGGAGCCATCCGATTTGAGCCCAATGCGGGGCCGCTTCAAATAATCTTTTTGAATAATAATTTGAATTGGCAGCCTCCGCTCCGTCGATCATCCCGGTCTGCAGCGCTAAAAATAGATCATTATAGCTCATCGGCAAAGGGCTCGCTCCAAACGCCTTAAACACATCCAGATGGAGCGGGCACTCCATGGTCCTGATCTTCAGGCCTCTGAGATCAGCAAGCGAATTGATGGCCTTCGTGGTCGTCATGATATGACGGACACCGAAGGTGAAGTAACCCAAAAGATGGAATCCCCGCGCTTCCAAATCGGGAATAAAGCTCCTGCCTATTTCCGAATCCAATACGGCGAACATATGCTCGTTGTTGTCAAACAAAAAGGGCAGTTCGAATATGTACAATGAGGGGACAAACATAGACAGCGTCGAATTTGAAGCCATTGACACTTCTATGGAGCCAAACTCCAATCCTTCGATCACGTCCCTGTTTTCCCCCAGCGAATTATCGGCATATAAGATGGCCTTGATTCTGCCTTTGGAGCGCTCATTGACGAGCTTTGTAAACTGAAGAAGCGCCTGTGACCCCGGTTCCTCGAGCGGTGCGGGGCTTGCCACCTTCATGACGAATTCCGCTCCCTCATCCTTGCAACCAGGAAGCAGAAGCATTCCCCCGAGCAGGATTGAGATCGCCGGCGTCAAGATCGATTTCTTCATTGGAAGAACACGTCCTTTAAGGCACCTGAATTATTGTCGGAGCTCACTTCAATGACTTCGCAAGCCATAAAAAAGTCTGGGGGAAAAAGGTTATAATAAGAAGGACAATCAACATCGACGCCGCTATTGGGAAAATATAGGGTGTGACTTCTCTGATGCTCTTACCGGTCAAACTGCATGAAACGAACAATGTGACGCCGAAGGGCGGAGTGATATAGCCGATGGCCCAAGCGACTGTTGTCACAACACCAAAATGCACCGGATCCATGCCAAAACTCCTGGCCAGTGGAAAAACCAATGGGATGATCACGATCGACGCCGAAAAACTTTCCATAAACATCCCGACAATGATCAATAAAATGATGTAAAGCACATAAAATCCGTAGAGGCTTGTAACCTTCGCCAACATAATTTTGGCCAGGGTTTCCGGCACTTGGTTGACGGTGATCAGCCATCCAAAGAGAGATGTCGCGGACACGATAAATAGGATGATAGTTGCTAATTCTGCCGATCGGAACAGCATATTTGGAATATCCTTCAGCTTTAATTCCCTATAAACGAACATTCCCACGATAAAACCGTATGCCACCCCCACGACGGCTGCCTCCGTAACTGTAAAGATTCCTCCAAGTATGCCAAATATGATTATGATCGGTAATCCAAGTCCCGGAAGGGCTTTGATGCCGGTCATGAAGACCCTTTTCGGACTGAACGCTGCATTGGCCGGCAAATAGGCGTCCCCACCTTTTACTGCATGGAGATACATGACAACCATCAGACCGATTCCAATCATGATGCCGGGGACGACGCCGCCAATAAACAATTCTACCGTAGACGTATGCGTCAAATATCCAATGAGAACCATCATCAGGCTCGGAGGGATGATCGGCCCAATGGCGCCGGCGGCCGCCTGCAGCGCCGTTGCAAACCTCATGTTGTATCCTTTTTCTTCCATGATCGGGAGCATGATCGAGCCCACGGCGGCCGTGCACGCAACCGATGATCCGGTAATGGCGGCAAAGATCATCGATGCCGCCACGGTGATCATCCCCAGGCTTCCCCTCACAAAACCAAACAATTCCGAGGAAAAAGTAATCAGCCGTTTTGATATCCCTCCCGAGTTCATCAACTCGCCGGCCAGCATAAATAACGGTATGGCTAAGAGCAGCCAGGAATCCAAGCCAAGAAACATCTTCTGGGGTATCAGGACAAGCGGCAGTTTGCCATCCCAGAGCAACGCAAGCATGGCGCCCATTCCCATCGAGAATGCGATGGGCATACCGATCAAGAGAAATATGGCTATGCAGATCAACAGAATAGCCACCATTTTAGCGCCTTTCTTTATTCATGTGATTTGCCATAAATCGCTTTTAGATCCGCCTTATCTTGCGCACCGGCCAATTTAAGTGTCAATATCAGCGATTCCGAAAACATTAATAGCCCGGCTATGGGAAAGGCCAGATATATGACCCCTATCGGTACTCCCAATGCCGCTGTTTTCTGATTGATCGTAACAACAATCATCTGTATGCCGAAAGTGATTATGGTCAACGTGAAAAACATGATGAATGCCATTATTATGATCTGTAATATTTTATTGTATTTAAACGGTAAGAAATGCGTTAAATAGTCCATGGCCAGGTGCCTGCCTTTTTTAATACATATCGAGGAGGTGAGAAGAACCAGCCAGACCTGTAAATAGCGAGCCAGTTCTTCGGACCAGGAAAATGGATTGTTAAAAACAAACCGCCATATGACCTGACCAAGAACCACTAATATTTGTACGGCAAATAAAGAAATAATGACAATTCTTGCCAGTTTGCGGACCAAGACGAGGTGTGAATCAAGGAGTTTACTTGTTTCCCGTATTTTTAGCGTCCTTATTTCGTTAGGCATAAGAGTAAGTCAAAATAGCTATTTTTCGTGGCGATTCTAATCAACAGGTTAAGCTCATGTCAAGGCCCGCTTTTGCCGGAAGAGATTCCTTAGGAGAATTTTTTCATATTATTTATCATCTACGCTTCTTTTAATCATCATGGAGATGACGATCTCGCGGAGTTTTCGCCCGGCTAACGATTCACAGGGATTTCGATCCGGTCTTCCCTGATCGCTCTTCCCATGAAGAGGCGAAGCGGGTCTCCCATCCTTGATCGCGAAGCGCCGTCCAGTCTCGGGCCGTCTTGACAACTTCTTTAACGGCGGGGGCTTGATCGGTTGTGATCGTATAGCCGAGGTCATGTTCCTCACACCAGACCAAGATATCCGCCTGATAGAGCGCGCTGTTGGAACGAACACGCCGGAGCTTCGGGAACGGCCCCCAATGATAGAACCGGAAGCCTTCACTTTGCGTTGACAACCCCATTCATTTGCGTGACAATCTCACTTCAGAGGTGGTACATTGAGGGAGGGTAGGTCATTAGACTTGGGGTTCGAATAGAAGTCTAAAGTAATGATAGGCATGGAAATAAGATGTAAACGCGTGGAGGCTATGCTATGGGACGAATATTAACCCGGCGCGAATTTATGGGCAGCTCAGCGGCGGCGGCGGCCTTCACGATCATTCCCCGTTCCGTCCTGGGGACACCCGGAAAACCGGCGCCGAGTGATCGGGTCAACCTGGCTTTTATCGGCACCGGGGACCAGGGGATGGGCAACCTCAAAGAGCTTCTTCGTCTCGAAGATGTCGAGGTGGTGGCCGTTTGCGATGTCGCTCAGGAGGTCAGCTATGCCAATGTTGAATTCGGGGGGAAAGCCGGGCTGAAAGTCGCATTGGAGGCCGTAGGGCGGCACAATGCCGAAGAGAAAAGATCGGGGGCCTCCAAAGGCTGCGCCGGCTATGTGGATTTCCGGGAGATGCTGGAGAAAGAACCCGGCATCGATGCCGTTGTGGTCTCTACTCCCGATCACATCCACGCGGCGGCCTGCATGGCAGCCATCAAGCGGGGGAAGCACGTCTACTGCGAAAAGCCTCTGGCCCATTCGGTCTATGAAACCCGCATGGTCACGGAGGCCGCCCGCAAAGCCGGCCTGGCAACTCAGATGGGGAACCAGGGCCATTCCGGAGAAGGGATTCGCCTGGCCGTCGAGTGGATACGGGATGGGGCGATCGGGCCGGTGCGTGAGGTTCACGGCTGGACCGGCGTGGGAAGGGCAGATTGGGTGCAAACGAAGGGCAGGCCGGAGGAGACCCCGCCCGTGCCGGAATCTCTGGATTGGGATCTCTGGATAGGACCGGCCCCTGACCGGCCCTATCACCCCGCCTATGCCCCCTACAATTGGCGCGGCTGGTGGGATTTCGGCTCGGGAGCCATAGGCGATATGGCCTGCCATAATCTGGATCCGGCATTTTGGGCTCTTGACCTGGGCTCGCCCATCAGCGTGGAGGCGAGCTGCTCCGGCCCGGACAACGAAAACGTGCCCTTTGGGGCTCTCTATCTCTACGAGTTTGGGGCCCGGGGCGAGAGGCCTCCGGTGACATTGAAATGGTACGACGGCGGCTTGATGCCCCCGCGCCCTCTGGAACTGGAAGAAGGCCGGAGAATGGTGGACGAGGGAGTCTACTTGGTGGGCGACCGGGGGATCATCATGTTGGGCGGCTGGGCTGAATCACCGCGGATCATTCCCGAGTCGAAGATGAAGGCCTACGAACGTCCGCCCGCGACGATCCCCCGCGTCCAAGGACATCATCGGGACTGGATCGACGCCTGCAAGGGCGGGGCTCCCGCCACCTCGAATTTTGACTATGCAGGTCCGTTGACCGAGATGGTGCAGCTGGGCAACGTCGCTCTGCGGACCCGCAAGAAGATATATTGGGATGGTTCCAATCTGAAAGCCACCAATGCTCCGGAGGCGGACCGGTACATCAAGCCGGAATTCCGGGAAGGTTGGAGTTTATAGGCCTCATGACGTGAGCCTCCCGTTCACCTGCGAATATCGTCGATGCGGCATTTGAAGGCGCCCTAAACTTCGATAGGAGAATGAAGGATGGCCCTATTGAAAGCTTTCTTGGCATTTGTGATGGTTTCGGTCATCAGCAGCGTCAGCCCTGGTTCCGACAAGATCAAGGTCCTGATTGTCGACGGCGTCAATAATCACGATTGGGAAGATACCACGATCGCCACCAAGGCCACTCTTGAGCGGACAGGCCGGTTCACCGTCGATACTTGCACTTCTCCCACAAGAAAAGCTCCTCAAGAGGCCTGGAAAGCCTGGCGTCCCAAGTTTTTTGATTACCAAGTCGTCGTCGGCAATTTTAATGACGATTGCGAAAAGGACGGCGGGTGCGAACCGCTCTGGTCGTCAGAGACGAGAGCGGATTTTGAAAAATTCGTCAGCGAAGGGGGCGGCTTTGTCCCCATCCATGCTGCGGACAATGCTTTTGCGAATTGGGCTGCCTACAACGAAATGATCGGCGGCGGCGGCTGGGGTGGCCGTGCGGCAGGGAAGTCAGGATTCCTTTTGCGCTTGATCAATGGAACATGGTCGACCACCTCTCCCGATCAGGGCCTCAGCGGTGAGCATGGAGAAATGAGCGAATTTCTGGTGATTCATGATCAGCCCTCTCACCCGATTCTCAAAGGGCTGCCTTCGGAATGGATGCACGCGACAGACGAACTGTATAGTGCGCTCCGAGGCCCCTATAAAAATGTTGAAGTTTTGGCTCATTCGTATTCGCTTTATACGAAAGAGAACGAGCCGACGCTGATGATCATCACCTACGGTAAAGGCAAGATCTTTCACATTACGCCGGGGCATTATAATGACGAACGCGCTCCATTCGGAGAAGCGGTTCACTGCGTTGGCTATCAGACCGTCCTGGCCAGGGGAGCGGAGTACGTGGCCACCGGCAAGGTCACAATAGGCATTCCACGCGAATTCCCGGGCAAAGAAAAGCCTGTCGTGATCGCTCCGGATAAGCTGGAGTGGCCCGGCTTGCCTGCTCGCGAAACCCGGAACACCGGCGATTGAGCAGACCCATTCCGCCTTTTCAGAAAGTTCCGTGAATTCCAGCCGTCCGATATGGGAACTCGGCTATGATATGCTCCGATCTGATGATCCCATATCGTTGACCGTCAAACGGGATCATTTCTGCGATTCTTCAAGGAGGGCCTCCAATTTTTTTCTTTCAGCGGGAGGCATGAGATGGTAGCCCCGTTTCTTATATTCACTGAGCATATCAAATGCCTTACTTTTGTCCCCAGTATCCAGGTAGGCCTCGGCAAGCTCAAAAAGAGACTTTGTGAAATTTGGATCGGATTCAAGAGCTTTTTTCCAGCAGTAGATAGCTCCTTCCAGATCTCCTGTTTGCTTGTAGGCGTAACCTAGGCCATGGTAAGGAGATGCATATCCGGGATCGAGTTCTATGGCTTTTTTATAGTATTCAAGGCACTTATAAAAGAGGGAAGGATCTTTTGACTGCAGACCAAAGGAAAAGTAGGCATTTGCGAGGTTGTTGAAAAGCTCAGGCAACTTTGCATCAAGGGAGAGCCCCGTCTTATAAGCCTTGATCGCCTCCTCGTAATTGCCTTTTCCGTAATAGGCGGCCCCGAGGTTGTTCCATATTGCAGGATCATACTCTGATTCTCTCATGCTCGTTCTTTCAAAACTGCCGATCACCTTGTCATATTGTTGAGCAGATAAGAGCAGCTTCATGTATTCGATAAATATTTCGTAGTTCGAGGGGAGGGCTTTGAGCCCTTGTTCCAGAACATTAATGGCCTCCTCCGTGTTCCCTTTTTCTTGATCGATGGAAGCAAGGACCTTATATGCCAAGTCGATATTTGTTCTCTCCCGGATAATTCCCCTCAACAGCGTGATTCCCGCTTCTTGTTTTCCTTCTTTGCACATCTTCTGGGCTTCTTCTACCTTTTCTATATAAGGAAGGAGGATCTTGACATCATCTTGAATGCCAAAGTCCTTTTTGGGGGAAACCCGAAGGCTCGAGATATAACCCAAGCTTGCCAGCTTTTCCCGGGTTTCCCGGTCGACTTTCTGAGCCGCGTCAATCCTTTTGGAGGGTGTCAGATCATCGATCATCTTCTTGAGCCGCGAAGTGAGTTGAACTGTTTTTTCTCGTTCAGCCAGGTTGTTGAGTTCATTATAATCATGGTCCAGGCCATACAATTCCGGAATGGGAGAGTCGATGAATTTCTTCTTCTCGAAAATAAAACCCTTTAGGGGCGCCCATCCCCGGCTGTAGTAGGGATATAAAGATTCGAAATAGATGGGCCTTTCTGAGAGCGGCATTCCCCTCAATGCCGGGAGGAGCGAGATCCCCTGCAGGAAAGGCGGCGTCTCGATTCCCAGAAGATCACAGACTGTCGGGAAAATGTCGATGTGACTGACATACTGCCCGATACGGCCTGGGGCTATTTCTGGACAGGAGATTATGAGCGGGATCCAGATGGAGGAGTTGTAGGCGAAAAAACCGTGAGCCTTCTCACCATGCTGGCCCAATGATTCGCCATGATCCCCGGTGAAGATGATGAGAGTCGAATCGGACAGACCGGTCTCTTTCATGTCATCAAGGAGCTTTCCCAAGGCCATATCGACGTAGGCGACCTCCCCTTCATACGGATGCTCATTGTATTGAGTCTTGAAAGGCTCAGGTGGCTCGTAAGGTGTATGCGGATCCCAACAATGGATCCAGAGAAACCAAGGGGATCTTCGACCTTTCAACCATTCCTGGGCGCCCCTGATCACATCTTCAGCACTTCTCTCCAGATTGGAAAAATTGGCGCTGTGAATGCGGTTGTAGTTATCGTCGTAGGTATCGAAACCCTGAGATAGCCCGAACCTTGAATCGAGAGGATAAGCGCCTACGAACGCCCCGGTGGAATAACCGTTATTCCTGAGGTGTTCGGCTAAGGTCAGCAGTTCTTCGCTTACGATAAAGTTTAAATTTTCATGAACACCATGATAGTTGGGAGTTGACCCAAGGAGTATGTTCGCATGAGATGGAAGTGTGCTCGGAGTGTTGGCAAAAGCTCTTGAAAAAAGCACTCCTCTCTCAGCAAGGGCATCGATATGCGGAGTTTGAGGGAGCCGGCTTCCATAGCAGCTCAGCCTGTCTGCTCTGAGCGTATCTATTGTGATGAGAAGGACATTGAGCTTGCTTTTACCTTTCGCAGGGGAATTCTCAGGAAACGCAAAAGAAAACAATCCTAAGATTAAACAGACTACAAAAAGAGGACAAAAAGATATCTTTCTCACGGATAATCCCGATCCACATCTAAAGGCTTATCTTATATTTATCTCCACTCCTTTTCCGTATCGCACTTCGTTGTGGTCATCGAAATAAATTATACACGAAAGAAAGGCTTATCCAAAATGGCTCTCAGACCAGCATGTTGTGCTTCAAAATTGAACTTGAACAGGTTCAGATTTGGGAACAGCCGAATCGCCGCTATGGTTGGCATATTCAATGCCTCGAACAGTGATACAATTTCAGGATACCGGTGGTTATCATGGACGGCCGAATCCGAATGCCGACCTCGACAAATACGTGGATGACATGCAGAATCAACTCAGAGAGCTGCTCACAAATTGCGGGCCGGTCAAAGTCCTCTGGTTCGATGACGGGGGGGCCTTCATGGTTCCCCCTAAAGCCGGATCCTGCGGTCGCTGAATTGAAGATATTCGACGCCGACGAGAATGTCGGCTCCGTCGCGGTCCACCCGGTGATCTTTGACGACCACATATCCCCCGCCCTTTGTGATCGTATAGTCCTCGTGATCACCAGCGAACGCCGCGGTATCCTCGCCATCGCCGCCGAGGAGAAGGTCGCTCCCCTTTCCGCCCGTCAGGATATTGTTCCCGGCATTGCCCGTGAGCTCATTGTCGTAAGCATTCCCGATAAGATCGACATCGTGGCTTCCTCGTAAAGCCACATTCTTAAGGTGCTGCGATTTGTGTGTATAGACCAGGGCTTTATTGAATTCCAACGAAAATGTCCCCTCGAATTCCGCCGGCAGCTGAGGCGTATAGGTGAGATAGGGAGGGAAGAACTTCTCGATCAACTCATATCCGACAGGATCAAGCCCCAGCAGTTCGCCGCGGCTGTTCACCTGATTTTGACCCCAATGCGACGTCCCCTCCGGCATCTCCCCGGGCCTGAGCGTCCGTCCTTCCCACACTTTTGGCTGAAGGACCCAAAGATCGAGGTAGTTGTCGTACTCTTGGGCATAATATTCGGAATGCCAGCTCGACGGATCGTCATTGGGGGGACCCCAGCCGATCTTCACCGCCGCATCTTTTGCGGCATCGATCTCCGACTGGAACGCCGGCAGAGTCGGAGTAACGCCGCTATCGTGGACCAGGTGCCAGATCTCTTCATAGGCGGCATCCCGGGTAACGTGTTTCATGTAATCGTCAGAACCTTCCGCCGCGGTTTCGTTCGCCCACATGCTCTGCATGTAGAGATCCGTGACCCTTCCGAGAGGTCCGCTCATGGCCTTCCGGCTGGCTTGGGAATTGTCGAACAGGATCATCGCCGCTTTCCTGTCGGACATGGCATCGGCCACCTTCGTTTTTTCGCTTCCGTATATCGAACCGGGAACATCGGTCAGCATGTGTTCCAGGATATTCCGGATTTTGACGATCTTGTCGTCCGTCCAGTCCCCCTGGGCGAGAAGATGTATCGGCTTGCCGTTTGGAGCCATGACCTTTGTGTATTTCACGAACACGTCGGTAAAAACGGCCGGCGCCGTCCTGGGAAAAGGCACGATGCCGTTCGGAGAGCCGGCAAGGTCGATCTCGGGAAGCGTGACGACGTCCCTGTCTTCTGAATTGGGCCTCAACGATGAGACAAGGAAAAGCAGGCTGAGCAACAGAAATAGCAGCCGCAAGATTTTCATCGTCGACCTCCATTTTTTATCATAAAGCATCCAAGCGCTCAAGGGTAGACGAGGCGCTATCTGATGAGCCGGATCTCGCGGGGCGGCGGGGCGAAATATTCCACTCCGCGTTCGGTGACGATCGCACCGTCATGCAGTTGTATGGATAGATATTTCCCGTCACCCCATTCAG
>Ga0315275_10001087_pt1 | contig 23417 bp, 21 predicted proteins | sample YL17G03_0_MG_FD_205557 | JGI IMG/M metagenome (GOLD analysis project Ga0315275, IMG submission 205557) | Sediment microbial communities from Yellowstone Lake, YNP, Wyoming, USA - YL17G03_0 | ecosystem: Environmental > Aquatic > Freshwater > Lake > Sediment | place: USA: Wyoming | collected...
AGGGACAAATGGTCAAAGCGACTTAAGGCCGCTGGAATTCTCTCGCACACTCGACCGAGGGCGCGAATAATGAATTCCTCTGCCAGAAATTTGACCCAAAACATTGTAAGCGTCAAAGTGAAGTCCGCTTTAACCATAGCAAACCGTCTCGTAAAAAACAACCGGTTTGTGGACTTTCTTGGCGCTTGATAGCGCCTTTTTTTTGACTGAAATGAGCCAAATCCTATGATCTGGCCAGGGCGATCCTGTCAACCCACTTCCCGACCAAGGAAGCGGCTTCGGATGTTTCTTTCAGGCCGCTGATGATGTCTTCGACGGAATCGGTGTTTTTGACGTAATTCTCCTTGTAGTATTGGAGCCGGAGGACGAGATCTTCCTTGGCCAGTTCCGGGTGGAACTGGATGCCGTAAAGACCGGTCGACGGAAAGGTGAAGGCCTGGACCGGACAGTTCGCCGAACTGGCCAGTAACACGGCGCCGTCGGGAAGGACGCTGACCCGGTCATTGTGGCCGGCCTGCGCCCAAAAATGATCGGGCATGTCGGTGAAGAGCTTGTCCGCCCTGGACGCCTCGGTCTTGGTGACCTCTATCGAACCGACCTCCTTGTGCGCCGGGTCATGTATGACCTGGCCGCCGAAGATCTTGGCCACGAATTGGGCCCCCCAGCAGGAGCCGAGGACCGGCACGCCGCGCGCCCGGGCTTCTTGGATGAAGTGCCCGAGACTGGCCAGATTCGGCACGTCGTCCAGCACCGAATAATCACCGCTGCCGCCGATGATGATGCCGTCGCAGGAATCCATTTGTCCGACGGCCAGAGGTTTTTCCAACAGGTCATGGCTGAACACCTGTTCATCGCCGAGATTGCCGCTGGTCTCGAAACAGGTGATCTCATGGAGTTTCATCTGCTGGTCGGTGCGCGCCTGGACGAGGATGAACCTCAACTGGTCCCGGGTCTTCTTCGTGGTCATATGTTGAAATATTTTAGAAGTGGGCAGGGGCTTTGTCAAACGGTGCAGCGACGGCCGGGCTCCGATCTTTTGAAAATGATTTCCTCTTTCCAAAAAACCGGCCCAAGCCGGTTTCCTCTTCACCTCCGTGCGGCGGTCAGGCGCCGGGGAAGAACCCCGGACCGATCATCGTCAAAACACAGACGATGGAAGCGGCAGTGCCGATGACGGCGAGACCGCGTCGTCGATCGTCCACCTGATTGTCCGTTTATACGAAGCGTCCATGGTATGGGAGATGATGAATTTTCGCCGTCGACGGAAACGACCATTTCGCCGCGACCGGCCGTTCATTTTCCGGCGTAAGCGCAACCGGCCTTGTCGGCCAGTTGCTTGAAAGTCAGCTCGCCGGACAGGCGGCTGCCGTCGGCGAATGTCCAGGTCGGATACGAGGTCACGCCGGCGTCCTTGCAGGGCTGGGTCTGTTCCTGCGGATTACCCGTGACGGCACACTCGACGTAATCGATCTTACTCACGGCGCTGCCGAAAGCCTTCTTCTGCTTGACGCAATGAGTGCACCAGTAGGCGCCGTACATCTTGGCGCCCTTCTGGGTGAGGCACTCGGCCAGCTGCGCCACGGCCGGATCCTCCGGATTACCGCTGTCACCCTCGCTCAGACGGACGACGGCGATCGCTCCAACGATAAAAATGATCACTAGAAGGATGATCGTACGCAGGATGCTGGCTCGCTTGTCCTCTCGTCCGCGCGGAGTCATGGCGTTTATATCATACGGATTTCTTCGGATAAGAAAAGGTGCCGAGTCCTCTTTTCGGAGCCGAAAAAGAAAACGGCACCATTCACGAAAGAAACTGTATCCCCCTCGTGCCTGCGGTCGTGACCGCGAGCGCGCGACTCAGTGGTTGAGGACGGACCGCGACGCCGGGCAAACTGCCCGACCGGCGGACCGAAGCTCACGACAAGACCGCTCCACTGTATCATCGCCGATTTATACTCGCAACCGCCTTAATGTGGATAACGTCGCCGTTGCCGGCGACGTCATCTTTTCCGTGAATTTCGGTCAAGGGAACTCACTCTTTGATGGTGTATTTGGTGTAGGACGGTGAATGTTTCACCAGCTCCTCAGGTTTGAACCAGACACCGATCTCAGCTTGGGCGTCCTCTGGGGAAGAAGAGGCGTGGATGAGGTTGAAGACGCCGATATCCTTCTCGTCGGCGTGGCTGTAGGAAACGTGGGCGAAATCGCCGCGGATGGTGCCCGGCGCGGCCGCTTTCGGCTCGGTGGCGCCGACCATCTTACGGACGACCTCGATCATCTCGACGCCCTCGAGACAGAGAGCGATGATCGGACCCGAAGTGAGCATCTGGATCATGCGTTCGCGGACCTTTTCGCCGCGTCGGCGGGCCAGGTCGTCAGTGTAATGCTGGCGGGCGGTGTCCATTTCCGAGACCAGCAGCTTGAGGCCGGCGATCTTGGCCCCGACGCGTTCGAAGCGCTGGATTATCTCGCCGCAGATGCCGCGATCCAGGGCATCAGGTTTGAGCAGGACTAGGGTGCGTTGGATCATATTTCGATGGATGTCCTTTATCGGCCGTTAATAAGCCGGCCTGGTTAACAGCAGTATAGGACGCGTCCGGCCCCTTTTCAAGTGTCGGCCGGTCAGCGGACGCGCCCGAACCAAGGCCGCGACAATTTGACGCCCTGGCCGGTCAGGACGGCGCGGATGCCGCCGTCGAGATCGGTGCGCCAGACCCTGATGCCGCGCGCCAACAGCCGCCGCAGCAGGGCGAACGACGGATGACCGTAAGCATTCTTCCCGACCTCGATGACCGCCGCCGCCGGCGAGACCGCCGCCAGCCAGGCGGACGAGGTCGAATGGTTGCTGCCGTGATGCCCGACCTTGAGCACCTGAGCGCTCAATCGCGAACCGCCGGCTAAGAGGCGGCGTTCGACCTCGACCGAAGCGTCTCCGGCGAACATGACGGCGGGACAGCCGAACGGCTCTGCCGCCGGCGGGCCGGCGCAGAACGCCGACAGCCTGACGACCAAGGAAGTGTCGTTGACGTCGCCGTCATTGTTCCTGCCGGACAGTGGCGGCTTATCCGTCGGCGGCCAGAGGATGTCCAGTTCCGCGTTCGGCAGACGCACGCTGTCGCCGCCCTTGACCTCCATTATCTCCGTGCCGGCGGCGCGCGCCGACCGCATCAGCGGGACCAGCTCGCTCACATCAGTCCCCGCGTCTGACACCAGCAGCTTCTTCACTTGGTATCTCTCGAGGACGGCGGTCAGACCACGGACATGGTCGGCATGAGGATGCGTCACCACGGCGTATTCTATGGTCCGGTCGAAGAAAGGCATGACCCTGCCCAGTTCAGCGAGCACCGAGCGGTCCGGACCGCCATCGATGAGCATCTCTTCGCTGCCGGAGCGCACCAGCATGGCATCGCCCTGGCCGACATCCAGGAAATCCACCGTCACGCGTGCCGGCTGACTGAACCAGCAGACAACGGCGGCCATCAGACCGGTCAGGACCAACACAGCCGTCTTATTCAACTTTTTTATCTTATAGCCCATGATCGATCACTTCGACTTCCATGTCCGGCAGCCCGGTCCGCCCGAACAAAACGACCGGTTTGGCCCGAGATAAGGCGAACCATAGCAGCCAGATCCAAAAATAAAGCGCTGCCGCCGCCACCGGACCGACGACGACAGCGATGTTCAGCGGCGCGATATATGAAGCCGCTAGGATGATGCCCTCGATGAGGCGCAGAGTGAGGCCCGCCAAGAAAGCCAGAGGCAGTCCGGCGGCCGCATGGAACGAGCCCAGCAGCACGGCCAGGCCGCCCGCGAACATGGCCCAGGGCACGAGCGGCAGGACCAGAAGATTGACCAGCGGGCCGATGAGCGGCAGGCGGCCGAAGGCCTGCAGCACGACCGGCGTGGTCATGAGCGTTGCGGCCAGTGTTTCTCCCATGGTCTGCCGCAGGCCGAAAGCCTCGGGGACGAAGACAAGTCGGCGCGTCAGCGGCTGGCCGAGGGCATGCATGCCCCAGACCGCGGCGAAAGAAAGCTGGAAACCGATGTCATGGCGCAGTATCAGCGGATTGGCGGCCAGCATGACCGCGGCGGCGGCGAGCAACGCGCCCAGGCCGCTGTACCGGCGTCCCAGGCCGGCGGCCAGGAGAGATGTGCAGCCCATGACGGCCGCCCGGACCACCGAGGCTCCCCCGCCGACCACGGCGACGAAGCCGAGGATGGCCACTGCGACCAAGCCGGCCGCCCGGCGCCGGCGCACAGCGGCGCAGGCGAACAGGATGAAGAATATGTCCACGAGGCGGCTGACGTTGTAGCCGGAAACAGCCAGGATATGCGACGTTCCTGTCCTGCGGAAAGCTTCGGCCAAATTGTCAGGGATGCCCTGGCGCTCGCCGATGAGCAGCCCGAGCAGGAATGACGACTCCGGTTCCGGCAGCAGGACGCCGGCGACGCGGCGAAGACGCTCCTTGAAGGAGTAAAGCAGGCCGCCGGCCGACACCCCGGCGGCAGCCATGAGACGCGGCGGTTGCCGCAAGAAACACTGCCAGGCGATGTCTTTCAGGACGAGACTAGCGGCAGCGGTCCCGTCAACGGCCGCCGGCCGCGGCCGACATTCCCAGGCCAGCCGGTCGCCGTAACGTATCTCCTCCGGGAATGAGCTGACCAGGCGCGCTCGCCCGCTGACCGCCTGTCCCGTCGGAAAAACTAAAACACGGTCCATGATCAGGACCGTGCTGCGTATGCCCCGGCTCGGTTCGGCGCAGACCGTGCCGGTGAAACGGCTGGCCTGGAGCGGCGGAGGCGTCTCCGCCGGGACGGCGACAACGGCATCATATCTGGCCAGCGCCGAGAGTATCAGCGCCAAGGCCGCGAAGATCAACCGCAGGCGCTGGCGGCGGCGCCAGACGATGATCGCGCCGGCAAAAACGGCGGCCGGCCAAATGAACCAGCCCTGCGGCAGCCACGGCCTTTCGTCCAAAGCATGAAAGGCCGTGCCGGCGACGAAGGCGGCCGACAAGATGAGGAATGTCTTCGATGGCGAGGCGGCGATCCGTCCGAACATAGACGGCCTGGGCGGCGACCCGGGTACGGGCCGAGGCCGGCCTGACTTACCACGAACGCCGGAAAAGACGCAAGACCGCCCGCGGAATAAAAAACGGCCCCGTCAACGCGGGGCCGCGAGATGCCGATCAGGCGCAAAGCACCAGCCAGGTGCGCGGATCGTGGCGCAGGTCGCCGATGGGCACGGCTTCGGCCATCAGCTTGACCAGCGGAGACAGCTCGCTGACGCGCTCGGCGTTGCCGGCCACGGCGAAGGCCAGCAGGTAGAAGATGGCCGAACGCAGGTTGCCGGCCAGGCCGCGCGGCAAGGACCGTCCCAAGGCGTGGCCGACGCCGGCCTCGAAGGCTTGGACCAGCGTGTCCGAGACCGCCGTCTGCACCCGGACCATGAACTGGCGGGCGAAACCCTTGTCCAGCCCGAAATCGTGCATCAGGTCGTCGCTGAACCGGTTCTTCAGCCGCTTCTCCAGGCGGTACTGCACGGATTCGGCGAAGGCCCTGGTTGCCAGATGGCGATAGGCCTCCTCCGAGACCCAGGACGGCTTGGGGAACGGGTCGGCGGCCGAGACCAGGATGACGCCGTCGACATCCCGGCCGACGGCCAGCTTGATGGCCCGGGCCATCGCCGCCTTGTCGACGGCCGCGGCCGGCGACAGCCTGAGGTCGGCGACCGCCGCCTTCTTGGCCAGCGGCAGCAGCGCCCTAAACACCATCATGACGGTCGCTTCGCGATCGGCCACTCCGGAAAGCAATTCCCGAATGAACTGCACGTTCAGTCCGTACATCGCTCGCCTCCTTTACATTCGGCATTGGTAAAGACCGGGTCAGCTAACTTACTCACGGCGACGGCGGTTGTCAACGCCGGCGGAGCCGCTGATACGAAAAAGCCTCCCTCAGGAGGCAGAACGCGACGAGGCCGCTCCCGCGGCCGCGCCGAACCTCAATCAAGCTCTTCGGCTGACGGTTCGTCCTGCAAAATGCGGATATGCCGCTGGCTGATGGCCGGGGTCATCACCAGTATCTCCGGCGCGAAGAAATTCCTCGGCAGGCCCTTGGTCTCACGGGCTTTGCAGACCCACTGATGCCCCAGGCCGGTCTCCATCCTGATGTAATGGCGGCGGAAATCCCGCAGAGGGATGACGCCGTCCCAGTATTTCTTGAAAGCGCCGTGATATTTGTCCAAGCCGTAGCGCTGGGCGCCGATGAACGGGATGAGACAGGTGATGAAGTCCATGTCGCCGACGTAACTGTCGGCCGGGTCGATCTTCATCTCCAGCATGATGCGCTCGCTGCGGAAGGGCAGCTCCGGCGCGTCGTCCGGCGTCGGCGCGGCGTAGATGGCCCGCAGGCGGCTGATGCCGCGCTTGAGGATATGCGGCGGCCGGAACTGGTCCAGGACCTCCATCTCCTGCCGCATCTCCGGCTGCCGCATCTCAGGCGGCGGCACCGACAGCCCTTCCTTGGCGATGCGCAGTATCTCGTCCAGGGAGGCCTCGCGATAGACGGCAACCCAGCCCCGTGGCGCGGAATCGAAACCGCTCCCCAGGATGGCTTTCCAATCGAGGCAGACCCCGTTGAAGGCATGGAAAAGGTTGTCGCATTTTTCACCCATGGTGGTCGCTCGGGGCCGTGATTTTCTGACCTAGAAACGGCCAGAAAATTAGGCCCCTCACTAATGATTATTTCTCTCAACGAGCTTATCTTACCACGATGCTGACCAAACGGTCTTTGACCACGATGACCTGCTGGATGCTCTTGCCCTCGAGATGCTTCTGCACTTTTTCGCTGGCCATGGCCCTGGCCTTGGCGTCCTCCTCGCCCGTCCCGGCCGGCAGGCGCAGCTTGTCGCGGACCTTGCCGTTCACCTGGACGACGACGTCGACCTCCTCTTCGGCCGCCAGGGATTCGTCGCAGACCGGCCAGGCGGCCAGGAAGACGCTCCGGCTGTTGCCCAGAAGATGCCAAAGGTCCTCGGCCAGGTGCGGTGCGAAGGGGCATAGCAGTCTGAGGAAGGTTTCGGCGAACGTCCGGTCGCCGCCGCCCAGGCGCTGCCATTCGTTCAGCAGGATCATCATGGCCGAGATGGCCGTGTTGAACTTGAAGGCCTCGATGTCGGCGGAAACTTTCTTGACGGTGCGATGCAGCAGCCGGACGAGCTCCGGCGGCGTCGAATCCAGCTTGCGGTGGACCAGATCGTGCACCCCGATCCAGACGCGGTCGAGGAAGCGGCGCATGCCGATGATGCTCTTGGTGTCCCAGGGCTTGGCCGCCTCGAAATCGCCCATGAACATCTCGTAGAGGCGCATGGTGTCGGCCCCGTACTGCGCGACGACCTCGTCGGGGTTGATGACGTTGCCCCGCGACTTCGACATCTTCTGGCCGTCCTCTCCCAGGACCAGGCCCGGGTTCTTGAGCTTCTGGAAGGGCTCGTCGAAGGAGATCAGGCCGCCGTCAGAAAGCACCTTGGTGAAAAAACGGGCGTAAAGCAGGTGCAGCACGGCGTGCTCGGCGCCGCCGACGTAAAGGTCGACCGGGCACCAGTAATTGACGGAGTGCGCCGAGAAAGGTCGGTCGCCCTCGTGCGGCGAGGCGAAGCGCAGGAAATACCAGCTCGAATCGACGAAGGTGTCCATGGTATCCGACTCGCGCCGGGCCGGCTCGTTGCAGCGCGGACACCTGACCTGGTGGAAGGAGGCGGAACGGGCCAGCGGCGACTCGCCGGTGGGCCGGAAATCGACATCGTCGGCCAGGAGCACCGGCAGGTCCTCTTCCGGCACCGGCACTTCGCCGCATTTGTCGCAGTAGATGATCGGGATGGGCGCGCCCCAGTAACGCTGCCGGGAGATGAGCCAGTCGCGCAGGTGATACTGCACCTGCCGGCGGCCGCGTTCCTTGGATTCCAGGAAATCGGTGATCTTGTTCTTGGCGTCGTCAGAGGACAGTCCGTCGAACTCTTCGGAATTGATCATGACGCCCGGTTCGGTGTAGGCGGCATCGGCCACGGCGGCGGGCGAGCCGGGCGGCGGGGCGATGACGTACTTGATGGGCAGGTTGTACTTCTTGGCGAAAGCGTGGTCGCGGTCGTCGTGGGCCGGCACGCCCATGACCGCGCCGGTGCCGTAGCCGGCCACCACGTAGTCGGCCACCCAGACCGGCATCTCGGCGCCGGTCAGCGGATGGCGGACGCAGGCGCCCAGAGGCACGCCGCTCTTGTCCTGCTGCAGACCGACGCGCTCCAGTTCGGATTTCCTCCTGGCGGCTTCGACATAGGCCGTTACCGTCCGGCGCTGCTCCGGCGAAACGAGGGACGGGACCAGCGGATGCTCCGGAGCCAGCACGACGTAACTCACGCCATAAAGCGTGTCCGGCCGGGTGGTGAAGACGTTGATCTCGAATTCTTTCTCGCCGAAGCCGTCGTCGAGGCCGGACGCGCCGGGGTCGCTCAAGGCCAGACCGCGGAAAGCGATCTCCGTACCCTCGCTGCGGCCGATCCAGTTGACCTGCATGGCCTTGATCTTCTCCGGCCAGTCGAGCTTCTCCAGGTCGGCGAGCAGCCGATCGGCATACTCAGTCACCCTGAAGAACCACTGTTCAAGTTCCTTCTGCTTGACCTGGTTCTTGCAGCGCTCGCAGGCGCCGTCGATGACCTGTTCGTTGGCCAGCACGGTGGCGCAGGAATCGCACCAGTTGACCGGCGCCGTGCCTTTGTAGGCCAGCCCTCTCTTATAAAGGAAGAGGAACATCCATTGCGTCCAGCGGTAATAGGCCGGGTCGCAGGTGACGACCTCGCGCGACCAGTCGTAAGAAAAACCAAGCGAACGGAGCTGGCGGCGGAAATTCTCGATGCTTTGGTAGGTGCGCTCGCGGGGGTGGACGCCCTTCTTGATGGCGTAGTTCTCGGCCGGCAGGCCGAAGGCGTCGAAGCCCATGGGGTGCAGGACGTTCCAGCCCTCCATCCGCCGCTTGCGGCTGATGATGTCCGTGGCCGTGTAGCCTTCGGGGTGGCCGACGTGCAGGCCGTCTCCGGACGGGTACGGGAACATGTCCAGGGCGTAGAATTTCTTCCTGGTCGGGTCGTCGTCGACGCGGCAGAGTCCGTTCTTTTCCCAGATCTCCTGCCACTTGGCTTCGATCTTCTTGTGGTCGTAGTTCGGCATAGTTTCAGCGGTGTAGAAGCCCGCTCATGTTAACTCAACCTTCCTCCATTGGCTATAGCGGCGGTTTCGACGCCGGCGGCTTGTCGCCGGCAGGCTGGCCGGGATAATTCCGGATGTTCCCCCCATGCGCGATGAAATGCAGCAGGCGGATGAACTCGGCGGCGGCGCCGACGATGAGCCCGAGAGCGGCGAAGAACATCATGGTCGCCAGAGCCACAAAGAACTCTCCTTCGAAACTCTCGCCCAGCCAGAGTTGGAAGGACTGGCCCACCCCGATGACGATGCCTAAAAAGAAACCTGCCAGCCAGACATGAAGGCTCTTCCGGATCAGCACGATCAAAAGTGCGCCGACGGCCAGGGCGAAAACGAGGGAGGCGGCCAGGTGCCGGACTTCGCCGCCGCTGTGCCAGAAACCGGCTGCCTCAAACAAGACTAAGTTAACGGCGACGGACGAACCGACTATCAGTGCCTTGTCGATTATATTTTTCTTTTCGGACATGACCGAATTATACCCTATCGGCGGGTTTTTTTAAGCCCCGGCCGGGACGCCGGCGGCCGGCGCGGCGCCGGCCGAGCTTAATTTGACATGAAGCGACACCGCCCGTAAGGTGGTCAAGCTCTTTCACAAGCTATCATAATCGATCGGAGAAAAAATGAAGCGACGCTTGTCGTCAGCAATGACATTGGCAGTGATCACCTTTCCCACAGTTATCTGCGCCGCGGAACCGGAGAAGTCCCCGGAGGAGGCGGGTTTCAGGCGACTGACCATCAGTCTCGGTTCGAACTACCGCTCGGCCATCGCCGATGATATGGCGCTGCGGCGGGTGGATGCGACGATCGGCGTCAACGGTTCGCCCTGGCCCTGGCTGACAGCCTCCGTCAAGCTGCATCTCGGCCGGACGTATCTGTCCTTTGCCTACGATATCGCCAAGGACGTATCCATGTCCGGCAAGACCTACGCGCCGACGGACGTTTCCCTGGAAGCCGGAGTGGCCGTCAAGGTCCTCACTTACAAGAGGCTGACGCTGCATACATATGCCTCCTACGAGGCCATCCCCGGCACCCCGTCCTTCAAGATCGACGAAGTGAAGATGGACAGCCCCTTCGGCCAACACGACGTCACCGATTACTGCCGCGAACACGCCGATTTCCGGTACCATCTGAGCAAGCTGGATATCGGCGCCGGAGGCAGCCTGAAGCTGGGGAGGTTCGTCCCCCGCCTGACGATCGCCTACCAGCGGCTCAGCGCTTCCTTCGATCCGCGGCTCGACCGGCAAGCCGAGGACCTTATCAGCCTGTTCGGCTACGACGCCAAGAAAGATACGCTGGTCCTCTCTTCCTCGAAGGACGTCCTGGCCGTCATCCCCGGTCTGACCATCAATCTGCCGGCTAACCTGGCCGTCGACCTGGAACTCACGACCACGCCCATGCCGTCATCGAAATTCTTCACGGTCGGACTCAGCCTGTCCTGGAGCCCGCTGTGAAAGAGACCGCCTCGCTCGAGGCGGTTTTTATATTCTAAAACCCCCGCATCATCTGCGGGGGCTTTTTTATGAAAACCTCTTCAGCGCCAACCACGGGCCAAGGCGGCCTCCTGGATGCGGGACACGGCCAGGATGAAAGCCGCCTGCCGCAACGTGACCTGCTTCTCAGCGGCCAGGGCGGCGACGGCCTTGAAGGCCGCGGCCATGAGCTGTCGCAGCTTGTCGTTGACCTCGGCCTCGCTCCAGTGATAACCCTGCCTGTTCTGAACCCACTCGAAATAGGAGACGGCCACGCCGCCGGCGTTGGCCAGCACGTCGGGGATGACGATCTTGCCCTTCCGGGCGAAGACGACGTCGGCCTCGGGCGCGGTCGGTCCGTTGGCCAATTCCAGGATGACCTTGGCTGTGATCCGGCCGGCGTTCTTCTTGGCCAGCTGGTTCTCCAAGGCGGCCGGCACCAGCACATCAACCGGCAGCTCAAGCAGCCGGGCGTTGCTTATGGTCTTGGCGCCGAAAAAACCCTCCAGCGAGCCTTTTTCCTTCTTGTAAGCGGCGACGGCCTCCGGGTCGAGCCCCTGCGGGTCATGGATGCCGGACTTGGAATCGGACAACGCGACTATCCGGAAGCCGGCCTGCCGGGCCAGCTTGGCGAAACATAGACCGACGTTGCCGATGCCTTGGACGGCCACGGCCGTCTTTTTCGGATCCAGCTTGGCCTGCCGGGCGTATTCCTCGAGCACGAACAGTCCGCCCTGGCCGGTGGCTGCCATCCGGCCGAGACTGCCGCCGAGGGCCAGCGGCTTGCCGGTGATGACGGCCGGCTGGAAACGGCCGGTCACTTTGGCGTATTCGTCGACCATCCAGCCCATGATCTCCGGCGTGGTGTTGACGTCCGGCGCTGGTACGTCGACGTCCGGCCCGATGACGGGAGCGATGGCGCGGATGTAGGCGCGGCTCAACCTCTCCAGTTCGCCTTTGGACAGTTTCCTCGGGTCGACGGCCACGCCGCCCTTGCCGCCCCCGAAAGGCACGCCGACGACGGCGCACTTGATGACCATCCAGAAAGCCAGCGCCTTGACCTCGTTCGGGTCGGCCTGGGGATGGAAGCGGATGCCGCCCTTGAACGGCCCGCGGGCATCGTTGTACTGGACGCGGTAGCCGTCGAAGACCTTGATGCTGCCGTCGTCCATGAGCACCGGCACGGCCACCTGCAGCAGCCGCTTGGGCCGGCGCAGCGTGGCCAGCACGTTCTTGTCGAAATCCGCCGACTTGGCCGCGGCGTCAAGCTGGGCCAAGGCGTTCTGAAAGACGTTCATAAACGAAACTTCTCGACTCGCTACGCTCGCTCGAAGGATATATTCCGAGCGAAGCCGCAGGCCGCCTGCCTGCCGGCAGGCAGGAGTCGAGAAATTAATTTAGGGGGTTATTTTCGATGAAATGCAGCGCGTCGATGGCCGCCTGACAGCCGGAACCGGCGGCGGTGATCGCCTGGCGGTACTTCGGGTCCTGGACGTCGCCACAGGCGAAGACGCCCGGGGTGCTCGTGGCCGCGCCGCCGAAGGTCCTGACGTAACCGGCCTCGTCCAGTTCGAGCTGTCCTCGGAACAGGACGGAGTTCGGCTCATGACCGATGACGGCGAAGAAACCGTCGATGGGCAGTTCGGACATCTCCCCGGTCTTGGCTTGGCGCAGTCTGACGGCCGTGACCCGGCCGGCCTTGGCATCCAGTATCTCGTCGACCAGGACGTTCCAGACGACCTCTATCTTGGGATTCTGGAGGATGCGCTGCTGCATGGCTTTGGAGGCGCGCAGCACGTCGCGGCGCACCAACAGCGTCACCTTGTCGGCGAAACGGGTCAGGAAATCGGCTTCCTCCATGGCCGCATCGCCGCCGCCGACGACGGCCACGCGCTTCCCTTTGTAGAAGAAGGCGTCGCAGGTGGCGCAGGTGGACACGCCCCGGCCGTAAAGGGCGGTCTCCGAATCCAGACCCAGGCGGCGCGCCTTGCCGCCGGTGGCCACGATGAGCGTCTTGGCCTCCTCGACACGTCCGCCAACGGCCACCTTGAAAGGGCGGACGGCCAGATCGACGGCCGTGACCGTCTCCGGGACGATCTTGGCGCCGAAACGCTCGGCCTGCCGCTTCATCAGGTCCATTAATGCCGGGCCGTTGACGCCCTCGGGGAAGCCCGGAAAATTCTCGATATCGGTGGTCAGGGTGAGCTGGCCGCCGGACATCTCGCCCTCGAAGACGAGCGGGTGCAGGTCGGCGCGGGCGGCGTAGACGGCCGCCGTGTAGCCGGCCGGACCGGAACCGATGATGATGACTTCGCGCATAAAACAAAAAGGCGCCAGGAACGTCAGTCCTGCTGCGCCTTCAACCTTTCTTTAAGCTCGTCGCGGGCCTGCAGGCCGACCAGCTGGTCGACCGGGGAGCCCTTCTTGAAGATCATCAGCGTCGGGATGCTCATGATGTTGTACTTGTTCGGCGTCACCTGATTCTCGTCGACGTTGATCTTGCCGATCTTGATCGGCTCCTTATCCATCTCCTCCGCCAATTTATCAACGACCGGACCCATCTTCTTGCACGGACCGCACCAGGGTGCCCAAAAATCCACCAGCACCGGCACCTTTGAATCCAGCACCTCTTTTTTGAAATTCGCGTCGTTGAACGTGTGCAACATAGCGAAGAGCACGTTAGACGCGGCAGTCAGGTCTGTGCTCGTCTCCGCGCGGCGGACGACCACCGCCGCGTCGGACCAGGCCTCGCAGCCGCGATGTTGATATTTTTTTCCGCGGACCGTCGCCCGCAATCCCATATTAACACTAAACCTCCCCGCCCGCGAGCGGAGAGGTTATCCACTTTCCGGACTCATTGGGACAGCACCAGCTTCCGCACTTTCTTCTCCTCGCTGAAGACGTCGATGACGTCGTCCACCTGGATCGGCGTCTTGCAATTCACCCGAAGACCGCATTCCTGGCCCTGTCGGACCTCCTTGACGTCCATCTTGCCGGCCTGCAGCTGCGCCAGGATGCCTTCGCCGATGGGCGCGTCGCCGCGATAGAGCACAGCGTTGGCGCCGACGGCCAGTTTGCCCTCGATGACCCGCCCGCCGACCACCTGTCCGGTCTTGTCGCCGCGGAACAGCGCCAGCACCTGCAGCTTGCCCAGGTGGGTGCGGATGATCTCGGCCGGCAGCATGTCCTGCAGGCGCTTCTTGATCTCGTCGAACATCTCGTAGATGATCTTGTAGAGCTTGATCTCGACCTTCTTGTCCCGGGCCAGCAGTTCGGCCTCGCGCGTGGCCAGCACATTGAAGCCCATGACCACGCCGCCGGCCGCCTGGGCCGCCAGCGCGTCGGTCTCGTTGATGTTGCCCAGCCCTTTGCTGACGATGGCCGCTCCGACCTCCGGCGTGTTCAGCTTCTCCAGCGTGCCGCTGATGGCTTCGAGCGAGCCGAGCACGTCGGCCTTGAGCACGATGTTGAGGAATTTCTTCTCGGCGGCCTTCTCTTCTTCCTTCGGCTGAGCCGCGACCGTGGATTTCTTCTCCACGCCGTACTGTTTCTTGACCTTGGCGAGCTCCTTACCCTCTTCCGGCACTTCGGCGATGTCGCCGACCTGAGGCGCATTCTTGAAACCGAGTATCTTCACCGGCATGCCCGGCGGCGCCGCATCGACTAGGATATTCTGCCAGTCCTTCATCGCCCGGACGCGGCCGTAAGCCGAGTCGCCGATGGCCAGGATGTCGTTGCGGTGGAGCGTGCCGGCCTGCACCAAAACGGTGGCCACCGGCCCTTCGCCCTTGTCCACGTGCGCTTCGATGACCGTGCCGACGGCGCGGCGGTCGGGGTTGGCCCGGATCTTGTCCTTCTCCATGTCGGCCACGAGCAGGATCATGTCCAGCAGGTCGTCGATGCCCTTGCCGGCCTTGGCCGAGACCGGGGCGATGATCGTCTTGCCTCCCCACTCCTCGGGCACCAGGCCGTGTTCGGACAGCTGCGTCTTGACCTTCTGCAGGTCGATGTTCGGCTTGTCGATCTTGTTCATGGCCACGACGAAAGGCAACTTGGCCGCTTCGATGATCTTGATGACCTCGACGGTCTGCGGCTGGACGCCGTCGTCGGCGGCCACCACCAGGATGGCGATGTCGGCCACCCGGGCGCCGCGGGAACGCATGACGGTGAAGGCCTCGTGGCCGGGCGTGTCGATGAAAGTTATCCGGCGGCCCTTCTTCTCCACCTGGTAGGCGCCGATGTGCTGGGTGATGCCGCCGGCCTCGGTCTTGACCACGTTGGTCTTGCGGATGGCGTCCAAAAGCATCGTCTTGCCATGGTCGACGTGGCCCATGACCACGACCACCGGCGGCCGGGCCCTGAGGTTCTCTTCGGCTTCCTGTCCCAGCAGGACCTTGAGCTGGTCCGCCGAGATGCTGCCGGCAGCCTCCTGCGCCGCATCTTCCTTCTCGGCCGAAACCTCATAACCCAGGTCCTCGGCGACGATGCTGGCGGTGGCGTAATCGATGCGCTCGTTGACCGAGGCCAGGATGCCGTTCTTCATCAATTCGGAAATGACGATGGTGATGGGCAGGGTCAGTTTGGCGGCGAAATCGCGGACCGAAATGAACGGCGGCAGGGCCACGCTCTTCACCCGGGCCACGGCCGTCTCCTTGATCTGGGTCTCCTGCTGGTATTTGGCCTTGAGCCGCTCCAACTTGGACATCTCCGTCCATTTGGCGGTGATCCTCGGCACCAGGCGCTCGTCGACTTTGATGGCCTTGCGGCCGATGTCAAAACCGAGCATGGGCAGCTTCTCCCGCAGCTCATCCGGGTTGGTGCGCAATCTCCTGGCCAGTTCGGAAATATTCATAAGTATGTGTATACTAACCGTAAATCTGGCGCTCGTCAATCATATGGACGGCTTTCTTTATATAGACAAGCCCGCGGGCATCACTTCCCACGACGTCATCGACCGGCTGCGCCGCCTGACCGGCGTCCGCCGCATCGGTCATGCCGGCACGCTCGACCCGTTCGCCACGGGCCTGCTTGTCGTCGGCGTCGGCCGGGAGGCGACCAAGAAACTGGGCGGCTTTTTGGGGCAGGATAAGGAATATGTCGCGACCATGGTCCTGGGCGGCCGGAGCGACACCCAGGACGCCACCGGCAAGATCACGCCGGAGACCGGTGCGGCCATGCCCGAACGGGCCGCGCTCGAGGCGGCCATGCGGAAATTCGTCGGCCAGATCAGCCAAATGCCGCCGATGTACTCCGCCAAGAAGGTGCGCGGCCGGAAACTCTACGAATTGGCCCGCCAAGGCCAGGAGATCGCCCGCGAACCGGTGACCGTGACCATCAGCGAACTCGAACTCGCCGGCTATGAGCCGCCCAAAGCGTCCTTTCGCGTCCGCTGCTCCTCCGGCACCTACATCCGCACCTTGGCCCACGACATCGGCGACGTCCTGGAGACGGGCGCTTACCTGGAAAGCCTGCGTCGCACGGCCATCGGCGGCATTTCGGTGGAAAAAGCCTTTAAACTAGAGGAATTGACCTCGGAAAGCTGGCCGAGCCGCCTCATTACCTGAACTGAACGAGGATCCTGTCGCCTTATGTTAGGGCCGTGCCGCATCGGCGCAGCCTTTTCTGATCTTGGTCCAATAAATATCCCCAACGAGCGATCGTTTTTCCGCCAGCCGTTTCCAGGCCAGGGAAAAACAGTTGCATGCGCACTTGCCAAAGGCGCCGCCGGCGTGATAATGTCTGAATACGAAAAGTTTTATTAACAAACACTTCAATAAACCCACGAGCAAGATCCCGACGATGGCGCTCGCGGACCGAGCGGATTAGTTCAGGAGGAGCTTACCGGTGACCTGACCGCGGTTCCACGAGAGCCCGACCAAAGCTATGCAGAATTCGCCAGAATTTGACCGAGAATGGATTAACGCCGTATTGCGGACATTTTTCCCGACAGCGTCTAACTCATGCGGCACCGCCAACCAGGCGGACTCGCCGCCAAGGTCAAACAACCCGGAAAAGAAGGAAGAAAGCAGATAGCCGGGTTTTGGCGCGTCTAAAATAAGCTTGGGCAAGGATCGGACCTCGCGGACCAACGAGGTTTTTTATGTCTACGTTCATAATCGCGATAATCGCCGCCCTGATCGGCGGCGGCATCGGCGTGGCAGTCGGCTACGCCATCCGCCAGAGCCTGGCCAAGAAGAAGATCGATTCGGCCGAGGCCAACGCGGAACGGCTTGTCAATGAAGCCGAGATCAAGAAGCAGAAGATGCTGCTCGAGGCCAAGGAAAAGGCCCTGAAGATGATCGATGAGGCCAAGCGCGACGAGGAGAACCGGCGCAAGGAGCTCCGCATCATCCAGCAGAAGCTCGAGAAGATCGAGATCGACAACCGCGAGCGGACCAAGGATGTCCTCAAGAAGCAGGAACTGCTGGCGGAGAAAGTGACCAAGATCGACGCCGTCAAGGCCGAGATCGAGAAGATCCGGGACGACCAGATGAAGAAGCTGGAAGCGGTGGCCGGCCTGACCCGCGAAGAGGCCAAGGAGATCCTGATGAAGACCGTCGAGGAGATGGTCCAAGAGGAGTTCAGCAGCCGCCTGCGCAAGCTGGAAAGGACGCAATCGGACGAGCTCGAGACCAGGGCCAACAACATCCTCTCCCTGGTCATCCAGCGCTGCGCCGCCTCGCACGCCGTGGAGACCACGACGACCAATGTGCACCTGCCCAACGACGAGATGAAGGGCCGCATCATCGGCAAGGAAGGCCGCAATATCAAGGCCATCGAACAGCTGACCGGCACGGAGATCATCGTCGACGACACGCCGGCGACCATCACCATCTCCGGCTTCTCCCCCATCCGCCGCCAGGTCGCCAGGATCGCCCTGGAACGGCTCATCCAGGACGGCCGCATCCAGCCGGCCAAGATCGAGGAAGCGGTGGAGAGCGCCAAGAAGGAGCTGGCTTTGGACATCAAGAAGGCCGGCGAGGACTCCCTCTACGAGCTGGGCATCCCGCTGACCGCCTTCGATCCCAAGCTGATCCAGATCATCGGCCGGCTCAAGTACCGCACCAGCTACGGCCAGAACGTGCTGCGGCATTCCATCGAAGTGGCCAACCTGGCCTCGATGATCGCCCAGGAGCTCAAGGCCGACGTGACCATCTGCAAGCGGGGCGGCCTGCTCCACGACATCGGCAAGGCCGTCGACCACGACGTCCAGGGAGCCCACCCGGAGATCGGCTACAACATCATGAAGAAGTTCAACCTGCCGGAGGAGATCTGCTACCAGTCGCTCGGCCATCATGAGGACAAGCCCAACGGCCTCGAGGCCATCATCGTCAAGACGGCCGACGCCATCTCCGGCGCCCGCCCGGGAGCCCGCAAGGAATCCTACGAGATGTACATCCAGCGCCTGGAAGAACTGGAGAAGACGGCCATGAGCTTCGCCGGCGTGGAGAAGGTCTACGCCATCCAAGCCGGCCGCGAGGTCCGCGTCTTCGTCGAACCGAAGGTCATCGACGACTTCGGCGCCTTCCGCCTGGCCAAGGACATCGCCCAGAAGATCGAGGCCGAACTGAAGTATCCGGGCGAGATCAAAGTCAACGTCATCCGCGAGACGCGCGTCATCGAATACGCCAGATAAGATAACTCAAGGAAACCCTTCGACTCGCTCCGCTCACTCAGGGACTATTACTGCCTGAGCGGAGGCCGACACGAGCCTGCCCCGAGCCGAGTCGAGGGGTCGAAGGCGTACCGATAGTATGAAAATACTCGTATTCGGCGACATCGTCGGCCGCATCGGCCGCGAGGCCGTCAAAAAAACGCTGCCCGGACTCCGGGAGCTGCACCAACCCGACCTGACCATCGCCAACGCCGAGAACCTGGCGCACGGCAAAGGCGTCACGCCCGACGTCCTGGATGAGATGTCGGCGGCCGGCATCGACCTGTTCACTTCGGGCAACCACGTCTGGGACCGCAAAGAGGCCTTTGACCTGCTGACCGACCCGAAATACGGCGATAAGCTCATGCGGCCGGCCAACTACCCCGCCGGGGTGCCGGGCGAGGGCGCGAAATTCCTCAGTATTGCCACAAAAAACGTCCTTGTGCTAAACTTGATGGGCCGGGTCTTCAGCAAGGCCGACTACGACGATCCTTTCCGGGCCTTCGACGACCTGCTCCGCCAGTTCGCGCCCAAGCGCCCTTCCCTGGTGCTGGTCGACCTCCACGCCGAAGCCACCTCGGAAAAGAACGCCTTCGGCTGGCACGCGGCCGGCAGGGCGGCGGCCGTCTGGGGCACGCACACGCACGTCCCCACCCGGGACCAGCGGATACTGCCCGGCGGCACGGCCTACATCTCCGATGTCGGCATGTGCGGCTACGCCGATGGCGTCATCGGCGTCGAGAGGGAACCGGTCCTGAAGCATTTCCTGACGCAGCTGCCGCTCCAGATGGAGACGCCGCAGAGCGGCGAGGCCGTGGTCAATGCCCTCATCCTGACCGTCGAGGGCGGCAAAGCGACGGCCATCGAAACTTACCAAAAATATTTAACGATCTAATTAAGGTAACGCAGCTATGAACAAAGCAGAGCTCGTCGCCAAAATCGCGGAAAAGGTCGGTCTTTCGAAGAAGCAGGCTGAAGAAGCCATCGAAAGCTTCACCGAGATAGTCACCCAGACCCTCAAGGCCAACGGTGAGGTGACCATCGCCGGTTTCGGCAATTTCTCGGCCAAGCAGCGCGCCGGCAGGACCGGCGTCAATCCGCAGAATCCCAGCGAGAAGATCCAGATCCCGCCGGTTGTCGTCCCCAAGTTCAAGGCCGGCAAGGCGCTCAAGGATTCGCTCAAAGGCAAGAAGTAACACCCCGGAACAGAAAACCCCTCCGACCGGAGGGGTTTTTGGTTTTGTCGTGATGTCAGCGACTGGCTCGGACGGTAATCGAATATCCCCTGAGCGAGCGGAGCGAGTCGAAGGGCATTCCTCTACTCACAGTAATAATGCCCTGAGCCGCGCCGAAGGGTTTCCTCTATCGGTACCCCTTCGACTTCGGCCGCCTACGGCGGCCTCCGCTCAGGGAATATTATTGCCTGAGCGATGGCAAACCCGAGCCTGCCCCGAGCGAAGTCGAGGGGTCGAAGGCCTGCCTTAGCTTTACCACCCGAACCTGCGTCCTATCTCCTCGGGCGTCTCGCGCTTGCGGACGACGAAGACCCGGCCGTTCTCGGCGACGAGCTTCGACGGTCCGGCCAGCAGGCAGTGCTGGCTGGCCAGGGCGTCCTGGTAGGCACCGGTGTCCATGACGGCGATGTACTGGTCCTCGCCCTCCTCCAGGCGCGGCAATACGATATGCGCGCCGCCGGCCGTGTACTTGTCGTCGCTGTCGCAGCTCGAACCGGAAAGCCAGACCTGCTGCAGGCGGCGGGCGGCCAGGTTGTTGGCCGGCACGATATGCCAGCGCTGGTGGACCAGGGCGGTGTCCGGCAGGTCGTTCATGAAGCTGCCGTCGATGACGTACCACTGCTTGGCGGACGAGGGGTGGATCGGCCGCTCGCCGAGGACGCGGAAGACGGTCACCTGCGACGGCGCGGCCACGTAGCGGCCCCATTCGCAGATGATGTTCGGCTCGCGGATCTCCAGGCGCTGGCAGGCCTGCTTGAACGTCTTGACGATGCGGTTGATGGCCGCCTTGCCGGTGTAGAAGCGCCGCTTCTCGTAAGGCACGCCGCCCCCGCCGCCGATGTCGATGGTGTCGAGCTTGGGGTTCTTCTCGCGCATCTTGGCGTAGAGCTGGAGGACGCGCCGGATCGGGGCGGTCAGGCCGTCGATGGTCTCGATCTGGCTGGAGATGTGGTAGGAGAGGACGCCCAGGTTCTTGATGCGGCCGAGGCGCAGCAGTTCGCTCTCGGGCAGGCCGAAATGGTTGAACTTCTTGTCCCAGTGCGAGCGCACCTTGACCTGCATGTCGACGCGGACGCCGACCTCGCCGCGGTAGCGCTTCATCTGCTCGAGCTCGGAGAGCGATTCGATGATCGGGGTGATGGCCAGGCCCTTGCGGTCCAGCTCGTCGATGAGGCCGATGTACTTCTCCGTCTTCGGGCCGTTGCAAAGCACGCGCATCTTGCCGTTGATGCGCTCCTCCTCCCACAGCCGCTTGACGATCCAGAGCTCGTTGACCGAAGAGGTCTCCAGGTTGGCGCCCTCGGAGATGAGCGTCAGGACGCAGGCCTTGTTCTGGTTGACCTTCATCGGGAAATGGTAGAAGAAGCGGCCCCGGTAGCTGTTGATCTTGATGTAGGCGTTGAACAGGTCGATGAGGCGCCGGACGCGGGACTCGACGATGAACGGGAAGAAGACCTCGAGCGGGCTGCCGTACTTTTTGGCCAGCTCGCGCAGGTCGTACTGGTTGTTGCCTTCCCTGACGAGCAGGGTGTTCTTGCGGGTGATGTCGAAGAATTGCGTGTTGAATTCCTCGCGGCCCAGTTTCCAGAAGCGTTTGGCGGTCTTTTTCATAACGGCGATGGTGGGGCGGCGGCGTCTCCTTCGGACGCGGCCTGCTTCGGCGGCCGCCGCCTTGAATGAGCGCGGCGCGGCGGCCAGAAAATTCCGATGTTGCGCAACATCATACATGATAACGGCGGCTCTGGCAAGAGGCTGGTGGTCTTTTCGACACGTCTGTCCCTTTAGTGCCAGGCACCAAGGGGACGGACGTGTGTTTTTCTACCTTACGCTCGTGTCTTTGAGAGCATATCTCTGTATAGGACGCGCCGCCGCTCCTCATCTTCATGCAGTCCGGAAAAAAACGGATCAATATCGACTAACGGGTCGGCGTGCCCGAAGGCGTAGACGCGATAGCTGGAATAAGGCCACGCTTCGGGCGCTGGGGCGAATCCAGCACGAACAGGATTCATCTCGATGTAGTTCCCACAGGCGAAGAGATGGGCGTCACTTTCGATGAGGATGCTCTTGAATCTCCCCTGCCAAACATGGCCCACGCGGCCATAGCGCAGACAATAATGCTTCGCGTAAGCTGTCTGGACGGTTTGCATAAAGGCTGACAATCCCTTGTCCGCCACACGGACGAGCAAATGCACATGGTTCGGCATCAGCGCGTAATGATATACAGATACGCCCTGCGGCGCCTTGGACACCCTTAGCACGGAGAGATACCTCCGGTAGTCTCCCTCATCATGAAATATTTCCGCCTTATCGTTCCCGCGGGCGATGACGTGATACGTTCCGCCAGGCACGATGATGTCCCGTCGCGATACTCTCGGCATAGCGCCCACTTCTTAAACCGGCAGCAAAATACATGCAAGTAGTTTGAGATTCACCGCCTGCCAGACCATGTCTGTCCCCCTGGTGCCAGGCACCAGGGGGACAGGCACCGGGGGGACAGACAAAGTGCCGGGTGAGCCGCATAAAAAACCGCCCGGCGGGAGGCCGAGCGGCTTTATTTCAATAAAGGAAACCCTTCGACTCCCCTTCGACAAGCTCAGGGTCGCTCAGGGAATATTAGCGGCTGATCTTCAGGAAGCCAGGTAATCCTTGAGCTTGGCCGCGACCTGGTCGAGCGGCACCAGCTCGGCCTTGTCCGAGCCGCGCTCCTTCCACTCGGCCGCGCCCTGGGTCAGCGTCTTCTCCGAGACGACCAGCCGCACCGGCAGGCCTATCAAATCAGCGTCGGCGAACTTCTCCCCGGCGCGGACGTCAGTGCGGTCGTCATAGAGCGCCTCCAGCCCGGCGGCGGCCAGATCGGCGTCGAGCTTCTCAGCAGCCTCCTTCACTTTCGCCGCGGCAGCCTCCTCCTTGGCCGGCACGGCCACCAGCTGGGCCGGATACGGCGCGATGTTCTTCGGCCAGCGGATGCCCTTCTCGTCGTTATGCAGCTCGACGACCGCGCCGACGATGCGCGACGGCCCGATGCCGTAGCAGCCCATGACGACCCGCTTCTTGGAGCCGTCGGCGTCGTCGTAGCTGAAGTCGAAGGCGTCGGTGAAGCGCGTCTTCAGCTGGAAGATGTTGCCCACCTCGATGGCCTTGCCCTCTTTCATGACGCCGCCCTCGCACTTGGGGCACTTGTCCCCGGCCTTGAACTGGCTGATCTCGCGGTTCTGGGCGTAGCGGCAGCCGCCGCAGTAATAAACGATGTCCTCGCCGTTCTCGGTGAGCACCTGGAACTCGTGCGAATACTTGGAGAAGGCGCCGCCCGAAGCTTCGACAACCAAGGCGTCCAAGCCGCAGCGGCGGAAGACGTTGAAATAGGCAGCCTTGGACTTCTCGTAGAAGGCCTCGAGGTCGGCCTCGTCGCGGTGGAAGCTGTAGAGGTCCTTCATGCTGAACTCGCGGCCGCGCAGCAGGCCGGACTTGGCCCGGGGCTCGTTCCTGAACTTGTCCTGGATCTGGTAGACGGCCACCGGCAGGTCCTTGTAGGAACGGACGAACTTCTGGACGAGCGGCGTGACGATCTCCTCGTGGGTCCAGCCCAGGCCCAGGTCCTTGTCGCCGCGGCCCTTGAACTGGAACATGACCTCCGGGCCGGGGTCGGCCCAGCGGCCGGTCGTCTCCCAGGGCTCCCGGGGCAGCAGGTGCGGCATGAGCACTTCCTGGCCGCCGAGGGCGTCCATCTCCTGGCGCACCACGTCCTTGACCTTGCCGAAGACGCGCAGGCCGAGCGGCAGGTAGGTGAAGACGCCGGCCATGAGCTGGT
>Ga0315275_10001089_pt1 | contig 23408 bp, 15 predicted proteins | sample YL17G03_0_MG_FD_205557 | JGI IMG/M metagenome (GOLD analysis project Ga0315275, IMG submission 205557) | Sediment microbial communities from Yellowstone Lake, YNP, Wyoming, USA - YL17G03_0 | ecosystem: Environmental > Aquatic > Freshwater > Lake > Sediment | place: USA: Wyoming | collected...
TCATGAAGGCCAGGCCGCGGTTCGAGTCGGTGATGACGCAATTGTCGATCGTCACCCGGCGGATGGCGTTCATGTTGCCGTCGCAGAACTTGATGGCGCTCGAGGCCGAGGACAGGCGGCAGTTGGTGACCGTGATGTTCTCGCAGGGCAGCGCCGGGCCGAACCAGTTCATGGAATAAAACACCAGGGCATCGTCGCCCGTCTCGATCGTCGAGTTGGCGATCCTCAGGTCCCGGCAACCGTCAGGATCTATGCCGTCGGCCCAGACGGCCTCCTTCAGGCTCGACCGGATGTAAACCCCGTCGATGACCAGCCGCTCGCATCCATAAGGATGGATCGTCCAGGACGGGGAATCGATGAAGGAGAGCCCGGTGATCCGCACGTCCCGGCAGCGAAGGAGAAGGACGAGCTTCCCGGACTGGTCGGTCCTGGGAAAAGAGCGGATGAGCGGCAGCCCGAGTTTCTCCATTTCCAGCTGGTTCGGATAGATGAAGTCGTCCTGGAAATCGCCCCGGGGACGCCACTCGTAGGCGGCCTCCCCGTTGACCGTGCCGCGGCCCTCGAGCGTGATGTTGACGAGGTCCTCTCCAAAAAAGAGCGCGTCCTTGTCGAAAGCCTTTTTATCCTTGACCGAGTAAACCGTGGCGCCCGACTCGATATGGAAACGGACGTGGCTGCGGAGGTGAATCGTCCCGGAGGCATAGTCCCCCGGGGGAAGATACACCATGCCTCCGCCTGCGGCGGCACAGGTGTCGACCGCCTTCTGGATGGCCGCGCCCGCGAAATCCGGCTTTCTCCCGGTGGCCCCGAAATCCCGAACGTTGAAAACGGCCGTCCCCTCCCCCGCCCCGGGCAGCCGGCCGGCGGGCAGGGATGCAGAAGAGAGCAAAACAAGCGCCGGCGCCAGCAGACACACGGAGAACCTGAGGTCAAAGCGTTTCCCTTTCATCCTGGATCTCCTCCTGAATCAGTGAGGTTGCGCCGCCGCACCGCTCGAACCCGGGGCTCGCCGCAGCTCCCCCGCCAAGCCGTTGATGTAGAGATATTTTTTCATCGGGGCCGCTTCGAACCTCCGCTCCGCCTCGCGATAGACTCGAAGCTCGTCGAGCTCCGGGCAGGTCGGGATCGGAAGGAGGCCCGCACCATGGGGGAAATTCTGCATCCGCCCCCGCCGGACGAGGATTTTGCTCCCCGAGGGATTGCTCACCGCCCAGACGTCCTCCGGGAGGTTCTCTTCGATCCGCCGGTATCTCTCGGTAAAGATCTCGGGCATCGGGTCGTAAGCGCCGGGAAAGCGGCCGTAGAGCCACTCTGATACCGATGTCGGCCGGAGGTATTCTTCCGGCCGGGAAGGCCAAAACTGGACCAGCGCCAAAGCGCCGGCAAGGACACCGACGGCGAACCAAGCCCGTCTCGCGTCGCTTCCCGATTTTCGGAAGGAGAGCCCCAGCTGCCAGAGAATGAGGAAGAAAACGTAGAGATACCAAAGCGCATATCTTGAGATAAGGTACGTCCCGCCGTGGTTCAGATTCAGGCTCCTGGACTGGCTCCAGAGCAGGACCGGCAGCGAGACCGCCAGAAAAACCCACGTCGTGCTCCGGAAGCCCACTCTTCTTTTCGCCGCCTGACCGGCGAAAAAAAGAAGGAGCAGCAGAGCGACCGGCCAGTTGGCGAACAGACCGATATCCGGGTCCACGATGAAGGAGAACATCCTCCGGAGGGAGAGCAGTTCCGTGTCCATCTTGGCGGCGCCCGTGGCCACGACCGGGTTCAGGATACCAAGACGAAAAAGATAATACGCGGGCTGCGCGGCCGCCAGGCCGAAGGCCGCAGCCCAGACGGGCCAGCAGCCTTTGAACACCGTCCATTTCTGCCGGCTGAAGCCCAGCAGAAAAACCAGTCCGGCGAGGATGGCAAACGGTGGGTTCTGAGTCGCGGCCAGGGCGAAACTCAGCGCCGAGCCGGCCCAATTCTCGGCCGCCAGAAGAGCCGAGCCGGCGCAGACGAGGACGACCGTGAACAGCTCAACGTGGACCTTATTGACGAACCAGACGAGGGGCGAGAAGACAATGAGGAGGAGGAGGCACAGCCCCGCCGCCCGGCCCAGGGCCCGGCGGACCACCAGAAAGCCGGCCGCCACGATCAGGAGATGGAGCAGCATGAAGGCCAGCCCGATATCCAGCGACAGGAGCCTCACCGGATGGTAAAAAACCGACGCGGCGAGGGAATAGAACCAGAAGTGGGGCAGGTCCATTTCCATGCCGTTTTTGAGAAGCGACGGGAAGCGCTCCTTGAAACTCTTGAAGAAGGAGCTCTCGCCGGGCTCGGGGACCTGGCCGAGGCGTTTTTCCATCGTCTTGGTGGAATCCGAGGTCACATAGGGACGGCCGAATTCGGCCCAGCTCACGAGCATGGAGACATATTCCAAGCTGTCCCCCGACCTGACCACCGGGCCGGGTTTGACCAGGCAAATGAACGCCAGGGCCGCGATCAGGAGCCAGGAATAAATGTTGGCGCCCCCGGACCGCAAAACAAACCGGTTCAAGGATTGGCGGATGGAGGAACCGGCGCCCAGGGAAACAATCCTGCCCAGGAGTCCTCTCACCAACACTAACCACTCCCGGATAAAGACGAGAGCATAGAAAATGATCGCGAGGGCCAGGACCGAACGCCCATCGAACCAGAGGCGAAACCGGGAAACGGCGGGTAGGGCCAAGGCTACCAGCAAAAGTCCCGTGATCAAATAGCGGGCCTTCCCGAGGACTGTCAGAAACCCCCGCCCGGCCGGCGCCTTGAGCTCCGCGGCGGCGTTCGCCGCGGCGGCGAGGATGAGAATAAGGACCATCACCAGCGCAGCCCGCGAGCCGAGCGGCAGGCGCCGGGCAGCCGGGTAACGGTTGTCCCGGTGAAAGACCACGGCCGAGAGAAAACCCGACGAGTAGCCGTAAATGTTCTTAACCCGGAGCCGGCGAAACGTCCAAGGCGCACCCGACCCGATCTCCAGGACGTTCAGTCCGGAGACAAGCTTCGAGCCCGGAAAATCCAGGAGGAGGGTACGGCCGGCCGGCGATCGTGAACCGATCGGGGATCCGTTCAGAAAAGCCTCAAAGACGCGTCGGCCTTCCTGAGGCATGGAGAAGGTCAACTCCAATAACCAGATATTACCCCCCGGACCGGGCTCGGCCGAGAATTCGCGCCGCATAACCTTCGCGGGAGAGCCGCCGTCTTTGAAAAGCGTGACCTGCCGCGGAAAATCGACGTACACGGCGTGGCGAAGCACGAGCAGAAAGACCAGGACGGCTCCGAAGGCCAGGAGAAGCTTGACGGCGGCCGGGCCGCCCCGTCGCGGGAGGCGGCGGGCGGCGGGTGCTTGGTGCAAGATCATCGGAAAATTCCATCCCTTTATATCACAGGAGAATTTAAGCGGGCAACTCGGGGCGCCGGGGGAGCGCGGTGACAGGGCCCTGCAATCAAGAAGCATGCTCACGGAAACGGGGATCCCTCAGGCGCTCAGCGTTGACGGGTAGGCGGGCCGGGCATATACTCACCACGGAAGCCGGCCGGCCCGGGGCCCGGCCGGCGCCGAGTGAGGTCGTCGATGAAAAAACGGCTGTTCGTGTCCGCTCTCATAATATGTTTGGCCGCGGGAGGAGTCTTGGCGGCCGGGGCGCAAGCTCAGGACCGGAGCGCGCCGGCCCGCCCCGTCTCTCCCCGCGGACCGCTGCTGCCTGAAGAGCAGACCGCGATCGCCATCTTCGAAGAAGCCAGGCCCTCGGTCGTCTACATAACGACGTTGGTCTATCAGCGGGACTTTTTCACCTTCAACGTCGAGGAGATTCCCCAGGGCACGGGGTCCGGTTTCATTTGGGACGAGGAGGGCCGCATCGTCACCAACTATCACGTCATCCATGAAGCCCAGGACGTCCAGGTCACTCTCTCCGACCAATCCAAGTGGAAAGCCGAGCTCGTGGGGGTGGCGGCGGACAAGGATCTCGCCGTTCTCCGGATCCGGGCGCCGCGGGAGAAGCTCCGGCCGATCCGGATCGGCAGCTCCTCAGACCTCAAGGTGGGCCAGCTGGTTTTCGCCATCGGCAACCCGTTCGGGCTCGACCAGACACTGACCAAAGGCGTCATCAGCGCCCTGGGCCGGGAGATCGAATCGATGACCCGCCGTCCCATCAAAGGAGTCATCCAGACGGACGCCGCCATCAACCCGGGAAACTCGGGCGGCCCCCTGCTCGACAGCGCCGGGCGGTGCATCGGCGTCAACACCGCGATTTACAGTCCCTCGGGCGCGAGCGCCGGCATCGGGTTCGCGGTGCCGGTCGACATCATCAACCGCATCGTTCCCCAGGTCATCCGCTACGGGAAAGATATTCGCCCGGGCCTGGACATCGAACTGGCGGAGGATTACCAGACGCGCCAAGTCGGGTTGAGGAGAGGCGTCCTCGTGCTCAGGGTCGGGCCCAAGAGCGCGGCGGCCGTCGCGGGCCTCCTGCCCACCCGCTATGACAGGTACGGTAACATCGTGCTGGGAGACGTGATCGTTTCGCTCGACGGCAAAAAAGTCGACTCGACAAACGCGCTTTACGACATCCTGGACACCTACCAGGTCGGCGACACGGTCCGCGTGGGCGTCGAGCGCAACGGTGGAGAAAAAACCCTCACCGTGAAACTCGAGGCCGTCTGACGGCAGGGCGAAATGGAAGAAAAGCCGGGCTTCCGGGAGGGGGTGGCGATCCTGCTCAACCCCTCCGCGGGCCGGGGGAAAGCCGGAGCGAACAGAGACCGGCTGGCAGCGCTTTTCCGGGCCCGGGGCATCCCGCATGAGCTCCACGTGACAGAAAGCGAGACCCACCTCCGCGAGCTCGCGCGGGACAAGGCGCTGGAATTCGAGACGCTGGCGGCGGCCGGGGGCGATTCCACCTTTCAGATCGTGGCCGAAGAAATCATGAAGGCCGGGGCCCGCGCCCGCCTGGCGATGTTCGGCCTGGGCTCGTCGAACGACATCCCGCGTGAGTTCGGGCTCGAGTCGCCGGAGAAGTCCGCGGCCGCCCTCGAGGAAGGCCGGTCGCGGCGGATCGACCTGGGCTGCGTCGAGAGCGAGGGCGCGGTGCCCAGGTACTTCATCGGCCAGGCGAGCATCGGCCTGGGAGTCTTCGTCAACCAATCCGCCGGCCGGGTCGCCTCGCGGACGCCCGCCCTGGCCCGGTTTCAAACCGCGGTCGGCGTCTGGGGAGTGGCGCGCGCCTTCAGGAAAAAACTGGTCCCCGTTTCACTCGCGGTCGAATCGCCGGGCCGGAAAGTCGAGGGGCGCTTTCAGGTCGCCAATTTCTCGAACATCCGGTTCTGGGCGACCGGGCACAAGCTGATTCCTCACGCGCGGCCGGACGACGGGAAGCTCGACGCCTGCCTCATCCGGGAAGGCTCGTTCCTCAGGCTCGCGCGGCTGGCATCATCGGCCAGGAAAGGGCGTCATCTCCGGGCCGCCGGGGTCGAATTTCTCCAATCTCCCGCCTTCGACGTCTCTTCGGAGACGCCGTTCGCCGTCCAGGTGGACGGAGAGGTGCTCGGGGGCGCCTCCTCCCCCACCCTCTTCCGGGGCATCCGGGTGCGCGTCGTGCCCGGCGCGCTCACCATCATCGCCTGAGACGCTGGCTCTCCGGACGGCGCCTGGCGGATTCGCAGGGATGAAGATTAGTGCTTGCCCCCGCGGGCCGGGGGGTTGGGTTCGGTCCCGAACCACGCCGTATAGACTTCGCCTTTCAGCACTTGCCTCAGGAAGGGGAGGTACTTCTTGAGAAGATCCACGTACTCCTTTTCTTTATGGACCCGGTCATAGACCTCGCGGCTCGGCCAGGTGGATTCGTACATCAGCTCGGCTTTATCGCCCCCGGACCCCACGGCCTTCCACAGGCGGTAGCGCACGCTCGGCACTCCGAGGCGGGCGATGGTCGAGTTGAATTCCTCGAGCAGCGAGAGGAGCAGCTTTTCGTCATTGACCGAGCCGGGTGTGAACACATGGACGGTTTTGTAGGCGGGCCCCTTCGGCGGAGCGGCGCCGCGGAAGGACGCCGCCGTCCCGAGCGCAAGAACGACGATCGCGGCCAGCAGGGCCAGGTTTTTTTTCATGTTCCTATCTCCTTGGTCTTTTCCGGTTGAGCAGATCTCCAGCCTTAGTTCGGGTTAAGAGAGCTGATCTGGCTCCACTCCCCGCTGTCCCACAGCCACAGGCCGATAGAGCCCATATCCGCCAATAGCTCATCCCGGGAGTCCCCGTCCAGGTCGCCGGCGAAAAGATATTCCGGGGTGAGCGAGCCGATGACGGTCCACGATCCGCCATCGTAAAGGAAGAGTCCGACTCCCCCGAAACCGGCCGCCAGCTCCTCGGCCGGGGCGGCATCGACATTGGCCGCGGTCATCGTCACCGCGGCGAAGTTGCTGAGGGTGGTCCAGGCCGCGCCGTTCAATTCCCACAGCCCCGACCCGGGGAAATTGCCGGCGACTTCGTCCAGACCGTCTCCGTCGAGGTCGGCCGTCAGAACATAATCAGAATTCACCCCGCTGGCTTGGGTGAAGGCGCCGCCCGCGTACAGCCAAAGTCCTGTCGGGCCGAAATCCGCGACGATATCCTCCCCGCCGGTCCCGTCCATATTTCCGAACACGAAATAGTCGGCGTTGACGCCACTCAGCTGGGTCCAGGCGCCGGCGTTCCAGAGCCAGAGGCCGGTGGCCTCGAAATCCCCGACGATCTCGGCCCCGCCCACGCCGTCCACGTTGCCCACGCCGGCATAGTCGGCGTTGACGCCGCTCAACTGGGTCCAGGAGCCGCCGTCCAGCAGCCACAGGCCGCTCGCGCCGAAGTCGCCGACGACCTCGGCCAGCCCGTCGTTATCGACATCGCCCGCCGCGATGCCATCGGCATTGACGCCGCTCAGTTGATTCCAGGCGCCGGCATTCCAGAGCCAGAGACCCAGGCTTCCAAGGTCGGCCAGGATCTCGGCCGTCCCGTCGCCGTCGACGTCGGCCGGGGTCAGGCCTTCGGGGTCCGCCGTCGTCAGCTGGCTCCAGCCGCTGCCGTCATACATCCAGGCGCCGCTCGAGCCGAAATCGACGGCCGCTTCGTCTTTGCCGTCGCCGTTGAAATCCCCCACGGCGTGACTCGAGACGCGCTCGTCATGGAAATTGATATTGACCAGGAAAGCGTCCTCCGGACCCTGGAGGTCATTGATGATGAAGCCCGTATAGGGAAAACCTTCCAGAAAAGAGGACATGGTCCAGCCGGTCACCCAGGCGTTGCCGGAGCGGTCTACGGCGATCCCCCGGCCGCCGTCCGTATCCGTCCCGCCGATGTAGCCGCAGTAATCGAGCGCCGTGCCCGCCGAGTTGACCCTGGCGACGAAGCCGTCCTGAACGCCCGATGCGTACGTCAGGTCCGGACCGGCCTTCACCGGAAAGGTGGCCTGCGAGGAGTTCGTGTATCCGCAGATATGGGCGCGGCCGGCGGCGTCCAGGGCGATCCCGTAGGATTCGTCGACGCCCGACCCGCCGATATACCCGCAGTAAACCAGCGCGGTACCGCCAGCGTTGACCTTGGCGACGAAAGCATCCGATGAGCCGTTCGAGGTCAGGTCAGGCCCGGCGAGGACCGGAAAGCTCGCTTGGGTCGAGCTCGTCGTGCCGGTTACATAGACGTTGCCCGCCGTGTCGATAGCGATGGCTTTGCCGTCATCCGACGCCGCCCCGCCGATATATCCGCAGTAGGCGAGCGCGGTGCCGGCGGCGTTGACCTTCGCCACGAAACAATCGTTGTTGCCGTTGTAGCTGAGGTCGGGACCGACGGTCACCGGAAAGCCAGAAACCGAAGAGGTGCGTCCCGTCACGCAGGCATTTCCCGAAGCGTCGACGGCGATCCCTCGGCCGAAGTCGTCCGTGTTGCCGCCGATGAACCCGCTGTAAACGAAGGAACCGTTCGTGTCGACCTTGCAGACGAAGGCGTCCCCCTGGCCGTTCCCGGTCAGGTCCGGGCCGGTGAGCACGGGAAACCCGGTGGCCTGCGTGGAATAGGTGTTGCCGGTGACATAGGCATTTCCGCCGCTGTCGGCCGCGATGGCCAGGCCGAAGTCCTCAGCCGACCCGCCGAGATAGCCGCAATAATCGAGCGCCGTGCCGTCCGCCCGGACCTTGGCCACGAAGGCGTCTTTGCTGCCGCCGTAGGTCAGGTCGGGGCCAACGGTCACGGGGAACCCCGAAACCTGGGAGGACAGAGTTTCGCCCGTCAAATAAGCGTTGCCCGAGCTGTCGACGGCTATGCCGTTGCCCCAGTCATCCCCGCCTCCGCCGATATAGCCGCAGTAGACGATACCCGTCCCGCCGGGATTGAGCTTCACCACGAAGGCATCGTCGCCGCCGTTATAGGTCAAATCGGGCCCGACGGTCGCCGGAAAGCTGATCGTCTCGGTCGATGTCGTGTCCCCGGTCAAGTAGATATATCCCGCATTGTCGACGGCGACGGCATACCCCAAATCCGATGAGCCGCCGCCGAAATAGCCGGCGCGGATGAAGACGGCGGGGTCGAGGACGAGCGGCAGGCTGGCGTCATATTCGCCGACGCTGAACCCGTAAGCATGGGCCCCGACGGAAGGTGATGTTCCTCGGTCATCCAATCGATACGCCAACGGGACATCGACCTTTTCTCCGCCGCGTTCTTGATAGGCCACGGGCCTGTCATCGGCGAAGCCGCCGGCGGGGGTCTCGACCATGAGCCGCCCGTCCGGGTCAACGGACAAACGGCTGACGCCGCGATAGGCCAGACGGATCGCCGTGGGGTCCGCGCCGGGATGAACGATGAACTCGTATTTCAGCCTGTCGAACGTTCCCGAGTACGCCAAGTCGATCCCCGGCCAAAGCCCGGGATAGACGATTTTACCGTAGGCCGGCACACCGGTCCGCCATTCCTCAGGCTTTCCCCGGAAATAGGAAAAAGTTGTATTCAGCTTATCCCCGGGGAGGGGCGTGACGCGGGAACCGGGCCCGAGGAATTCGAGCTTGACGATCCAGCGCCCGCTTGGCGACGCCGAAGTCCTTCCGGCTTTATCAGGTTGGCCTTTCCCCCGGGCATCCGCGAGCGCGATGGTCACACCCTCGGGAGCGAAATACACGGCCTTGTCCAGGCCTTGGACGACGTATCCGGGACCCCGGCCGAGGGGGACAAAACTCAGAGGCAGTCGTCCAGGGTCGACCCGAGCGTCCGCTCTCATTTTTGCCGGGATGGTTGACGCCTGGATTTTGGTCGCAGCCGCCGTGTCGAGGCTTCGGGCCGCAGTTCCCGGCGGTTTCTGTCCTGATAGGCCCACCGTCAGCAGCGAGCTCACTCCCACGATCGCGGCGAATCTGGTTGCGGACATGATGCCACCTCCTGGGCGAAACGCCTGTTGTCATAATTATTTTTATCTGGCTGACAAAGTCAACTCCCGGCGACCGCTTGAAATCTTGCGATTTCTCTGTTACGTTTAGCAGATGATTCTCTCGGATTTTCCACCCCGAGGGCCGCATGACCGCGCACAACCTGCTCGCGCCCTTTAAGAAAATCCGCGTCAAGGCAGCTCTCTTCGTTCTGCTCCTCCTCTTTTCGGTCACCGCGGGCCTCTACCTGATCACCCAGCGGACCATGAACCGGCGCATCGTGAGCGAGGTCGTCAAGCGGGCCGAGTCGCTGTGCCGGAGCACGGCCTCGGCCGCGGGCTACAGCATCAGTTCGCAGGACCTCCTCGGGCTCGACAACCTCGTCTTTAAGATAAAAAGCACCAATCCCGACATCGAATACATCGCCATCACGGACACGAACGGCAAGATCCTGGTCCACAATGACGTCAGCCAGATCGGCGGGATTTTCCAGGCGGCGGCGGGGACCGTCAGCCGGCGGGACGCGGAGGGGACCGTGATGACCGATGTCCGGGATGCCTCGGGAGGCCGGTTTGAGATCCGGAGTCCCGTCCGGTTCATGGACAGGCATCTGGGCGAAGTCGTCCTGGGAGTCAACAAGACCGTGCCGCTGGCCGCCCAGAAGGAAGCCCAGGGGAAGATGCTCCTCGTTTTCGGATCGATCCTGGTCCTCGGGGTGGTGAGCAGCCTGTTTCTGTCCTCTTTCCTCACGCGGCCCATCCAGGAGCTTTCGGCCGGAGTCACCGAGCTCAAGGAAGGACGGCTGAGTTCCCCCCTCCGTGTCTATTCACTGGACGAACTCGGGCGGTTGACGCAGAGCTTCAACGAGATGACGGCGCTGATCACCGTCCAGCGTGACGAGCTCGGCAAGTATGCCCGGGAGCTCGAGCAGGCCTACGTTTCCACGGTCAGGGTTTTGGCCGCCGCCATCGACGCCCGTGACGCCTACACCCTCGGCCATTCGACGCGCATTGCCAAGCTTTCGGTGGAGCTCGGCAGGGACCTGGGCCTCTCACGCGCCGAGCTCGAAGATCTGGAGGTCGCCTGCCTTTTCCACGATGTCGGAAAAATCAAGATTCCCGACTCCATCCTTCTAAAGCGCGGCCGGCTCGCGGCGGCCGAGCAGACGGAGATGATGCGGCACACCGAATACGGCGCGGAGATCCTCTCCAAGGCGCCCTCTCTCCTCAAGTATATTCCCGGAGTTCGCCACCACCACGAGTGGCACGACGGGAAGGGCTACCCGGACGGATTGACGGGCGACCGGATCCCGCTCGCGGCGGCCATCATAGCTCTCGCGGATGTCTACGACGCCGTGACATCCGACCGGCCCTACCGGGCCGCCATGACGGAAAGCGAGGCCCGGCGTGAGATCACCTCGCTCTCGGGCAGGCAGTTCAATCCGGGGCTCGCTGAGCGTTTCATCCGCATCCTGAAAACGAAGAGCGTAAATCCCGACTGGACAAGAGAATAAGATGATGAACGCGAAGCGGGGCGGCCGGACATTGGGCTGGGCGGCCCTGACGGCCGTTCTCGCCTCCTGCGTCCCTTCCCGGACGCCCGCCTTCGAGCCCGCGCTCAGCCAGTCCCGGCAATATTATCAGGCCGGGGAATACCAGAAGGCCATCGACGCAAACGCGGCCTCCCTCAATAAGTATCCGGCGGAGAGGGCGGTCCGCGAGGAATTCGTCAGGACGCTCGAGGGGATCAATCAGCAGGCCCAGGCCGCCGCGGCGGCGAGGGATTATGCCTCGGCCGAGAGGCTCTTCTCCATCCTGCTCGAAAATTTTGACAAGTACAAGGGCCTTGAAAAATCACTGAGTTTTTCGGCGGCCAGCCTGAGCCGGAGTATCCGGCACTGCCGGTCGGCCCTCGAAGAACGCCGGATCGCGCGGCACCTCCAGGCCGGCGAGTACGATAAGGCGCTGGGAGTGCCACGGGCTCTCTCGCCGTCCGAGCTCAGAGACCCCGGCCGGGCGGCGGCGTTTTCCAGAACCATGGAAGATATCAAGCGGCGCGCGGACGGCGCCGCGGCCGCCCGGAAGTACGTCGAAGCCGGCAAGGCCTACGCCGTCCTGGCCGGACACTACGCCGATGCCTCGAAGCTCGGCCTGAAGCTCCCATTCTCGAAGGAGTCGCTGGATGAAGGGCTGAAGAGATGCCGGGCTGAGCTGACGCGCCAGGGGCTCGAGCACTACCGGAATGGTGAGCTGTCCCAATCCATCTCGGTCTGGCAGGGACTGCTCGAGTTCGACCCGGACAACGCCGAGATCAGGAAAGCCGTCGAGACCGCCCGCGAGCAGCAGAAAGAGCTTCAGAAAAAATAGCCGCTGAGGACCGCGATGCCGAACCAGAAAGCCGAGCGCGACCAAAGCCCGGGAAAAACGAACGCCGCCGGGCCCGGCGCCAGGAGGTTCGTCTTCTTCTCGGCGCTCCAGGGGCGCGCCGTCCTTGATTCCGCCGGACAGGTCTTCGGCCGGCTGCACGACCTCAAGACGAAACTCGGCGAGCATTTCCCCAGGATCACAACCGTCGTCGTCCGGAAGGAGAAACTCAAAAAACCCCTCGCCCTGGACTGGGCGGAGGTCTCCGCGTTCGACGGAGATACGGTCACTCTCCGGCCGGGCGCGGAAAAGGCGGGAACATCGGTCGAGGTCGGCGCCGAGGAAATCCTGCTGAAGGTCGACCTGCTCGACAAGCAGGTGGTGGACACTTTCGGGGCCAAGATCGAACGGGTGAACGATGTCCACCTGCTCATCGTCGACCACGAGCTCCGGATCGTGCACGTGGATTTCGGCGTGAGGGGCATCCTGCGGCGGCTGGGCTGGCTGAGGGCGGCGGACGGGCTGATGGACTGGCTCTTCGGCTACCGCTTTCCGGAGAAACTTGTGTCCTGGAAGTATGTTCAGCCGCTGGCCGCCGACCTCAAGCACAACCTCAAGCTGAACGTGACCCTCCGCAAGCTCCAGGAAATCCATCCCTCCGACCTGGCCGACATCCTCGAGGAACTCGGCCGGGCGAACCGGTCATCGATCTTCAAAAGCCTGGACCTCCAGACGGCCGCCGAGACCCTCCAGGAAGTGGACCCGAAGATCCAGATGTCCCTGATCGAGACCACCCCCGAGGAACGGGCGACAGATATCCTGGAAGAGATGGAGCCCGACGAGGCGAAGGATTTCCTCGCCGAACTCTCCGAGGAAAAGCAGGAGAAGCTGATGCGGACCATGGAGGATCCGTACCGGGAGAACATGGAGGAGCTTCTCCAGTACAAGGAGGGGACGGCCGGCAGCATCATGACCAAGGACTTTATCGCCCTGAGCCGGGAGGCGACGGTGGCCCAGGCCATCGAGGTCTTCAGCGGGGTTTTCTATCCCATGGAATCCCTCACCTATATTTACGTCACGGATCACGAAGGTCATCTCGCCGGCGTCATCACGCTGCGCCACCTGATCACCTGCGACAAGCAGGCCGCCCTGGGGAAGCTGATGAACCAGCGGCTGGTCAGGGCCGGCATCGAAGATGACATCGATACGGTGGCCGGCATCTTTCGCAAATACAAGTTCCTCGCCCTGCCCGTGGTCGATCCCGACAACGTGATCCAGGGGATCATCACACTGCAGGACATCGTGGAGGACAAGGAAAAGTAGCCGCCCGTGAGACAAAAAAGCGGCCGCGAAAGGACCGGGAAAGAGGTGCTGAGCTCGACGCTGAAAGCGCGCTGGAGGGGCCTGCTGCTCTTCCTGGCGGTGGCCGGCCCCGGCATCATCACGTCCAATGTCGACAACGACGCCGGCGGGATCGCCACCTACTCGATGGCCGGGTCGAATTTCGGGTATCACCTGCTCTGGTCGCTCGTCCCCATCATGGCGGCGCTGATCATCGTCCAAGAAATGAGCGCCCGGATGGGCGTGGTGACGGGCAAGGGGCTGTCCGACCTCATCCGGGAACACTTCGGCGTCAGGATCACGGTCTACCTGCTCTTCGGGGTCGTCCTGACGAACTTCGGAAACGTCGTCGCCGAGTTCGCCGGCGTGGCCTCAAGCCTGGAGATTTTCCACGTGCACAAGTACGTTTCCCTGCCCCTGAGCGCCGTGCTCGTCTGGCTCCTGGTCGTCAAGGGAACGTACCGCTCTGTGGAGAAGGTTTTCCTATACGCCTGCCTTTTCTATGTCACCTATATCGTCTCGGGGATTCTGGCGCGCCCCGACTGGGGCCTCATCGGTCGGAGCATCGTTCACCCGGAATTCGATCTCTCCGCGGGACGCCTGGGGATGATCATCGGCCTCGTGGGCACGACCATCGCTCCCTGGATGCAGTTTTACCTCCAGGCTTCGGTCGTCGAAAAAAACATCCTGGCCAAGGATTACCGGAAATCACGGCTGGACGTCATCCTGGGAAGCCTGATCGTCACCGTCGTCGCGGGTTTCATCATGCTGACCTGCGCGGCGACGCTGTTCAAAGCGGGAGTCCGCGTCGAGAGCGCGGCCGACGCCGCCCTGGCGCTCCGGCCCCTGGCCGGACGGTACTGCGCGGCGCTCTTCGCCTTCGGCCTCCTCAACGCCTCGCTGTTCGCCGCGTCCATACTCCCTCTTTCGACCGCCTTCCTCGTCTGCGAGGGCATGGGCTGGGAGGCCGGCGTCAATAAGAAATTCTCGGAGGCGCCCCAGTTCTACGGACTCTATTCTCTGCTGATCTTTCTGGGGGCGGGAGTCGTCATGCTGCCCGGGATTCCGCTTTTCCGGGTGATGTACATATCCCAGATCATCAACGGGATCGTGCTGCCCGTGATCCTGGTATTCATGATCATCCTGGTCAACAACAAGAAGCTGATGGGGGAGCACGCCAACGGGAGAGGTTATAATATTGTGTCCTGGGGGACGGTCATCGGCCTGATCGTTCTGACCGCGGCCTACATCGCCACGCTGATTGTCTCCTGAGGAAAGATTGATGACGGTGACGCGCCTGAATCCAGCGGCCGGGCGCCCGATGGACAGCCGCGAATGCGTCCGCCGTGCGATCCGGTTCAACCGGCCCGACCGCGTTCCCATTTCGCACGCCGTGCTCCCCGCGGCCCAGCTGAAGCACGGCGCCGCCCTGGCCGAAATCCTGACCGCGTACAGGGAGGACTTCGGCTGGGATTACATGGACGACCTGCCCGTCTCCCGGTTCTCCGCTGTTTATAAAGAAGGGTTGAACCGGGATGATTTCGGGACTCTGTGGCGGGTGGAATGGATGGGAATCTGCGGCATTCCCGTGGACTGGCCGATCAGAGACCTGAGCCGGTACGAGGATTACCAGTGGCCTCCGGATTTCCCGGCCGGACCGCCAGCGGGAAGGCAGTACAGCGGTCATATGTGCGGTCATGATGGCCGCTGGTACGCCCGGGGCGCCTGGATCACCTATTTCGAGCAGCTCCAGCAGCTCCGGAGCATGGAGGACTTCCTCATGGACATCGCCGGCGAATCTGCGGCCTTCGGCCGGCTGCTCGACGACCTGCTCGCCTTCAACCTGCGTTGGATCGACAAGTGGACGGCCCTCGAGTACGACGGACTCCATTTCGGCGACGACTGGGGCGGCCAGCGCGGCCTGCTCATCCGGCCCGCCGTCTGGAGGCGGGTCTTCAAGCCCCGCTACCAGGCCATGTTTTCGCGGGCGCGCGCGGCCGGGATGGACGTCTGGTTTCACAGCGACGGTTTCGTGAACGACATCATCGGCGACCTCATCGAGATCGGCGTCGATGTCATAAATGTCCAGACCGCGGTCGTCGGCCATGACTGGATCGCCGCCAACGCCCGCGGCCGGGTGGCCTTCAGGACGGACATCGACAGGCAAAAGGTTATGCCCTTCGGAAGCCCGGCGGAAGTCGCGGAGGAAGTCCACCGGACGTTCGAGGCCTGCGGGACATCTAAGGGAGGACTCATCGCTTGCGGCGAAATCGGGCCCGATGTCCCCCTGGCCAACGTCCGCGCGATGTATGAAGCCTTCCGCAAGTACGGTCGGTATCAACCAAGGATATAGAAAGAACGGGTCCTGTCCTGGCGATATTTCCTCGCGTTTGGAAATTGCGGAGCCGTTGTGCTATGTTGAGTCGGCACCGATGAAAACTCCTCTCCCCTTCCGGTTCCTGGCAGGCCTCGTGACGGCCTTGGCGGCCCTGCTCCTCATCTCCTGTCAAGGCGGGAAAACGGATGCCGGCACGCCCGATAAAGAGCTCCGGCTGGCCGTCATCCCCATGGGCACGACCCATGAATTCTGGAAGGCCATCCACGCCGGCGCCCAGACGGCCGGCGTGGAGCTGGGAGTCCGGATCATCTGGAAGGGCCCGCTCAGGGAGGACGACCGGAATGAGCAGGTCCAGATCGTCGAGACGATGATCGCCGCCGGCGTCGACGCTATCGTGCTCACGCCGATGGACGATCGGGCCCTGATCCCTCCGGTCGCCGAAGCCAAGAGGGCCGGCATCCCCACGGTCGTTTTCAACTCCGCGCTGAGCGGCGACGATCATGTCGCCTATGTCTCCACGGACAACCGCAAGGGCGGCCGGCTGGCCGGCGAATACATCGGCTCGATCATGAAGGGCCGGGGCAAGCTGATCCTCATCCGCGTCATCGCGAGCGTCGAGGGGGGGCGGCAAAGGGAGGATGGCTTCCTCGAGGCCGTCAAGGCCGGATTCCCGGGGATCACCATTCTCTCGGACAACCAGTACGCGGGGATCACAACCGAGACGGCCTACCAGACGACGGATAGTCTCCTGTCCCGTTTTCCGGACGTCGACGCCATTTTCACGCCCAACGAATCGACGACCTTCGGCTGCCTGAGGGCCCTGGAAGACAGGGGACTCGCCGGGAAAGTCATCCTGGTCGGTTTCGACTCCTCGAAAAAGCTCATCGAAGCCCTCGAAAAGAAGGAGCTGAGAGGGCTTATCCTCCAGGACCCATTCCGCATGGGATACGACAGCGTGAAGACGGCGGTGGCGCATCTCAAGGGCGAGCCGTACGAAAAATTCGTCGACACGGGCGTCTTCCTGGCCACCCCGGAAAACATGAACGAACCCGCAATCCGCAAGCTGCTCGTCCCCGATCTCTCGATATTGAACAGATAACCGGAGGACCCATGCCGAAAACCGCACGAGCCTTGGCGCTCTGCCTCGTCCTCTCGAGTCTCGCGGCCGCGTCAACGGACGGCCGGCGCTCGCGGCGAATCGACGCCGGCGCCAATCCGAAGGCCGGCCCAGCCATTCCCATCATCTCGTCGAGCCACCAGGACATCGCCTGGATGAACAGCCCCGAGGCCTGCCGCGAATACCGCGACACACAGTGCATCACTCCCGCACTGGAGATGATGGCCGGGAATCCCGATTATTGCTTCGTCATGGAAAACATGCTGAATTTGATGGAATACCTCGAGCGCCATCCGGAGCGGCGCGCCGAGATCCTCAAGTACACGCGCGAGGGACGGCTCGAGTGGGGGGCGACGTTCAACCAGCCATACGAATCCCTGCTGAGCGGGGAGCAACTCGTCCGGGAGACCTATTTCGGCCGGCGCTGGCTGACCCGGAACTTTCCGGGCTGCGACGCCCGCGTCTATTTCAACCCCGATGTGCCGGGGCGGGCCCTGCAGATGCAGCAGATCCTGAGCAAGGCGGGCATTCCCTACATGATCATCAGCCGCTATCACGAAGGATTATACAGGTGGGCCGGCCCGGACGGCTCTTCGGTCCTAGCCTATTCGCCCGGTCACTACACGAATGCCTCGGCGATTCTCGGCGCCCCGCCCGCCAAAGCCGTCACGGCCCTGGAGGAAAGGCTCGCCAAGTGGAGTCCTTACTATCGTCAGCGCCGCATTCCGGCCGAGTTCCCTCTGCTCAACTCCGTGGACTTTTCTCAGCCGACCGATTTCGGCCCCCTGATCAAAGCCTGGAACGGAGGCCCCGAATCGAAGCCGGGCACGCCGCATCCAACCATGAAGTACTCCTCGGCGGGTCGATTTTTCGAGGCGCTCGACAGCCCGGAAGCCGTTTTTGACCGAGTAACGGGAGAAAGGCCGAATCTCTGGCTTTACATCCACGGCCCCACGCACCACCGGGCCGTCACCGCCCAGCGCGAGGCCGGCATATTGCTCCCGGCGGCCGAGATTTTCAGCACGGCCCTCGCCCTCCTCGAGGGCGGGTTCGACGGCTACCCCGAAGAGGAGATGGACGAGGCTTGGCTGGCAGCCATCTACCCGGACCACGGCTGGGGCGGCAAGGAGGGGCAGATCACCGACCGGCTCTTCCTCAAGAAATACGAGTTCGCCCGCGATTCCGGCCGCAGGATGCTCCGGAAGGCCATCGGAAAGATTGCGGCCCGCGTGGCTGCGGCTCCGGCCAAGGGAGTTCCCGTCGTTCTCTTCAACAGCCTGTCTTGGGAACGCACCCTGCCCGTCGCAGTCAATGTCCCCTCCTTCCAGGAGAGCTGGCAGGTCCTCGACGGTGAGGACCGCCAGATGCCCGCCCAGTTCCTTCCGTCCCGCGCCTCCGATGGCCTCCGCCTCGAATTCATCGCCCGCGACGTGCCCGCCCTGGGCTATAAGACTTTTTATCTGGTTCGGAGTGAGCCCGAGGGCGCCCCACTCAGCGGCTCTCCCCAGAACACCGTCTACGAGAATGATTTCTACCGCGTCGAGCTCGCGCCGGGAGGCATAAAAAGGCTCACCGATAAAACCATCCGGCAGGACGTCCTGAACACGGAGAAGTTCCTCGGGTTCGAGGTCTTCACCATGCGGTCGGTGGGTAACGGAGCGGGCGAGTTCGGACGCGTCCAGCAGCCGACCATGGAGGGCTTCGACAAGTTGAGCCTTCACGAGACGGCGTGGGGGTATGACCCCGCTGAGTCGGGAGCCCTGCGCACCGTCTTCACCATGGAACAGCCGCTCGCGAACTGCACGATCCGGCAGAAGCTGATCATCTACAACCACGATAAGCGGATCGACTGCGAGGTTTCCATCCTGGGCTGGGACGGCGACCCCTACCGCGAGTTCAGGCTGGCCGTGCCGGTGAACGCCCCCGGAGGCCGCATCGCCTACGAAGTTCCGATGGCCGTCGTCGAGGTGGGTAAAAGCGAAATTCCGGGCACGGGCGGCCCGGCCTACGGCAACCTGAATTACGACGAGCCCTGCTCCGAGATCCGGCCCCGGGAGGTCCAGAACTTTATCGACGCCAGCGGCCGGGAATTCGGGTTGACGCTGACGACGAGCGTCGCCGTCAACGATTTCCTGGACCCGACCCCGGGCCCGGCGCCCTATCCCATCCTGCAACCCGTTCTCCTGGCGTCGCGGAGAAGCTGCCACGGCGAGGGCAACTGGTACCTCCAGGAGGGTGACCATCACTACCGTTTTTCCATCTATACACACAGCGGCGGCTGGACCAACGGCTGGCGGCGCGGCATCGAAGCCAACACCCCGCTCTTTGCGGTCGTCAATCCCGGCAGGGCGGAAAAACCCGACCTGCCGGAAAGCCGGGCCTTCTTCTCTTTATCCGCGGCCAACGCGCTCGTGAGCACGGTCAAAAAGTGCGCCGACGACGATGCGGTGGTCGTGCGGCTCTACGAGATCGAGGGACGGCCGGCGGAGCTCGAGCTCCAAACGACTTTCCCGATGGGCAGGGCGGAGGCGGTCAATATCATCGAGCAGAACCCCCGGCCCATTCCTTTTGACGGAAAGGTCCTGAAAACCCAGCTGGGCCATCACGCCATCGAGACGGTCAAGCTCCGGCCCGCCCTCAAAACGCAAGAATAGAGCGCCAAGTGCGCGCATGGACAGGGAAAGTGAGAACATGAGGAAAACCGTTTTATCAGCCGATCTTGTCAGCTGGGCTCTTCTGCTTTTTCTCATGTCCAGCGGCTTCAACGGCGCAACCGGGCAGGAACAGGCGGCAGCGACGCCAAACCCGAATTTTGCCTTGATTTCGCCCGGCGAGCCGGAGGAAAGCATCGTGAGGAGGGCGGCCGATATCGTCCCCACGGCAAACCAGCTGGCCTGGCAGGAGATGGAATTCATCGCCTTTGCCCACTTCGGGATGAACACCTTCACCGACCGGGAATGGGGCGAGGGCACGGAAGATCCGGCGCTCTTTAATCCGACCGACTTCGACGCCCGGCAGTGGGTCCGGGTCCTCAAGGACGCCGGCGTCAAGATGCTCATACTCACCGCCAAGCACCACGACGGGTTTTGCCTCTGGCCGAGCCGGTACACGAACCACAGCGCCAAGAGCAGCCCCTGGCGCGGCGGGCAAGGCGATGCCGTCAAAGAGGTGGTGGACGCCTGCCGGGAGGCGGGGCTCAAGGCCGGGATCTATGTCTCGCCCTGGGACCGGCACGAGCCCACCTACGGCGACTCGCCCGCCTATAACGAGCACTTCCGGAATCAGCTCCGGGAGCTCCTGTCGAGCTACGGCGAAATCTCCGAGGTCTGGTTCGACGGCGCCTGCGGCGAGGGGCCCAACGGAAAGCGCCAGGAGTACGACTGGCCGTCCTACTACCGCGTGATCCGGGAACTCCAGCCGCGCGCCGTGATCTTCGGCATGGGACCGGACCTCCGCTGGGTGGGAACGGAAAGCGGCTACGGCCGCGAGTCCGAGTGGAGCGTCGTCCCCCTGACAATAAAGGAGACGGTCAAGACCCCGTCCTTGGACGGGCTCTTTGTTCCCGCGGACATGACGGCGGCCGACCTGGGAAGCCGGGAGAAAATCCGCCAGGCGAAGGCGTTGGCCTGGTACCCGGCCGAGACCGACGTCTCCATCCGCCCCGGCTGGTTCTACCACGCGAAAGAGGACGGCGAAGTCAAGTCGCCGGAAAAGCTCCTCGACATCTACTTCAGCTCGGTCGGTCGCAATTCCGTTCTGCTTCTGAACGTCCCCCCGGACCGCCGCGGGCGTATCCATGAGAATGATGCCGCCAACCTGTTGGGTTTCCGCCGCCTCCTGGATGGAATTTTCGAAACAAACCTGGCTGCGCGGGCCGGAATCAAAGCGTCGAACGCGGCCGGCGGCCATCCGGCCTCCTCGATTCTCGACGGTGACGAGATCAGCTTCTGGCAGGCTTCGGAGGGCGAGGAATCCGCCGCGATCGAGTTCGACCTCGGCCGGGACGGCGCTTTCGACGTGGCCCTGCTCCGGGAAAACATCCGCGTCGGCCAGCGCGTCGAGGAGTTCTCGCTTCAGGCCTGGGACGGGAAAGATTGGGTGACGTTCGCCGCGGGCACGACCATAGGTTATAAGCGTCTGCTGCGATTTCCGGAGGCCACCGCCCGCAAGGTCAGGCTGGTCATTTCCAGATCCCGCACCGAGCCGACCCTGGCCGCCTTCGGCCTGTTCTCGTCGCGGCCGAAGCCGCGGGCTTCACCTACCGCAGGACCTTGATCAGCTTGCCCTTTGTCGGAACGGATGCCGGCTCCATTCCGTTCATAACGGCGAAATGAGGCCACAGGTTCTGGGCCAAGCCCTGTTTTCGGAAGACCTCCTGCAGGGCCGCACCCCCGTCCGCCCTGACGAGCGCCAGCCGCTTAGGACGACGGTTAAGATAGGCCGGGTTCGTAAGGTTGCGGAAGGAGCCGACAGTCGATTGGAAATTCACCTGGTAGCTCGAAAACCGTTGGTCCGGGCTCAGGGCCGAAAACGCATAAATCATGTCCTCTTTTCTGATAAACGACCGGCGGAGGCGGACCAGGCTCTGATCCTCCTGGAGGACGGTGTAGGACTGCTCGTAGCTGGACAGGCCGTTGATGCTCTGGGAGCGCTCGTCGACCAGCTGGCTGTTCTGAAACTCCCCGGCTTTTTTCCTGGCGTAATCCTGCAGGCGTTCAGCCGACTTTTCAGCCTGGAGGACGAGCACGGCGTTGCCGTCGGCGGGGGCCATTTGGACCATGGCCGGGGTGTTGACAAATTTCCATCCGGACGGGATGGCGAATTCGAACCGGAGCTCGGGGTGGTAGAAAGCCGAGCCCTCCACAAACCCCTGGCGGGGATCGTCCCCATAGACGAGGGATTGGATTTTCTGAAGATAGGATTCCGGGTCGTGCGCCAGCCGGGCGTCTTCCGGCTTCAGCTGCGCCGTGACATCCAGGATGCGCTCCGACGTCAAGGGATGGGTCGAGAGGAACCCGGGGATAGGGCGGCTTCCGGAGAGGTCTCCCGATTTTTGAAGGGCCGCAAAGAATAATACCATCCCCCCGGGGTTGTAGCTGGCCCGCCTCGCATAGTCCACGCCCAAGGTATCGGCCTGGCGCTCATCGTCGCGGCTGTACTTGAGAAAGAGAAGCTGGGCCCCGACGCCGGCTACACCCGAAAGCTGTGAGAAGGTTTCACTCAGGGCGCTCCCGATGGCCAGTCCGGCCTGGAGAAGGATCATCTCGCTCATCCGCTTGACCGAATGGCGGGCATTGACGTGGCCGAGCTCGTGCCCGAGGACCACGGCCAGCTCGTCCTCCGAGTTCATCAGGGCCAGGAGGCCGCGGGTAACATAGACGTAACCCCCGGGAGCGGCGAAAGCGTTGATGACCGGGCTGTCCAGGACCGCAAAATGGTAGGCCAAGCTCGTCCGGTGGGTGCGGACAGCCAGGGCCTCTCCTGCGGCTGTGATGTAAGCTTCGAGCGCCGGATCGGGATAGACCCCGTATTCCGCCCGGATCTCGACGTCGGTTTGCTTTCCGAGCTCGATCTCCTGCTGTTCGGAGATAAGGCTGAGCTCCTTCTTGCCCGTAACCGGGTTTATGGCGCAAGAGGCGACCAGCACCGACGTCAAAAGAACGACGATCCCTTGGCGCATCGCGATTCCTCCTGTCAGCCGGATTCCGGCTGTTATTGTGTATTGCCTGTGAAAGCGCCGCGGAGACGCTCCCATATCTTGTCGGCTTCTTCGTATGGCCCCTTCGTGACCAGGAGCGCGAGGTATCCGTCAAGGAGCCGGCCCTGGACAAAATGGCCCCTGGAGTCCCGGGCCTCGAATCGGGCGTCCCGGCTTCGATATCCCGAAAACGGCGGGCTCGAGGAAAATACTTTTTCTGCGTCCGCGAAGGCGCTCCTGGTCTCGGAGGCGGTTTGGGCCTTCAGGACCACGGCCAGGATGCCGTCGGCGGGCCAGCCCGCCACGCCCTCGTGGAAGCGGATGGCCTGACGGGCGAACACCGGGTGCTGGTTGCGCAGCCCGAGCGGGCCGCGGAGATATTTCAGCCCGCCCCGCGCCGCCCACTCCGGCGGAAACGCCGCAGCGTGCGCCGGCCTCTCGCCCCGGGCCTTAAGCTTGCGGTCGGCGGCCTCGGCGATGCTGCGGACACCCCCGACGCTCCCCGGGCTCTCGTCGAAACCCGTGACGGTGACGAGTACGGGCCCAGCCCAGAAGTTGAGGTAATAATCTTCGAGCCGGCCTCCCTGGCCCAGCTCAACGTCGGACCCGCGCGCGCTCGTCTTGAAGGTGAACATCCCGAAGGCGGCGGCCGCATCGGCCATCTCGAAGACCTCCAGGGTCACGGTCTTGTGAGACGCATCCTCGTAGTCCTGGACAACGATTTGGCGGAACCCGTATTCATTGTAAATATCGGCGCCGCCGTCGATATAGGTGAACAGGTCCTCTCCCCGGTAACCCAGGGATTCTCCTTTCCGAGTCCAGCCCGGCGCCTCGCCGTCCCGAGGCAAAAGCGACGTGAGATCAAGCGGGGCGGAAGAGGCTGACGGCGTTTGCTGCCGCGGACCGGCCGGCCGCCCAAGCGGACAGGCTGCGCCATCCGATGCCATCGGCAGGACGGCCAGCCCGAGGCACAGGAGCGGTATCCCCCAGGGGCACGCCATCTTAGACCCTGACCTCCTGGACCTTGACTTGCTGGAGGTCGATCTCGCCCAGCCCTCTCTCGGCGGCCTTTCGGATGGACAGGATTTCCCGGGGGTCGAGGCCCAGGATGGTCGCGCAGAAAGCATCGATAGCCACCCGGTCGAG